>ERZ773068.972-NODE-972-length-14521-cov-5.650076_pt1 | contig 14521 bp, 12 predicted proteins | sample MGYA00580620_ERZ773068 | MGnify/ENA primary metagenome ERZ773068 (study PRJEB29015, sample SAMEA2737983) | human oral metagenome | biome: human oral; feature: human-associated habitat; material: dental | place: China | collected 2101 ... | reverse complement strand
ACCATCCTGTACCATATATTATATTTTGAGTTTACACAAAATTATATACACTCTCGTTCTTTATATTAGCTTTTAGAATTTTCTTTTGGGAAAAGTTTGATTTTTACATTATTTTTTAAAATAGATTGTATATTTCTAGAATAAAATTTTCTTTGCCCTTTCCCGCAGATTTTCCTTTTTTAATGAAGCAATACAGACAAGGTCATTTCCTTTTTCATAATAAGGATTTTTCTGAAGAAAAAATTTCACATGATTATCTCTGAGTTCTTTATTTGTAATGTCAGCAATTCCTTCCTTGAGTGAATCTTTTATATCATTATATTCAATGACTCCTGTAACAGGATTGTATTCTTCAGGGTACTGGGTACATCCGAAAAAGTCCATTAGAGACTTTATTTCTGGAGGAGTAGGTTCTTTGAAATTTGGATAAAATTTTTTAAGAAAAGTAGGTAAAATTTTGTAAGTCTTATGACCTTTTACAATGAGGAACCAATAAAAATTATCGTACTGTTCTCCATATGTGAAGAAAAATTTTGAAAAAACCTGAAATAGTGAAAAGCTTCCCCAGTTTTCCTTATGAATGACCGTATCTCCAGAAAATACACCATGTATATTTTTTCCTTTATAATTTAATGTTAGTATTTTCTGAGTTGAAAACCCTTTTATCCTGTTTTCTCTATCTTTAAGAATAATACAATAGTCTTTTTCTAAAAAATCTTTAAGAAAGTTTTTTTCGGTGATATTATTATAAAATTCTGCCATTAAAAAATACATTTCTTTAAGCTGTTTTTCTGAAACCTGATTTATCTTTACGATGCTTCCTTCTAAGTCCATAGTAAATCCGCTCCCAAATTTTGAGTTATTTTTTAATATATTATCTGATTTATGATTTTTTCAATTTAATTATACTGCTTTATACAAATATTTACAACTGAAAAATAAAAACTGTCTCTTGGATAGAAGTTACGACTTTCTGTTTACTTTTAAATACCGAGAGGCAGTTTCATTAATTTTCTCACTTTAATTTTAATATTCTTCGATTATTTCCCTTTAAGGTTATCTTTTTGCAACTATTGAAAATGTAAATTTATCCGGACGATAGGAAATTGTCCCGTATTCAAAAAGGCTTCCGTTTGAGAGATAGGCATACGTTTCAATAACAACAACCATTTCATAGTTTTTTAAATCCATATGTTCTTTTTCTTCAGAAGTTGCATATCTGAATTTTATTTCCCTTCTTGAATGAGAAATTTTTAAATTAAGTTCATTTTCCAAATATTCATAAATAGATTTTTGAGAAATTTCCTTGCTCAGAAAAGGAATAATTCTCCTGTCAAAATACGAAACATCATATTCAAGCTTTTCTCCATCCAGAGAACGTGTACGGACAACTTTATAAAAATCATTATCTTTAGTAGCATGAAAAATATCCATCAGTTTTTTATCGTCCTGAATTATATAAAGACTGATAAGATTGGTTTTTATATTCAGATTTTCAGCTTTATTCAGCTCCTGTGAAGTCTGAAGTGAAGAAAGGGATACATTTTTTAAGTATCCTCTTTCAAGTATTAAAGAATTTTTTCCTTTTATCTTTTGAATATACCCTTCCAGTTCCAAAATTGAAAGAGCTTTTCTTATGGTGTCTTTCGAGTAGGAATATTCATTTGCCAGCTCAGACTCGCTGTTCAGAAATTCTCCAGGCTTTAATATTCCATCTCTTATTCTGTTTTTTATATCGTTGTATACATCTTTGTATTTGCTCATATTATTTTGCTTCCTTGTTTGAAAAATTATCTCGAATATATTTTAGTTAATTTTGCAATTCTTTCTGCTAATTCATTAGTAAGAACTCCCTGTTTCAGACGCCATTGCCAATTGCCTGAAGCAACACCAGGAGTATTTATTCTAGCTTCGCTTCCAAGACCTAGGAAATCCTGAACTGGAGATATTGCCATGCAGGCAACTGAGCTCCATGCACCTCTTATTGCATCCCAGTGGATTTCATCATCTGATCTTGAATTTAGATAGTCTCTAGCAAATTGTCTGTCTTCTTCTTTTGCTTTCTGGAACCATCCAACTAATGTATCATTATCATGAGTTCCTGTATAAACGACACAGTTTTTTGTATAAGTATGTGGCAGATAATCGTTTTCTTCACCTGAATCAAATGCAAATCCTAAAATTTTCATTCCTGGAAAACCTGTAGCTTCTCTTAAATCAATAACTCCTTGAGTCATAAGTCCTAAATCTTCAGCAATAATAGGTAATTCGCCTAATTGAGATTTAATAGCATTAAATAAATCAATTCCTGGACCTGGTTCCCATTGACCATTTATAGCGGTATCATCACCATATGGAACAGCCCAGTATGCTTCAAATCCTCTAAAATGATCAATTCTTATTATATCGCAAGTTGACAGGTTTGCCCTCACTCTTTCAACCCACCAGCTGTAGTTAGTTTCTTTTAATTTTTCCCAGTTGTAAAGTGGATTTCCCCATAATTGTCCTGTTGCACTGAAATAATCAGGTGGAACACCGGCTACTTTAACAGGTTTTCTTTCTTCATCAAACAGGAATATTTCCGGATTTGCCCATGCATCAGAGCTGTCTGCTGCAACAAATATCGGTATATCACCTATTATTTTTATACCATTTTCATTTGCATATCTTTTTACATCGCTCCATTGTTTAAAGAACAGGAACTGTATAAAATTATGATATTCGATATCATCTGCAAGTTCATTTTTATAATGCTGTATAGCACTATTTTCCCTATTTTTTATATCCTGTGGCCATTCATTCCATGGAAGTCCATTAAAATGGTTTTTCAATGAAATATAGAGACTGTAGTCATTTAGCCATGAACTATTTTCCCTTTTGAAATTTTCAAGAGCACCTTTCATTTCACTGTTATCAGAAGATTTAAAATTTTCATATGCCTTTCTTAATAAAGGATATTTCTGATTATATATAGCCCCATAATCTATGTACTCTTCGTTGTCTCCAAAAAATATATCTTTAAGGTCTTCTTCTGAAAGAAGATGAGCTTCAATAAGTAAGTCAAAATCAATAAGATAAGGATTTCCGGCAAAAGATGAAAACGATTGATATGGAGAGTCTCCATATCCTGTAGGTCCTAAAGGGAATATTTGCCATAATTTCTGGTTAGATTTTTTCAGAAAATCAATAAAAGCATAAGCTTCTTTTCCTAAAGTTCCAATACCATATTTTCCCGGAAGGGAAGTAGGATGGAATAAAATACCTGAGCTTCTTTCAAACATATACATCTCCTCCTAAATTAGTTTATATTTTAAATATAGCTCATTTTTCCAAAAAAGTCAACAGATCAAAGTATACATTTTCGGAAAAACATTTTAAAAAAATAAAACATTTACGTAAATGTCTTGACAAATAAAAAAATAAGGATTATAATGTGAATCGAAAATTTATTATGAAAGGAATAAAAATAAGGACAATGAATAATAATTTTACAGAATTTTTGAAACGTGAGGGTAACAAAGAATTAAAAGAAATGACAAATCAGGAAATTTATTATAAGCTTTTAGAATATGTAAAAGAAGAAGCTGAAAAAAAATCGGAGAATAAATCAAAGAAAAAGATATATTATATATCAGCAGAATTTCTGATAGGAAAGTTACTTTCAAATAACCTTATTAATCTTGGAATATATAAAGAAATAAGGGAAGAACTAAAAAATGCAGGAAAAAAATTAAGTGATATAGAAGAACTGGAGACAGAACCATCATTAGGAAATGGTGGACTTGGGAGACTGGCTTCATGTTTTGTAGATTCAATATCTACTTTAGGAATAAATGGTGAAGGTATAGGACTTAATTATCATTGCGGACTTTTTAAGCAGGTTTTTAAGAAGAATGAGCAGAATGCTGAACCAAATTACTGGATAGAAGATGAAAGCTGGTTAAGAGATACAAACATAGGATATAAAGTAAAATTTAAGAATTTTACTTTGAATTCAAAGCTGAAAAGAATTGATATACTTGGATATAAAAAAGATACAAAAAACTATCTGAATTTGTTTGATATTGAAAGTGTTGATTATAATCTGATAGAAGAAGGAATAACTTTTGATGAGGAAATTATAGAAAAAAATCTTACACTGTTCCTGTATCCTGATGACAGTACTAAAAAAGGGGAACTGTTACGTATATATCAGCAGTATTTTATGGTTTCAAATGCAGCAAGACTTATCATTGCCGAAGCTGTAGAAAAAGGAAGCAATATTCATGATCTTGCAGATTATGCTTTCGTTCAGATAAATGATACTCATCCGAGTATGGTAATTCCTGAATTAATTAGAATTATGACAGAAGAATATAGAATTTCTTTTGAAGAATCTGTAAAAATTGTTACAGCAATGACAGGATATACAAACCATACAATATTAGCAGAAGCGCTTGAAAAATGGCCTTTAGAGTATTTGGAAGAAGTTGTACCTGATATAGTTGAAATAATAAAAAAGCTTGATAAAATTGTAAAAATAAAATATAATAATGAAAACGTACAAATTATAGACAAAGAAGATAGAGTTCATATGGCAAATATGGACATACATTTTTCATCAAGTGTAAATGGGGTAGCTTATCTGCACACTGAAATTTTAAAGAACAGTGAACTTAAGGATTTTTATGAGATTTATCCTGAAAAATTTAATAACAAGACAAATGGAATTACTTTCAGAAGATGGCTTGAAAGCTGTAATGAAGATCTTGCAGATTATATAAAGGAGTTAATTGGTACAGGCTATCTGACAGATGCAGAAAAACTGGAAGAACTTTTGAAATTTTCTGATAATAAGGAAGTATATGAAAAACTGGAAAAAATAAAAAAAGAAAACAAGCTGAAACTGAAGGAATATCTGCAACATACACAAGGTATAATAATAGATGAAAATAGTATAATAGACACACAGATAAAAAGGTTCCATGAATATAAGCGTCAGCAGATGAATGCTTTATATGTAATAAAGAAATATCTTGACATAAAGAATGGAAAACTTCCTGAAAGAAAAATAACAGTACTTTTTGGTGGAAAAGCGGCTCCTGCATACATTATTGCACAGGATATAATTCATCTGATACTTTGCCTGTCAGAAATTATAAATAATGATCCTGAAGTAAACAAGTATCTGAATGTATATCTGGTTGAAAACTATAATGTTGGACTGGCTGAAAAAATAATTCCTGCAACGGATATTTCAGAACAGATTTCTCTTGCATCAAAAGAAGCAAGTGGAACAGGAAATATGAAATTTATGTTAAATGGTGCATTAACTCTAGGAACAATGGATGGAGCAAATGTTGAAATCTGTGAACTGGTAGGTAAAGAAAATATTTATATTTTTGGAAAACATAGTGACGAAATAATAGAATTATATGAAAAGGAAGGATATGTTTCAAAAGACTACTATAAACAGGAAGGTATTAAAGAAGTGGTTGATTTTATTACTTCAAAAGAACTTGTTAAACTAGGAAACATTGAAAGACTGGAAAGACTACATAATGAACTTATAAATAAGGACTGGTTCATGACACTTATTGATTTTAAAGAATATTATGAAGTTAAGGAAAAAATGCTGTCAGATTATGAAAATAAGGAACTTTGGTATAAAAAGGTAATAAATAATATAGCTAAAGCAGGATTCTTTTCTTCTGACAGAACAATAAGACAATATGAAAACGAAATATGGAAAACAAAAGATAAAAAATAATCATTATTTATAGTGTTTAGAGCTGTTTCAAATTTTATTTTGGAACAGTTTTATCCCTCTTTAGATTCAAAGGAAAAAAATAACATGATTATAAAATGTAAAGTTATAATAAAATTTAGAAGAAAGGAGAGGTGAAATTATGAAACTGTTGACTATCAATGTTCATGCCTGGATAGAGGAAAATCAGGATGAAAAGATGGAAACACTGGCAAAAGTAATTGCAGAAAATGACTATGATGTGATAGCTATGCAGGAAGTAAATCAGTCTATGAACAGTCCTGTAATTTTTAGAGCAATACGGCAGGATAATTATGGATGGGTACTTCTGGATAAGATAAGCAAATATACTGATAGAACCTATTACTATCATTGGAGCAATTCACATATTGGATATGATAAATATGATGAAGGTCTTGCAATTATAACAAAACATAAGCTTCTGAATGTAGATGAATTTTATTGTACTAGGGCTCAGAGTGTAAATACAATTACTTCAAGAAGAATTAATAGTGCAACAATTGAATATAAGGGTCAAATTATAGAATTTTATACTTGTCATATGAATCTGCCTACAAATAAAGAAGAAAAAATGTCAGATAACATACAGAGAATATTGAAAAGAAGTCAAACTGATAATTTAAAGATACTAATGGGAGATTTTAATACTGATGCAATAAATAATCCTGAAGACTACAAGAAAATTCTCTCTCAGGGACTATACGATACTTACGCTGATGCCATTGAAAAGGATAGTGGAATTACAGTAGGCGGAAATATTGATGGATGGAGTAAAAGCAAGGAAGAAAAACGTATAGATTATATTTTCAGCAATAGGAAAATAAAAGTTCTAAGTAGTAAAGTGATATTCAATGGTAAAAATCATCCAGTTGTATCAGATCATTATGGTTTGGAAGTTATTCTGGATATGTAATAATAAAAGATATTTTAAATGTAATACGAAAATGAAATAAAAAAATAAAAAAGATTTACGTAAATGTGTTGACAAATTAAAAAAATGTGGTATATTTAAAATATGGAAGATTAAATTAAATATATAAAAATTTTAGGAGGTAGTAAAAATGATGAAAAAAATCCAACGTTTTGGTGGAGCAATGATGGCGCCAGTTCTATTGTTTGCATTTACGGGGATAGTAGTAGGACTTGCATCAGTATTCACTAATACGCAAGTTGTGGGGAAAATTGCTGAAGAGGGTACAATGTGGTATAACTTCTGGTATGTGGTTGCAGAAGGTGGTTGGACAGTATTTAGACAAATGCCTTTATTATTTGCAATAGGATTACCAATAAGTTTGGCAACAAAGACAAATGCAAGAGCATGTCTGGAAACATTTGCATTATATATGACATTTAACTATTTTGTATCTGCTATATTAAAGGTATTCTATGGAATAGATGCAGCTAAACAAATAGCAGACGGTGTAACAGGTTATTCTTCAATAGCTGGGGTTCCAACAATAGATACAAGTTTATTTGGTGGTATTCTAATCGCAGCATTGGTAGTATATATACATAATAAATACTTTGACAAGAAATTACCTGATTTCTTAGGAGTATTTCAAGGTTCAGTATTTGTATATATTATAGGATTTATAGTTATGATTCCTTGTGCATTTTTAACAGTATTAATCTGGCCTAAAGTTCAAATGGGAATTGGTGCAATGCAAGGATTTATGAAAGCTTCAGGAGTATTTGGAGTATGGGTTTATACATTCTTGGAAAGAATATTAATACCTACAGGATTACACCACTTTGTTTACACACCATTTGTATTTGGTCCGGCAGTAGTTCCTAACGGAATTCAAGTTTTCTGGGTTGAACACATAAAAGAATTTGCTCAAAGTACAGAAGCATTAAAAACTTTATTCCCAGGTGGTGGATTTGCATTACATGGAAACTCAAAAATATTTGGTGCAGCAGGAATAGCACTTGCAATGTATTCTACTGCAAAACCTGAGAAAAAGAAAACAGTAGCAGCATTATTAATACCAATAGTATTTACAGCAGTAGTTTCAGGAATAACTGAACCATTAGAATTTACATTCTTATTTATAGCACCATTATTATTTGCGGTTCATGCTTTCTTAGCAGCAACAATGGCAGCAACAATGTATGCTTTTGGAGTAGTTGGAAATATGGGTGGAGGACTTCTTGACTTCCTTTTCTTAAACTGGATACCAATGTTTAAAAATCACTCTGGAACAGTAATTATTCAAATAGTAATAGGATTAATATTTACAGTAATATACTTCTTCGTATTTAAATTCTTAATTCAAAAAATGAATTTAAAAACACCAGGTAGAGAAGATGAAGATGAAGAAATGAAACTTTATACAAAAGCTGACTATAAAGCTAAACATGGTGAAGGTGCAGCAGCAGCTTCAGGTTCTTCAGATGACCAGTATATGGATCAGGCAATAATAATTCTTGAAGCATTAGGTGGAAAAGATAATATTGAAGAATTGAATAACTGTGCAACAAGATTAAGAGTAAGTGTAAAAGATGAATCAAAATTAGCAAAAGACGCTGCATTTAAAGCAGGTGGAGCACACGGAGTAGTCAGAAAAGGTAAAGCAGTTCAAGTAATTATAGGATTAACAGTACCACAAGTAAGAGAAAGAATCGAAAACTTAGTTAAATAATACATAAAAATAAGAAAGAATTTTCAGAAGAGATATAGAGCTTATGAAAGTTCTTTCTTTTTTGTATATCATTTAATTCATTTAAAATCAAAGTGATGAAATTGTATTATCTCTTGGCAATAGCTGTAAAAGTAAATTTTTCAGGATGATGGGTAATGGTTTCGTATTGGAATAATGCGCCATTGGAAAGATAGGCGTGAGTTTCAATAACAACAACCATATTAATATCCTTCAATTTAAAATATTCCTGTTCTTCAGGAGTAATTTTTCTGAATTTTATATCTCTTCGAGAGTAGGCAATCTTTAGATTTAAATCATTTTCCAGATATTCGTATATAGAGTTTTTAGCTATATCTTCATTTAGAAAAGGAACAATTTTTCTGTCAAAGAAAGAAGTGGAATAACTTAAAACCTCATCATCTAGAGAATTTATACGGACAACCTTATAAAAATCAGCATCTTCAGAAACATTAAATTCTTTCATCAGTTTTTCTATTCCCTGAACAATATATAAACTAATTAAGTCAGTTTTAATATTAATATTTTGAATTTTATTTATTTCCTGTTTAGTCTGAATTGAAGTTAGTGGAAGATTTTCCAGATTTTTTTTCTCCATGACAACAGATTTTTTACCTTTTATTTTCTGAATGTATCCTTCAGCTTCCAGCATGGCTAAAGCCTTCCTCACAGTAAGTTTGGAAAAATTATAGTCTTTTGCCAGATCATCTTCTTTTTTTAGGAATTCACCTGTTTTTATTGTATTATTTATAATTTTTTCTTTTATATCATTATACACTTTTTCATATTTATTCATTTTTATATATACCTTTCATTTAATGATAATATATTATACTATAAAATATATAAAATGACAATATAAATAAAAGAAGGGTTATATAAAAAATAAAAATTTAAAAAAAGATTTATATAAACCTATTGCAATTTATAAAAAAATATGATATAAATAGACATACAATAAAAGCAAACACATTTAACAATAAAAAAGAATGGGAGATGAGTATTTATGAAAAAATTTTCAATTGTAGTAGCTGGTGGAGGAAGTACATTTACTCCGGGAATTGTTCTGATGTTATTGGATAACTTGGAGAAATTTCCAATCAGACAGATTAAATTTTATGATAATGATGCAGAAAGACAGGAAATCATCGCAAAAGCGTGTGATGTAATCATAAAGGAGAAGGCACCAGATATTAATTTCGTTTATACAACTGATCCTGAAACAGCATTTACAGATGTTGACTTCGTTATGGCACACATAAGAGTTGGAAAATATGCAATGCGTGAAAAAGATGAAAAAATACCTTTAAAACATGGAGTATTAGGACAGGAAACTTGTGGACCGGGAGGAATTGCATATGGAATGCGTTCAATTGGAGGAGTTATCGAGTTAGTTGATTATATGGAAAAATATTCACCAAATGCATGGATGTTAAACTATTCAAATCCTGCAGCAATTGTAGCAGAAGCAACTAGAAGATTACGTCCAAACTCTAAAATATTAAATATTTGTGACATGCCAATCGGAATTGAATTGAGAATGGCTGAAATGTTAGGTTTAGAATCAAGAAAAGACATGGTTATAAGATACTTTGGATTGAATCACTTCGGATGGTGGACAGATATAAGAGATAAAGAAGGAAACGACTTGATGCCTGCATTAAAGGAAAAAGTTGCAAAAGTTGGATATAATGTACCAATTGAAGGGGAAAATACAGAAGCAAGCTGGAATGATACATTTACAAAAGCAAAAGATGTATTTGCTGTTGACCCTGCAACATTGCCAAACACATACTTAAAATACTACTTATTCCCTGACTATGTGGTAGAACATTCAAATCCTAACCACACAAGAGCAAATGAAGTAATGGAAGGAAGAGAAAAATTTGTATTTGGTGAATGTAAAGCAATTGCAGAAAAAGGAACAGCAAAAGACAGTAAACTTCACGTAGATGATCACGCATCATACATAGTTGATTTAGCAAGAGCAATCGCTTATAATACAAAGGAAAGAATGCTGTTAATCGTAGAAAATGATGGAGCATTATCAAACTTTGATCCAACAGCAATGGTAGAAGTACCTTGTCTAGTGGGTTCAAACGGGCCTGAAAAAATAGTTCAGGGGAAAATCCCTCAATTCCAGAAAGGACTTATGGAACAGCAGGTTTCTGTTGAAAAATTAACAGTAGAAGCATGGATTGAAGGGTCATACCAAAAATTATGGCAGGCAATCACATTATCAAGAACTGTGCCGAGTGCATCTGTTGCAAAAGCAATATTGGATGATTTAATCGAAGCTAATAAGGACTTCTGGCCAGTGTTGAAATAACTGATAAATTAAAATAATTGAAATTAAAGGACATACTTATTTTATGAGGTTATCTCAAAAGTTAAGAAAATTTATTTACAAATTACTTCTAACTTGCGAGATAATCTCTTTATTAATGAGATATAATTTTAAGTAAAAGGATGAGAAAATATGGATACAAAAAAATTAGATAAAAAATGGTGGAAGAAAGAAGTTGGATATCAGATATATCCAAGAAGTTTTTATGATAGCAACAATGACGGAATCGGAGATTTAAATGGAATTACTGAAAAACTTGACTATCTGAAAAATCTGGGGATAACTCTTATCTGGGTTTGTCCAATATTTAAGTCACCAATGGATGACAATGGATACGATATTTCAGATTACTATGATGTAAATCCTGAATTTGGAACAAAGGAAGATTTGGAAAGATTAATTTCAGAGGCAGAAAAAAGAGGAATAAAAATAATTCTGGATTTAGTAATTAATCATACTTCAGATGAGCATGAGTGGTTTTTGGAAGCACTGAAAAATCCTGAAAGCAAGTACAGGAATTATTACATTTTTAAAAGGGGGAAAAATGGACTGCCACCGACAAACTGGAGAAGTCACTTTGGAGGATCGGTCTGGGAAAAAGTTGAAGGGGAAACCGATGAAAATGGAAATGAAATGTATTATCTACATTTATTTACAAAAAAACAGCCCGACTTAAACTGGGAAAATTCTGAAGTCAGGGAAGAACTTTATAAAATGGTAAATTACTGGCTGGAAAAAGGAATTGCAGGTTTCAGGGTAGATGCTATAAATTCAATAAAAAAAGATAAGGATTATCAGGATTTACCTGTTGATGGTGCAGATGGACTTGCACATAATATAAAGTACACTTTAAATCAGCCGGGAATTGAGGAATTTTTAGGAGAACTGGCAGAAAAAACATTTAAGAAGTATAACTGCATGACTGTAGCTGAAACGCCTTTGCTGGAATACGAAAGATATAATGATTTTATTGGTGTAGATGGATTTTTTTCAATGATTTTTGATTTCAGCTATTCTGATTTGGATATGGCAAAGGAAGGATTTTATTATTCAGTACAGGATGTGAAAGTGAGAGAATTAAGAAACAAAATTTTTGAGAGTCAATTGACGCAGCAGAAATATGGATGGGGAGCACCATTTTTGGAAAATCACGATTTGCCAAGAAGTTTGAATAAATTTTTTGGAGAAAAGGCAAATGAAATAAATGCCAAACTGCTTGGAAATGTATTCTTCTTCCTGCGTGGAACCCCTTTCATTTATCAGGGACAGGAAATAGGAATGAACAATTTTGAGAGAACTGATATATCACAGTTTGATGACATTGCCAGCAAAGATCAGTATCAGCGTGCATTGGGAGAAGGTTTTTCTCCTAAAGAAGCACTGTATTTTGTAAATAAACGAAGCCGTGATAATTCAAGAACACCTTTCCAATGGGATAACACTAAAAATGCAGGATTTTCAAAAGATGAGAATGTAAAAGCGTGGATAGAATTGACTGGAAGTCATAAAAAAGTGAATGCGGAATCTCAAATAAATAATGAAAATTCAATTTTTGCCCATTATAAAAATATGATTGAGTTACGGCAAAATGGAAAATATTCAGATTGTCTGATTTATGGAGAATTTATTCCTGTATCATTGAAAAATGATAAAATAATTGCATATATAAGAAAATATGAAAATCAGAATATTCTTTGCATTAATAATTTTTCTGACAAAAAGCAGCAAGCCGAATTAAGCGAGATTGCAAAAAGTATTAACGAGAAAGAAATTAAACTGGCAGATATTCTGATTAATAATTATAAAAATATTGAAAATGATGGCGAAGTGTTAGCTCTTGAAGGATATCAAAGTTTGTTAGTGGAATTTCAAATATTATAAAGGATTTTACGGAGATATCAATAAATAATCTCAAATTTGATAATTAGATAAAGTAAAAAACTGCCTTTTATTCTCACAAATATTCTGTACTTAAAATCTTAAATACAAGATTAGAAGTATAGCATAAAATAGGAATATTAGACAGTTTTCTATTTTATTTATCATTAAAATATTTAATTCTTTTTGGAGTACTTTCCATTTTTTCAATAACATTACCTGGAAGATATATTTCAATGATGGATTTTTTATCAGAATAATATCTGACAAAAATTTTTATATATTCATTTGAAAAATCAAAAGAATCGTTATCTTTAAAATAACTGATGGAATCAATATCTTTCAATTTAAAAGAGCGAAGGAGTTCTTCAATTTTTGGATAATATCTTTTTATTTCATTGAGTTTTCGTGTAAGGGTGTAAAATAAAACTATCGGAGATTTAACGGTTTTAAATTCACTTACATAAAGTTTCAAATTATCTGATGCGAGATTAAGCATCAATGCTCTTTTCAAATTTTTTTCGAAATCTTCAGAAAAAGAATTTTTCACATGATTTATATTGTCATATACATATTTATAGCCTCTCTTTGCTACATAAAGTACAAATAAACGATAAATTTCTTCAGGATTAGAAATTTTTTCTTTAATAAGTTCAAGCATTTTATAGATTGTATTATCATATGGACTGTAAGGCTGTCTTGATTTAGTTATAAAAAAATTGATAGAAACAATTTTATTGGTAGGTTTTCCGCTTTCCTTTATTTTTTCATATTTAACGGAAAAATCTGTAAAAGTATTTATATCCATTATAGCCTTTTTTAAAATATGTTTCTCGAAGTCAAAAAATCTTTCATATTTATTATCTGCATTAAGGTGCATTTTTACAGATGAAAGAGGGAGACAGACTTTATTTTTATCTTCGGCATTTTTGATAATATTGTTATAAAAACCAAATGAAAAGGAATCCGTCATAAAAATAAATTTTTCAATTTCAAGAAGAGAAAAGAAACTTTTTTTGAGAGAAAAACAGTTCTTGAATTCTTCTGTAAAAAATATCTGACAATAATCAGAGTGCAAAATAAAAGATGAAAGAATTCCAAAAAAACCGGAAAAATTAATGTCCGGAGAAAAAACAGAAAAAGATATATACTTTTCTGATAGAGCTTTAAAAAATGAATTAAAATTATTAATAGAAGTAAAAATGAAAATCCATCTTATGCGACTGAGGGTGCTTCAGGATTTGATTTAAGAGCTAATTTGGATGAAGAATTAATTATTAAACCTATGGAGAGATTAGCTGTACCAACAGGCATATTCATAGAAATTCCTTTAGGATATGAAGGTCAAATTAGAGCTAGAAGTGGAATGAGTTTAAAACATGGAATAACTATGGCAAATGGTGTTGGTACTATAGATAGTGATTACAGAGGAGAAATTAAAGTCCTTATTGTAAATATATCTGATAAGGAATATGTAATCAAAAATAACGATAGAATTGCACAAATGATAATCTCAAAACATGAAAGAGCAGATTTTAAACTTGTAGAAGAACTTACAGATACTGAAAGAGATAAAGGTGGATTTGGTCATACAGGTTATTAGTAGGGGAAAATATGGAAAATAAGAGAAAAACAAGGTCTAAGACAAAAAAAACTAATTTTAATAAAGATTATAAACTATTTAAGAATATTATTTTGGGATTGTTTTTACTGAATTCTTTTTTTATTATATTTTCTTTTTTTGCTAATACAGGATTTTTAGGAAATTTTGTAAAAAATATTTTTCAAAAGTTATTTGGTAGTACATATTTTATATTCTTAGTTATTATGGAAATAATTTATATAGTCGTACTTCTTGGAAAACTAAAT
>ERZ773068.971-NODE-971-length-14522-cov-3.615608_pt1 | contig 14522 bp, 10 predicted proteins | sample MGYA00580620_ERZ773068 | MGnify/ENA primary metagenome ERZ773068 (study PRJEB29015, sample SAMEA2737983) | human oral metagenome | biome: human oral; feature: human-associated habitat; material: dental | place: China | collected 2101 ... | reverse complement strand
TGCTTATATCTTCGATAAGATAGGTATCGATACCACCGATGTCATCGAGGCGGCGGCTACCAAATGGAATTTTCTCCGTTACCAACCGGGGCTCGTTGGAGGACATTGTATATCGGTCGACCCGTACTATTTGGCAAAAAGAGCCGAAAAACTTGGTTATATACCTCAGGTCATACTTTCCGGCAGGAATGTAAATAACTCTATGGCAGCTTTTATCGCAAGTAAAGTGATGAAGTTGATGATAAACAAAGGGTTGCATATAAAAGACTCTAATATACTGCTGCTCGGGTTTACATTCAAAGAAAACTGCCCCGATATACGAAATACGAAAGTGATAGATATATACAAGGAACTCAAAGAGTTTGGCGTAAATGTTGATATTTACGACGATTGGGTAGATAATGACGAACTGTTCCGAAAATATGGTGTGAAGACGATAGAACATATCGATAAATCGAAAAAATACAATGCCGTTATTTTGGCTGTTCCGCATAATAATTTGAAAGAGTTCGATTTTGAGTATTATCACAATCAGGGAGCAGTGGTCTTCGACGTAAAAGCCGTTATCGACCGTCGTTGGGTAGACGGGCGACTGTAAGGCTGTTTTTCGCAGATAATTCCACTACTTCTTTCGTCTTACGACCAATTCGATACAGTCTCTTATCACTTTGGAACCGAGCAGATAGGTTGTTGCCGAATAGAACACTATGGCTACAACTGTTTGCAGCAATAGTATTGTGGCGGTATTGAGTGTGTAGCCTGCGAAAATATGTATATCTATTCTGCCTATCAATATCGTTATCATACACATCGCTACCGATATGACGGCGTATGGGAGTATGTCTTTCAGATGGTTTATTACGGAGTATCCGAGCCGCTTACCGACTATTATCATATTGACTGTATATGAGGCAAACATAGCGAAGCTGAATCCCCAAAGCATCTGGCTGATAGTGCCGGAGAATAGGACAAAAAGTGCCAGCGTTAGCAGATTGCGTCCAAGTTCGAGTGTGAAGTTGAGATTCGATTTGCCCAAGGCATTGAGGGTGGTAAGGCAGAAACTCTGGAAAGGCAAGAATATCCCTGCTATGCAGAGTATTCGAAAGTAAGGTATCATACTCGCCCATTTATCTGTGAGTACGACTGTAGTTACATTATCGATAATACCTATCAGTCCCAGCATTATAGGGAATATCATAAAGGCTGTTACTCTCACTATTTTACGAAAAAAAGCGAGTTGTTTGGGTTTGTCTCCGTTCAGTTCCGATAGGATAGGGTAGGCTACCGATACTATCGTACTTGTTACCACGGTCGAAGGTATGTCTTGGAACTTCCTTGCTCGGTCGTAATAGCCGTTGTCTTCTTTCGAAAAAGCGATAGGTATCTTTAAGTTGTAGATATATTTTACCACAATATTGAGAATGCTTGTGCCGAGTAGAAATACTGAAAATGAGAATATCTTTCGTATTATGTCGAAATCGGGGCGGGCTGTCGGCTGCCAACGACTGAGTAACCACAGCATTGCCACCCGTACTGTTGTGAGGCTGACCTGTTGCCAAGCAATAGCCCAGTAGGTATAACCTGCCAAAACCAAAACTATGGTAAGCAGTGCCGACACCACTGCCGCCGAGAGATTGGCGATGGATATCTCTTTGAATCTCATCGAACGAGTCAGTAGTACGTTGGGAATGATACCAAGAGAGTTGATGACTATCCCCAAAAAGATGAAACGTGAGAGTGGGTTGATTTCGGGTGTGCCGAAAAAATCTGCCAATGTGCCCGAAAAGCCCCAAAGCAAAAAATATAGAGCTATGCTCAGTGCTATGTTGAAGATGAATGCCGCCGAATATTCGCTGCTGCTGTTTTGCTCGCGTCTGATGAGGGCTGCCGAGAAGCCACTGTCTACGAGCACATTGCTCAATGCGGTAAATATTGCCAGACACGCAATTATGTTGAAATCTTTGGGCGAGAGCATACGTGTCGTCAATACACCGACAATGAGAGCAAACACCTGTACGCCAAATTTATCGAGACTGCTCCAGAACAGAGATTTAGACTTGCTTTGCATTAATGATGAAGCGAAAATTGCTTTGCAAAATTAGTTATTTTTTTCGTACCTTTGCAATCGCAATTTTTCAAAAAGACCGTTTGTCGATGACAGATACACTCATAATCATATCGGGTTGGCTCGCTCCTACTTTTGTGATACTAAGTTTCTTGCTGAAAAAAATAAAATATATACGCACGGTCAATCTCGTTGGCTGTCTGTTTTTTGTGCTTTATGGGATTCTAAAAGGCTTTTTGCTACCTGTCATCGTCCCTAACGGTATTTTAGCCTGTGTGCAGGTCTATTTTCTTGTGCGTGGCGAGAAAAAGACAGATTAAGTTATTAATAAAATATTATAGCATTTTATGTATAAAAAAACACTTGTGATAACTATTTGTTTGCTTGCAACTTATAGTTTATGGGCTGGTAACGATAACGATACCGTCAACGTACAGACGCTCGAAGAGGTGTCGGTGGTTTCTACCCGCAATGCCGATGGCAACAACTTGTCGGCAAGTAATATAGGCAGCAGTCGGCTCACGGAGCAAAATTTCGGGCAGAATCTGCCTTTTTTGCTTTCGACGGTACCTTCGCTCGTAACCACCTCCGATGACGGTTTGGGTGTAGGATATACTTATTTCCGCATACGCGGTACAGACCATACACGTATAAATATGACCGTCAATGGTATACCCCTCAACGATTCTGAGAGTCAGACAGTGTTTTGGGTGAATATGACCGATTTTGCTTCGAGCCTGAAAAGCGTTCAGGTACAGCGTGGTGTAGGTACATCGACCAACGGCTCGGCTGCCTTTGGAGCAAGCGTCAATATGCAGACTGCCGGTGTTGCGGAGAGTCCTTATGCCACGGTCGGCTTCAATGGTGGTATGTACAATACTCTGCGTGAGGTAGTCAAAGTCGGTACAGGCGTAATGCCTTCGGGCTTTGTCTTCGATGCCAAGTTCTCGAAAGTCAATTCCGACGGTTATCTCGAGCGTGCTTTTAGCGACCTTTACTCGTACAGTGCTTCGGCAGGTTATATCGGAACAAACAGTATGGTGAAACTTATCGTGTTTGGAGGCAAAGAGAAAACCTATATGGCTTGGGACGGTATCGGTAAGAAGCAGCTTGCTGCCAACAGACGCTTCAATCCCGCAGGAGCAGACTACGACGAGAGCGGCAATATTGTAGGGTTCTACGACAACCAGACGGACAACTACCGACAAAACCATATACAACTGCACTTCTCGCATTTTTTTATGCCTGAGCTATCGATGAATGCGGCTCTGCATTACACTAAAGGTTCGGGTTATTACGAGCAGTTCAAAGACAATGCCAAGCTGAAAAGCTATAACCTGTCGGAAAAAGTAGTCATCGACGGTAAGGAGGTGAATATAAAGCGAACGGATATAGTACGTCGCAAAAACCTCGACAACGACTTCTTCGGCGGCGTGTGGTCGCTCAATTATGTGCAAGACGCTTTTGACCTCCACTTCGGCGGTGCACTCAACAGATACGACGGTGCTCATTTCGGCAATGTCATCTTTGCCCGAAACTATCCGCTACCGCTCAAAGACTTCGAATATTACCGTAATAATGGGCAGAAAACCGACGGAAACGTGTATCTGAAAGGGGCTTATCGTCTCGAGAGGTGGCTGTCGATATTCGGCGACTTGCAGTATCGGTATGTAGACTACACAATATCGGGTATCAACGACCAAGGACTCAAGCCTATCGAAGTCAGTCGTCGGTATCACTTCTTCAACCCCAAAGTAGGTATTGCTTACTCTCAAGGCGGGCATAATGCCTACGCCTCTTTTGCCGTTGCCAATCGTGAACCGTCGCGAAGCAACTTCACCGAAGCGGGTGCAAACGACGTCCCGCTACCCGAAAGACTCTTCGATTACGAACTCGGTTACAATCTGGTACGAGACCGTTTTAGTATCGGAGCCAATCTGTATTTTATGAATTACAAAAATCAGCTTGTACTGACGGGTAAATACTCCGACACAGGAGCCTATCTCACTCAAAATGTGGCGAAGAGCTATCGGACGGGAATAGAGATGGTCGGCGGTGTCCGTATATTCGACTGGCTTAGCTGGGATGCCAATATCACTCTGAGTAGAAATAAGATAATAGACTTCACCGATTGGTTCGATGTATACGAATACGACCCTGCCACACAGCAATCCGACTGGAAAGACAACGTAAAGACTGACATCGGTACGACCGATATATCTTTCTCTCCATCGATAACCGCAGGCAGTCGAATAAGTATCTCGTACAAAGGATTTGGAGCTGACGTTCACACTACTGTCGTTGGCAGTCAGTATCTTAGCAATGTGATGAACAAAGATGCGAGTCTGCCCGCATATTCGTTTACCAATGTAGTGCTCTCCTACAGGTTGCCGGTCGGTAATATCGCCAGAAATATTACTTTTTCGGTTACGGCAAACAATGTTTTCAACTCATTGTTTGTCTCGAACGGAGGGGCTATCGGTTCGTTTGTCTTCGACAAAGGCGAGGCACACGATTACTCTATGGCAAGGCTGCAATATACACCTTGGTTTTATGCTCAGGCAGGGTTCAATATACACGGCGGCGTAACGGTCGATTTTTGAAAAAACTCTCGGATAATGCGCATAGTAAGCGGTAAATTTAAGGGAATACGTTTCGAACCGCCGCGAGATATTACGGCTCGCCCCACGACAGACTTTGCCAAAGAGAGTCTTTTCAATATTCTCGATAATATCATCGATTTCGAAGGCATACGGGTGCTCGACCTCTTTGCAGGTACGGGCAGTATAAGTTACGAATTCGTCTCTCGTGGAGCACGTTCGGTAACAGGTATAGAGATGAATACCAGACAGATAGATTTCATCAAGAAAACCTGCACCAAACTTAAGATAGACAATCTGCACGTGTATCGTAGCGATGTTTTCAAATACATTGCCAAGTGTAGCGAACGCTACGATGTCGTCTTTGCCGACCCGCCTTATCAGATGAACAATATAGATGAGCTGCTTGCTGCCGTCATCGGTAATCGTCTGTTGACAGACGACGGTATATTTATCCTCGAACATAACAGACACCACTCTTTTGCCGACCATCCGAACCTGATAGACAGCCGTAAGTACGGCAATGTACATTTCAGTCTGTTTCGGGCGTAGTGTGAAAAACGGCGATTCTCTTTCGAGAGTCGCTATTTTTTTACAAAATCAACGTCAATATAGATGATTTGATAGATTGTTGTTTTACAGCGATTTAATAAATCAAATGTGTTAATAAAATATAAATATTTGCGGTTTGTGTAATATTTTTAGTTCTATGTGTTGCATAGTAGTGGAAAAAGTATTACTTTTGCAAAAAATAATAGTACTGTTATTGAAAGTAGAAGTATAATTTATTTATCAACCTTACAAATTTAGTTAGTAGAACGATGAATATAGAAAACATTAAATCGCAAATGCGCAAGGGAGTATTGGAGTATTGCATACTGCTGATACTGAAAAATAAGGAAGCGTATGCGTCGGATATCATCAGGATACTGCAAGAGATAGACCTGATAGTGGTCGAAGGGACGCTGTATCCGATGCTGACGCGCTTGAAAAACGATAACCTGCTGTCGTATCAGTGGGTGGAATCGACTCAGGGACCGCCGCGTAAGTATTACACCATTACCGAAGAGGGCAATAAGTTTCTGCTCGAACTCGAACGGGCGTGGGGAGAACTCAATCAAACACTCGAAACTCTGAAAAACAGTTGAAACATTTTTTTTAACAGAGAAAATAATTTTAAGAACAAAATAAAATTCAATATAGTATGAAACACACTGTAACGGTAAATCTCAACGGAAGATTGTTTTACATAGACAACGACGCATATAACTTATTGGACAGTTATATCAAAAGCCTGAATACTTATTTTGCCAAAGATAGCAACAAGTCAGAGATAATCGACGACTTCGAGGCAAGGATACAGGAACTTCTGGCAACGAAGAAACCTAATACGGGCGATGTAATATCTATCGCCGACGTCGAAGAGGTAATAAAGACTATCGGCAATCCGAACGACTTCGGTATCGATACCGACGAGGCGGGCGACAAGACCGAACGCAAAGAGTACAATTCTGCCTCGTACACGAAAACGACTAAACGCCTGTACCGCAACCCGCAGGATAAGATGTTGGGCGGCGTGTGCTCGGGATTGGCGGCTTTTACCAATCTCGACGTTACTCTGATAAGGATATTTCTGGTAGTGCTTTTGTTTTTCAGTTTCGGTGTGCCGATATTGGTATATCTGGCGATGTGGATAATAGTCCCCGAAGCAAATACCCCGCAACAACAGCTCGAGATGCGTGGCGAGCCTGTAAATCTGGAGAATATCGGCAGAGTCGTCTCCGACAATGCCAAATCGATGGCAGGCGACATAAAGAACGCTTACAACAGGGCAAACGGCAGTGGATGTCTGTCGGCTATACTCAAAATATTCCTCATAGTGATAGGTGCTATCATAGCGATACCGCTCGTATTTGCTCTTTTCGTAGCGGTGATTGTTATGGTGTCTGTCGCAATGGCGTTTTTCGTAAAATTCGCTCCGGGTATGACCACGATAGGCACCATATCGATGGGACTGCTTGTGGGGTTGCCTCTGATGGCTATCATATACGGTACGCTATCGGCTATATTCAAGTGGGCGCCTTTGAATAAGAGTATAAAAATAGGCGGAGTCGTACTGTGGTTCGTCTCTTTGGCGACGACAGTAGCTATCGCAGGCAGTATCGATTGGCATAGAGTAAGGAGCGACAGGAATTGGATATACAATATGCGTGATTTCGTAGGAAAAGAGTGGCTGATGGGTTCGTTCGACATATTCGGCATAGAGGGCGACGGCAATATCATAGAACGAACGTTGAATGCAGACGAAACCCTCGATGCCATAACGGTGAGGCGTGCCTTGGACGTGAAAATAGTAGAAGACAGCTCGATAAAGGACTACAAAACGGCAATAGTGGAGACCGACAGCAATATTATGAATTATCTCGACCTGAAGGCAGAGGGCAACAAACTGTCGATATCTGTACGGAGAAATCAAAAGATGAGATTAGACCCGAGCAACGACTATATAGTCGTGAAGGTAAAGAAAAACTTATGGAAAAAACTCGATGTGGAAGGAGCCGCCGATGTAGTAATCGTAGGCGACTGGCAGGTGCCGACAGCCGATGTATCGCTCGGCGGAGCCTCGGAAGTGAAGATAGAAGATATGTGGCAGCCGACGAGAGCGACGATAAAAATATTCGGCAGCTCAGACTTCGAGGCTGAGAAGGTAGAGGCAGGCAGACTGACGTTCGACGTTATGGGAGCTTCCGACATAAAGATGAGAGGAAAGGCTCGCTATGCACACTACGAATTAATGGGAGCATCTGAGGTCGACAACCGTTCACTTGCTACGGATAGCGTAATGCTCGATGTATCCGGAGCAAGCGAATTGAAGGTACGCCCCGTAAAATATATGGGTGGAAAGCTGAGTGGAGCATCTGAATTAAAATACTACGGCACTCCACAAAGCAACAATGTCTCTTCGTCCGGGGCAAGCACCATAAACGCCGACGACGAAGAGTAAAGTAAGAAAACGGTATAAAAATTCGAATATTAAATTTTGTGAATGATTTTGGGAAGAGAGTGGGCTGATGGTGATTCTCATCTATTTGGAGGAGATGACAGTAGTCTCCTCCGAGCCTTCTCGTATTGCTTTGTCGCTGCTGTTTTGTGCCTCCGAGCGATTAATGAAAATTATTCAAGATACAAAAAAGAAAAGTATTAATTTTGCAAAACAATAAATTATTAAAGAAGTAAATAATAATGAAGTATTTAAAGGTTTTTCTATTGGCTCTCGTATTGAGCTTGTCTGCAAATATATTCTCGCAGACCTTACCCGAACAACAGACAGTAAAAACTACTACCTACACTATCAAAGGCTCGGTAGTGGATACAACGGCAAAAGCTGTTGCATACCCCACGGTATCGGTAAAAAAAGACAGTACTGCCTTCGACTACTCCGATAGATATTCGGGGAGCGGCGACGGTACGTTCGAATTCCAATACACTTCGGCGGCAGGTACTCTATTCGTCAATATCAGTGCCGACACTAAGGTATCGGAAAATCGCACGGTCGTTTTGGCTTCTGAGCCAATAATCGACCTCGGGCGTATCACCCTCCACGACGGCGAAGAGCTGGCAGGCGTGGCTGTGGTGGCATACAAGCCACTTGTAACGCAAAGCATCGACCGTATCAACTACGATATCGAAGCAGACCCCGACAGCAAGACCAATACCGTGATGGATATGCTCCGCAAGGTGCCGATGGTAACGGTCGATAAAGACGACAAGATACGCGTAAAAGGTTCGACCAGTTACAAGATTTATATCAATGGGAAACCCTCGAATATGGTGAGCAAAAGCCCTAAAGACGTGTTGAAGAGTATGCCGGCGTCGTCGATAAAGAAAATAGAGGTCATCACCGACCCCGGGGTCAAGTACGACGCCGAAGGTGTGTCTGCTATACTCAATATTGTTACCAAAAGCGCACTGCAAGGTTATCAGGGTAGCATCTCGGGTAATGCCGATTCCAAAGGAGATTGGGGTGTCGGTGCGTATTTCACCACGAAAGTGGGCAAATGGGGAGTAACGGCAAACTACAATTATTACAACTTCGTACAACCCGTATGGATGAATAGCACTCTTGACGTCAAAAATGCATCGTCGCCATACAGTCGGTCGATATTCAATACTGAGAGTACATACGACGGAGGCTATCATTTCGGTAACGTAGAGATGAGTTACGAGATAGACTCGCTAAACCTCATCAGTGGCTCGTTCGGACTCAGAGGAGGGAATTATACGGCAAAGAATCCGGTAAGTCGCAGAGCATTCATCTCTCAGACAGGCGATACCATATCTGTGTATAACTCCGACGGTAGCGACTCGTATCAACACAATTTCGATATTAGTGGTAATATCGATTATCAGCGTTCGTTCCGCAAACCGCAACAGCTGCTTACGTTGTCTTACAATTTTTCGCTGTCGCCCGTCAAAAACAAGTCGTTGTCTATCGTACGTCTCGACCCTCGCTATCCGAATACGCTCGGAACAACGGAGAAGAACACTCAACTATCGAGTGTCGGCACCAGCGACGAGCATACTTTCCAAATCGACTATACCGAACCGTTTGCCGATAAGCATATAATAGAGGCAGGACTCAAATATATCCTCCGCTACAATGCCTCGGACAACTCATATCGACGCTATAATTCGGCTACGGGTGGTTATGACCTGCCCGAACTCGATGCTTTGGGCAATCCCCGTTCGGAAGACGATATGAAGTATTATCAGCATATTTTAGGAGCGTACGCTTCATATACGTTTAAACTCGAAAAATTCTCGTTCAGACTCGGTGGCAGATTCGAAGGTACTTTCCAAGATGTGAAATTCACCAACAGCAAACAAAAGAATTTCGATGTGAAGTTTTGGGATATTATACCATCAGTATCGGTAAGTTACAATCCTTCGTTCGTATCTAATTTTAAACTTAGCTACAATAACAGTATCTCGCGTCCGAGTATTAGTTACCTCAACCCTTATATCAACGATAGCGACCCGTATGTGTTGGAGTACGGCAATCCAAATCTTAAGTCGGAACGCAATCACAACTTCTCGTTAAATTACGGGTTTTTCTCGCAGAAATTCAATATAAATCTATCGGCAGACGCCAGCTTTAAAAACAACTCTATCGAAAGTCGTGCTTTTATAGACAACGAAAACAGAATCAACCGTACGTATGCTAATATAGGCAGTTATCGCATATTGGGCAGCTCTGTGTTTGTAAACTACAATCCGTTTATGTGGGTCGGAGTCTGGGTACAGGCGTCGGCAAACTACTATCGTTATATCAATGATGATTACGACTTTGGCGGAGGTTCTGTATATGGTTTCGGTGGTCTTAATTTCAATTTGCCGTGGAAGCTGCGTTTCAGTCTCAGTGGCGGAGGTTCTTCTCCTCAAGTAAATTATAAAGAAACAGGTGCGTTGTGGTATTTCTACTATGCTGCTTTATCTCGCGGATTCTTAAAAAACGACCAACTTACCGTATCACTATCTGCCGAAAATCCTTTCGAAGAGTATCATACATACAGATGGCGTACGTGGGAAGATAATGTTTACGATAATCGTTTTGAGGCACGTAACTATGCACGTACGTTCCGTATTTCGGTATCTTGGCGTTTCGGAGAGATGAAAGCAGAAGTGAAGAAAGCCGAACGCGGTATCACCAACGACGACCTTAAGAAAGGTAAGTCGGGAGCAGGAGGCAGCACCGGTGGTGCTCCCTCGGAGACAGGACAATAATTGAATCGTTGTGGCAAATTACTGTTTCGCCCAATATCGCAATTAGATTATTAAATAATGGAAACAAAGAGTGTGCTCGTTCCGGTAACACTCTTTGTTTTTATTGTATCGGGTATTGGGATTGCTTCTTTTGGCAGAAAAAATTATTTGGAGTGCTATTGTTGTATTTTTATATAAACCTTTTATTAACTTTGCAGTCAAAACAGATATAATATTAAAAAACAAAATAAATACAATTATTATGAAAAGTTATTCTTATTATCGTTGTCCATAGTCTTTGCACTTAGCGTTTTCGCCCAGTGGGACGACGTATATTACAACCCAAAGAAAAAAGATCCTACTGCGGTGCGAACACAGTCTGCTCAGGGTAGAAATACGTACAAAAACCAATCGTCCGACGAGGGCTTGTACGAAAAACAGATACGTGATGCTAACGACAAAAATAGAGTTACCGTAATAGACCGTACGGTAGACAACGTTCTCGAACTGCCCAACGGTGTCTATGGAGTCGAAGTGGACGGATATACCGTCCGTTTTATCGACGGAGAATACGACGATATGACCAACGTCTACGACCTGCCCGACGGTTACTATACTATCGACGTGAACGGCTCTACTGTTACTATCAAACGGCTGAATATCAGTTATTACACTCGTAGTCGTTACGATTGGGATTGGAGTTATCCTTACCGTTGGTCGTGGGGCTGGGACTACGACTATTATTGGCATTACCCGACGTGGTACTGGCATTCGTCGCGTTTCTACTGGGACAATCCTTACTACTTCGGTTACGGATGGTATTGGACATATCCGTATTATTACAATAACTGGTGGTATTATGGCGGTGGCTACACAAGCAGCAGTCATTATTATTCCGATATACAAGACCAGGCAGCCCGACGCAGAGACGGCAGCTATCTCACTTCGTCTTCGGGCAATTATAGACGTTATCAGGCAGATACGCAAATCAGCAGCTATCGAAGCGATGCAGGCAACAGAGGCTCTTACGTACGCTCAGGTCGCAGGGCTGACGACACACGTCGGTCGTCGGATTGGTCTAACGACAGATTAACTCGCGATAGACGCACTACGGTAACTACCGACAACATATCTCGCGACCGTCGCTCGACGACGTCCGACGGCAGAGAATCCTCTACTTATACACGCGACCGTCACTCGACGACGTCCGACGACCGTAGTAGAAGGTCTTCTACCTACACACGCGACAACTCTTCGGTACGTTCGTCACGCGAAGGTTCTTCTCGCATATCTTCGGGTTCGTCGTCTCGTTCGTCTTCGTCGGGAGGCGGATTCTCCGGAGGAGGTTCTTCCGGTGGTAGTTCGTCGAGAGGAGACAGACGCGGACGTTGATAAATTATACTTATTTGTAAATTTAATTCGAATTAATGATGAAAAAAATATTTTTTGCAACAATATTAATGCTCTTGTCGCTCTCGGCGGCAAAAGCTCAGAGTATATTCGATATAAGTGGATTGAATACCCCCAGACTTAACGGAACAGCTCGTTATATGGGTATGGCAGGTAGTTTTGGAGCCTTAGGCGGTGATGCATCTGCCATCTTGGACAATCCCGCTGCTTTGGGTATATTTCGCAGCAACGAGCTGAATTTCTCCACCGATATACACAGTTCGACAACAAGTACCCTGTGGGGAACGAATGCACATCGTAGTTTGAGATATGGTAAGTTGATAGTACCCAATTTTTCGTGGATAACCAACTTTATGTCAAACAATGAATATGGATATTTAGCCTCCAATTTTAGTTTTTCGTTCAATAGAATAAAAAACTTCAACAGATATGTAAAACTCTCTCACCAAGGGCTTGAGAATTCACTGACCGACCTCATTGCAGATATGACTAACGGTTTGTACGAGAAAGACCTCGAATATAAAAAAGACATATACGACCCTTTTGATAATACGAAAATAGCTTATTTGTCGGTGTTCGGGTTCGATGGATATCTTATAGACCCCGTAGTATCAGGAGGAACACAATGGAAGAGCGCTGTAGTCGGAGCTCCGGCGGCAGGTTACAAGTTGTACGAAAGCGGTCATATCGACGACTACAACTTTACTTACTCAGGCAATGTTAACGACAACTTCTATTTTGGTCTCGGTCTTTCGTTGCAGACATATTCCCGTTTTACCAACGCTACATATTCGGAGAATTTCTCGAATGGAGATTTTAGCCTTACGACCCGTACCAATTACAGCGGTACGGGCGTCAATATGAATTTTGGCGTGATAGCTCGTCTGCTTCCGGGTGTCAGAGTGGGAGCATCGTTGCAGACACCGACGTATTACTCGTTTCATACCACGCAGAAAGCAGAGCTCGTATCGAACGTCGGAGCTAAACAGGGTTCTCTTACGTCGCCGAGTACCACTTGGCATTACGACTATCGCTCGCCGCTGAAAGCTCAATTGAGTGCAGGCTTCGTTATAGGAAGCAGTGCCGCTATAAATATCGACTATATGTTGATGGTGGGTAGGACACAGAGATACTCTTTGGACGAATATCCCGGACTGTTTAATCGCGAGAATGCCGATTTTAGAAACTATGCTTTGTCGACACACACATTGAAAGTCGGAGCTGAGGTTCGTGTCTCCAAACACGCCAGATTGCGAGGAGGCTTTGGTTATATTACCGCTCCGATGAGCGAAAAAGCCACTAAAAGTGTTCTTAATACCACTGCACAAACCGATATGGAGTATTTTATAGATAAGGCTCAGTGGTACGCATCGGGCGGATTTGGGCTCAATTTCAGTAACTTGTTTATAGACTTTGCCTATGTGTATAACAAAAACGGTCAGATATTCACGCCATTCGAAATGAATAAATCTTCTATAAGAGGCGATGTAATGAATAATAATCACCATATAGTAGCCACACTTGCTATAAAATATTGAATAAGAATTACTAATAATGTTATTGAGGTTGCTTTGTTCTTTTTATAAGAAGGCAACCTCTTTTTTGTTGTAAATTCTATTCCTACTATTTTCTTTGCTATTCCTTACTATTATTTGTCATATCCCTGATAAAAATCGGTTTAGCTCGCTTCTAACCGCAAAAAACTTAATTCGTAACTCTTAATTCGTAATTATTTTGTACCTTTGCCGCCGAATAAAAATAAGATATAATTGCAATTATGAATATTGTTAGAAATGATGTAGATGCTTGTAATGCAACACTTACGCTTACCATCGACAAACAAGATTACGAAGAAAAAGTAGACAAGGCTATCAAAGATTATCGTCGTAAGGCTCAAATGCCGGGTTTCCGTCCGGGTAATGTACCTGTGGGGCTTATAAAGAAGATGTATGGACGTTCTATCTTAGCCGAGGAGGTCAATAAAATAATATCCGAGTCGCTGTATAATTATATAAAAGACAATAAGATAGATATACTCGGAGAACCCATTTCGAACGAAACGATACAGAAACCGATAGATTTCGATACAGACGAAACTTTCGAGTTTGTATTCGACATAGGGCTCACTCCCGAACTCACCATAAACACCACTGCAAAAGACAAAATACCTTATTATACCATTGCCGTAACCGACGAAATGGTAGACGAGCACATCAAAATGCACGCTTCGCGTCTGGGGCAATACGTGCCTGCGGAGAAGACCGAAGAGAACTCTGTAATAAAAGGGGAGATGACCGAGATAACCGACTCCGCCGAGCCGCTCAAAGTACTTGAAGCTCTCATTACACCGAAGTTTATCAAAGACGATAAGCAGAAGAAACTTTTTGTGGGCAAGAAGAAAGGAGCAAAAATCAAATTTAACCCCGTTGCCGCAATGAGCAACTACGAAGTGGCTTCGCTACTCAATGTCGACCGCGACAAAGTGAAAGAATATGACCACGACTTCGAATATGTTATCAAAGAGATAACCAATCATCAAAGTGCCGAGTTAGACCAGTCGCTTTTCGATAAGGTTATGGGCGAGGGTACGGTCAAGAGTTTGGAGGAATTCAAACAGAAGGTAAAAGAGGGTATCGAACGTGTATACGTCGCCGATAGCGACTATCGATTCGGTATAGATGCCC
>ERZ773068.955-NODE-955-length-14707-cov-5.011603_pt1 | contig 14707 bp, 10 predicted proteins | sample MGYA00580620_ERZ773068 | MGnify/ENA primary metagenome ERZ773068 (study PRJEB29015, sample SAMEA2737983) | human oral metagenome | biome: human oral; feature: human-associated habitat; material: dental | place: China | collected 2101 ... | reverse complement strand
TGCGCACTGGCGACCCGGGCACGCTGGCCATCACCAAGGTGGCCGAGGAGATCACCGACGGTGACCGTCTGGTGCCGGCCGAAGTCGACCAGGACGTGAACTTCGTGCCGCGCGCACCGGAAGTGGACAACCTGGATGGCCGTATCGTGTCGATCTACCGTGGCGTGACCATGGTGGGCCGCAACAGCGTGGTGGCCATCAACCTGGGTTCGAAGAACGGTCTGGCCAACGGCCATGTGCTGAAGATCGAGCACGCCGGCCGTACGGTGAAGGATCGCGTGAGCAAGCAGATGGTGCGTCTGCCCAATGAGGACGTGGGCCAGCTGCTGGTGTTCCGCACCTTCGGCAACATCGCCTATGGTCTGGTGGTGGATGCCACTGCCCCGATCACGGTGGGCGATATCGTGACCAACCCCTGAAGGGCCGGCAGTCCCTGAAGCAGGCATGACTGGCGGACCAGGCCGCGTTCCATGGCGCCTCCGAAAGCGTCAGCAAGCGCGTTGGACACAGGAAGGCGTCCTGGCCCCGCCGGAGATCATCTGCCCCGGCCTGGCGGATGGCAGAACGGCCAGCCTCATGGCTGCTACATCCATCTGGCCTAGGCCAGATGGACATTGTGCCGGTTTTCACCACGCCAGCAGGTTTCTGCCCCGGCAAGATGCGGCATCGGCTGCGCACCCTGCACATCCCGTGCACGGGTGGCCAGCCGCCTGCATCCTGCCATCATGAAGACTGCGGACATTCCCGAAGAAAAATCCGGCGCCACGCTGGACGATGAAGCCCTTGGCACCTGGCTGAAACTGGTGCTCACCCCCGGTGTGGGCGCCGTGACCGGCCAGCTCCTGCTGCGCCGCTTCGGCTCGCCCGAAGCGATCTTCGACGCCACCTACCGCCAGCTGCAGCGGCAGCTGAACCAGGAAAAGGTTTCCCGCGCCCTGCTGGCCGATGATCCGCAGCGCGATGCCGCCATCATCCGTACACTCGCCTGGCTGCACGCCGACGACGACCATCACATCCTGACGCTGGACGATCCGCGCTATCCCCGCGCCCTGCTCGACCTGCCCGATCCGCCGCTGCTCGTCTACGCCCGTGGTTCGCTGGAGGCTCTGGTGCCGGATGCGGTGGCACTGATCGGCAGCCGCCGCGCCAGCCACGACGGCCTGCACAACGCCCATGCCTTTGCCCAGGCCCTGACCCGCCGCGGACTGGTGGTGACCAGTGGACTGGCCGAAGGCATCGACGCGGCCTCCCATGTGGGTGCGCTGGATGGCGCCGCCGTGGGCCAGCCCAGCACCATTGCCGTGCTGGGGGCGGGCATCGACCGCATCTACCCGGCCCACCACCGGATGCTGGCCACGCGCATCATTGCCCAGCAGGGGCTGATCCTCAGCGAACAGCCACTGGGCAGCGCCCCCACGCGCGGCAATTTTCCGCGCCGCAACCGGATGATCGCCGCACTCTCGCGCGGTACCCTGGTGGTGGAGGCTGCCCTGCGCAGTGGTTCGCTGATCACCGCCCGTCTGGCCGCCGAGCTGGGGCGCGACGTGATGGCCGTGCCCGGTTCGATCCACAATCCCCTCTCGCACGGCTGTCACCACCTGATCCGCGATGGTGCCAGCCTCGTGGAAACCGTGGACGACATCCTGACCACCCTGGGCATGGCCCTGCCCCCCGGCGCCCCGGGCACACTGACGGCCGGCCGGCTGCGCGCCCGCCAGCACACGGCCCGCCGCGCCTCGGGCTGGCGGGACTGGCAGGAGATCATTGGCCGTACGGAAAACGGCCAGGCTGGGCTGGATGAACTGGCCGGGCAGGACGAAGCGAATGAGCGGGAGGCCAGGCACGGGAGCGATGATCCCCGAAACGACGATCCAGGCCAGGGACCAGCCACACGGGACCGTCCCGATGAAACAGGCAGCCCGGATGAACCAGCCAGACAGGATGACCATGCCGGCCCGGATACACCGAATGGAACGGAAAGCCAGGACACACTGACTGCACCTAATGCCATCCCAGCCCCCGCCGACCCCGCCAGCCAGCTCCTCGCGGCCCTGACGGGTGCTCCCCTGTCGGCCGAAGAACTGGCCAGCCGGCTGGGTTGGCCGATCGAGCGTATCCTGATTACCATCCAGCTGCTGGAACTTGGCGGCCAGATCGGACGCCATGTCGATGGACGCTGGCAGCGCGTCTGACGCTGTCCCACCCCGGCGCGGGAAACCCCGGGCTTCGGTGTGTTGTCTTTCCAGGGAGCGTCTGCGAGTGTCGACCCAGAACAGGAACAAGCCAGAAGGCGTCATTTGGCGGCAATAGCAAAACGATTGGCAGCAAATGACAACGCACTGGATCACACGGGCATGGATACCCATGTCCCGCAGGACCTTTGCAGAAGTTCTCCCGGGGAGGCCGGATATTCCGGCTGAACATGGGGGGCAGATGGGGACTCCTCCGGACTCGCTCCCCCTTGGGAAAAACCACCGCTTGCCTGAAACGCACTCGCGCTCTTACTATGGCGCGCCATGAGTAAAGCTTTGATCATTGCCGAGAAACCTTCCGTCGCCGCCGACATCGCGCGGGCGCTGGGGGGTTTCGTTCGTCACGGCGACTACTTCGAAAATGACGACTACGTGCTCAGCTCCGCCGTGGGCCACCTGGTGGAGATTGCTGCGCCCGAGCAATACGATGTCAAACGGGGCAAGTGGTCATTCACGCACCTGCCGGTCATCCCGCCGCACTTCGATCTGAAGCCCATCGAAAAGACGAAGGACCGGCTTTCGCTGCTGGGCAAGCTGATCCGCCGCAAGGACGTGACCAGCCTGATCAACGCCTGCGACGCGGGGCGCGAGGGTGAGCTGATTTTCCGGCTGATCGCGCAGTACGCCAAAGCCAAACAGCCCATCCAGCGGCTGTGGCTGCAGTCCATGACGCCCAGCGCCATTCGCGAGGGCTTTGCCCACCTGCGTGCCGGCGACGAGATGAACGGCCTGGCCGATGCGGCGCGTAGCCGCGCCGAGGCCGACTGGCTGGTCGGCATCAACGGCACCCGCGCCATGACGGCCTTCAACTCGCGCGATGGCGGCTTCTACCTCACCACCGTCGGTCGGGTGCAGACCCCCACGCTGGCCGTGGTGGTCGAACGCGAGGAAAAGATCCGCCGCTTCGTGCCGCGCGACTACTTCGAGGTCAAGGCCACCTTCGGCGCCAAGGCCGGCCAGTACGAAGGCAAGTGGTTCGACCGCAACTTCAAGAAGAGCGACGACCCCGAGCACAAGGCCGACCGCTTCTGGACGAAGGCAGATGCCGAGGCCATCGTGGCGGCCTGCGAGGGCCAGCCCGGCACCGTCACCGAAGAATCCAAACCGTCCACACAGATCGCCCCGGCGCTCTTCGACCTGACCACGCTGCAGCGCGAGGCCAACGGCCGCTTCGGCTTTTCGGCCAAGACCACGCTGGCGCTGGCGCAGGCCCTGTACGAGCGGCACAAGGTGCTGACCTACCCGCGTACCGACTCCCGGGCGCTTCCCGAAGACTATCTGGGCACCGTACGCCAGACACTCGGGCAGCTCTCCGACTCGGGCACCCATGGCGAGTTTGCCCGCACCATTCTGGAAAAGGACTGGGTCAGGCCCAACAAGCGGGTGTTCGACAACAGCAAGATTTCCGACCACTTCGCCATCATCCCCACGCTGCAGGCCCCACGAAACCTGTCGGATGCCGAGCAGCGCATCTATGATCTGGTCGTGCGCCGCTTCATGGCGGTGTTCTACCCGGCGGCCGAGTATCTGGTCACCACCCGCATCACCACGGTGGCCGGCCATCCGTTCAAGACCGAGGGCCGCGTGCTGGTCAATCCCGGCTGGCTGGCCATTTACGGCCGTGACAGCAGTGGCGGTGACGGCAACCTGGTACCGGTGCAGCCCAACGAGACCGTCCAGACCGACGAAATCGACCTGCTGGCCAAACAGACCCGTCCGCCCGCGCGCTACACCGAGGCCACGCTGCTCTCGGCCATGGAAGGCGCCGGCAAGCTGGTCGACGACGACGAGCTGCGTGAGGCCATGGCCGGCAAGGGCCTGGGCACGCCGGCCACCCGCGCCGCCATCATCGAGGGGCTGATCACCGAACGCTACCTGCTGCGCGAAGACCGCGAGCTGATCCCCACCGCCAAGGCCTTCCAGCTGCTCACGCTGCTGCGCGGGCTGGGCGTGGCGGCGCTGAGCATGCCGGAACTCACCGGCGAATGGGAATACAAGCTCAGCCAGCTCGAAAAGGGGGCCATGGACCGCAAGGTCTTCATGTCGGACATTGCCGGCATGACACGCGACATCGTCGACAAGGCCCGCAACTTCGAGGCCGACACCGTACCGGGCGACTATGCCGTGCTCCAGACCCCCTGCCCGGCCTGCGGCGGCGTCATCAAGGAAAACTACAAACGCTTTGCCTGCACGCAGTGCGAGTTTTCCATCACCAAGATTCCGGGCGGCCGCCAGTTCGAGATTCCCGAAGTGGAAACCCTGCTGAAGGACAGGGTGATCGGGCCACTCACGGGCTTTCGCAGCAAGATGGGCCGGCCCTTCTCGGCCATTCTCAAGATCACGCCCGAGAACAAGCTGGAATTCGACTTCGGCCAGAACGACGAGAACGACGAGAATCTGGAGCCGGTGGACTTCAGCGGCCAGGAAGCACTGGGCCCCTGCCCCAAATGCCAGAACCCGGTCTACATCCACGGCATGCACTATGTGTGCAGCCACGCCGTCGGCCCCAACAAGAGCTGCGACTTCCGCTCGGGCCGCGAAATCCTCCAGCAGCCCATCGAGCCGGCGCAGATGCACAAGCTGCTCACCGAGGGTCGTACCGAACTGCTGACCGGCTTCGTCTCGTCACGCACCCGGCGCAAGTTCAAGGCATTCCTGGTGCGCGAGCCCAGCGGCAAGATCGGCTTCGAGTTCGACAATGCCAAGGGCAAGGCGACGAAGGCCGCAGCCAGCGGTGAAGGCGAAGGCGCATCGGGCGGCGACGGTACCGACACGCCCAAAAAGCGCACCACACGCACGACGACCCGCAAGGCGGGCACTGCGGCCAAAGCAACAGCCCGCAAAACGGCCACCCGCTCGACCGCCACCAGCCGCCGCAAGGCAGCCGGTACCGCCAGCCCGGCAGATACCGCTGAAGAATGAGGGCAGCACCGTTGCCGGCCGGGCAGCCCCCAGTCGGCAATGGCACGCACCATTCGGCCCGGCGACATCGACGGACCGGACCTTCACACCGACCTTCCGGCAAGACCAGGACACCGGCCCAGCGCCATGCTGGTGCCTCCGCTGCAGTAACCGCCATGACCAGCCCCACCACCCAGCAGCGCGCCTACATGGCGCCCCCCACCCCGCCCGAATACCTGGCCATGCAATGGGCCTTCGCCTATGGCTCGCTGATCTGGAACCCGGAATTCGAGTTCGACGAGCGCCACAAGGTTCGCATCGACGGTTATCACCGGGCGTTCTGCATCAACTCGCACACCTACCGGGGTACACCGGATGATCCGGGCGTGGTGCTGGGGCTGGATGCCGGCGGCAGTTGCGAGGGCATCGTCTACCGGGTCAGGAGCGGCCAGGAAGCGGCCATCATGGATCGCATCTACCAGCGGGAAATGGTCAGCGAGGTCTACTGCCCGCACGTGGCCGACATCACCCTGTCCAATGGCCGGCAGATTCAGGCCCTGACCTTCGTGGCCTGCCAGGACGATCCGCACGGCTACCTGCCCGGCCCGCGCACCGAGGTGCTGCGCCGCCTGCGTGAATGCACCGGCTGCAAGGGCCCCAACCGTGACTATGCGCTGAACACGCAGAAGGCCCTGCACGAATGGGGCATCCGCGACGAGGCGCTGGATGCCCTGATTGCCGAGATGCAGCAGGACTGCTGCGCACCGGCCTGAGATTACCTTGCTCTAGAATGTCTCCTTCCGTCACATTCGCGTCGTGGAGCGCATTCGCATGGGCAACACCATTCTTCAGAGCCTGCCGATCGGCCAGAAGGTCGGCATCGCATTTTCCGGCGGCCTGGACACCAGCGCCGCCCTGCACTGGATGCGCAAGAAGGGCGCCATTCCCTTCGCCTACACGGCCAACCTGGGCCAGCCGGACGAGCCCGACTACGACGAGATCCCCCGCAAGGCCCTGCGCTATGGCGCCGAGGCAGCCCGCCTGATCGACTGCCGGGCCCAGCTGGTGGCCGAAGGCATTGCTGCGCTGCAGTGCGGTGCCTTCCACATCTCCACCGCGGGCGTGACCTACTTCAACACCACCCCGATCGGCCGCGCCGTCACCGGCACCATGCTGGTGGCTGCGATGAAGGAAGATGACGTCAACATCTGGGGTGATGGCAGCACGTACAAGGGCAATGACATCGAGCGCTTCTATCGCTACGGTCTGCTCACCAACCCCTCGCTGAAGATCTACAAGCCCTGGCTGGACCAGCAGTTCATCGACGAACTGGGTGGCCGTGCCGAAATGTCGGCCTTCATGGCGGCTGCCGGCTTCGACTACAAAATGTCGGCCGAAAAAGCCTATTCCACCGACTCCAACCTGCTGGGCGCCACCCATGAAGCCAAGGATCTGGAATACCTGAACAGCGGCATCCGCATCGTGCAGCCCATCATGGGTGTGCCCTTCTGGCGCGAAGATGTCGCCATCAAGCCCGAAGAAGTCACCATCCGCTTCGAAGAGGGCCAGCCGGTGGCACTCAACGGCCAGACCTTCGACAGCCCCGTCGAGCTGATGCTGGAAGCCAACCGCATCGGCGGCCGTCACGGGCTGGGCATGAGCGACCAGATCGAGAACCGCATCATCGAGGCCAAGAGCCGCGGCATCTACGAGGCCCCGGGCATGGCCCTGCTCTACATCGCCTACGAGCGGCTGGTCACCGGCATCCACAACGAAGACACCATCGAGCAGTACCGCATCAACGGCCTGCGTCTGGGTCGTCTGCTGTACCAGGGCCGCTGGTTCGACCCGCAAGCCATCATGCTGCGTGAAACTGCCCAGCGCTGGGTGGCACGCGCCATCACCGGCGAGGTCACGCTGGAGCTGCGCCGCGGCAACGACTACTCGCTGCTCAACACCGAATCACCCAACCTCACCTATCACCCCGAGCGGCTGACCATGGAGAAAGGTGAATCGGTCTTCTCGCCGGCCGACCGCATCGGCCAGCTGACCATGCGCAACCTCGACATCACCGACACCCGCGACAAACTGGCCGGCTACAGCCGCGTCGGCCTGCTCAGCGCCGGCGTCGGCCACGAGCTGCCGCAGCTCAAGAAGGACTGAGCCCGTCCGAAGCCTGCAGCAGCGCATCCAGCCGCTGGTGCCGGATGCCATAGAAGGCCTTCAGTGCATCGATCTCGGCCCGTGCCTCGGCGGCGGGCCGGGCGCGGCCGGTACGGCAGCCCAGGATCATCCGGTTCTTGCCCGTATCGTCCGGGCTGATGAATTCGAACACCTGCGCCTCGTAGCCCTGCGTTTCCAGCAGCAGGGCACGCAGTCCGTCGGTCAGCATCTCGGCCTCCAGACCCAGATGGATGCCATGACGCAGCAGCGCCGTCAGCGGTGCCGGCGCCTGCAGCTGCGGCCGCAGCTCGCGGTGGCAGCACGGTGAACACACCAGCATGGCCGCCTGCTGGCGAATGCCCTGCCAGAGCGCATCGTCGGTGGCCGTGTCACAGGCATGCAGGGCAATGATGACATGCACGTCTTCCCGCAATCCCTGTAATCCTTCCTGCCCTTCCTGCAGCCCCTGCGGTGCATCCCCGGCACGCAGGATGTCCCCCTTCTCGAAGCGCAGCCCGGCCATGCCATTTTTCTGTGCCAGCCGGTTGCACAGCGCCACCAGATCGGCCCGCCGCTCGACCCCCACCGTCTCCACCTGCAGCCCCAGCTGGTGCGTCAGATGGTCGTGCAGCGCAAAGGTCAGATAGCCCTTGCCCGCCCCATAATCGCGGATGCGCAGTGGCTGCTGCCCCGCGCCCCCCACCTGCCCGCACAGGGCCGTGCGCTGCCAGGCCTGCGCCACGATCTCGACAAACTTGTTGATCTGCCGCCACTTGCGCGCCATGGCCGGTACCAGCGCACCGCTGCGGCCCACCAGGCCCAGATCCACCAGAAACGGCCGGTCGATGCCCACCGGATACCGGCGCTGCCGGTTCTGGGTGTCGAGCGCCCCCCAGCCATCGTCTTCTGCCGTCAGGGATCGTACATGCCCGGGACGCGTGTCCATCGGAACGTCATCGCCCGATGTGAGATGGCCAGCCCGGGACGCCCGACGCAGCTGCGTGAGCGCCCCCGTGCCCTGCTGCCAGTTCTCCCGGCCGTCGCCAGCGCCGCCGGCAGCCACGTGCCGCTTCATCCGGAACAGTGGCGTGCCCCGCTTGCCAAAGCCCAGCTCGGCCGTCAGCACCGAGGTTTCCAGCAGCGCACTGCGCATGTCGCCCAGCAACCCGGCGATGCGCACCTGCGCCTCGTCCAGCGGCAGATTGTCGGTCTGGTCACGCGTGTCGTACTGCCAGCCAAAGGCCAGCTTCACGCCACCACGCAGCCGTACCGGCCGGATCCGCACCCGCTGCAGCACAGGCCCCTCATCGACGAATCCGGGTGGCAGCATCTTCCGCGCCGGCCGTGACAGCACCAGCCGCTGCAGCGTGCGCGTGTCGATGGCCTCGCGCACCAGAGCCAGAAAGCGTTCCACAGGGCCGGACGCTGCATCTGGCGCGTTGCCTCTTGCCTCATCCACCGCGTTTTTCCTGTTCATCATCTCACCCGCTCCAGGCGCCACCCACGCACCACGGACACGACACCCAGAAAACAGAACGGGCAGGCTGCGGACGCACCGTGCCTGCCCTGTTCTGACCACCAGACAGCCTGTCATGGCTCATGAGCGTACATGAACTCACCACAGGGACGAATGAGTTCACGCACGCTCTGAACCACAACATCGGCCCCAAAAGGCCATCACTTCCAGATATCTTCCTCGATCTGGCCCTTCAGCTCCGGATAATCACTCAGTTTGAAGCGTGGATCACCGTGCTTGAGCTGCTCGAAGTAGTCGCGGGTCAGCTTCACCACCAGCCCGGACAGCATCACGATGGCCACCAGGTTGATGATCGCCATGATGCCCATCATCGCATCGGCCGCATCGAACACCGTGGTGATGGCCTCGTACGCCCCCCAGACGATGAACACCAGCACCATCGAGCGCAGCAGCACCAGGTTCACCTTGTTGTCGATCTTCAGGTAGGTCAGCGCGCCTTCCGCGTACGAATAGTTGCCGATGATCGACGTGAAGGCAAAGAAAAACACCGCCAGCGCCACGAAGTCCTTGCCATGGTCACCGATGTGATAGGCCATGGCATGCTGCGTCAGCACCGTACCGGTCACGCCCGAGCCGGGCTGCAGCGCATCGGACATCAGGATCATCACGCCGGTGGCCGTGCAGATCAGGATGGTGTCGATGAACACGCCCAGTGCCTGCACGAATCCCTGCGACGACGGATGGTGCGGGCTGGGAATGGCCACGGCCGCGATGTTGGGCGCCGAGCCCATGCCGGCCTCGTTCGAGAACAGGCCACGCTTGACGCCGTTGAGCATGGCAGCGGCCATGCTGCCCATCACGCCACCGGCCGCCTGTTCGAAACCGAAGGCGCTCTTGATGATCAGGCCGATCACGGCCGGCACCCTGTCGATGTTGGCCACCATCACCCACAGTGCCACACCCAGGTAGGCTACCGCCATGAACGGCACCACCACCTCGGCTACCCGGGCGATGTTGCGGATTCCACCGAAGATCACCAGTGCCGACAGGATGGCCACCCCCACCCCGATCTGGATGCGGTCGAGCTGGAAGGACTCGTTCAGCGACTCGGCAATGGCGTTGGCCTGCACCGCGTTGAACACCAGCCCGAACACCACCAGCAGAATGATGGAAAACAGCGCCCCAGCCCAGGGGGCATTGAGACCGCGCGTGATGTAGAAGGCCGGACCACCCCGGTACAGACCGTCGTGGTCACTGACCTTGTAGAGCTGGGCCAGCGTACTCTCGGCATAGGCCGTGGCCATGCCGAGGAAGGCCACCACCCACATCCAGAACAGTGCTCCCGGACCACCCGTATACACGGCCACCGCCACCCCGGCGATGTTGCCTGTGCCCACCCGCGAGGCCAGACTGGTGGTCAGCGCCTGGATGGGCGTGATGCCATGGCTGTCCTTCTCGGGTGTGCGGGTAACCGAACGGATGAACTCGCCAAACCTGAAGAGCTGCAGAAAGCGCAGCCGGATGGTGAAAAAAATCCCCACCGCCAGCAGGCCATAGATCAGTACGTAGCCCCAGACCACATCGTTGATGGCATCGATCGCTGCCGTGATGTTTGCTGCAATCACATCCATGTCGAAGCCCCCTCACGCCCAATGCACATTAGTGTTCTCCTGCAGGGTCCCGCACGGGACCCCACCCATTGACCTTGTTCAGGCAGCACACATGCCATGACCCGCCCCGTGCCGATGCGCGGGGCCGCCCACAACACATCCATGCCGCCGGTCGGGCAGCAGCAACCATTCATCCGCCGGAAGATGACTTCCGGACACGGCGGCCATCCATCCCGTGCTGCCCGCAAAACCGCAAATGATAGCCCAACCCGGGTGTTCTACACTGTGGGGCCACATGCTTTTACAGGAAGTATTTCATGCGTCTGCTGATAGCCCTTCTGCTCCCCTGGCTGGCCTTCTTCACCATCGGCCGCCCCATCGCCGGCATCCTCTGCCTGATCCTGCAAATCACCCTCATCGGCTGGGTACCTGCCGCCATCTGGGCAGCCTACGCGGTTGGCCAGTACAAAACCGACAAAAAGATCGAGCAGGCACTTGGGGGACGCCGCTGACAGAGTCGCCCCCCATGTGGGCCCTTGCCGGTTGCGGTCCGGTCCTGAGCGGGTTTCTCATACGCCTCTACCGGACCAGCAGCCTGCCCTGCACGGCCAGCCCCAGCAGCCCCACCCACAGCGCCGCCACCAGCCCGCTGCCCAGCCACCACAGCACCCAGCCCAGTTCCACCAACTGCCCGGCCACCACCAGATGCATGCCCACGGACGCCATGGCCGCCAGACCGAACGAGAAGCCCCACAGGCTCATGGTGTAGCCGGCCTCCAGTACCCAGGGCAGCAGCCGCACCAGAAAGGCCAGCTGCAGCAGCCCATAGCCCACCAGCAGCAGCAGGAACACATCCACCTGCCCGCCATTGACCGCCAGCCAGGCATTGCCCCCCACGAAGGCCGGTGCCAGCTGGATACCGATGATGCCGCGCACCGGTGGCGCCAGTGCCGGTCCGGTACGCAGCCGGGCCAGAATGGCCGCCTCCAGACTGAACCACGAAAACATCCCGGCACCGAAGAACAGCATGCCCCAGTCGAGATGTCCCATGGCACCCAGCGCCGCCGCCGAGGCAAAGCTCGACGCCACCGTCGGCAGGTAGATCACGGGTGTGGTGGCCGCTGGCGTATGCAGCCCCCGCCACAGCCCGGCCGCCCGGTACATGGAAAACGCCAGCTGCCCGGCCAGACTGACCAGCACCAGCCCCCAGGCAAAGCCTGGCGCATAAGGGTTGACCGCAATGCCGATCTCCAGACTGGTCACCGGAATCAGCGAGATGAAGCAGCATGCCACCAGATCCTGCAGCTCCAGACGCAGCGCATCCCGCCGCCGGAACATCTTGGCCATGAACACCCCCAGCAGCAGCGCCCACACCACACCTGCCAGCGCCAGAATGGCCTCACCGGCCCAGGCCGGTACATGACCCACCTTTGCCCCATAGCGCCAGGCCAGCCCCAGCGCCACGGTGCCCAGTGCTACCGAAAAGTAGCTGGTCGGCACGGGAAATGGCCGTATGCCCGGCTCCCCCCCTGACGCGGCGATCGGCGTGTTACCGGATGGCGCAGCAGAAGCCAGATGTACCTCCATCGCCGGAACCGGCCGCAGGGATGCGGATGAAAGGCAATCAGATGCACAGGAAGCGGCCACGTCTGCTGCCGCCACTGGCGAGCCCGGCGAAGCCGTTGCACGGGATGTTTCGGAAAGATGTTGGGAAGTGCTCATGAACCCAGCCTGACTCGGACGCGAAATCCAGCCGGCTCCAGTGCCCAGCCTGACATTTCGCTTGATCGGTCCATCAGCCTACGTCCCCTTCCCGCGTGGGCGCAAGCGCCAGAGACGCCCGGTTAAACATTCGGCACGGGCGGAACAGGATCAGGTGGGGAGGAAACTCCGGTGCGCCTGGAAACACGCAAGAACGTCAGGCAGGCCCCCCCGGAGAAGCAGGAAACTCAGTCCGTCCGGCCCGCCATGACGGGAGGCAGCCCCAGACGTTCAGGGAAGGTATAGGCCACCATCCGGCGACCATCGCGCACCAGCCCGGCCAACGCCACACCACACGCTTCGGCCAGTTGCACGGCCATGGTGGTAGGGGCTGACACGGCCATCAGTGCTCCGGCGCGGATCATTGCCGTTTTCTGCACCATTTCGAAACTGGCGCGGCTGGTAATGGCCACAAAGCCTTCGGCCACCGGAACGTCTGCCCGGATCATCGCGCCGATCAGCTTGTCCAGCGCATTGTGGCGCCCCACGTCTTCGCGCAGGAGCTGCACTTCACCGTCCAGATTGCACCACGCAGCCGCATGGGTGGCGCCGGTGAGCTTCTGAAGTACCTGGGCGTTTTTCAGGCCCGTTTCGGCGCGAAACAGCGCCTTGGGTACCAGGCAAACCGGATGAGCCATGGTGTCGGGTACACGGCGTACCTGCGACAGGCTGTCGGTTCCACACAGACCGCACCCGGTGCGACCTGCCAGATTGCGGCGACGCTCGCGCAGCCGCCAGGCACAGGCCGAAGACACCTCCAGGTGCACTTCAACCCCCTGCTGGACTTCCACCACATCGACGCCATACAGCTCGGCGGGAGATGCCAGCAGGCCCTCGGTGATGCCAAAACCCAGGGCGAAATCGTAAAGATCGCCCGGAGACGCCATCATCACGGCATGTGAAATGCCATTGAAAATCAGTGCGATGGGCGTTTCGCGGGCGATCCAGTCTGACACCTCGACCTGCCTGCCTTCCCGCCAGACATGAACCCGGGCCGGGTCAGCCCCCCTGTCGGGGCGCTCCCCCAGCGAAACGGATTCCGCTGGGGGGTCTGCATCGGGTTCCGGAGAGATATCTGCGGGGATGTCGGCAACAAAAAGAGGTGTCGGGTCAGTCATCAACCAAAGACGAACTTGCCCTTCATCACGCTCCAGTGACCGGGGAAGGAGCAGAAGAAGGTGTAGTCGCCGCCTTTCTCGAATTTGTCCAGCGGAATGGTGATGGTATCGGACTCGCCGCCACCGATCAGCTTGGTGTGGGCCAGCACGCGGGCGTCATCCTTCGGCACGTAGTTGTCTTCGGCGCTCACCTTGCCAGCGGCCTTGGCCACTTTCTTGAAGTCGTCGGTCTTGGTGATGACGACGTTGTGGCCCATGGCCGACTTGGGCATCTTGCCGACGTGCTTCAGGGTCAGCTTGGCTTCGGTGCAGTCACCGTCGACCTTCAGTTCCTTCGTGTTGAAGGACATGGCGTCGTTGGCTTCGAGTTCGACGTCGCAGGTCTTGGCCATGACAGCACTGGAACCGAGCATCAGAGCAGCAACCAGAATACCTTTTGCAAACATGGATTTCTCCTTCTGTTTCGATGGTGTTTCGGAAAAGCAACCAACCCAGTCTACCGAAGCGGTGAAGGCCAAAACTAGACATATATCAACTTATAGGCCAGCAAATGCTGGAGATTCGTCAAGTTATGGGTACCGGAAGCTGGACACCGCGAGTGTACACCCTGATATTCCTCAATGTATGGCCAAAAACCGCACCGTTGGCAAGACGCCGACAACCGGGTATTGATACCCATTCCACTCTGCACAATAACCACATTCGCAGCAATGTCATGTAGCTGGCAACGGAGAAACCACCAGCAAAAACGGCGTTTTTTATCGCCAGACAGCCCATGGGATGATGTTAAATAATCATGGATAGGCCAAAGACAATCGATAATGGCTATCGGCCTTGAATCGCTATGAACCACTATGAACCGCAAAGTGAGCCACAAGGCAGGCGGCAGGCGGTAACTGCCTGATATGTCATGACCGCAAACAGGGCGCGCCTTCCCGGCCGGACACTTTCAGCCAGGCGCCTTCAGCACCTCACACACCGGCTGCACCATCTGCTCGCCCTCGCCCAGCCAGATCTGGCCGTCCTGCACGATGCACTGCAGCGCGGCGCCCCGCTGCGCCAGCCCGGCCAGTTCCCGGCTGCTGTCGGGCGCCAGCGCCATCACCCGCAGATTGGCCAGCTTCTCCAGCGTCGCACGCGCCTTCTGCCACCACATGCCGGCCGTGCGACCATAGGCCAGCACCAGCACTTCGTCCGAGCGGGCCGCAGCCTTCTTCACCCAGCGCTCGTCGGGCAGCCCCACGTCGATCCACAGGCGAATGCGGCCGTCGGGTGACTCGGCGTACAGGTCGGCCTCGTCCTCGGTACTCAGTCCGCGGCCGAAGCGCAAGTCATCTGCCGCACAGAGCGCAAAGGCCAGCACGCGCACCATCATCCGCTCGTCGTTCTCGGACGGGTGGCGGGCCACCGTCAGCGCGTGCTCGC
>ERZ773068.953-NODE-953-length-14716-cov-4.825728_pt1 | contig 14716 bp, 7 predicted proteins | sample MGYA00580620_ERZ773068 | MGnify/ENA primary metagenome ERZ773068 (study PRJEB29015, sample SAMEA2737983) | human oral metagenome | biome: human oral; feature: human-associated habitat; material: dental | place: China | collected 2101 ... | reverse complement strand
CAGCCGGGCGCGTGCTCGATGCCGTTGCCCAGGTCGATGGCCGCCCGGGGCGTCGACGCGTAACGCCGAGCCACCTCGCGGATTTGTCCGGCCGGGACCCCCGTGATGCCCTCCGCCCATTGGGGCGTGTACTGCCGCACATGCTCCGCGAGCTCCTCGAACCCGAAGCACCAATCCCTCACGAAGTCACGGTCGTAAAGCTCCTCGCCGATCACCACGTGCAGCATGGACAGGGCCAGGGCCGCGTCCGTCCCGGGGCGCAGCGCCAGCCACTCGTCGGAAAAACGGCCCTCCCCGCCCTGGGTGGGTTTGATCACCACCACGCGCATGCCCCGCCGCCTGGCCTCCGTCAGGGCACGCAGCCCCCCCATCGGAGCACTGGCGCAGGTGGGGCTCCGGCCCCAGAGCAGCATCAGGTCGGCCTGGGCGTAGTCCGCGGCCGGAGGGCGATGGCCGCCCAGGGTGTAGGTGCGAGCGGTATCGGAGACGTTCGTCAGGGTGACCTGGAAGGTCCACCCGTTCGTGCCCTCACCCAGGTCGGCCTTGGGGCGCCACGGGTTTTCCGCGCCCACCACGCTGGGGTAGACGAACGTGGTCGTGGCCGCGAGCGCGTCCACCTGGCCGGCACCCACGCGTCGCGGCGAGTAGTACGTGCCGTTGTTCTGGTCGATGTCGAGCAGCGGGTGGGCGGTGCCCATCATGAGGTTGGTGACGACCGCGGTCTTCTCGGCGTCTGAGAGGCCCGCGAAGGCCGGGTCCTCGTTCACGCGCTGGCGAACCAGGGTGGCGATGCCCGCGACCTGCGGGGTCGCCATGGACGTTCCCGACATGGAGCGGTAGGTGTTGCCCAGGACGGCGGCAACGATATTGCCGCCGGGGGCGGCGATCTCGGGCTTGAGCTTGAGGTCGGGGGTGACGCCCCACGACGTGAAGTCGGAGATCGACGGGTTGGTTGAGGCGAGCTGCAGGCCCGAGTGCGGGTTCGCGATCGTGATGGAGCCGGACTCGCTGGCCTTGATGGCCTCGATGAGGGTGTCCTTCTCCTTCTGGGTGATAGTCACGGTGGGCATCGTGTGGGTGGCCTCGATGGTAGCCACGTATGGGGTTTCCGCGACCTCGGAGTCGCCGATGATGAGGGCGGCGGGCTTGGAGGCCAGCTGCGTGAGGCCCTTGACCTTGGCCTCGTGCGTCATGTCCGCGCCGGTGGCACTGTCGGAGCCGCCGCGGTCTTCCAGGACGATGACCTTCGAGAGGTCGCCGGGGTGCTCGGCCACCAGCTTGTCGAGGGCTGCCGCGTCACCAATGCCGGCGTACACGAGGGTGTAGGTTCCCTCCTCGATGTCCCTCAGGCTCGGCACGACGGCATCCTTGAGGCCGCGGGACTTGCGGTAGACAACCTTGCGATCCCCCACCGTCAGGTAGGGCAGCGCGTCCTGGTTGTTGACCGAGGCAACAGCCAGGGTTGAGCTGTAGGAAGCGGGTTCGGAGAGCGTGCCCGCGTCGGGGTCGGTCGCGTAGGGGCGATTCTTGCCGCTCTTGTTGGAGTAGGCGCTCGAGTAGGAGTTGCCCGCGGCGGCGTTGACGGTCACGCCGGCGGCGGCGAGGTTCTTGTAGACATCCGCGTACACGGTTCCGGCCTCGGTGCCCATGCCAGCGTCTTCACCCAGGGAGAGGTTGATCGAGTCTGGCCTTATGACCACGGCGTCGTCAAGGGCGGCGAGCACGGTGCTGTCCGGGATCGAGCCGTCCTTGTCGGAGGCAACCTTGGCCACGATGATCTGGGCGTTGGGGGCGGTTCCCTGCAGGTCGGCGGCGTTGGCGGCTGCGATCGCCGCGACGTGCGTGCCGTGTGAGAGGTCCTTGCTGGACACGGGAAGAACGTCCGCGTCGTTGTCGGCATAGTCGTAGACGAAGGGGATCTTCTTGTTGATGTAGGCGCCACTCTTACCGTGGGTGAGCGTGCCCTGGAGGGCTTCCACGTCGGCCTGCGTCATGCGTACGTCAGTGCCGTCCATGGAGCCGGAGAACGCCTGGTGGGTGGCTTCGATGCCGGTGTCGATGACCTCGATGACCTGTTTGTCACCCTTCTGGGTCGTCTGGTTTGCGCGCGTCATCTCCAGGGAGGAGGCGTTTTGTAGGGAGGGGTCCACTGCCTGCGCGGCCATCGTGTCGGCATCGCCCTCGACGACCATCGGCTCGTGGTGACGCTCGATGAAGGCGGCCTTGACGCCCTCGGTGGCCTTGATGGCGTCGAGGGACGAGGCAGGGGCCTCGATGGCGAAGCCGTCAAGCGCGCGGGTGTAGTCTCGCACGTCCGTCACGTCCGCGCCGGGCACGACCGCTTGGACCGAGGCTTCGATGCGGTCCTTCACTTCCTGGTGCTTGGTCGAGGAACTCAGGCCGAAGATTCGGCGGTACCACGGGATTCCGACGCTGCCTTCTCGCAGCTGGACGATGATCGTTGTCGGCGTGTCGTCGGCCGGGAAGCTATCCGCGGAGGTGGTCGGGTTCTCTTCCCCGCCCTCCTGGGGGGCTTCCGACTGCGCGCTGGCGTCTAGAGGCACGTCGCCCGACGAGGCGGGGGGATCCGACTGGGCAGCATCGGACGTCGAGTCGTTGTGCTCGGCGCCGTCTGGTGCGTCGGCCGCGAAGGACGCCGGAATGCTCACGGTGGTCATGGCGAGGGCGCCGACTGTTGCCAGCACCAGCGCCGAGATCTTTCGATGGGACATCTATGGCTCACTTGGTTGACATCTGGAAGTGGGCGTCGGTGCCGCCACGGCAGCCTCACCCAGCGTTAAGGGTAGGGTGGTCGCCCGTTACTGCAAAGATCTCGTCGGCTTTGTTCTCAGCATGCGTCAACCCCTTTACCCCGAGACTTAATCAGGGTATCATGCATCAACTTAGTAGTGCCTATATAACTATTGCATGAGGTAAGTTTCTATTCTCCTCGGCGAGGCACCCTCGCGTCTCCGGTGTGCCACGGGAACGCAGTGAGTCCGCCGACTGGCTCGCGGACGAGGTGCCCGGGAAGTCGGTCGGCGGACTCATTCGCGCGCGGTCGAAGTATCGACCGCACGGATCACAGGATGACTGCCGTGCCCGTCGCGATCGCGGCGAGCATGCCATTGTCCGCGCCTGCGGTGAAATAGTCGACTTTCACTCCCACGACGGCGTTTGCTCCCATCGATTGGGCGCGGGCGCACATCTCGTTGACGGCGGTCGCTGCGGCGTTGCCGATCTCCTCCTCGTACTGGGAGGCGCGTCCGCCGAACATGTTCGACAGGCTCGCGCCGAAGTCCTTGAACATGTTGACGCCGGCGAACGTTTCGCCCGAGACCATCCCGATGTATTGCTTGATGGGCGCGCCTTCGACCGTTGGGGTCGTGACCACTAGCATGATCTACTCCTTCGCGTTATACGGTGAACAAGCCAACACTACCGGCCCCGGCGCCCGGCGGCCAGCAAGTTGCGGGAGGGGCGTGCCGCACCGCGAGTCACCGGAGCACCCTGGCGCCCGGTCAGTGGCGCGGTTGCCCTTGCGCAGAGGCTGCGGTTGTCGCGGGCGCGATGGGGTGTCGAATGACGGTCTTGAGCTTCTCGGGTGCAACCTTGCGCGCGTCGCTTAAGTAGATCTCGTGATGCAGGCGCGCCTCGGTGAGGTCAAGCGCGTAGCCGCGTTCTTCCATGTAGGCGTGCATGGCCTCGACGGTTGCGAGTTCGTTGTCGTAGCTGCCGACGTGCATGCATTGCACGCACGTTCCCTCGTCGATCGTCAGGTATTCGGCCGAGGAGCAGTCCAGCTTCTTCTTGCGGGTCGCCCCATCGAAGAGAGCCTCATCGAGCCATTCCGTTTCGCAAAACAACTCGCGAAGGCGCGCAACAGCGACGGCCTGCACGAGGTCGAAGTCGCTCGCATTGAAGTTTTCCGTGGAATCCCAATCCCAGATGACGACCCCGAGGGCTACCGTCGCAACCTTGAACAAAAGTCACAGTGGGAGTACGGACATCAGGGTATAGTTTCAGTAACTCTGCGTCCTCTGAAATACAACTGGGAGTGGCACGACGGCGAGAAAACTCCGATTCGCTCAGCTCGCAGAGAAAAAGGCGTCGATGTCATGTGTGCCCTCGCACTCGTTCGACTCGCACGATCAGGAAACTACGATGTGGTTACCCTTGCTTCACGAGATACAGACCTTGCCCCAGCCCTTGACGAGGCACACAAACTCCAGACTGCGAAGATCGAAGCCTCAAAGTGGTATGACCCTTCCGACAGACGAACATTCGGCAACATCAAAACCGATGCGCGAATCTGGACGACTTCCATGAAGCGTGACCACTTTACAGCTTCACTCGACCCCCGCGAATACCTGTAACCTCAACGACCAACTCGCTGCTCACAATCCTTGAGCGACACCATGAAGATGCACATCTACGGGCCTTGCGGACAGGACTGTCCCACCGTTCTCATCATTCACCCGATGCTGTCCTCGGCCTTGAGCATGAAGGCCGCGCTCTGCGATCACATGGGCTCCGGCCTGCGCTTTCTCGTGCCGGACCTGTCCGCCCACGGGGACGAGGCCGGGGTCCCCTACGTGGCGGCGGCGGCAGAGGCGGCGGTGATCAACGAGTGACTGGTGAACCACGGTATCCACCATCTCGCGCCAGGGTTCGTGGCTTCGCTCGGCGGGGTCATCCTGTTCGAGCTACTGCGATTCCCGGACCTCGCATGTGACCGACTCTATATTGAAGGGGTGAGCTTCTACTCGGGCGGGCCCGTGGCCCGAGTCGGCGGGTCCATTCTCAGCCGTGTCATGGTCACGAAACACCGGAAGGCCGTGCGGGATCCCGAGGCCGGAGCACGCCAGCTCGCGCGCCTCTACGGCGAGCAGGCCGCTCACGCGATGGTCGCTAGTTTCGCCGCGATGAGCGAAGAGAGCATCCGCGCGATCGTACGCGACTGCTCGCACGTCAGCCTGCCACCCCTCTCACCCGCCATTCAGCGGCGCTGCACGTTCACGTACGGGCAGAAAGACTCAGACCTGCGACTCGCGCGGCGCGTGATTCCGCGACTCTATCCGCAGGCCAAGCTGCGCGTCTGGGCGGGGTGGGGGCACTGCGAGTACACGAGCCGCGGTTCGCTCACGTACGGGGCGATGCTGCGCAGGCTCGTCCGAGAGGGGCGTTAGCTCCCGCTGTCGCGTGGAGCAAACGGCTCACGCGGATAGGTTATGCGGATACGGATAGGTTATTCACTTGCGGATAGGTTAATAAGCTATCCACATGCTCGTAACCTATCCACATGTTCGCAACCTATCCGCGTAGGCGAGCACGGAACCTCGATCCGAGATCACACTATTCCTCCACTGTCGAACAAAGTGACAGGTCAACAAAAAGCGGCTCTTCATAATTGAGGGTGTAGTTGGGGTTTGAATCCTCCGGTTTCGAGGAGTGCTCGCGTGATGTAGTGGGTGAGGTTTCGGAATCCGAGTGCGGATCCGCGTAGGTGTTCGAGGCGGCCGTTGATGGCTTCGGTAGGACCGTTGCTGGTGTGGGGATGATCGAAGTAAGCCAAGATGTCTCCGGCTCGGCGTTTGAGCGTTCTGCCCAGCGTGATGAGCTCGGTCAGGCCCCTCGGTACGCGCGTGGAGGTCAGTGTGTTGATTTCGGCTTGCATCAGGGCCTTGCCGCGGATTTTGTTGGGATCGCGGTAGGCGTCGATAATACTCTGGTACACGCTCCAGGTGACTTCGAGTGCGACGTGGCAATCGCTGGCGAACAGGTCGAGGATCTGGTGTTGCTGGCGTGGGGTGAGCAGGCAGGATCTGGTGTGTAACATCCTGCGGGCCTTGTACAGGGGATCCGTGGCACGCCCGCGCCGATGGTGGAGTTCTTGCTGGATGCGCCTGCGGCACTCATCGAGAGCATCACCGGCGAGGTGTACGACGTGGAAGGGGTCCATGACCGCCCTCGCGTCTGGGAGCTCTTCGGCGGCGGCGCTCTTAAAGCCGGTGAATCCATCCATTGCGACGATCTCGATGCGTTCGCGCCACGTATCGGGCTGGGAGGCCAGCCAGGTTTTGAAGACCCGCTTGGATCGGCCCGGAATCATATCCAGGAGCCGGGAGGGACCACGACGGTCTCGTATAGGAGTCAAGTCCAAGATGACGGTGACGTATTTGTCCCCGTATGGGGTGTGTCGCCACACGTGTTCATCCACGCCAATGACGCACACCCCCTCGAAACGATCAGGATCATTGATGAGTATGCGCTGGCCTTCACCTAAGATCGCGGTATTGGCAGTGTTCCACGACACGGCCAATACGTCGGCGACGCGCGCCACCGTCAGATGGTGGACCACCAGGCCTACCAGCGCCCAGCGCACCGCTGCACGCGAGAGCTTCGCGCGCGGGTCGGCCGCTGCACTCATGTTTTGACGCCACACGTGAGCACACTCTGGGCAGCGGTAGCGGCGCACGCTCACGTGCAACATGGTGGGGTGCCACCCGTAGGGTACGTGAGCCAAGCGCCTGACCACCGTGTCACGTACGACGCCCTCGCCCCCACACTGTCGGCACCACCGATCCTCACCCACTACCTTGCAGGCCAAGACGGTCCGATCGTCTCCTACACGTTGACCCATCACTTCCAGTCCTAGGTCATCCAGGCCCGTGAAGGCGCTCAGATCAGGGCGATCAAAGGTAGCATTGGACATGTCGAGGTCTTTCAGATGGACGGTGTCGGAACCCCCATCATCGGAAGACCTCGACCTCTACCCCGCCACGACACGCCGAACCCCGCATACCACCCCCACACCCTCAATTATGAAGAGCCATCAATCACCACTCCCCTTTGATATACTGTAACGCTCTCCCCCACCTGCAAGACGGGGCTGGGAATCAATCACCACTCCCCTTTGATATACTGCCGCGTCGGTGGCCGAACGCACCGCTCGGCTGGGAATCAATCACCACTCCCCTTTGATATACTGTCTCGTTCCTCTTGGCGCGGCTTTGGTGGCTGGGAATCAATCACCACTCCCCTTTGATATACTGATCTAGGGCGCACACCCATGGAAGCTCTGCTGGGAATCAATCACCACTCCCCTTTGATATACTGCCGAACGCGAGCAGATCCGCAAGCAGAGGCTGGGAATCAATCACCACTCCCCTTTGATATACTGACATCCACAGCGCCGCATTTGCGGCCGTGCTGGGAATCAATCACCACTCCCCTTTGATATACTGCGAAACGGCGTGGCCACGCGAGAGGCCAGCTGGGAATCAATCACCACTCCCCTTTGATATACTGCTTTTTGTCAATCGTCGGGTACGCCCTCGCTGGGAATCAATCACCACTCCCCTTTGATATACTGCCTCCGGCACCAAGTATGGGCCTGCAAGGCTGGGAATCAATCACCACTCCCCTTTGATATACTGTCAACAGCGCGGGCATCCCCCTACCCGTGCTGGGAATCAATCACCACTCCCCTTTGATATACTGAAACCGAATGGGTCGAAGAAGAAGACCTGCTGGGAATCAATCACCACTCCCCTTTGATATACTGGAAAGAGAGCTGACATGAAGTATCGACCGCTGGGAATCAATCACCACTCCCCTTTGATATACTGCTACCCCCGACCAGCTTGACGCCCTGCGGCTGGGAATCAATCACCACTCCCCTTTGATATACTGTGGACAGTGTGCAAATGAAGCAGATCAGGCTGGGAATCAATCACCACTCCCCTTTGATATACTGTTGCCGAGGATGCGGGTGTTGCGGGTAAGCTGGGAATCAATCACCACTCCCCTTTGATATACTGTCACGAAGCTACTCGAGTCCGTGGGAATGCTGGGAATCAATCACCACTCCCCTTTGATATACTGCAGGCCAGGAGAAACGTTGTCTACGAGGGCTGGGAATCAATCACCACTCCCCTTTGATATACTGTGAGCGATTGAGACGAGGATAGCGGCCAGCTGGGAATCAATCACCACTCCCCTTTGATATACTGCGGGCGAGCACACCGTTGAGGAGGTCACGCTGGGAATCAATCACCACTCCCCTTTGATATACTGACAGTCAGTTCGGGATACAGCAGGTCCTGCTGGGAATCAATCACCACTCCCCTTTGATATACTGTTTGCGCCAAATGTCCAACGCAAGCTGAGCTGGGAATCAATCACCACTCCCCTTTGATATACTGACCCAGTTGCGCTCGTCGCGGTAGTGCTGCTGGGAATCAATCACCACTCCCCTTTGATATACTGCGGAACTGGGTGTTGAACCTGGTGAGTAGCTGGGAATCAATCACCACTCCCCTTTGATATACTGTCCGCCGCTCGCACCAGCCGAGACCCCGGCTGGGAATCAATCACCACTCCCCTTTGATATACTGTCCGAGAAGTTTCCCTCGTTCCGTTCCCGCTGGGAATCAATCACCACTCCCCTTTGATATACTGGCCTGATCCACTGGCCAACCAGGACAGCGCTGGGAATCAATCACCACTCCCCTTTGATATACTGCGTTCGGCGCTCGGATCTCCGCCGTCGCGCTGGGAATCAATCACCACTCCCCTTTGATATACTGCCGGTAAGGATTACTGGAGCGACATCTCGCTGGGAATCAATCACCACTCCCCTTTGATATACTGCCGACATCACCGTCGACGACCCCACCGCGCTGGGAATCAATCACCACTCCCCTTTGATATACTGTCCTGGAGAGACGCCCAGACGGTCATATGCTGGGAATCAATCACCACTCCCCTTTGATATACTGGGTAGCCAGACACTCCCCTGCGGCGAAGGCTGGGAATCAATCACCACTCCCCTTTGATATACTGTTGCGGTACATCATGAGCGCGCACATGGGCTGGGAATCAATCACCACTCCCCTTTGATATACTGTCAACCGCATCAACGCGCGGCGAGAGTTGCTGGGAATCAATCACCACTCCCCTTTGATATACTGGCGCCATCGAGCGACTCCTCATCGCCGTGCTGGGAATCAATCACCACTCCCCTTTGATATACTGCGCCCGCGTCGAGACCGCCGTCCGCATGGCTGGGAATCAATCACCACTCCCCTTTGATATACTGTGTCGAAAACGGCCTCCTCCTCACCGGGGCTGGGAATCAATCACCACTCCCCTTTGATATACTGTCACAGGCCCCTGGACCCCCACCGTCAAGCTGGGAATCAATCACCACTCCCCTTTGATATACTGTCTGGGGGTCACCCGCGCACCACATCGCGCTGGGAATCAATCACCACTCCCCTTTGATATACTGTACGCCTCCCCGACGTGAAGCCGATCGAGCTGGGAATCAATCACCACTCCCCTTTGATATACTGGCATCGCCGGTGAGCCTGTAGGCATAGAGCTGGGAATCAATCACCACTCCCCTTTGATATACTGTCACCGTGCGAGGAGTCATCAAGGAGCAGCTGGGAATCAATCACCACTCCCCTTTGATATACTGTCGACGAGTACGACCGCATCTTCAAGTCGCTGGGAATCAATCACCACTCCCCTTTGATATACTGCGGCGTGCTGGCTGTGCGGACAGCGCATGCTGGGAATCAATCACCACTCCCCTTTGATATACTGGTACCGTTGTTGACGAGCTGATCGACGGGCTGGGAATCAATCACCACTCCCCTTTGATATACTGGACTACCAGATGAGGATGCGGCGGCGGCGCTGGGAATCAATCACCACTCCCCTTTGATATACTGCTGTGATCTTCCGAGACGGCGATCAGTGGCTGGGAATCAATCACCACTCCCCTTTGATATACTGCACCAACGGCAGCCCAGACCCCACCCGAGCTGGGAATCAATCACCACTCCCCTTTGATATACTGTGTTCGCCGTCTTGTCCGCCCTCGAGGCGCTGGGAATCAATCACCACTCCCCTTTGATATACTGCGCTTCCCGTCTGGGTTGCGGGCGCGGCGCTGGGAATCAATCACCACTCCCCTTTGATATACTGTCATGACCGAGGAGCAGGCTCGCGGCGGGCTGGGAATCAATCACCACTCCCCTTTGATATACTGCCGTCTGCGCTCGTGATGCCAGTGTATGGCTGGGAATCAATCACCACTCCCCTTTGATATACTGTCGACGTGTACGGGCACCTGGCGCCGGAGCTGGGAATCAATCACCACTCCCCTTTGATATACTGCTGACTGGATCAGGGCCTCCGCAAAAGAGCTGGGAATCAATCACCACTCCCCTTTGATATACTGCTCACCGCAATCGCGGTCACCTCCCAGGGCTGGGAATCAATCACCACTCCCCTTTGATATACTGGATCGGGGTCGCACCACCCCTTGACAGCGCTGGGAATCAATCACCACTCCCCTTTGATATACTGCCATGACCGACGCACCCGCCTACGCGCTGCTGGGAATCAATCACCACTCCCCTTTGATATACTGAGATCCCCTGGTTTTCCTTGAAATACAGCGGAAAACCAGGGGATCTTCGTTAGAAAATCATGAGCTGTTCGGGGCTTCCAGCTTCCTTCCGAGGCTTCGCGTTCTCAAAACGGAGCCCCGTTGCCCACTGACGATCCGTCAACGCCAACATCCGAACCTGGCCACCCTCCGGCAGGTGAGTCTTAATCGCCCGCAACGTCGCATGATCCTGGCCACCAGTCGGCCAATACTTCACATACACGCTGAACTGGACCATCGAGAAGCCCCAATCCAACAGATCATGCCGGAACCGTGTCGCCTCACGACGCTGCTTCTTCGTCTCCACCGGTAGGTCGAACATAACCAGACACCACATTGGATCGTCCGCCATCTCAATCCTCCACAGCCACGGACGACGGCCCCTGCCACGCCAACACGCACAAACGGTCGATGTCACCCTCCACGTATCGCCCAAAAGACTGAGCAAGCGCTTCAGCAACCGCAGGGATTCCGTGTCCATCCCCATCAAACCGTTGCGACGCTGCCGCTACTAGAAGCTGCTTCACTGAACGATCCGAAGGCGACGCCGTGGGAGGAAGCTGCAAAGCAACCTCATCGATCGCGGGCCTAAACGGCTCGATCAGGTCATCAGCAAGCGCAAATGCGTTGCCCCGGCCACGGTGGAAAACTCCGAGCGCAGGAGCAAGACCAGCCGCCAAAACGGCCCTCATCAAATGTCCACGCAACACCGAGTACCCGTAGTCCAGACACGCATTCGCACCAATCAACTGCCCCGCCGCAGGTTGACGTCCCACTCCCTTACCGAGAGTACGCGACCAGTACAGACGAGCCGCCTGCGCCTCAATGTTTCCCGGATCCCCAGACCGCACCTGATCCGCAAGCGCGAGCAGTTCACCACTACCGCGAATCTTGATGTTCTCGAGAACCGAGGCTTGCCCCTCGATTTTCGCCCTAATGAGACGCGCCCACGCGTTCTTCTTTCGCGGAAGAGTGACCTCCGCCTGGGCACGGTGACGGGCTGCCACTCGCCCGTGATCAGACCACGAGTAGCAGCCCCCCTCCGGAATACCTCTCCAGTCACAGAAGAGAACCGCGACATCAGCCTCGGCCAGACGATGCAGAACAGCAGCGCTCAGGTTCACCTTCATGCCAACCAGGACAACCGCGAGCTCAGCGACGGGAATAGTCGTTGGCAATCCCTCCTGAGCGCACACCTCAACCCCACCACGCGTCGAACGTAGTGTACCTTCGAAACCACACAGGTCGATCACACGCCACTGCGAGTTCATGTCACTACCTCAAGTTCAGACTGATAGGAAGGCCAGACTTTGGCGATGTGCGAACCTCACCGAGAGCGTTGCGTCGGATAACACGAATCAAACCCGACTGACACAAAGCATTGATTTCAACGACCCAGCCCGTCTTCTTCATGATCTTCTCAACACACTCGGCAACTACGAGGTCGCTTTCATGCCCGCCTACACGCGATGTTTTCAGCAAAGGTTCATTCGAAAGTAATCGGGGTTTTAGCGTGATCTTTGATGGGGTATCTAATGCCGAAACTCTCCAGCTTGATACAGGACCACACTCCTTGAGAAACTTTCCGATGGACTGCTTGGGAAACTTTGTAGGATCGATCTGAATCTCGTCTCCCAGGACAAGCCAGCCTATCTGTTTGGCACTACCATTTCCCATAGCCTCCTTGAGTTTTGCATCTGCGGTCCTCATACTTATGCTCGATGGTTTCAACTCGACCTCAAATAGATCGTCGCAGTCAATTCCGCAGAGATCAATAGCACAGACACGCAGCAACGCATACTTCACTTTCTCCTTCGGCCCTATGATCCGGTACAGGCGAGCATGATGGAACTCCAGACCGACGTATCCTCCTTGAACAGCGAGAGCAGGTGAATCGGTCGGAAAGTAATCGATCGGGAAATCAGCCGAGATTCGCTTGCCACGGAGCTTCAGGCCCCTGTTTAGATCTGCTGGCAAACCTAGTTGGCTATCAAACCCCGGTGCACGTACAAGAGCAGTCCATAGTCCTGGATCAGTTACTCGGTTGATCACGTCGGCTGGAAGCGCATCACCAAGAACATAGCGTTGAGGGCGCGGACGCTTCGATCCCCTTCTCGCTTTCTTCAAGCTTTCTGGCTGATCGGCATGCAGCTTTCCCGAGTTTCGGAGTCGAAGGTTCTCAGTGACCGGGATCTTGTCGGCATCGATAAGTTCGTTCAATCGATCACATGCATACTCGACGTCACCAATCCAAGATTCCCAACGGTCCTGCATCCTCTCTTCCGAGCCGAGGAAGTTCTTCCACGACTCGAAAGCACGTGTCAACTGCTGCGCCTCCCGACGATCTTCACGAACCGCAATGGTCCGAGCAATTGCCGGAGTCATCAGTGCAATCACGAGCGCATCCATTGCATGATTACGCCGATCGAATCTATTCTTGTGATGGCCGTCATCGCCCTTCAGGCGAATCAGACGAACCCGCTTATCAACATGAGCAGCTCGCCTCGCACATGCCGTCAGGCGCCCGCTGTAGGCATTTACTTGCACCGCAGCACAACCTTCGGGACGATCAGAATTAAAGTAACCTTCGATACGCTTCTTTAGCTCGATGGCCATCCAAGCAACTGACTCCATTGAGCGTCCGTCAAACTCTTCATATGGCATTTCAGTCTTGAGTCGACTAATCACCTCACTCTTCCTCTTGCCCATCGCTTTTTCTGTCAAGCCCAGGCGATCTTTACTCCAGCTTCTCACTCGCTTGATAGCGTTTTCTAGACTCACTCCGCTCGGACAGTCGCCCCGTTTCACCCATTGTCCAAATGCGAGCCCACCTTTAGCACTATTACATGAGTGACATACCGCGGCCAGGTTAGTTCTCCGGCTATCCGACGACGCATCGACGCGCGGAATAATATGATCAACCTCAAACGTCTGGAAGTTTATTTCGTTCCCACAATAGAGACACGCACAATCCTGCAGGTCAAGAATTTCGTATCGAACCTGATCACTTCGCCTAAAAGGTCCACTGATGCCCAATCGCTTGTACATCTCTTTTTGTCGGATTTCACGACGGGCTTCAAACCTTTCCCATCGTTCTCGCTCTTCCTCCAGAAGAGACGCAGACTTCAGGCCTTCACGAGTATGCTCAATATTCACCGTTTGGGGCACTCCCCAACGTTTGCTGGCAAACTTCAGCCAACGCGCCACTTGCTTCAGCACGCGATCAACACTTGGATTTCCCACTGGAGCTTCAATCGGCGCAGGGGTAGGCACCCAGCCTGGATCTACTCCGTACAGACGAGTGATGGCCTGAGACAAGTCGTCACCCGTCTCAAGGATGGCAGCAGTGACCTCCCGGAGAGTTTTCAACGAGTATGCCACCCTGCCCGACGGCAGCTTTTTCGCAAGCAACTCCAACTTGAGCATATCTTCGGCCGTGGCGCTGGATATGAGCTCGTTGACTTCTTCATCCTCAACATCATCCGGTTCTGAGCCACAACCATTAGAGATCGCGTCGATCATATGTCCACGTGACTCGTCATTCGCACAGTCCCACCAGTCGGCCAACCAATCGACTTCCGCGCTCATTACTCTCACCGTTGTGTCATCGACTGGTGGATAAGTGAGCCCACCACCAGTCTCCAATGAGGCACGCGAGGAACCGCGTAGCCTATGACGCGGCACCTCTAGCTTGCGTGCGACATCGTCCCACGTAGGTGATTCAGACTCAGTATGATTGAGGAGATATCGCGCTACCCTATTGAGTTCTTCGCTCGTTAGTGAGCGCTCGCCAGCTGACTGCTCCCTAATGCGCATGTTTGCAAGCGTTGCAACCACTTTGAACTTCTGAAATGCGGGATGTGCTCGTTCGGCACGCGGCTGTTTGGCCGCGGGATCAAGCGCGAGCTGCAGCTCATCTAAACCGACTCGTTCACGCTGGCGTGCTGCACTGGGAGCAGGTTGTTTCGAATGAAAGATCGAGAGTACCAGCTTTTCGAAAGTCGTTTCTGACACTCGTTGTGTGCGACATATTTGACGGAGTTCAGCAACAAGGTCAGACTGCATGTACTTCCCCTCAAGTACACCATGCACTTTTGTCGCTTTTCCTCCCTTACGCACGAAGCCACGAATAGTGACGTCTCCATCGTGTTCCAACAGCGTCGCAACAAGCTCACCTTGGGTCACCTCTTCTGAAAATTGAAGCCCTGTTCGGTCCTCAACGCGTTCTTTCAGACCTTGCATGCGATCACT
>ERZ773068.950-NODE-950-length-14805-cov-5.448203_pt1 | contig 14805 bp, 14 predicted proteins | sample MGYA00580620_ERZ773068 | MGnify/ENA primary metagenome ERZ773068 (study PRJEB29015, sample SAMEA2737983) | human oral metagenome | biome: human oral; feature: human-associated habitat; material: dental | place: China | collected 2101 ... | reverse complement strand
TGAGGGAAAATACGATAAGAATAAATGCCCTTGAGATAGACAGGATAGACATAACGGAAATAATAGCCGAAGAGAAGGGGCCGGATCAGCAGATAGTTGTAATGGACGAGAGATCACTGAACTTTGACTTTGACAAGTCGAATGTAAAACCTCAGTATTTTGAGATGTTACATAAGTTCATAGAATATGTAAACTTCAACGACTATGAAGTAGTTATAGAAGGACATACAGATTCAAAGGGAAGCAATGCCTACAACATGAAGTTAGGAATGAGAAGGGCACAGAGCGTAAAGGCGAAGTTACTGGAATTTGGACTTGACCCTAGCAGAATAAAGGGAACGGTATCAAAAGGTGAAGAAGAGCCTGTAGCGACAAACAGTACATCAGAGGGAAGAGCACAGAACAGAAGAATAGAATTCAAGCTTGCAAGAAGAGGAAGCCAGCAGTAGTAATAATAATAAAAGGACATACTTTGAAGGTATGTTCTTTTTTTGTTTGTAAAATACTGTTTAACTAACTTTTCTAAGATTAGTACGATATAATAAAAATAATTGAAAATATTAAAGTTTCCGAAAGGGAAGGTAAGAAAATATATGAGATTAAATGATTTAAATGAAAAATTTGAAGATATTGAAAAAGAGAATACTACCAGTACTTTTCAAGGATTAATGAAAATAACAGGTATAATAATTTCAGCAGTTTTCCTTGTATTATTTAAGAGAATTATGCATATGCAATATCATTTTTCTCTTGTAATGAAATTTAGGAGTATTAATTCAAGAGAAAAAATAATAATGCTAGTTATAATTTTTACTCTATTTTCTTTCATTGTAATAATTGTATCAGCTACTATTTTTATAAAAATGATAAAAGAATATTTTGTTGAAAATAGTATGGAAATTTCTCGTAAAATATATTATTATGTAATGCTTATTATAGGAATTTTAATTAGTATAAATTCAATTATTGGAATATCTGAACTTTCGAAACTGATAAAAGTCAATCTTACTTTAATTAATAGAATAATGCTATTTCTATTTTCCGGAATTCCTTCAGGAATATCTGCAACAGCAACAACTGCATTTTTTTCAACAGTATTTTTGTTTTCAGTAAAAACATATGAAGAGGAATTATATGAAAACAGAGTAATAGGAATAGTTTATACTGCTATTGCATCAATAATAGGGTTAGCAGGAGTCAATCTTATAATGGAAGTTTCTTATTTATACAATACGTATTTGTTTAGTGGAAGACGTGATTTCAATTTTTTTATACATTTTTTAAAGGATGTACTAAGGTATCAGAATATACAGGAAAAAACATTTGATATGTATTTTTATGTAAACTTTTTTGTAATAATATTATTAACAATTTTGCTAATTTTTGCTAAAAAAAATAGAGAGGATGAATAAAATGAAAAAAAACATTATGGTTAAATTTTATGTAATTACAGTTATCTCAGCGTTTATGCTTGTATCTTGTGGACAAAAGGAGAAAAAAAGTGAAGATATAAAAATGGAAGTCAATCAGAAACAGGAAGAAAAAACAGAGACAAAGAATGGGATGGATGCAAAAACAAATAATGAAGTACAAAATAATCAAAACGAAAATGCTTCACTTAAAAGATTTGGAAATGCAGAAGTAGGATTTATAGATTATCCTCAGGGATGGAGTCTTTTCAAAGATCCGGGTGCACGTCCGACAGCTATGCAGATAGCTAAAAATCCTGTAGAAATAATAACATTAGATAAATTTCCTGAATATAAAACTAAAGAAGAGGCAATAAAAGGGATGTATCAGGGACTTTTAAACCTGGGAATAAAAAAAGAAAATATGAAAATTAATAAAGGAAGAATTAACGGAAATGATGCTTTGATGATACAGATAAATGCAGCTGATGGAAGAAAAGCTATGATGATATTTACAGAGCATAATAATTCTGTTTACTATATAAGTGTAGAAGGAAATGATAAGAATGCAGTTTTAGAGTTACTTGCTATGGTAAATAAATCATGGAATGCAGAAAGATAGGAAATAAAATTATTGATGAATATTGAAAGTATAAAATTGACATTTTTGAAAAAATCAATTATAATTCTATGTAAGCTCATAAAGTTAACTATAATATAAAGGATGTCGTGATTGATAATGAAAAAAGTTCAATTTATAATAACTGCAACTATTCTTTCTTTTGGATTGATTATATCTGCCGCATTAATATCAAATGCAATGCATAATTCAGATAAAAGTCAAAGCAGGATAACAGTAAAAGGTGTAGCTGAAAAAAGGGTGAAAGCAGATAAGGCAATAATAAATGTCATATTTTCAACATCTAATACGAAACTGGAAGATGCTCAGGACAATGTGTCTAAAAAAGAAAAAGCTGTTCTTGATATTTTGAGGTCTCTTGAACTTAAAGAAAATGAATATCAGGTAAATAATGTGAAAATACAGCCTAATTTTTCAGAAAGACAGCAGGAAAAAGAAACTAAAATATTGAATTATGATGTTATGCAGTCTGTAGTTATTATTCCAAAAAATATTGAAAAAAGTGATGAAATTTATGAAAAACTTCAGGAATTAAAGCTGACGTTTAACAATATGAATATTGTAAAGCCGGAATACTATATTACGAGTATTGAGAAATATAAAAAGGATTTGCTTGTCAGTGCGACTGAAAACGCTGAAATGAGAGCAATTGAAATGTTAAAAGTTAATAAAAATGAAATTGGCGGACTGGAAAATATGACACAGGGACAGTTTGAAATTTTACCTGACAGGGAAGATTCTAAACATATAAATGATGATGAACATAATCAGATGTATAAAAAATTACGTTCAGTTGTGACAGCTACATATTCAATAAAATATTAAAATATAAAACTTATATAAAATTTAGGAGGAAATTAGAAAATGAAACCAGCAGCAGAATTAAGACAAGGAAGTACATATAGAAAGGACAATATCCCTTATTTGATATTGAAAGCAGAAAGACATCAGTCGACATCCGGTAAAAGACAGAGAGCGGCAGAAGTAAAATTTAAGACTAAAGAACTTATTTCAGGAAAAATTCAGGAAATTACTGTTCTTGCAACAGAACTTATGGATGATATTATTCTTGATAGAAATCAGATGCAGTTTCTTTATGAATCTGAAGGTGAGTACTTCTTTATGGATCAGGAAACTTTTGAGCAGATAGCACTTACTGAAGAAGATTTAGGAGATGCAGTAAATTTCCTTATGGAAGAAATGGTAATACAAGTGCTTATGTATGAAGGAACACCGGTAGGAGTTGAGTTACCTAATACAGTAATAAGAGAGATTACTTATACTGAGCCAGGATTAAAAGGGGATACTATAGGAAGAGCTACAAAACCTGCAACAATTTCTACAGGATACACTTTACAGGTTCCTTTATTTGTAGTAATAGGGGATAAAATTAAAATTGATACAAGAACAGGGGAATATCTGGAAAGAGCAAATTAGTAATAAAAAATATAATTTAATAAAATCGGACTGGTATACTCCAGTCTTTTTGAGAGTGTATATAATTTTGTGTAAACTCAAAATATAATATATGGTACAGGGTGGTAAATTTTATCATCCTGTTTTTTAAATTCTTCCTTCAAAATAAATGCTTAACTGGGAATATATTTCTCCCCAACCTGATATTCTTCCAGTCCATTTTTTTGTTGCTTCCTTTAAGCTTAAATATACTGATTTCATTAATGCTTCATCTGTCAGATACAGTGATTTTGTCTTTTATAACTAGAAAAATGCAACAAAAAAAGAGAATATTGGAGTTGAAAATGCTTCTGATGAAGCTATAAGAGAAGCACTTTCGGATATTATATCCTTTGATAACTTAAAAGTTACTATAATTCAAAACAGCTTTTACATGCCTTAAATTCTTTTAATATCACAAAAGAAGAATTTCAAAGGGCGATGAGTAAGATAAAATAAACAAATAATATAAAACCTGTCTAATTATCTATAAAATAGGAAAGACAGGTTTTTCATTTAAAAAAGGAGTTTTGTCAGATGCCGTATGAAAAACTCTCATTTTATTTTAATCTTTTACTGCTAATAATTACATAAGAATAGAAAATAAATAAAAAAATATGCATTTCCGGAGGTAAGAGAATATATGAAAATAAATGATTTAAATGAAAAATTTGAAGATTTTGAAAAAAAGAACACTGGCAAGGTATTGCAGGGATTGATGAAAATAACGGGTATGATTATTTTAGCAGCTTTTCTTGTATTATTTGAGAAAATGATATATATGCAATATTATTTTTCTTTTATAATGAAATTTAGGAGTACAGATGTAAAAGAAAAAATAACAATGCTAGCTGCAATATTTACATTATTTTCTCTTATTGTAATAATTGTATCAGCTATTATTTCTATAAAAATGATAAAAGACTATTTTAATGAAAATAGTATGGAATTATCTCATAAAATAAAGTATTATGTAATAATTTTCATAGGGATTTTAATTATTATAAATTCGATTATTGGAACATCTGAAGTTCTTAAACAGATGAAACTCAACTTTACTTTCATTCAGAAAATAACTTTCATTCAGAAAATAATGCTGTTTTTATTTTCCGGAATTCCTTCAGGAGTAATAGCAACATCAGCAACTGCATTTTTTTCAGTAGTCTTTTTATTTTCAGTAAAAACATACGAAAAGAAATTGTATGAACACAGAATAATAGGAATAATTTATACTGCTATTGTTTCAATAATAGGATTATTAGGAATCAATTTTATAATGGAACTTTCTAACTTGTATAAAAATTACTCTTTTAAAGTGGGGCATGAGTTTAAGCTTTTTATTCATTTCTTAAAATTTGTGTTGAGGTATAAAAATTTATACATTGAGATATTTAATATGTATTTCTGTGTAAATTTATTTGTAATAATATTTTTAGGAATTTTGCTGATTTTTGCTAAAAAAAATAGAGAGGGTGAATAAAATGAAAAAAATATATACAATTTTTATATTATTATTAGGAGTATTCAATTTATCATGTTCCGAAAGTAAGACAGGAACACATTCTGAAAATAAGACAGAAAAAAATATATTTAATACAATTGTGGACACAATTAGTGCGAATAAATTTGAATATAATGTTGCTGAAAGTACTCCTGATACTTTTAATTTAGTACATCTGTTTCTTCCTGAATCTTACGATGCTCAGCTACTTAATGATAAACACCCTGAAAATATCAGAAATTATGAAGCTGCCGATATTTTTGACCTTTTATTTGAAGGACTTGTCAGAATTGATGAAAATGGGAAAATAGTTCCCGGACTGGCAGAAAAATGGGAAACAGGCAAGGATAAAACCAAGTGGACTTTTCATCTGAGAAAAGGATTGAAATATTCTGACGGAACTCCTATAAAAGCTGAAGATTTTAAAACTGCATTGTTGAGAATGCTGAATCCTGAAATAATATCTCCGAATACGGATGTCCTTTTTCTTATAAAGAACGGCAGAGAATTTTATGAAGGAAAGGTAAAAGCCGAAAATGTAGGGATAAAAATATTGGATAATAATGAAACTATTGAACTGGAACTAACCAAGCCGATAGGATATTTTGATATGTTAATGACAAAAGTCGAATTTTCGCCTTTAAAGCAGGAATTTTTCGGGAAGTTGGGACAAAAATACGGGAAAGCACCTGAAAATACGTTATACTCAGGACCTTATATAATAAAAAGTATAGGAAAAAGAAAATTATTGTTGGAAAAAAATAAAAATTACTGGAACAGCAGTAATATAAAAATGAATAAAATCAATGTTTATGGCGGTTTATGGGACGGAGACGACCATAAAAGAATTGCTGAAAGTAAAGGAATAGATGCAACTGTTGTATATTCTCAATTCTTTTCAAGAACCAAGCTGAAAAATGACATGAAAGAAACACAGAGATTATCTACAGGTTCTTCTCATTATTATGTTTTCAATACTAAAGTAAAAGCATTAAGTAATCCTAAGGTCAGAAAGGCTATAGATGCTGTAATGGCAGGAGAAACAATGAAGGAATATGGATTTGTTCCGGAATACATCAGTATTAATGGAAAAAATTTCTCTGCTTTAGCTGCAAAAAATGGAAAAACTGAAAGTGAGAGTTATCATTACAAAAATATAAAAGAATTATTAGATGAGGGATTAAAAGAATTAGGAATAAATAAAATGCCTGTTTTAAATATTGTCATTAAAGAAAATTCCATTGACAGGTTCTCAGAAAATTTAAAAAAATATCTTGGAATAGATGTCAAAGTTACAAGGGTGTCTTATAAGGATTTAATTTTAAAATCAAGAAAAAAAGATTTTGATATTATTGAAAACGAAATTTTGTTAGGATTTAGTGATCCGATACTTTATCTTGAAAGATTTGTATCAGACAGTCCTTATAATTACGGTTCTTATTCTAATTCTGAATATGACAAACTTATAAAAATTGCCTCTGAAACAAAAGATATTAACGTCAAAACAGATGTTTTAGTCAAAGCCGAAAATATATATGAGAAAGAAAATCCGGCAGCAAAAATGGGCTATGGTGAAATTACTCATGTTATTCTCGAAAGACCGGGAATAAAAGGACTGAAATTAGTTCCTTATGGCGGAATTTTATATTTAAGAAATGTCAATAAAGCTAAATAGAAGTTTAAAAAAGGCTCTTTATCAAGTAAAATATAATTTAATAAAATCGGACTGGTATACTCCAGTCTTTTTTGTTATAATAAATTTAGATATATTTTTTGAAATTTTAATGTTCAGAAAAAATTTATGTTAATAAATAAAATAAAAGGTGGGGTATTTTGTGAAAAACATAAAAGGGGTATTTTTATTATTACTATTTTTTTATTTTCTAACTGGTTGTGGAAAATTTTTTGACAAAAGTAATTCTTCTGAAATTAATATTGATCAGGAAATTACAGATATGAGTGGCGAAGGAGCTGAAAAGGACAGGAAAACAACTATAGCTTCCTTTAATGCCATGAGGTTAGGTGAAAAGGAAAAAAATTATGAAGTAATGGCAAAAGTTCTTTCAAATTTTGATCTTATTGGAATAGAAGAAGTAATGCATGAAAAAGGATTGAAAAAGCTTAAGGCTTATTTGAATAGGCTGACTGGAGAGAAATGGGAGTATATAATATCTGAAAACTCAGTTGGAAGTGAAGGATATAGGGAGTATTACGGATATATCTACAGAAAAGAGAAATTTCAGGAAGTAAGGAAACTGGGATTTTATAAGGAAAAAAATGAAAATGAATTTATGAGAGAGCCCTATGGGGCATACTTTAAATCAGGAAATTTTGATTTTGTGTACGTCATATGCCATTCGATTTTTGGAGATAAGGAAAAGCAGAGATTAATTGAAGCATCAAATTATATAAACGTGTATGAATATTTTTTGAAGGAAAGTGGAGAAAGTGACGTTATAATTGCAGGAGATTTTAATGTGCCGGCAGACAGTCCTGCCTTTGGAAATTTGAAAGAAAATGCAGGTGTGTCATATCTTCTTTCTCCTGAAGAAAATCTAACTACCCTTTCTGATGAAAGGCTTGTAAGCTCATATGACAATTTTTTTATAAATAAAGAAAAAACAAAGGAATTTATAGAAAATTCAGGAGTTTATAATTTTGTAAAAAATGATAATTATGCTATAATAAAAAAATACATTTCAGATCATCTGCCTATATTTTCAGAATATTCTACTGAAAATGATTTAGATTGACTAAATGATATGTACGGAAAGTTTATAGAAGAAGCGAGGAAATAGAGGAGAGTTATGGACAAATCAGTTAAAGAAGTATATAAGAAGGTCTTTACAATAGGACTGCCTGTATCAATTGAAAATATGATATACAGTCTTATGAATTTTATAGATATATTTATGGTTGGAAAAAAAAATATTGTGTTAGGTCTTGGAACATCTGCAGTTGCTGGACTGGGTTTTGCAAATCAGGTATTTATGGTTTTTATAGTTTCACTTTTTGGAATGAACAGTGGTGGCGGAATACTTGCCGCCCAGTATTACGGAAGCAAAGATTATAAAAATCTGAAAAAATGTCTTGGAATAACTATTGTAGTGGGGTTTTTGTTTTCAATTTTATTTTTCTTGATGGGAGTATTTATTCCTGAAAAAATTATAGGGATTTTTACTTCAGATGTAAAAGTATTAGATTTAGGGTCAAGATATTTTAGAATAATAGCACTTGTCTACCCTCTGATAGGGATTGGATATGCTTTCAATATGCAGTTACGTGCTATCGGAAAAACAAAATATTCCCTGTATTCTACGATTATAGGATTATGTATAAATCTGATTGGAAATTACTTTCTTATCAATGGAAATTTTGGTTTTCCTGCAATGGGAGTTGAAGGAGCAGCTGTTGCAACGATAATAGCCAGAATAATAAGTATATTTTATCTGATATACATAATATATAAGTATAAGCTTCCTATGGCAGGAACTTTTTCTGAATTGTTTAAACTATCATGGAACTTTATAGTTAAAACATTGAAAATATCACTTCCTGTATTTGGACATGAAATAATGTGGGTAATAGGTGTAAGTTTGTATGTTGTAATTTACGGAAGAATGGGTACAGAAGCAACTGCGGCGATACAGGTTGTAAAATCCATAAGTAACCTTGTGTTCACGCTGATATTTGGGTTATCAAGCGGTACTGCAGCTATAATAGGACAGGAAATAGGAGCAGGAAACGAAGAAAATGCTTACAGATATGCCGTGGAACTATTGAAAATATCATTAGTTGCAGGAGTTATAGTAGCATTGTTTGTTTATGCAGTAAGTCCTCTTGTCTTAATTCTTATGAAAGTGGACAGGGCGATTTATCCACTTGCTAGACAGATAGTATTTTCAGAAGGAATTCTGATAGTCATAAAAACTGCCGGAACATTGTTTATAGTTGGAATTTTAAGAGCCGGAGGAGATACACTGTGGACTATGTTTGCTGATTTGATTCCTTTATGGACATTTGCTATTCCTCTTACATATTTTGCAGGTCTTAAACTCGGGCTGCCAGTGGCACTTGTATATTTATGTTCCGGAAGTGATGAAATTTTGAAAATGCCCTTCTGTATGCGGAGATTGAAGAGCAGAAAATGGATAAATAATTTTGTAAAAACTTCTTAGATTTTATGTTAGGAGAACTCTAATGAATAAAAATAGGAATTTAAATATTAATTTTGATATGAAACAAGATATAGATGTAAGTAGAAAAAACAGCATAAAAAAATATTTAGTTGCAGGAATTATAGCATTTACTGTATCATGTTCGACTATAAAAACACCACCTTTAGGAATAAATTATGAAAGTCCAATACGTGAAACAGAAAATGCTGAATTTCATTATGACCTTACTTATCTTGATAAAGACGGAAATATACAGTATGACAGAAATTTATGGGATGCTACCTATAAAGTAATAGATAATGCAAAAGATTATCTTATAGTAGAAATGTTTCTATTTAATGACCTTTATAATAAAGATAAGGAACATTTTCCTGAATTTGCAAAGGAATATACTGAAAGACTCGTAAAAAAACAGAAGGAAAATCCTAACTTGAAAGTATATATACTGGCAGATGAAAACAATAATTTTTATGGTGCATTTGAACATCCATTTATAACATCAATGAAAAATGCAGGAATAAATGTAATTATAGTGGATATTTTTAAGTTAAAGGATACGTTTCCATGGTATTCACCTTTTTGGAGAACATTCATAAAACCTATGGGAAATCCACAGAATAAAGGCTGGATAACAAATTTCTATGGAGATATGTGGCCTAAACTGACTATAAGAAATCTGTTAAGGGCGTTGAATGTAAAAGCCGATCATAAGAAAGTTTTTCTGAATGAAAAAGAAGTAGTGGTTTCCAGTGCAAACATACATGATCCCAGTTATTTTCATGAAAATATTGCAATATACACTGATGGTCCTATAGTGAAGGATGTACTTCATAATTTACAGCTGGTTACAAAGTTTTCTGATTCAGAAATAAATGTAGATGGTTCTGACAGGAGAATGGAAAATATTATGAATTCCGGTTCAAATGATAAAACAGAAACTGATGAAAAAACATTAAATTCTGAAAATCAGAAAGAAAATAATGTAAAACAGATAAATAATGAAGAAAATGAGCAAAATGTAAAGGAAAAGACTTCTATTAATTCAGAAAAAAATAGTATAACAGATACAGAAGGACATACATATAAAATACAATATCTTACTGAAGGTGCTATTGGAAAGCATCTGGATGAAGATATTGATAGCCTGAAAGCAGGTGATGAACTGCTTATGGGAATGTATTTTCTGGCTGATAAAGGAGTAATAGACAGATTAATAAAGGCGGCAAATAGAGGAGTAAAAATAAGAATAATTTTTGACAGAAGCCGGGATGCCTTTGGAATGAGTACAAATGGTCTTCCTAATAAACCTGTTTCAAAAAAATTGAAAAAGAAAACAAAGGGAAAAATTGAAATAAAGTGGTACTTTACAAATAATGAACAATATCACACAAAGATTACTCTAATGAAAAAAACAGATGGTAATGTTATAATCAACGCAGGTTCTGCTAATTTAATAAAAAAGAACATTAGGGGATATATAATGGACGCAAATTTCAGAATATTGACAACTCAGGATTCAAAAATATCAAAGGATATTTATGAATATTTTGATAGACTATGGGAAAATAAAGATGGTCTGTTTACACTGAACTTTGATGATGAGCCAACAACAGGTGGATTTTCAGATTTTATGTATAAAATATTAGATGCTACACAGTTGGGTTCTTTTTAAAATAACAAACTAAGAAGATATAGGTGATGAAAAAATGAAGAAAAAAATATTGTTTTTGCTATTAATAGTGGCATTGGGGACAATGACGGTGTCATGTTTTAAGAAAAAAGAAAAGGATAAAGAAAAGCCTACTACAGAACAGCAGGTAAATAATACTAATGGACCAATAAATACAGACATGTTTAATGCGGGAAATCAGCCTTTAGGGGATCCAAATATAAAAAACATTACACCGGAAGAACAGCAGTTTTTAATTAATAATCAAATTGATCCTTTAAAAGTTTCTTCTGCCATTGATAAAGCTCAGCAGGGAGATAAGGAAGCCATTCTTTCGCTAGCACAGCTTTATTTCAATTTAAAAGATAATGAAAAAACAAAGAAATATTTGCAGATGGGAGTGGATAAAAACTATCCTGAAGCAATTTATAATATGGCTGTCTTGTTAAAAGAAGAAGGGAATGAAGCTGAAGCTAACAAACTTATGGCAAGACTGCCTAAAAATGCGGCGACTACTTCAAGACAGTTAAAACCAGGAGCACAAGCATATAATAATGGTATTGATCTGATAAAAGCAAAAAAATATAATGAAGCAAAAATACAGTTTCAAAATGCTTATAATCAAGGGTTAAAGGAGGCAGATATACAGATTGCCCTTTTAAATAAGGAAACTAAAAATTATAATGAAGCTGTAAAATGGTTTAAAATTGCTCTTGGACGTGGAGTTACAGCTGCAAATTTTGAAATAGGAGCAATATTATATGATACAGGTAGGGAAAGTGAAGCAAGACCATACCTTATGAAAGCATATAATTCAGGAAATAAAGCTATGGCAATGCCTATTGCATTATCCTATCATAAAGAAAACAACATGAAAGAAGCTTTGAAATGGTATAAAATTGCAGCAAAAAATGGAGATAAGTCTGCTAAGGAAACAGTAGCTCAGATTGAAGGTGGAAATACAAAAAATAGCAGTAAAGTTAATTCAATTCTAGGGGATAGTTCTCAAAGGAGCCTTACAGATAGTACGATTTCCAACTTAAAAAATAATAATTCAAAAGGTACAAATGATACAATATTTAATCCTAATATGGCAAAAAATGAGCAGACATCTGTTCCAAACTATAATGTGAATTTAGATCAGCCTAAGAATTCAGGTAATTCTTCAAATTCTGCTAAACAAAATACTGTAACTACTACATTAGGTAAAGTTGATAATAAGTCAGCTAAGCCTTCAACAGCACAGACACAACAACAGAAAATAGATGAAAAGGAACAGAGAAGAACTGAAAAAGCATTAGCAGATGCAATTAGAAGAGCTTCAAAGCGGAAAGATTCAAAGTCTAAAGATACAGATAATGTAAATGCAACACCATCAGATAAAAATATTGAAGATGTAATAAATAAAAAAGCTGCAGAATATAAATAATTATAAAGAAACATATTTACTAAATTATAAAAATTTGGTAAATGATGTTTCTTTTTTTAAGAATAAAAAATTTGAGAAAAAAATGTCCTGTCTGATAATTGAAACAGACAAGACACGATAATATCATTATTTAAAATAGTAGTGTTATTATTCCAAGTAAAGCGTTTATAAGAAATATATATGTAAGAAATATACGGTTAAAGGATTTTACAGTATCAGATATAAAATTAAATGTAAGTAATAATACGATATCTGAAATTGTATATAATATTCCTTCTATTGATATATTTTTGAATATAAGAAACTGATACTGTGTTGTCTTTAAAAATATAAGTACAGGTGGCAACAAAGTACGTAATGAATTAAAAAATAAATGTAGAAAAATAACTGATATTTCAAATATAAGAAGAAAAATAGTTATTCTTTCAGCAAATTTAGCTTTCTTATCTGTTAAAAAAGTAATTCCAAATATTGAGTATAGTCTCATAAATATTATCAAAATTGATAAAAACGCAAGTGTACTAGTCATTCTTTATCTCCATAGTTTATTTTTTTATATTTTAGCATATTTAAAAAATATAGTAAAGCTGACAATTTAAGAAAATAGTGGAAATTATTTCAAAAGATTGATAAAATATAAGAGTATTAATAAAGTAAGGAAGGGATTGAAAATTATGAAGAGAATTTTAGTATTACTGTTTATAGCTTTGGGAATATTATCATTTGGAGATAATTCAAATTTTGAATCATTTGTAAATAATGCAGGTTATGTAGAAGAAGTTAAGAAATATGATAATGGTAATGGAACAATGGAAAAGCAGGCAAAAGAATATCTGGAACTACTGGAATTTATATACTTCAACAGAAGCAGAATGGGAGAATTGATGCGTGAAAAATTATATTCTGCATCAGATGTGGAATATCAGGCGTATATGGAAAGAATGAAAACAGGAGAGTTTAATAAACTTTTTAGAAGTTTTGGAATATTTATACCTATTGTAGAAAATGTAAAATGGGAAGTGGAAAAAGAGACAGAAAACGGTAAACTTATAAGAGTATCTTCTCCTAATGCCCGTGTACATATTCAGACATCAAAAAAAGGAAATAAATTTGAAATATCAGGAAAGCTAAAGGGATATATAAAGATGAATTATAATCCTAATCCTGCTGAGAGGAATTTAAAGGTAAAAAATAAAAAGACATATTTTGAAGAAATTTCTCAAAGAGACTTGAACAGAAACTATCTATTCAGATATTATCTGGAACAGACTAAATACAATATTTATAAAAAAGTGACAGAAGCAAAATAGAAAAACTTGGCGGGTAAAATTAAATGAAAACAATAAAATATGTATATAATTTTGATGATAAAAAAAAGCATTGGGAATATTGTGAGAAAAATAAATTTCCATTTATACTTTTAAAAGATATATACAGAAACTATACAGAAATATTCTATGACATCACTAATTTTAATATAGATTTCGAACATATATCAAAAGAAATAAATGAAATATTTAATTCCTATAGAAAATTTGCTTTAATTGATGACTATTTTTGGGAAAAGTATTCAGAACAATATTATTTTTTTATTTTTCCCGTTAAAAAAATACATTCTGAAATTATAGCAGAACAATTATTTGATTATCTTATTGAATATCTTGAAAAATTCAGATAGAAAGAAGGAAAATATTGAAAATAATTAGTCAATTTAAAGATTTTTATGACTACAAGGTTGCAAAGTATGGACTTGACGAAAAATTGGTTTTTGATAGACGGAATCCCGTAGTTGTACATGAGAAAACACTGATACCTGAAGGCAAATTAGAGGAAGATGATTCTGATACTTTGGCTCTTCATTCAGTACTGTATATTGGAAATAATCCTGTACATATTTTTGGAACTAAAAATAAAATCTATACTCATTTTGATCTGGTTGATGAGAAATCTTTGGATACATCTTATTACTATTATGAAAATGTATATTTTAAATTTAATGATGGAAAAACACTTAAAATAAATACAGAATTTATACGTGGTAAAAATTTTCTTGATATACTGAAGGAAAAAAGAAAAAGTAATCCTTTAAGTATAGGAGAGTTTAACTATGTATGCCATTATGTAAAACCTGATGATGAAAAAATAAGTAACTGGGATCAGCTTTCTACAAAACCTATTATACTTATACAGAGATTTTATGATGAAAATATAAAAGTTCCTAGAAAAACAGCTCAAAGAATACTAAGAGAACAGATATATATAAATCCTCCATTAAACAAAATGGGACTTTATATTGATCCTGACTGGGTATGGCAAAGTCTTGTAGAGTTTATTTCAGCATTGAAAACAGAAGCAGAACAGTCACCTGAAATGGCAAATGATTTAAAGATTCAAAGCAAGGGTTTTGACAGGAAGACTTCCTTCAGACCAAAAATGAAAAAGTAGAAATTGTTTGTTGTGGTATTAATTAAAATTTTGAAAAAAATAGATTATGAGGTATAATTAATAATAAATTCTATATTAT
>ERZ773068.945-NODE-945-length-14885-cov-41.383951_pt1 | contig 14885 bp, 9 predicted proteins | sample MGYA00580620_ERZ773068 | MGnify/ENA primary metagenome ERZ773068 (study PRJEB29015, sample SAMEA2737983) | human oral metagenome | biome: human oral; feature: human-associated habitat; material: dental | place: China | collected 2101 ... | reverse complement strand
TTACCGCCACCGGTTTCTCCGCCTGAGCGCTCGCCGGGGCTTTTGCCCTGCCCGACTGCGGTCTCGGCTACGGCCATCAGAATGCCGCGGCGGCGGTTGAAAACAATTTTATGGCAGTGTTTGTTCATAGCAGGGCTCCATGAATTAAAAAAGCAACTATATTGCTATTGCATGAAAGAATTACTTGGGTAAAAACAAGCAAAAAATGTGCCAAGGAGTGGACTAAAAAATCTCCTTAGACACTTTATTTTGGGGGCGGTTTGCAGATACCGGCTGGCTGTCGTGTTTTCTTTTACCTACGGTGCAGCACGCGTAGATCTGTAAACTGCCCCCAACTCTCGCCAATGTTGGTTTTGACAACATCGGCTACCTGTTGAAACCAAAAAAGCAGCCTGAAAAACCGTGCGCTCGGTTTTTCAGGCTGCTTTTACTGCGAAAACCCGTTTTCAGGCTGCTCCGGCCATCTGTACGGCAGCAAGGCGGCCGCCGGGGCCGGACTGGAGCAGCAGTTGCGCGCCTTCGGTCAGCAGGACTTTTTCACCGGGCGGGACGGGGGTTTTGGCGACGGCATCATACAGGGTATCGAGCCGCTCGTTTACCAGCCACCACTGCCCCTGGTGTTCGACGAAATAGGCGACGCGGCGGGTGTCTTCGGGTTTTAAGCGCTCGTTGGGGAAGATGTTGCGGTCGGCGTGCCAGACAAACAGCGACTGGCCGCTATAGACCATGATGCGGTGGTTGTCGGGGCGGTATTTGCCGTCGGGGTCTTGCGAATAAAGGTTCAGTACCGGCAGGCTGCCGCGGTGGGGCGTGCCGCAAAACGGGCATTTGGGCTGGGCGCGGTTGTCGAAGGGATAGTATTTCTGGCCGCATTCGGCATTGGCGCAGGGCTGCAGCAGATCGACGGTTTTGACCAGCGCCTGCTCCCATTCGTCGGCGGACGGGCGCTCGGCGGGGCGGTGCAGGCCGTCGATAAAGGCGCGCTCGAACAGGGCGGCCAGATAGGGGCCGCAAACGGTATAGGGCACGGCGGCGGTGTCTTTCCACGGCAGTTCGTGCGCTTTGAGATGCTCGATGCGGATGCGGTTGGACGGATCGGTGGGGTGTTCGACAAACAGCGCGGCGGCGCCCATCATCAGTTCTTCGTCGCGCTGGCTGTCGTCGGCGTCGTGGACTTTGTCGCCGCGCAGCGGGTGGCGGTAGAGCAGATACATATAGATTAAAACGGCCAGCGCGTGCAAATCGGTGCTGCGCGAGGGCAGCTTGCGGGCAGGGTCGTTTTTGTCAAGATGGGCGGTTTCGACGACTTCGGGGGCGATAAAGTCGGGCGTGCCGACGACGGTGGGCGGATGTTTGCCGGGTACCACCAGGCCGTCGATGTCGATTAGGCTGGCCTGGCCGGTGGTGGGGTCGATCAGGCAGTTTTTGTAGCCCAAATCGCTGTGCGAAAGCCCGGCCATGTGCATGCGGCGCACAGCGCGGGCGAGCATGATGCAGACTTTCAGGTGCATCATCCAGTTGCCCAATTCGCGCGGGTCGAGAAACTTGCTGCGGTTGGCGGCGCTGGCGAACCATTTGCCGTCTTTTTCCTTGCCTTTGATGCCGAGCATATCGTTGTTGCGGCTGCCGTGTTCAAAGAAAAAGCACGGGCGGTAAAACGGCGCGACCACGCCCAGCCGCCCCTGCCATTCGACCACCGCCGTCGGCCAGCAGTAAAGGTTTTGCAGGTAGCTGCCGCCTTCCTGGCCGAAAATGCGCTCGCGGTAGGCGCCGGTAATCATTTCCAGCCGCTCGCGGGTGTCGGCATCGGCTTCGCGGCGGTAAAAGGCGACGACATAGCCGCCGTCGGGCGAGAAATAAACGTCTTTCATGCCTCCCTGCGCTTTGATTTCGTTGTAAAAGCGCACGGTTTGGCCGTTGCCGGCGGTAAGGGTAACGATTTCGGACATGGGTCTCTTTCAAAAAACGGCTTTCAGGCAGCCTGAAAAACAGAAACGGCAGCTTTCAGGCTGCTTTGAGCATTACCAGAAAATTCTGCAAATCGTCCGGCAGCGGCGCTTCGAGCGCGAGCGGCTCGCCGCTTAAGGGGTGGCGCAGCTTCAGGCGGGCGGCGTGCAGGAACATCCGCCGCAGGCCGATTTTGGGCAGGCGGCGGTTGGCCCGGTAGTCGCCGTAGCGCTCGTCGCCGGCAATCGGGCAGTTTTGCGACTGCATGTGGACGCGGATCTGATGGGTGCGGCCGGTTTTCAGCGTGGCTTCGACCAAACTCAGCTGCGAGATGCCGATTTGGTGCAGCACGCTGCCGCCGTAGTGTTCGAGCAGCCTGAAAACGGTGTGGGCGCTTTGGCCGTCTGCCGAGACGCGCACCATTTTTTCGCCCTGCGCGCCGGTGTATTTGAGCAGCGGCTCGCGCACATGGCGGTTTTCAGGCTGCCAAGTGCCGACGCCCAGCGCCAGATAGCTTTTTTCCGGTTCGCCGGCGCGGATGGCTTCGTGCAGTTTGACCAGGGCGCTGCGTTTTTTGGCAATCATCAACAGGCCGCTGGTGTCTTTGTCGAGCCGGTGGACGAGTTCGAGATAGCGCGCTTCGGGGCGGGCGCGGCGGATTTGTTCGATCACGCCGAAGCTGACGCCGCTGCCGCCGTGCACGGCGACGCCTGCGGGTTTGTCGATAACCAACAGGGCGTCGTCTTCAAAAACAATCTCGAATTCGCGCGGCGGCGGGGCAGCCTGAAAACCGTTTTTCAGGCTGCCTGCGGGGGCGGCGGTGCGGATGGGGGGGACGCGGATGATGTCGTGTTCGGCGGTGCGCTGCTCGGGCTTGGCGCGTTTTTTGTTTACGCGCACTTCGCCGGCGCGGATGATGCGGTGGATGTGGCTTTTGGGTACGCCTTTTAGGATTTTGACCAGATAGTTGTCGAGCCGCTGGCCGGCTTCTTCGCTGCCGACGGTCAGATGGCTGACCGAATCTTTGCTAATCGTAGGCATTTTCTCTATAATCGCTGGCTGTGCCCGCCGCAATCTGCAATGAGCGGCGGCGCGCGGTTTTTCAGGCTGCCTTCCCGCCGAAAATGCATTGTCGAAAAGAGAAAATCCTGTTCGGACAAGCCGGAAAACCTTAATCGAAACGGCGGGCGGCAGTCTATTTTAATTGAAAACGGCACCCCGCAAAGCAATTCCTTCGTCCGGCACCACACAGCCTTGCCGGATGAAACCGTAATTAAGTTTAAACGGCAGCGGCCGCAAAACAGCGCGTCAGACGCGGCGCCGACACCGCCGCGCAGCCTGCATCCCCGCTGCCCTTCCCAAATACAAGAAAGACGACGGCTGTCTCAGAATCTGTTGCCGCCCCGAATGCGGCCGGCAGACACAGTTTCTTATTTTCAGGCTGCCTGCCAGACCCATCCGGCACAGCCCCATTGCAAAATCGATCTTTATTTCTCTCTCTTGTTCCCCGGCTGCCGCGTGCAGCGCGGGGTATTACGTTTAAAAACTGATTACTGCGACATTCTTTCGGGCGCCGCACTCGCAAAAAGGTGCAAACCCATGAAACGCATGCTGTTTAACGCCCGCCATTCGGAAGAATTGCGCGTGGCCATCGTTGACGGCCAAACCCTGCTCGACCTGGACATTGAAACCCTGGGCAAAGAGCAGCGCAAAGGCAATATCTACAAGGGTGTCATCACCCGCATCGAACCCTCGCTGGAAGCCTGCTTCGTCGATTACGGTACCGACCGCCACGGCTTTCTGCCCTTCAAAGAAGTCTCCCGCGCCTATTTCCAAGACTACGAAGGCGGCAAAGCCCGCATCCAAGACGTGCTCAAAGAGGGCATGCAGGTCATCGTGCAGGTGGAAAAAGACGAACGCGGCAACAAAGGCGCGGCGCTCACCACCTTTATCTCGCTGGCCGGCCGCTATCTGGTGCTGATGCCCAACAACCCGCGCGGCGGCGGCGTCTCCCGCCGCATCGAAGGCGACGAGCGCGCCGAACTCAAAGCCGCAATGGCCGAACTCGAAGTGCCGCGCGGCATGAGCCTGATTGCCCGCACCGCCGGCATCGGCCGCAGCGTGGAAGAATTACAGTGGGATTTCAACTACCTGCTGCAACTGTGGCAGGCCATCGAAGAAGCCGCTGCCGCCCACAGCAAGCCCTATCTGCTGTTTATGGAAAGCTCGCTGCTGATCCGCGCCATCCGCGACTACTACCGCCCCGACATCGGCGAAATCCTGGTCGACAACCGCGAAGTTTACGAGCAGGTATTCGAGTTTATGAGCTACGTGATGCCCGCCAATCTCGGCCGACTCAAGCTCTACGAAGACCACACCCCGCTGTTTTCCCGCCTGCAGATCGAGCAGCAGATCGAAACCGCCTTTTCCCGCTCGGTAAACCTGCCCGGCGGCGGCGCCATCGTTATCGACCACACCGAAGCGCTGGTGTCCATCGACGTCAACTCCGCCCGCGCCACCCGCGGTGCCGACATCGAAGAGACCGCCTTCAAAACCAATATGGAAGCCGCCGAAGAAGTCGCCCGCCAGATGCGCCTGCGCGATTTGGGCGGACTGGTGGTCATCGACTTCATCGACATGGAAGACCCCAAGCACCAGCGCGAAGTCGAAAACACCCTGCGCGACGCCCTGAAAAAAGACCGCGCCCGCGTGCAGATGGGCAAGCTCTCCAAATTCGGCCTGCTCGAACTCTCCCGCCAGCGGCTCAAACCCGCGCTCGGCGAGTCCAGCCACGTTGCCTGCCCGCGCTGCGCCGGCACCGGCGTCATCCGCAGCATCGAATCCACCGCCCTGCACGTTTTGCGCCTGATTCAGGACGCCGCCATGAAAGACAACACCGGCGAAGTGCACGTGCAGGTGCCGGTCGATGTCGCCACCTTCCTGCTCAACGAAAAGCGCGCCGAACTCTTCGGCATGGAAGAGCGGCTGGACGTTTCCGTTTTCCTGATTCCCAACACCGGCCTTGAAAACCCGCACTACGAAATCAGCCGCGTGCGCACCGACGACGTGGACGACGACGCCGAACCCAGCTACAAGCGCGTCAGCCAGCCTGAAAACGGCGACAGCGTGCCCTTTGCCGGCAAGAAAAGCGAAAAAGCCGCCCGCCCCGAACCCGCCGTCAAAGGCCTCAAACACGCCTCGCCGGCACCGGTGGCCAAGCCCTCGCTGCTGGGCAGCCTGAAAAACTGGCTGGGCAGCCTGTTCGGCGGCAGCGCCAAAGCAGACAAACCCGCCGCCAAAAGCGACAAACCGCAGGCCGCGCGCCAGCGTCCCAACCGCCACAGCAAACCGCGCAGCGCCGAAAGCGAAAACCCCAAGCAAAAAGTTGAAAAAGCCGAAACCAAAGGCGACGAGCGTGCCGACAACAAACGCGACACCGCCAAAGCCGACAGCCGCGACAACGCACGCAGCCAACAGCCCAAAGCGCCGCGCCAAGAGCGCCAGCCCAAGGCCGAACGCCAAAACGAGCGCCAGCAGAACGAGCGTGCGCCCAAAGCCGACGTCCAAGCCGCGCCGCCGGCCACCAAGCAGCCTGAAAATACTGCAGCGGAAACCGCCGCTGCAGACAACGGCAAAACCGGCGGCAAGGAAGGCAAAAACCGCAACAAAAACCGCGGCGGCAAACAAAAACCGCTGGTGGTGCATCTGGGCGGCCAGGAAAACGCCGAAGCCCCGCGCCAGCGCAAAGAGCGCAACGACAAGCGCCGCCACATTCCGTCGGCCGCCAAAGTCGAGCAGTATTTCGATGTTGCCGAAGCCGCGCTGCTGGTGCAGCAGGCAGCCGCCCACGTGCTCGGCCTGACCCTGCCGCCGGCAGCGCAGCCTGAAACGTCCGCCGCCGACAATGCCGCCAACGACGAAAACGTGTGGATTGCCGACAGCGCCGAGCGCGTGCAGCAGGCTGTAGCCGCGGTATTGGACGGCGACGCTGCCGTTCAGGCTGCCGCCGATAGCGAAAAGCAGCCTGAAAACACAGGCAGCCTGAATGCGGCAAACGCCGATACGGCAACACCCACAGCCGTTTCAGAATCTGCCGTAGCAAGCGAAACCGCCGCACCCGCCGCCGCACAAACGCCGTCTGCCGACACAGCCGCGTCCGCCGCCAAAGCCGCCGCCGGCAGCAGCGACAGCAGTTACGACCGCCAGAGCATTGCCCGTTTGGCCGCCACGCTGGATTTGGGCGGACTGCAGCTGGTCGAAACCCAGGTTGATGCGTTAATTGCCGCCGCCGCCCGTCTCGAACCACCGCCCGCCCCCCGTCTGCGCCGCAGCGATCTGCCGCCGGTCGCGCCGGTGGTGCCGCAGGGCGAAATGATACAGGTGGAAACGCTGGCAGCCTGAAAACGGCTGCCGGGCAGCGGGCGGCGTGCCGCCCGCTTTGCATTTGCCGCCGCCGAAAACCCAAAAGCAGCCTGAAAAGCCCGAAGGCAGCCCGTTTGCCACGGATACGCGGGCAGCCTGAAAACCTAAAAGCAACCTGCTTTCAAGGGATGCGTAGGGTGCGCACCGCGCACCAAACAGCTGCCGATACGGTTAAAGGTGCGCGGTGCGCACCCTTGTATGTCCAAACCAGCGTACCATAGCAACCAAACAGGCCGGCCGTCTTAGTAGGGTGCGCCCCGCGCACCAAAACCATCGTAAAACAGCCTGAAGACCAACCGATTCCCTACCTTTTAGGCTGCCCGATTAACACCCAAAGCAGCCTGAAAACCGTTTCCCTACCTTTCAGGCTGCCTAAAACCCCAACCCGTCCCAACAAACGAGCACACCATGAATATTCTGATTACCGGCGCCGCCGGCTTTATCGGTTCGCATACCGCCGTCGAACTGCTGTCCGCCGGCCACTACACCGTCCTGCTCGACAACTTCAGCAATTCCTCGCCGGCCGTTTTGGAACGCATCACCAAAATCAGCGGCCGCCACGCGCCGTTTTATCAGGGCGACATCCGCGACCGCGCCCTGCTGCGCCGCGTGTTTGCCGAGCAGCAAATCGACAGCGTGATCCACTTTGCCGCGCTCAAAGCGGTGGGCGAGAGCGTGCAAAAACCGCTCGAGTATTACGACAACAACGTCTGCGGCAGCCTGGTTTTGTTTGAAGAAATGGCCGCCGCCGGCGTGTTTTCGATCGTGTTCAGCTCGTCGGCCACCGTGTACGGCAATCCGGCGCGGGTACCGATCGACGAAACCATGCCCACCGGCGCCACCACCAATCCCTACGGCACGTCCAAGCACATCATCGAAACCGTGCTGCGCGATCTGGCCGCCGCCGATGCGCGCTGGAGCGCCGTGCTGCTGCGCTATTTCAACCCCATCGGCGCCCACCCCGGCGGGCGCATCGGCGAAGACCCCAAAGGCATCCCCAACAATCTGCTGCCCTATATCTGCCGAGTCGCCGCCGGCACGCTGCCCGAATTGTCGGTATTCGGCAGCGACTACCCCACGCCCGACGGCACCGGCGTGCGCGACTACATCCACGTTGTCGATCTCGCCCGCGGCCACCTGAAGGCGCTCGAAGCCAAAGCCGGCCGCAGCGGCGTACACACCTACAACCTCGGCACCGGCCGCGGCTATTCGGTGCTGGAAGTGGTACGCGCCTTCGAGCGCGCCAGCGGCTGCAGCATTCCCTACGCGCTCAAACCGCGCCGCGCCGGCGACATTGCCCAATGCTACGCCGACCCCGCCCGCGCCGCCGCCGAATTGGGCTGGCAGGCGCAATACGGTCTCGACGACATGATGCGCGACAGCTGGAACTGGCAGCGCAACAACCCCGAAGGCTACGGCAGCCGCTAAGGCTTTCCAAGCCGCTTTCAGGCAGCCTGAAAACCGTTTTGCCGCCCGCCGCACCTTTCAGGCTGCCTGCGGCCCATCCCGTCAAACCCACCCACCCGAAAGTTTCCCATGCTGCAACCCTACACCCTGCTGCACGCCGCCTGCCCCGCCGGCCAAATCGAAAATCTCTACATCCCCGCCCAGGGTACGCCGCGCGGCGTTGCCATCGTACACCATCCCAACCCGCTGCAGGGCGGCACCTTTACCAACAAAGTCGCGCAAACCGCCGCCAAAGCGCTCGCCCAGCTCGGCTTTCACTGCTACCTGCCCAATTCGCGCGGCACCGGCAACAGCGAAGGCGAGCACGACTACGGCGCCGGCGAGAGCGACGACATGGCCGCGCTGGCCCAATGGGCGAAACAGCGCCACCCCGAAGCGCCGCTGCTGGTGCTGGCCGGCTTTTCCTTCGGCGGCTATGTTGCCACCCTCGCCGCCGAGCGCGTGCAGCCCGATTTGCTGCTGCTTATCGGCGCCGCCCTCGGCCACTACAAAGATCGCACCCCCGCCCCGAGCGCGCCCAAGCCCGAGCACACCCTGCTGGTGCACGGCGCCGCCGACGAAGTCGTCGCCCTGCAAAACGTGCTTAACTGGGCGGCGCCGCAAAACCTGCCGGTAATCGTGCTGCCCGAAGCCAGCCACTTTTTCCACGGCAAACTGATTCCCCTGCGCGACACCCTGCTGCGCTTTATCCCGCCGCTGCTGGAAGCGGCCTGAAAGCCGTCCGCGCGTTAAACCCAAAGCAGCCTGAAAGCCGGTTTTGCGCTTTTCAGGCTGCTTTTTGGGATTCCGACAGAATGCGGAACAACAACCCCTACCGCCCCCCGCGTAGGCGGGAATCTTGGTCAAACGTGGGCGGCGGTTGATTTACCGAATGCTGCCCAAAGTCCGAAAAAGCCAAAGGCAGCCTGAAACCGTTTTCAGGCTGCCTTTTTCTGCCGCCGCGGCAAACGGAGCGCGACAATTTTCCGTCTGCCGTTTACAATCGCTCCCCTTTCAGGCTGCCATCAAGGCCCGCCGTCCCTTACTTCAGGAGAAAATCGTGAATATCGAAAAACCCGATCCCTATGCCGCCCCGCAGAGCTTCGAAACCGAAGCGTTTGTCGAAGTCGATATCGCCCCGCCGCTGCGGCGCATCGGTGCCTATCTGCTGAATACACTGTTTCAGATACTGGCGATGATCCCGCTGATTATTGCCATCGCCAGCGTCGTCAGACAATCACAGGTTTTGGATATGGAGCTGGTCATCCGGCAAAACAGCGGCTTACTGCTGCTGGGTGCGGTACTGCTGTTTGCGCTGGGCATTGTCCAGGCCGCGCTGTTGACCTCCCGCGGCCAGTCGCTGGGCAAAATGATCTGCCGCCTGAAAGTGGTGAAAACCGACGGCAGCGATGCCGGCTTTGTCGGCGCGGTACTGCTGCGCGAAATTGTGTTTTGGGTCGGCATCGCCATTGCCGGCGGCATTATCAGCGCCCTCACCGGCTGGCAAGACAACTGGCTAAACAATCTGGCCATGCTGGTCTGCCTGGTGCAGCTGTGCGTTGGCAACCGCCGCACCATCCAAGACATGCTGGCCGGCACGGTGGTGATCAAACTGCCGCCCAAATACTGAGCCTGCCAAACTTTTCAGGCTGCCTGCCCGCCACGGCAAGGCAGCCTGAAAAGGCTCAAGCCAAAAGCAGCCTGAAAGCCGGTTTTGCGGTTTTCAGGCTGCTTTTTTTGTTGTGTGAATGCTGTCAGCAAAATTCGTCGGCGGCGCTTTGCTGCAGGCGGTAGAGCAAATCGAGCGCTTGGCGCGGGGTGAGTTCGTCGGGTTTGAGCGCGGCGATTTCCTGCAGCAGGGGATGGGCGGGAGCGGTGCTGTCGCCGGCAGCGGCGGTTTTCAGGCTGCTTTGCTCGGCGGCGGGTGGCGGGGCGAACATATCAAGCTGCGGGCGCTGGGCGCCGGACTGGGCTTCGAGCGCTTCGAGATGCTTTTGCGCGGCTTTAAGCGCGGCGGCGGGCAGGCCGGCGAGTTTGGCGACGGCGATGCCGTAGCTTTTCTCGGCGGGGCCGGCTTCGATGTGGTGCAAAAACACGATGTCCTGCCCTTCTTCCAGCGCACTCAGGTGCATATTGACGGCGGCGGCGTGCTGCTCGGGCAGGCGGGTCAGCTCGAAATAATGGGTGGCAAACAGGCTGAAGGACTGGTTTTTCTGCAGCAGGTGTTCGGCCACCGCCTGCGCCAGCGCCAGGCCGTCGAAGGTGGACGTGCCGCGGCCGACTTCGTCCATCAGCACCAGCGACTGCGCCGTGGCGTGGCGCAGGATGTAGGCGGTTTCGCTCATTTCGACCATAAAGGTCGAGCGGTTGGCGGCCAGATCGTCGGACGCGCCGATGCGGGTGAAAATCTGATCGACGGGGCCGATGCGGGCGGCGTCGGCGGGGATAAAGCTGCCGGTGTGCGCCAGCAGCACGATGTGGGCGACTTGGCGCATATAGGTGGATTTGCCGCCCATATTGGGGCCGGTAATCAGCATCAGGCGGCGGCGCTCGTCGAGCCGCGTGTGGTTGGGGGTGAAGCGGGCGACCTGCATTTCGACCACCGGATGGCGGCCGTTGTCGATTTCGATGCAGGGATAATCGACAAACTGCGGCGCGCGGTAGTCGTGCTCGACGGCAAAACGGGCAAAGCAGCACAGCACATCGAGCGCGGCGGCGGCTTTGGCGCTTTGCTGCAGCAGGGGCAGCTGCTCCTGCAGTTCCTGCACCAGCGCTTCGTAGAGCCGTTTTTCCAGCGCCAGAGCTTTTTCCTGCGCGTTTAGGACTTTGTCTTCAAATTCTTTGAGCTCGGGGGTGATGAAGCGCTCGGCATTTTTCAGGGTTTGGCGGCGCTGGTAGTCGGCAGGTGCGTCGGCAGCCTGAACTTTGGACAGCTCGATATAAAAGCCGTGCACGCGGTTGAATTCCACTTTCAGCGTGGACAGGCCGGTGCGTTCGCGCTCGCGCGCTTCCAGCGCCAGCAGAAATTCGTCGCCGTGGTTTTGGATGCGGCGCAACTCGTCGAGTTCGGCGTGAAAGCCGTGGTTGATGACGCCGCCTTCGCGCAGCCACACCGCCGGCTCGGGCAAAATGGCAGCCTGAAGGCGTTCGGCAATGGTTTTGCCCTGCGGAAAAATATCGGCCAGAGTGTCTAAAAGACTGCTTTCAGGCAGCCTTAACTCGGCCAGCGCCAGCAGACTGTCGCGCAGGCCGGACAAATCGCGCGGGCGGGCGGTGCCGACGGCGATGCGCGCGGCGATGCGTTCGATGTCGGCAATGTTTTTCAGGCTGCCCTGCAGTGCGGCGTAGTCGTTTTGCAGCGCGGCAACGGCTTCCTGACGGGTGCGGATGCGGCCGCGGTCGCGCAGCGGATGGTGCAGCCATTGGGCGAGCAGGCGGCTGCCCATATTGCCGGCGCAGCAATCGAGCACCGAAAACAGCGTCGGCTCTTTTTTGCCGCCGAGCGTGGCGGTGATTTCGAGATTGCGGCGGGTGGCGGCGTCCATGCCGATGTATTGCGCTTCGGTTTCCAGCGTCAGGCTGTCCAAGTGCTTGGGCAGGCGGGTTTGGGTGTGGCGGATGTAGTTCAAGAGCGCGCCGGCGGCGCCGACGGCATCGTCGTGCAGCCCCATTTCCAGCCCGAAGCCGCGCAAATCCTGGCTGGCGAAATAACCGGTGAGCAGGGCAAAACCGCTGTCGGGCGCAAATTGCCAGCCGTGCAGGCGGGTAACGGGGGTGTTTTCAGGCAGCCTGAAAGCGTCGGCGTCATCGTCCGGCACCAGCACTTCGGCCGCCTGCAGCCGCGCCAGCTCGTCGGCCAGCCGCGCGGGGGCGGTGGTTTTGACCTTAAACTCGCCGCTTTGCAGCGACACCCAGGCCAGCGCGATGCGGTTTTTGTATTTTTTGTGGCGGAACACCGCGGCGGTGCGGTTGGTTTCCTTGTCTTCCAGCAGCGCCGAATCGGTGAGCGTGCCGGGGGTAACGATGCGCACCACTTCGCGCGCCACCGGCCCTTTGCCGGCGCCCACTTCACCTACCTGCTCGCAGATGGCGACGCTGCGCCCCATCTTCACCAGCCGCGCCAGATACTGCTCGGCCGAATGGTGCGGCACGCCGGCCATCTTCACCGGCTCGCCGTTTACCTGGCCGCGGGTGGTGAGCGTGATGTCTAGCAGTTTCGCCGCTTCGACGGCATCGTCGAAAAACAATTCGTAAAAGTCGCCCATGCGGTAAAACAGCAATTTGTCCTGATGCTGCGATTTGATGTCGAGATACTGCTGCATCATCGGGGAAACGGCGGATTTGGCGCTCATCTTCGGCTCGCGGTGGGAAAAACGGCGGATTATAGCAAGCGGCGGCGGCAGCCGCTGCGGCGAAGGCAGCCTGAACAAAAGGCAACCTGAAACGGCAGATGCAACATCCGCCCGCCGAGCATGACGACGGCAGGCACCGTTTTGGTGCGCGGTGCGCACCCTACCGCCGCTGAAAGCGCAACCCTGCCTTTCAGGCTGCTTTTTTGCCAAACAGCTTCTTAAGCTATAATCGCCGCCTTTTGTTTCGGAGCGATGCCGATGAAATTCACTCGTTTGCTTCTGCCGGCGGCCGCGGCGGCGCTGCTGGCAGGCTGTTTCGGCGGCGGTGGCGGCCGCCACCGTCCGGGCAGCGTGCCGCAGCAGCCGCAGACGCCCGCGCAGCCGGGCAGTGCGGCGGTGCCCTCCGGCCGGCCGCAGGCGGCGGGTACCGTGCACGCGCCGGCCGGCAGCGGCGCATCCTACCGCGCGGTATCCTTCGCCGAGCTGCCGCAATGGGGCAGCCAGCCCTTTGCCGGCAGCCTGAAATCGTTCCGCCAAAGCTGCACCAAGCTCGCCGCGCGACCGCAGTGGTCGGCAGTCTGCACCCAGGCGCAGCGCACCGGCGCCAGCGACGCCGAAGCGCGACAGTTTTTCGAGCGCTATTTCACCGCCTGGCAGGTAAGCGGCAATGGCCGGCTCGACGGCACGGTTACCGGCTACTACGAGCCGGTGCTCAATGGCGACACCCGCATGAACGGCCGCGCCCGCTATCCGATTTACGGCCTGCCCGCCGATTTGGTCAGCGTGCCGCTGCCCGCGTCGCTGCGCGGCTCCAAAGCCGTGGTGCGCGTACTTGCCACCGGCAGCGGCAGCGGCCAGATCAGCCCGAGCGGCAGCCACACCGCCAATCTGGCCGATTTTCCGCTTAACGAGCGCAGCAGCAGCCTGAAAGGCCGTTTTGAAGGCGGCCGCTTCGTTCCTTATTACACCCGCGCCCAAATCAACAGCGGCGCCATCAACGACCGCGCGCCGGTACTGGCCTACGCCGACGACCCGATCGAGCTGTTTTTCATGCACATCCAGGGTTCCGGCCGCCTGCGCACGCCCGACGGCCGCTTCGTGCGCCTGGGCTTTGCCGACAAAAACGAACACCGCTACGGCTCCATCGGCCGCTATATGGCCGACAAAGGCTATCTGCCGCTGGGGCAGACGTCGATGCAGGGCATCAAGCGCTGGATGGCCGCCAACCCGGGCAAGCTCTCCGAAGTGCTGGCGCAAAACCCCAGCTACGTCTTTTTCCGCCAGCTGCCGGGCGACGATTCCGGCCCTTTGGGCGCGCTGGGCGTACCGCTGTCGGGCGGCTTTTCCGGCGCGGTGGACAAACGCTATATCACGCTGGGTGCGCCGCTGTTTGTCGCCACCGTCCACCCCGAAACCCGCCGCGGGCTCAACCGCCTGATTGTGGCGCAGGATACCGGCTCGGCGATCAAAGGCGCGGTGCGCGTGGACTTTTTCTGGGGCTACGGCGACAACGCTGGCCAGAGCGCCGGCAAGATGAAAGACAAGGGCTATGTGTGGATGCTGCTGCCCAACGGCATGCTGCCCGAATACCACCCCTAAACCCCGCCCAAGGCTTTTCAGGCTGCCTGCATCCCGCAAGGCAGCCTGAAAAATGCAGACGGCACATAAACCGGACAAAGGCGGCGGCAAACAAACAGGCATTGCGCCCGAACCCGCCCCGGCCGTAGGGTGCGCACCGCGCACCAAACACACCCAAACCGAACAAACGGTGAGCAGTGCGCACCCTACCGCCGCTTAGGTTTGCCCCAAGCAGCCTGAAAACGCGGCGCGCTTATCCAAACCAAACACAGCCACCGTGCCAACAATACCCAACAACACAACGACAACACCAACCACCCCATGATTTCAATGCTGCTCAAAGGCATAATGGTTTCCGGCAGCCTGATTGTCGCCATCGGCGGACAGAATGCCTTTTTACTCAAACAAGGGCTGCTCAAACGGCACGTTTTTTCGGTTGCCACCATCTGTTTTCTCTGCGACGTCGTGTTGCTCTCCTGCGGCGTGCTCGGCATGGGCGCGCTGATCGGCGGCAGCCCGCATCTCTCGGCGCTGCTCACGCTGCTGGGCGCGCTGTTTCTGCTGGCCTACGGCGCCCGTTCGCTGCGTTCTGCGCTCGGCGGGCAGTCGGCAATGGCCGCCGACGACGATAAAACGTCCGCCGGCAGCCTGAAACAAACCGTCCTGGCCACGCTGGCGATTACCCTGCTCAATCCGCACGTTTATCTGGATACCGTGGTGCTGGTCGGCGGCATTGCCGCGCCGCTGGCGGCGGATGAGAAACGGTGGTTTCTCGCCGGATCGCTGCTGGTGTCGCTGCTGTGGTTTTACGGCGTGGGCTACGGCGCGCGCCTGCTGCGGCCGCTGTTTGCCAGCCGCCGTGCGTGGCAGTTGCTCGAAGTGGCGGTGTGCGCGCTGATGTGGACGCTGGCCTTCGGCCTGCTGCGCCATCTGTTTGCGGTCTGGCCGCAGTAGCCGTCTGCCCGCCGCCTGTTTTCCCGCCTCGATATTTTGTTCCAAGCCAAAGCAGCCTGAAAGCGCCAAAGCCGTTTTCAGGCTGCCTGAGACCTTTGCAAAATACCTCTCTTCACCTTTTCGCTGACAGCCGAAACCCAAACACAGGTTTTCGGCTGTTTTTGTTTCAAATATCCACTGATTCTA
>ERZ773068.944-NODE-944-length-14908-cov-3.969501_pt1 | contig 14908 bp, 12 predicted proteins | sample MGYA00580620_ERZ773068 | MGnify/ENA primary metagenome ERZ773068 (study PRJEB29015, sample SAMEA2737983) | human oral metagenome | biome: human oral; feature: human-associated habitat; material: dental | place: China | collected 2101 ... | reverse complement strand
AGTTCTTCCAAACCTAATGTTATCTCTTTTTCTAGTTCTTTTATTTTCCCAATAATAACTTCAGGCTTTTCATAAACAATTTCTTCATATTCTATTTCCTTGTATTTATTTATTGATAAATCATAATCATTTTCAATGATTTCTTCTTTTGGAACTAAAAAAGATTTTTCAGTTCTTTTTCTGTCAGTTTCATTTTCTAAATTTGAAAATCTATTAATGATATCCTCTATATCGTTATCTTCTATTTTAGTTCTTTTATCATCCAATGAATAACCATCTGCCTGCATATCATAAAACCATACTTTGTCTGTTCCTCCAACACCTGTTTTCGTAAATAATAATATAGCTGTACTTACTCCTGCATAAGGTTTAAATACTCCACTTGGCATTGAAATTATTCCCTGTAAAGTATGATTTTCAATAATTTCTTTTCTCAGCTGTTTATGTGCATTACTTGTTCCAAATAAAACTCCATCAGGTACAATAACAGCACATCTTCCTCCTTTTTTCAATATTCTTATCATAAGTGCTAAAAATAACAATTCTGTCTTTTTTGTTTTAGTTATTTTTAAAATATCATCAGCAACTGTCTCTGCATCTAACGAACCTTTAAACGGTGGATTTGCAAGAACTAAAGTATATTTTTCCTTATCCGTATTTAATTTTGATAGTGAATCTTTATAATCTATATTAGGATTTTCTATATCGAACTTTTGCAAATACTCTCTTACATGCTCAAGTGCATCCTGTACCGATTCTTTATCAGGGTCAAATTGGTCTATTTTATTTACCGCAAATATAAACCTGTCCTTTGATTGTTTTCCTCCGACTTTCATAGCCTCGGCAACTGTTCCAAGTAGTGTATAATCATCATTTGTCTGTAATTGTGTAGCATTTAATACATATAAAACCATAGGTTTTGTCTTTTCTTTTATTACCCTGTATGTATGATTTTTATGCTCCTCAGTGCGTGAATTGTTGGGTCCCGGCGTGTCTACCAACACCAACTTAATACCGGAAGAGTCTATATTTGGAATATTTCCTTCAATATCGATGTAAGCCGTAGCGGGATTTGCATTCATTTCATCCATATTAGCCAGTGAAAGATTAGGATAGTTTCCCAGTATATTATTTTCCCTGTCTCTATACTCCGCAGTAAAAACATCAGCATCATTCTTATCTTTTATTTTTGCTATAGTTGCTGTGCAGGCCTCATTTTTGGACGGCATAAGTTCTCTTCCAAGTAATGAATTTATCAATGTTGACTTACCTGAGCTCATTGTAGCAATTACGCTGACTTCAAACTCTGAGCTGATTGCATTATAAAAATTATCTTGCACTTGCTTGGTTTTCAAGTCTTCAAAAGGGCAATCTCTTTGCATTTCTTCAAATAATTTCTCAAGTTCGGCAAGTCTGTCTTCAGAGCCTTTTGACTCAGTAAACTCAAGAGATACTTCTATATCATTATGCTTTGAACAATACTCCTTTATGGTTTCATACAAGTCATCATAATCAAGTGCCAATCCGTAAAATTCAATATAAAAAGATTTATCATTACACAAATCAATTAATGTGGGCATTAATTGGTCGATCCATACTTGAATTCTTTCATTTTTCAAGTCATAAAATTTGTTTGGCGGCTGTACTAAATTCCCGTCAATTGCAATAGTTGATTCTACAATGTAAGGATTATATTTAAAACTTACCTTTGTGGGATTGCTGTTATTATTTTGCGGATTAAATGTCTCTTTTGCATGCAGTACTTTTTCCACCTTTTTAGCAGGTACTTTTTGTATACTCTGTTCTTTCAGAATATTGGAATTATCAATAATTTGCTCATTAATATTTTTTTCTTCTATACCTCCAAAATAATTGAGCAAAGCACTTAGTCCGCCATTAAAACCGTTAGAAATAGCCGCCAATCTCCAAACATCCTTTATATATATCTCTGCTGAAATAATTGCGGCTTCTTTTCTAAAGTCTTTACCTGTATTTAATATTACTATATCTTCTTTTCCACTTTGTTTTATAGTAAAGGTGAATTTATCAATCTCAGACATTGTGCCCTGTCCATCAATACTAACCGTAAAAACTAATTTCACGATCTCTTTCGGTATATTACTTAAATTAATTTCAAATATGTCAATATTACCGCTCTTTTTGTAATTAATGTCATTATTAGGAGTGGAGGTTTGATTATAAAAAATCATATAATTCTCATTTGATAATTTTCCATCTTTATCTACTCCAAAACAACAACAGTCATAAGTAGCTTTTCCAAGTACTGTCATCTCTACTATAAATGTCTTATTTACATCTATATGCTTTTCCAGCTTATCTCTCATTCCCTTTACAAATTGCATTTCCTGCTCCTTAAAAAAATAGTCGTTTTATTTACCAAATACTATACTTTATTTTAATTTTCTCGTATGATATTTTAATTTTAATGAACAAGAAAGTCAATAAATAAACTACATTTTATCTTATAATATACGGCAGCTCCACATACGAAACCACCGCCTCTTTTTTCCTCTGTACCCAGTCTGCTTCTTCACCTAAAAGTTTATTAAGTGCAATATTCGGTATGTTTATATCCGCTGCCAGACAGCTCATTTGCAGACCGCCGGACATCCTTGTATTGATTTCAAGCAGATACAGCTTACTTCCTTTATATTTGAATTGCACATTAAAGGGGTATTTTATATCTATATTAGCTGTAATTATCCCGACCATATTTAGGATGTCCTCATCATAAAATACTCTTTCGTCTCTTGAGTTCCCTTTTTCTCTGGGAATTGCAATAAGCCCTTTTTTAGTATTAAGGCAGTCCACACTGATTTCATTTCCCTCTAAGTAGGGCATCAGTATGATGTCATCAAAGTCCTCTGCAGCTTCCAGTACAGCCAAGTAATCATCATAGCTTATACCCACTCCGGCATAGCTTTTGATTTTCTTTAAGCCCTTACTTTCTTTGCTTATTTTCCTAAAGCTCTTACCGCCCTCATCTCTTACGAACTTTGCACATACAACCTCGTTGCCTAAACTAAGTTTGGCATAAGCCTCCTTAAACTCCTCTACACTAGCCACCTTATAGTAATCGGGTACATTTATACCGTCTATACTCTTAAAAAAATCATAGGTTTTGACCTTATCTTCCAAAAGTGAGACAGTTTCATAATCATCCAAAAGAACTTTTACACCCATATCGTTGAATTTATTGATATTTTGACTGATGCTTAGCATATTTCTTCTCGGTACAAATACATCCACCTGCCTGCTTTTACAAAAGTCAAGACAGTAACTTATATACTCCGCTCCTTCACAGGTCGGCTCCTCATACCATTCATCACAAACCTTTTGAATTACTGAGTTTTTCTGCATATTACTGCCTATAATATAGATTTTTTTATTTGTATCCGCCTTCATCAGCTCAATAAGTCTGTATGAAGTGCTGAACCAATGGTTAAACCAAACTCTTATCATCCCCATCTCCATTCTTAAAACAAGCCGCCATAAAAGCAACCTGTAATGTATTTTTTACACTATCTCCATTCTGCGAACAAGTCGCAACAAAAACAGCTATGAAAGTATTTCTACTCTATCTCCATTCTGATGACAAACCGCAATACAAATATTCTGTAACATGTTTTTTATCAACTTGTAAAACCTGCTGTAAACAGTTTGATGTTCTCATAGCCTACCGCCAGATTAATGTTTTGTCCTCTGTCGATTCCGGCAGTACTTATGCCTATGACCTCTCCGTACATATTAAGCAGTGCCCCTCCTGAACTTCCGTGTGATATGGGAGCGGTAAACTGTATCATATCTACATTATCTATATTTCTAAAACCTGAGATAATTCCGTCGGATACGGAGTTAAAAAGCCCCAGAGGACTTCCTATCGCAACGACCTTCTGCCCTCTGACAAGGGCTTTTTCGCCCCTGTATATAGGAATAGGCTTTAACTGCCTTTTTATTCTAAGCACTGCCAAGTCGGTATTTGAATTGTATTTGATAAGTTCGTTGGTAGAGTATACCTTATCCTCTTCCTCTACTCTGACGGAATAAAATCTTCCTCCTGCTGCCACATGGTGGTTGGTTAAAATAAATCCGTCTTTTCCGATCATAATACCCGAACCCGTACCTATGACCTCTCCCTTGGCATCATGTATGGCAATAAGCACTACGGAAGAAGCCAGCTTTGCAAGTTCTTCAAAGCTTAGTTCTCTTTTTTCATTGCTTGCTTGTTTTGCGGCAGCTACAGGCGGCACATAGGAAGAAGGCGTATTATTTACCAAGGCTTCCTGAGCCTTTTTATTTTTTTGCGGTCTTGGCGGAATCACCACTTTTTTACTGACTCCGGCATTAACAGCGTCGGAACTAAAGTCATCTTTCTTAACAGTGGCATTTGGTACTTTTTTTATATAGGACTTGATATCGGTATTCCCATAAGCACCCAAGCTAATTTTTTTAGAGTATTCCAAAAACCCGTCCGCTATCTCTATATCTGCTTTATTTTGTATCAGCAAAACATCGCAACCTAAAAACGTTAAAAATAAGTAAAATAAGTATTCCTGTTCTTTTGTAACATTATCCGCAATAACTTTTATCAGGCTGTTTTCATTCCAATCTTTTAAGGCTTCGGACATGCTTTCATCAAGCCAGAAGAACAATTTGATTATAAAGTTTTTAATAATTGAATAGCTCGTATTTTTTCCGAATTTTTTATAATCATCACTTATCCTTCTCAATGCCTGCAAAAACGTATTTTTAACTGTCTCATTTAATAAAAAATTTCTGAAAGCCCCTATAGAGCCACTCTCCCATTTTGAATAAATACCCTGATAATACTCCGAGTCTTCTATTTTAAGCAGTTTTGGAAGTGCGCTTATTCTAACATATTTAAGCCTATTATTAGCCGCTTCTTTATCCATTTGCCTATCTGTATCTTCAATCAAACTTTGAATATTTTGCGGCTCTCCGACCGCCCTTATAAAGTATACATCTCTTATACCGTTATTATATCCGCCCTTTATATTCAAAAATGCTTCTACCGAGTCTACACTCAAAATATTGTGCCTGTAATTAACTGTTTCCATAAAAGTTACTACCACCTTTTGCTGTCTATTCTCTAATCTTTCTATAGTATAAAGTATATCTTTTTTTTTCAATAAATGATATACTTTATTTCGTTGTTAATATTTTTGCAAAGGTGTGAAAATCAATGAAAGATAATGTCCTATATTACAGTGTAGGTGCTTTGTTATACTGCCCTGCCAACAAAGAATCAATTGCAAATTCCATTATAAATGAGAAATTCGGCACAAAATTCTCACTGGCTCTTTGCCTTGAGGATACCATTAATGATGATTTTGTAGCTGAAAGCGAAGAGCTTTTAATTGCATCTATTAATAAGATTTATATAAGTTATCAAAAGCAACCCTTTTATTTGCCGAAGATATTTATAAGAGTGAGAAATCCCGAGCAGATCAAAAGATTGACCGAGCATCTTAAAGAAAATATTGAGATAATTACCGGATTTATTATACCTAAGTTTAACCTTGGTAATGCTAAGGATTATATTAACGAAATAATCAGGGCAAATGAGCTTGCAAACAAAAAACTTTATATGATGCCGATCTATGAAAACTCCACTATTATTGACCTCAGATATAGGACTGATATACTTTACTCATTAAAAGAACTCTTGTCACAGGCGGAAGAGCTTGTATTAAATATAAGAGTAGGGGGCAACGATCTTTGCCATATGTTCGGTTTCAGAAGACAGGTTGACGAGTCTATTCACAAAATAAGACCCATCTCCAATATTTTCTCAGATATAATTACGGTATACGGTTTGGATTATATTGTGTCCGGTCCGGTTTGGGAGTATTATGCAGGAGAGAACTGGGAACAGGGCTTGATCAGTGAGATTAAAGATGATAAACTCTGCGGATTTATCGGCAAAACTGTTATACATCCGAATCAAATACCGGTAATCAACCAAGCCTATAAGGTATCAAGATATGACTTCAACGATGCACAGGAAGTGCTTGACTGGAATAAAAATTCCAATTCCTTCGTACTGGGCAGTCTTTCAAAAGACCGTATGAATGAGTACAAGACCCATATTAACTGGGCAAAGAAAACTATTTTTTTGGCAGAGTCATTCGGTATAAAAGATTAAACAGCATAATTAAATAAAAACACTCCCTATTTCAATCATACTTGCGCTACTGTTAATAAAGTTTTGACTTTCTTTTACAAACTGTGGAATTTGTAAACAGCAGCGAACGATGCACTAGGGAGTGTTTCTTTAATCGGCAACCGAAAGGAATTATTTACCAAATAAGCAAATGGCTTTTGCAAGCACTGATTTTTATAGAAGACACTATGGGCTTTTCATGTTAAACCGGCAAAAATCACTATAATCAGCTTGTTTATAGCATCACAGCACTATTACTATGGTGTGATTTTTAACATTCCGTTGAAGAAATGTTCAGCCTCAATATTCTCCGGTGGGTAAATATCCAAACTAAACTCTATATCATTTATCTTCGATTCATCTATATCATTTTCTTTAAATGTTTCTTCATACCATTGGATATTGGACAAAGATACCTTACCTGCACTTACATCTTTGAAAAAATCTGCTCCAACCATATATCCGTTTATAGACATATCATCTCCTGAAACTGTGATATCTTTATCTGTTTTATTAACAATGTAAAGGTTTATGGAATAACCCAATTCATTTTCTTTATTATCTCCGGTATAAATAACTGTAACATACTCATTGTCAACAAGTACCTGATCCCCTGCCTTTGCTTCATAGACGAACTTGCCGGCATTTTCTTTACCGTACGGATAAATATGTATAGACTCGCTCATTGTATAAGGCTCATCATAAGTGTATTTACCTTCTGTGACATTTACAATAAGCTCTATATCAGTATATTCTTCAATGCCGTATTCTTTAAGATTCTCAATAAACACTGTTATATTTGCTTTTTTACCCGGGTTGATAAAAATAATTGTATAAGGATCAACCTCTACTCCGTTGACCTGTCCTTTTTGTATGCCGAATGTATAAGTTTTATCCGGAGATTTATTTTCAATCAAGAGATTAACCAAATATCCATATTCACTATCTTCATCTATACTTTTTGCTGTAATCGAAAATAACTCATTATCCAGCACTACTTCATTTTTAAGTGTTATAGGTCTTGTACTTTTAGATGATGATTTCTTCCCCTCTTTTGTTTCTTCTTCATTATCAGTTTCATCCACCTTATCTTCGTAATCATCAGCTTCATCTTCCGACTTATCCGACTCATCTTTAGACTTATTTTTTTTGCCTTTTTTTGTATCTTTTGTACTTTCAGTTTTTTTATCTTCTTTTGTACTGCCGTTTTCAGATGTACTACAGGCAACAAGCAGCAGGCTAAGGACTAGAAACATTAAAAACTTTTTCATAAAATACCTCCTGTGAAAAATATGGTATTAAAGTTACTTATAGTATAACAAAGTTTTTGCCCTACATCTCTATTTTGTAAAAGTTACACTTTCTCTAAAAAAATGCTCGTCATTAAGGTGCCCCGGCTCATATGTATCTACAATAAATCTTACACTTGATACATTATCCGGATCTATACCTTGTTCCCTAAGAGAACTATTAGACCACATCATAAGATCAAAAGTATTTCTTTGCGGTCTGATAGTCAGTGGAAAAACCGGATGTATCATAGCATCATTTACATAGACATCATCAATGTTAAATACCATTTCTTTATCTGTTTTATTAACAAAGTACAGTCTCAAAGCATAGTCGATACCGTAACGATCCCCTGCCCCTATACAAATAATAGTACAATACTCGTTATCAAGAAGTACCTGATCCGTATCCTTTGGCTCATACACATATTTAGTAGCATTTTCTTCGCCATAAGGATAAATATGAACTGTTTCGGTATCTACAACATCGCCTGCATTACCATCCATCTCATAAATATGGAATTCTATTTCTAAATCTGTAATATCTATATCGATATATTCGTTCAAGTAATCAATAGGCCATTTCAATTTTAATTTTTTGCCTGCATCTAGAAACTCATACATAGAGTCACCTACTTGTACTCCATTTACAAAGCATGGCTCTGCCTGAAAACCGTATATTTTATCAGTAGACTTATTTTCAAGTGTAAGATTAAGATATTCTCGATCAAATTTCTCTTCCCATTCCATGCTGTCTACAGTAATGGAATAAGTATCTTTATCAATCGCAACATAACTTTTAAGAGTATATGGTCTTCTGTTTTGGGAAGATTGCTTTTTTTCACTATCTGTTTCTTCCTCAGTTTTATCAAAAGACTCATCATTATCGGCTTTATCTTTAGATTTATCTTCTTTTTTAGTTTTCTTTTTAGACTTTTCCCGGCTTTCTTCAGTCTTCTTATCTTCCTTTTTACTTGAGTTCTCAGATGCAGCGCAGGCAACAAGCAGTATACTAAGCATTAAAAACATTAACAAATGATATAATTTCTTCATTAAAAAACTCCTATTTCTTGATTAGACTTTATATTTGTGAACATCCCCTGTAATAACCGTCTTAGTACATAGCCTAAAATACTCGGGCAATAACTCACTATACCTTATAAATTTATAATACAGGCTGCCTACTTGACTAAAAACTTGTCAGGCAGCCTGTATAAATAAGTAATTGTTACTCTATACACTTATGGATTTATCGTTATGGTTTCAGTTGCAAAATGAGCCTTATTATAATCATCACCGTCATAAACATCCATAGTAAATTCTATGTTTGATATATTATTCTCGTCTATATTATTTTGCTCAAAAGTGCTGTCAAACCAACTCATACTTATAAAATCACTTTTTCCGGCATATACATATTCTATAAAGAAAGGATCAGCCATATATCCGTCTATAGACACATTATCGGCATTAAGAACCATTTCTACATCCGTTTTATTGACAACATAGAAGTTGAGCGCATAGCCCCACAAATCTTCCTTATCAACTCCGGTATAAATAAGTGTCAGATATTCATTATCTATTAAAACTTTGTCCGTGCTTTTTTGCTCATAGACAAACTTAACGGCATTTTCCTCTCCGTACGGATATATGTGAATATTTTCCTCTCCCAATTCATCACCACCTAAGCTTGCATCGGAAACCGCAATATGAACTTCTATATCTGTATACTTTTCAATACCATATGCTTTCAAATCATCAAAAGTAATTTTTGTGTTTGCTTTTTTTCCCGCAGCAACATCGGAATACATTGAAACTACTGTTTGTACTCCGTTTATTGAGCAATTATCTGCTTCGAAGGAATAGTCTTGGTCAGATGATTTATTCTCAATTGTAATATTGACGGTAAAGCCCAATATATCATCCTCTTCTATACTATTTACCGTTATAGAATAGTCCTCACTGTCAACGGCTGTGTAACTTTGAAGCGTAGCATCTCCAACGCCCTTGGAAGCGGACTTTTTCTTTTTCTCCTTGGTTTCTTCCTCAGTTTCATCCTCATCCGCCTCATTCTCATCTTTTGATTTCTTATCTTTTTTCTTCTTCTTTTTCTTTTTTGATTTCTTTTCCCCCTCTTGAGTCTTCTTGTCTTCTTTCTTACTTGTGCTTTCGGATGAGCCGCAGGCAACAAGTGATAGACTGAGCATTAAAAGCATTAAAAACATATAAAACTTTTTCATAGAGCACCTCCTGTTTTTTGATTTTTATATTTATCAAAACGCAGTTGAAAACCTTTACCCTTTAATTTATAAAAGATAAGCTCATGTCCCGACGATTAAAATCATAGGACTCCCCCCTATGAGTGCGTTATTGTTAACCTACTTTTCTACGGTGTGATCTTCACAGCATCACTACTAAGCTCCTTATAAGCCCCGTCCCTAACCTTTATGGTACCTTCAATATTCTTTATATTTGAGATATCCACACCGATTTGTTTAATGATATAATCATGCCAATACATTTTTTCAAACATACTTTTTCCCGGCTTAATATCTACATAATAACTGGCATCTGCCATATAGCTGTCTATAGAAAATGCATCAGCTCTAATTGACAGTTCTTTATCTGTCTTATTTACAATATAGGTATCCAATATAAATCCGTAAATATCATCCTGTCTACTTCCGATATATGTAATGGTAACATACTCATTATCTACAAGTACCTGATCCGTAGCCTTCGCCTCACGGGTAAACTGTGTTGCACTTTCCTGACCGTAAGGATATACATGTATTGCTTCATCTAATATATCCTCCGCCCCAAAATCATCACTGTCAACAACTTTAAAGAAAAGCTCTATATCAGTACACTCTGTAATTCCATAGTCCGTTAAATCTCTAATTCCGATTTTAGCGGTAGCTTTCTTTCCTGCAAGAACATTTGAATAAAGACTGGGTTCTACCTGTACTCCGTTTACAGCAACAGCTTCCAAAGTGAAATTATAATTAACATCGGCAGATTTATTTTCTAATAAAACATTGATATCATAACCTCCGCTCCACTTATCCTCTTCTATACTGTTTATTGTAATAGAACATTTTTCATTATCAATAGCAGTATAACTTTCAAGTGTCATAGGTCTTTCACTTTTAGAGTTTGACTTTTGTTTTTTAGCCTCTGTCTCCTTTTCCTTCTTTGTTTCTTCTTCCTCAGTCTCATCAGTTTCATCAACTTCATCAGACTGGTCTTTATCTTTTTTCTTACTCTTTTTATCTTTTTTTGATTTCTTTTTCTTCTTTGATTTTTTTGTACTTTCTTCAGTCTTCTTGTCTTCCTTTTTACTTCCGCTTTCAGACGATCCGCAGGCAACAAGCAGTATACTAAGCATTAAAAGCATCAAAAAATGATAAATTTTTTTCATAAAACCCCTCCTATTTTCCCGTTTTTTATATAAAACTTTATGTTTACAAATACTGAGCCAAAAGACTTCATTTACTTATCTAAAACAAATCCTTATTTTTATAAAAGCAGTTTATTATTAATATATTACTGTGGTGTAATAGTTACTTTATCATTAAAGAAATGTTCTCTACTTGAATCCTCTTCATCATAAATATCAAACTCTATCTCTATATTTGATATACTTGATTTATCTGTCTGTGCTCCCTCAAGATCGCTGCTTAACCAATTCATAGTTGTAAAAGCACTTTTTCCCGCATCAACACTTTCCATATAATAAGGATCCGTCATATATCCGTTTATAGATACATTAGTTGCATCGACTGTTATCTGAGTATCCGTTTTGTTAACAATATAAATATTTGCCGAATATCCGTCATCCTCATCTTCCTCACTGCCTACATAAACAACTTTAACATACTCATTATCCACAAGAACCTGATCCGTAGCCTTTATCTCATACTCAAACTTACCTGCCTTATCTTTACCAAGCGGATAAATGTGTGCAGTTTCGTTAGGAAGCTCCTTTTTTGTAATATCTTCACTATTGTAAGCAAGGACTTCAATTTCTATATCACTATACTCACTAAGCCCGTATTTTTTCAAATCTTTAATATAAATTCCTGTCTCGTCCTGCTCTCCCGCATCTACTACAGAATAAAAGTCCGCCTCTACCTGTACCCCATTTACATAAGCCTTTTGAGCAGTTAACGCATAATCTGTATCAGAAGACTTATTCTCAACCAACACCTTAACGGTATAGCCGTTGACACCATTCTCATCTATCCCCTCCACAGTCATAGAGTAGCCTTCGTTGTCAATTATTTTCTCACCTTTAGCTTCTTTAGTTTTAGATGATTTTTTCTTCTTTTTATCTTTACTTTCATCTTCATCCTCAGAACTTTCATCTTTGGATTTTTTATCTTTTTTAGACTTCTTTTTTGATTTGTCTTTCTTCTCTTCGGTCTTTTTGTCTTCCTTTTTACTTCCACTTCCTGATGAACCACAAGCAACAAGCAGTACACTTAGCATTAAAAGCATTAAAAGAGTGTAAATTTTTTTCATTAAGTTCCTCCTGTTTTTAGCATATTTCTATATATTTTTTTTATTTGCAAAAAATATATTAAATACTTTTACAGTGTAAGAATATCATGAAAAACAAGCTTTTACAAGTAATTATCCAATATTGAAACTATATTAAGACAAGCCTTTACAGTAACTAAATCTTCTTAATTAATCTGTAAATATCAATAGTTTACTGTGTAGATATGTTCAAAAGGAAGCTTTGTTATTGTTAATAAAAAATCAATTCTTGATAAAAATACTTTCCTATACTTTTCAGGTATTAAACCAAGCATATAAAAAGCTCCTGCCTTATAGTTTAAAAAGCAAACTTGCTTTTTGCACTCTACTCAAATAAGTTCCTTAACTACCTTTTTGGCTAATTGTATAAATGCCGCTGCAGAAGATGATAAGTTTTTTTGCTTCATAACTCCTATACCCAAGGTTCTTACCACACAGGGTGATGTGGGTATTATATTTATATTGGCATCTCTGCCTTTTAAAAACATTTCAGGCAAAAGACTTATTCCAAGGTTATTTTCCACCATGGAAATAATAGTATTTTCATCATTACATGAAAATTTTATATTGGGCTTTATATTTGCCACCTCAAAGGCAGTGCTTACATCACTGTCAATGCCGCTTGAAGATGCTATAAAAGGATATTCTAAAAAAGCCGAGAAAGGAAATGTCTTATTATAATCCTTAGGCAGAGTAATATCGGCAGATGTTACAGCATATAAATTATCTCTTGCAAGGCTTATAAACTTAAAATTTTGATCCTTTCTCCAGCTTAAAAATCCGAGATCTATAACACCGTCATACATCCATGTTTCTATAGTTTCCACACCGCCTTCATGTATGCTGATTTTTATATTCGGATATAATTCCTGAAACTTTTTTATATATAGAAGGAAGCCACTGTCTTGCTATGCTTGAATAAGTTCCTATATTGACTTCGCCCTTTTTCAGTCCGGTTATGGAGTCTATGCTTTCCATAAGCTTATCATAGTTTCCAAGAATAGCCCTTACCTTGGGAAGTAAAAACTCCGCATCCTTTGTAAGAGATACTCCATGATTGGTTCTTTTTAAAAGTGAAACTCCCATTTCTTTTTCAAGTTTATTAATTGCATGGCTTACACCGGACTGTGTATATCCCATTCTTTGTGCACTGTCAGAAAGGTTTTTGGTTTGTGCAATATCCGAGAAAAGCTGCAATTTATTGATATCCATCTAAGTCCTCCTTTGTTAAAAATTTAGTTATGAAATTTTGTCATAAGGCTGATTAACTATTCTCTCTTTACTAATAACATATTTAGAACTACAATGCAAATACAAAAAGCTCAAAAACAAATAATAAATTACTTAATATAACTTTTTATTTCAAAATATTATCAAGTTGTTACCTAAGTTATTTTACTAAAAATTTCAAAGTTTAAGTACATTACATTACGAATTATTTTGATGTCAATTGTTAATATATAGACATTTTGTAATCTGCAAAGTTTATAACTTTTGAGTTTCTCAGCCTTAGAAACTCAATTTAGGAGGAAATATATATATGAAACTTACTTTTCCACTGAGGCAGCACATAGGTGTTCCCTCAGAGCCTGTTGTATCTACAGGTACTCATGTAAAAAGAGGTCAGCTTATAGCCAAAAAACCTGACGCTTCACTTGGAGCGAATATTTTTTCAAGTGTGGACGGTACGGTAGACTCCGTTAATGAAGCAGAGATAGTGATCAATGAAGAAAATACCGATTTCTCAAAGTATGAAAAGCTCACTGAAACTTCTCCTCTCAAACTTATTGAAGAGTCCGGGTTGGTAGGACTTGGAGGTGCCGGTTTTCCAACTTATGTAAAACTCGGCAAGAAGTTTGAAAGCGGCGGAGTTATAGCGGTAAATGCCGCAGAGTGCGAGCCTATACTCTCACATAACATAGACCGCATTGAAAAAGAGCCTGAACAATTAATAGAGGGCTTAAAGATTGTCATGGGAGTAGTAAATGCACAAAGAGGCATTATTTGCTTAAAGCATATACATACCAAGGCTATCGAGATCTTAAAAAACACTATAAAGGATGACAATATTACTATATTTGAATTAGAAAACATATACCCTGTAGGTGAGGAAAGAGCCATAGTAAGAGATGCCCTGGGAGTATTGCTCGACCCTGAGCAGTTACCTTCTGCAGCAGGTGCAATAGTTATCAATGCAGAAACCGTTTATAGACTTCGTGAGGCAGTTATTGATAAAAAGCCCCTTATAGACAAAGATTTGACCGTAGCAGGCAAGCTTAAGGAAAATGCCTCTATACATATATTCAGAGATGTTCCGCTTGGAGAGAGTGTAGGAACTGTTATAGATATGGCAGGGGGACTTGGACCCGAATACGGTGAAATAATTATGGGAGGACCTTTTACCGGAAAAAGAACCACTCTTTCGGAACCTATAGTAAAGACTACCGGTGGAATTATAGCCGCAGAAAACTTTATGCCAGGTCCCAAGAAAATAGGGCTTTTGGTATGTGCCTGCGGAGCCAATAAGGAAAGACTTGAAGAACAGGCTAAGAGCATGGGCTCAGAAGTAGTAGGAGTAGAGTATTGCAAACAGGCTAAGCAAGTAAAAAACAGCCTTAAGTGTGAAAATCCGGGCAGATGTCCCGGACAGGTGCAAAAAGTTATGGCATTAAAGAAAAACGGGGCACAGGCGCTACTTATAAGTAACTGTACCGACTGTACCAATACCGTAATGTCATGTGCACCGCAATTAAAATTGCCGGTTTATCATTGTACTGACGGTGCTTTGCGCTCGGTCAACTACAAGATGATACGAAAATTTAAAAATTAAAAAATAATTGTTACAGTTCAGGTAGGATAGATGTACATGAAT
>ERZ773068.938-NODE-938-length-14938-cov-3.388497_pt1 | contig 14938 bp, 13 predicted proteins | sample MGYA00580620_ERZ773068 | MGnify/ENA primary metagenome ERZ773068 (study PRJEB29015, sample SAMEA2737983) | human oral metagenome | biome: human oral; feature: human-associated habitat; material: dental | place: China | collected 2101 ... | reverse complement strand
CGGTGTAGAAAGATACACCGATGATGAGCAGTCTCACTCCGAAGAAGAGCATACAGCTCCTGAAACTGCAGAAGCAGAAGCTACACCGGCAGATTCTGCTCAGGTAGAACAACCAGCTCACTAAGAAAAAAAAGAGAATAATGCCTTCTGTGTCTATCAGTGGGCATTTTTATTTTAACTTAAAATGACAACAATGCAAAAAACATTAGATTATATTCATCAAAATAAAGACAGATTCGTAGAGGAGTTATTTGATTTATTGAGAATAGCTTCTATTTCTGCTGACCCAGCATATAAAAATGATGTCCTCAAATGTGCCGATAAAGTAGCAGAATACCTCCAAAAAGCGGGAGTAGATAATGTAGAAGTTTGCCAAACAAAAGGCAATCCTATCGTATATGGGGATAAATTCATCAACCCAAACCTGCCTACTGTTTTGGTTTATGGGCATTACGATGTGCAGCCACCAGACCCGATAGAGCTTTGGAATAAACCTCCTTTTGAGCCTTATATTGAGAAAACGGATATCCACCCTGATGGCGCTATCTTCGCCAGAGGTGCAGCGGATGATAAAGGTCAGTTTTTTATGCATTTAAAGGCATTTGAAGCAATGATAAATACCGATGCTCTGCCTTGCAATGTTAAGTTTATCATAGAGGGAGAAGAAGAAGTCGGCTCCGTAAGTTTGAGCGATTTCGTCAATGAAAACAAGGAAAAACTCTCTTGTGATTGCATCCTTATTTCAGATACTAGCCTCTATTCTATGGAGCAGCCTACTGTAACTACTGGGCTCAGGGGGCTCAGCTATGTAGAGGTAGAAGTAGAAGGTCCTAATCGCGACCTCCATTCGGGTTTATACGGAGGTGCAGTGCCCAACCCGATCCATACCCTCAGCAGGATGATTGCTCAGCTGATAGATGAAAACGGTCATATCACTATCGATGGATTTTATGATAATGTACAAGTTGTTTCCCTCGAAGAAAGAGCCGAGATGAACAAGCTAAAAGATAATGTAGAGGAATACAAAAACGCCATCGGTCTTAGGGGGGTAGAGGGCGAGAAAGATTATACTACTCTTGAGCGAACCTCCATTCGTCCTACTTTGGACTGCAATGGCATCTGGGGAGGTTACACTGGCGAAGGGGCAAAAACCGTTATCCCATCTAAAGCCTATGCTAAGATCTCTATGCGCCTCGTGCCTTATCAAACGCCTGAAGAGATTACAGAGAAATTCACCCAATACTTCCATAAAATCGCGCCTGATAATGTGAAAGTAACCGTAAATCCGCATCACGGTGGGCTTCCTTATGTTCTTCCAATAGATACTAAGGAGTTTCAATCTGCCAAAAAAGCTATGGAAACGGCTTTCGGTAGGGAGGTTCTCCCATTCAGGAGTGGTGGTAGCATCCCAATTACCACAATGTTTGAGCAAGTTCTCGGCTCTAAATGCGTCTTAATGGGCTTTGGATTGGCGTCAGATGCTATCCACTCGCCAAATGAGCATTATGGGCTCTCTAACTTCTTTAAAGGTATAGAGAGCATTCCTCTCTTTTTTCAAAATTATGCTAAGCAATAAATTTTAGCTGTGAGTCATTGGTTTTCGGTTAATAGCTGAAAGCCAATGGCTTTATAAAAAACTCAATAAAACAGATGAAAATAAGAATCTTACTTTTTCATACAAAATATTATTTATAGACCTATATTTTGTCCCCCCATTGCTTTGAAAACACTAAAAAAAGCAATACTTTTGAGGAGCTTTTTTATCAATAGCATCTCAAAAATGAAAAATCTTATCTCTTTATTTCTCATCTCTCTTTTGCTCATCAGTTGTAGCAAACTCAAACCCGAAGGAGATATCCAACAAAAACAAATCCCACTAAAAAATTTCTCCTCCATAGATGCTAAGGGCAAATTCAGAGTGTTTTGGCTGAAATCCGAACAAAATTTATTAGAAATCGAGACTTATCCCAACTTCATCGATAATCTGAATATCAATATAAAGGATGAAAACCTCACCATCTCCGAGAAAAAGGAAACTTTCGGTAATGGATTCTATAGTATCACTATTTTCTCCAAAAATACCCCCTCAAAAATCACCCTTAGAGACTCTATCGAGTTCAATGTTTCAGGGCAATTAGCATTAAAAAACCTAAAATTATCCCTTAGTGATAATTCAAAATTCATCGGAGCAGTAAAATCTGACCGTACAGAGATTGAAATGCGGCATTCCAGCCTTGCCAACTTCAAAGGCTTCACCCGAGAGGCATTAATTAAGATAAAAGATACAGCGGGAATCATTGCACCTTATTGGGAAGTTAATACCCTTAGTATCAAGGCTTATAACGGGGCTTATGCGGAGGTCAATACACAAGATTCCATAAAAGCAGACTTAAAAAACACCACGAAATTCGTTTATTATAATAGCCCTGTAAAGATTTTTAAGGCAGATAAAACCGTGAAAATTCAAAATATTAATCCGAAATAAAAATTAAACCCCTTACTCGCTAAGGAGTATCTTAAAATCAGATAATAATAACTAAAATCATAGATTATGACAGCATTAGAAAGAGCTAAACAATGGCTTACAGACGCTTTTGATGAGGAAACCAGAGCTCAGGTTCAGAAGCTCATCAATGAAAACTCAGCAGAATTAGAAGATTCCTTCTACAAAGCCCTCGAATTTGGTACTGGGGGGATGAGAGGTATTATGGGCGTAGGCACCAATCGCCTAAATAGATACACACTTGGGCAGGCTACTCAAGGACTTGCCAATTACCTCAAGGAGCAGTTCCCTGGTGAGGAGATTAAGGTTGCTGTGGCGTTTGATGTTCGAAATAATTCTCCAGAATTCGGAAAAATCGTTGCCGATGTCCTTACGGCAAACGGCATTAAAGTCCTCCTCTTCAAGGAGCACCGCCCTACGCCTGAGCTTTCATTTACAGTGAGAAATAAGAAGTGTAATGCGGGTATCGTCCTCACTGCATCGCACAATCCACCAGAATATAATGGCTATAAAGTCTATTGGAATGATGGCGCACAAGTCGTACCTCCCAATGATGAAAACATTATCAAAAATGTATATGCTGTAAATTTTGCAGATATTAAATTTAATGGAAACGACTCACTTATAGAATGGATAGGAGAGGAGCAAGATGATGTATACATTGATGCTTGTATGCAAAATTCCCTTTATCAAGAGGATAAAATCGGTTATGATAACCTTAACATCGTCTTCACTTCCATACACGGTACTACTTACACTACCATCCCTAAAGCACTTGCAAAGGCAGGTTTTAAAAAGGTAGATTTAGTCTCCGAGCAGATGATTCCGAGTGGCAATTTCCCTACTGTTGAGAGTCCTAATCCAGAGGAACCCGCTGCTCTCAGTATGGCGCTCAATCTTGCAGAGATAACCAATGCAGATATCGTTATCGGTTGTGACCCCGATGGCGACAGGCTCGGCATTGCCGTACGAAACCTCGATGGTAAAATGCAGCTCCTCAATGGCAACCAGACCAATACTGTTCTTTCGTATTACATCCTTGAGCAGTGGCAGCGTCTCGGTAAGCTCCAGCCTTCGGATTTCATCGGTTCCACCATCGTTACCTCAGATATTTTCTTTGATATTGCTAAAAAGTTCGGTATCGAATGCAAAGTAAGCCTCACAGGCTTTAAGTGGATTGGAAAAATGATTCGAGAGGTAGAAGGTAAGCAGAAATTCATCTGTGGAGGCGAAGAGAGCTTTGGATTTATGACGGGTGATTTCGTGAGAGATAAAGACTCTTGTGGCTCCATCCTTCTTGCCTGCGAAGCAGCAGCTTGGTGCAAGGCTCAGGGCAAAACCCTCTTCCAATATATGATTGATATCTATAAAGAAGTTGGCTTCTACTACGAAGGGCTCGTTAATGTGGTTAGAAAAGGAAGAACAGGTGCTGAGGAAATCAGCCAGATGATGACGAATTTCAGAAGCAATCCTCCAAAGCAGATCGCTGGTTCTCCTGTAGCCGAAATCCGAGATTATAAGGAGAGAACCCGCTTCTCTGTAGCTCAAAATACCACTGAACCTATCACCGATGTGCCTCAGTCTAATGTTCTCATCTTCTATACTGAGAATGGAAACAAAATCTGCGTCCGTCCTTCGGGTACAGAGCCTAAAATTAAGTTCTATGTATCGGTTAAAGCGAGCATCACCTCAGAAGAAGACTTTAGAAAAGAACTCCCAGTCTTGGAAGCTCAGATAGAGCAGGTGAAAAAGGACTTAAATCTCATCTAAATATTCATTCTTGTTGAATTTTAAAAAAGCCGTATTTTTACACACCTAAAAAAAATCTAATAAGATGAATAGAGTATATCTTGATAATGCTGCTACCACTCCTCTTTCTGAAGAGGTCGTTGATGCGATGGTAGAGGTGATGAAAATTAGCTATGGAAACCCTTCCTCTACCCATAGTTTTGGGCAAGAAGCAAAGGCTCTTATAGAGGGCGTTCGTCGCAATATTGCCGATAGTCTTAAGGTTCAACCTGCCGAGATTGTCTTTACCTCTTGTGGTACGGAGTCTAATAATCTCATCATCAAATCCTGTGTAGAGCATCTCGGTGTAGAGCGTATCATCACTTCTCCACTGGAGCACAAGTGCGTGGCAGAGTCTGTCCGAGATATGAAAGCTCGAAAAGGGGTAGAGGTGGTCTATATCCGACCGAATCATCAGGGAGATCTCAGCCTTGATGATATAGAAAAAGCTCTCCAAAGCTCCGATAAAAAGACTCTCGTTACCCTTATGCACGCCAATAACGAAGTCGGGAATATCTATGATATAAAGGCAATAGGTGAGCTATGCAAAAAGTATAATGCCTATTTTCACTCAGATACGGTGCAGACCATCGGGCATTTGGACTTGGATTTTTCTAAGATGAATATAGACTTCGCTTCCTGCTCTGCTCATAAATTTCACGGACCAAAGGGCAATGGCTTTGCCTATATTAGGAAATCTACTAAGCTAAAGGGAATGATTTCTGGTGGTGGTCAGGAGCGAGATATGCGGTCGGGTACCGAGAATGTGGTCGGTATTGTAGGCTTAGGCAAAGCCTTTGATTTGTGTATCCAAAACCTTGAAATCTATAAGAATAAGATTCAAGAGATAAAGGATTATACCATTCATCAGCTCATAGATAAAATTAAAGGTGTGATGTTCAACGGTCGCTCCTCAGAGGCGGAGAACAGCCTCTTTACACTGGTGAATGTCCTTCTTCCGTTTAAAGACCCGCTTATCGGTTTCAAACTGGATATGAAAGGCATTGCTATCTCGCAGGGGAGTGCTTGTTCATCGGGAGCAGCAAAACCCTCTACCGTTATGCTAATGCTCCTCACTGATGAGGAAATGGAGAATTGTACGCCGCTTAGAGTGTCTTTCAGCCATTATACTACGAAGGAGGAAATAGACAAGTTGGTAGAGGCTCTTGTAAGCATTCAGCAGGATTTTAAATAGATGAAAACAATGTTTCAGATAGATGTAGAAAAAGATAATTGTGTATTATTTTACTACATTTGCAAAGTTAAAATAAGAAAAGAATAAATTATGGCATTAGAAATTACAGACAGCAGTTTCAAAGAATTAGTTTTAGATTCTGATAAGCCCGTATTGGTAGATTTTTGGGCAGTATGGTGTGGGCCTTGCCAAATGCTCGCTCCTGTTATTGATGAACTCTCTCAGGACTTTGAAGGTAAAGCAGTAGTAGGCAAGGTAGATGTAGATAACAACCAAGAGGTATCCGTACAATATGGAATCAGGAATATCCCTACGCTTCTTATTTTTAAAAATGGGGAAGTAGTAGATAAAATCGTGGGTGTAAATCCTAAATCTGTTATAGCAGAGAAATTATCTGCACATTTATAGGAAAAAAACACTATTGAAAATCAATACCCTTTTATCCAAAGGGTATTTTTTTTGGAAAAAAGTTTTGGAGGTTTGCAGAAAAACTATACTTTTGCACTCGTCAAAAAGGAACAACGCTCTTTATTAACACTAATTGATCCGGTAGTTCAGCTGGTTAGAATGCCGCCCTGTCACGGCGGAGGTCGCGGGTTCGAGTCCCGTCCGGATCGCAGAATCTCACTAAATCATTAGTGAGATTTTTTGTTTTTTAATCCTACAAAAAGAAATTTTATTCTTTCGTTTTAAAATCTTAAATTTGGGCAAAATTTAATTATTCAAATACATTAAAAAAAGAAAAATATGTCAAAAGCAATTTCACAAGTTCCTATTGCGATTAATGAGCCAGTAAGAACTTACGAACCAGGAAGCCCAGAGGTAAAAAACCTTATTTCCACTTACCAAAAAATGTGGAATGAGAAAGTAGAAATCCCAATGATTATCGGTGGAAAAGAAGTAAAATCTGATGAAAAAGTAAGATTAGAATCTCCACAAGACCACCAACACGATTTGGGATTTTTTTATAGAGGTAATGCAAGCCATATAGACCAAGCTATTGAAGCTGCTTTGGCTGCAAAACCGAAGTGGAATGCTCTCGGTTGGGAGCAGAGAATTTCTATTTTCCTTAAAGCGGCAGACCTTATTGCTGGCCCTTACAGAGATAGAATAAATGCAGCTACAATGATCGGGCAGTCTAAGAATGTGCACCAGGCAGAGATAGATTCCGCTTGTGAGCTTATAGACTTCCTTAGATTTAATGCAGAATTTATGACGGAAATGTACTCCGAGCAGCCGGTTTCAGATAACGGAATCTGGAATAGAGTAGAGTACAGACCACTTGAAGGTTTCTGTTTTGCGCTTACTCCGTTTAACTTTACTGCTATTGCGGGCAATCTCCCTTCTTGTATGGCGATGCTTGGGAATGTAGTCGTTTGGAAGGCTTCCGATAAGCAAATCTATGCAGCAAGTGTCATTATGGAGGTATTCAAAGAAGCGGGACTTCCAGATGGGGTGATCAATCTCGTGTTCTCACCAGGTAAGGAAACAGCAGATAAGGTTCTTACTCACCCAGATTTCGCAGGCTTGCATTTTACAGGCTCTACCGCAGTATTCCAAAGTATGTGGAAGAAAATAGGAGAGAACATTCATAACTATAAATCTTATCCGAGAATTGTAGGTGAAACGGGCGGTAAAGACTTCGTTATCGCTCACACTTCTGCGGATGTAGATGCCGTAGCTACTGCATTGGTAAGAGGTGCGTTTGAGTATCAAGGTCAGAAATGCTCCGCAGCTTCCAGAGCTTACATCCCTCAATCTCTTTGGGCAAAAGTAAAAGAAGCCTTAGCAGCTCAGCTCAGAACGGTTAAAGTAGGTACGCCAGAAGACCCATCCAACTTCGTAAATGCGGTGATCGACAAGGCATCTTTCGAGAAATGCAAGGGGTATATAGACAGAGCAAATGCTTCTTCTGATGCAAAAGTAATCTTCGGAGGTAAGTGCGATGGCAGTAAGGGCTGGTTCGTGGAGCCTACCATCATCGAAACAACCAACCCAAAATACGAGAGTATGGTAGAAGAAATCTTTGGCCCAATCCTCACCATCTATGTTTATGAAGATGAAAAGTGGACTGAAACGCTCAAATTGGTAGATACCACTTCTCCTTATTCATTAACGGGGTCTGTATTCGCGAGGGACAGATATGTGATAGATGAGGCTTTCAAGGCATTAGAAAACGCTTCGGGTAATTTCTATATTAATGACAAACCAACGGGTGCTGTTGTGGGTCAGCAGCCATTCGGTGGCGGTAGAGCGTCTGGAACCAATGACAAAGCAGGCTCTAAAATGAACCTACTCAGATGGGTTTCCGTTCGTTCGATTAAAGAGACTTTCGTAAGCCCTAAGGACTATAAATATCCTTATTTAGGCTAATATAAACGCGAATAATCTTAAAAGGTGGAGATCTAATCTCCGCCTTTTTTGTTGGATAAATAGAGATTATCTATTGTCAGTTTTAAAATTAAACTCATACTTTTGTCCATCAAAATAGTTGAAAATTATGAGTTTGATTAAAGAATTTAAAGCATTTGCATTCAAGGGAAATGTGATTGATTTGGCTGTCGGTGTCATCATCGGAGCAGCATTTGGTAAGATTGTATCCTCGCTGGTAGATGATGTCATCACGCCGCTGCTACTCAACCCCGTATTAAAAGCAGCGGGAGCGGATAATATTGCAAAACTCTCTTGGAATGGAGTTACTTACGGCAACTTCCTTTCATCGGTTATCAGCTTCTTTTGTATTGCGATCGTTCTTTTTTGGTTGATAAAAGGAGCGAATAAGCTGAACAAAAAACCAGAGGAAGCACCCGCGCCACCAGCTGGTCCTACGCAGGAGGAGCTCCTTGCAGAAATCAGGGATTTACTCAAAAACAAATAAGAATCTCACGACCGCTGAAAGGCGGTTTTTTTATTTATATTTGGCGCTTTAATTTTTCGTATGGAGTTTAAAATACACCGATTAGAGGAGTGGAATGAGGTGATAGATGCCCTCCTCCCGCATATAAAGCACAATATTCTCCTGATGAGGGGAAATCTCGGAGCGGGGAAGACTACCTTTACGCAGTTTTTACTAAAGAAGCTCGGCAGCGCAGATGAAGTCTCCTCGCCCACTTATGCTATCGTAAATGAGTATCATTCCCCGAGAGGCAGGGTTAATCACTTCGATTTGTACAGGATGAAGTCCATAGAAGAGGTTTATGATATAGGCATAGAGGAATATCTTGATAATGTTTTTCTGAACATTATCGAGTGGGCAGAGATTTATGAGCCCGCGCTCGAAGGTATCCCTTATCATAGCCTCAGCATAGAGGTGGAGGAGGGCGTGCGCAGGGTGGTTTTTGAATAACCCCGAGCCATAATCTTCTAAAAACTTATTAAATTTTATCAATATGCCGCCAAAGGAATGATTTTTGCCTCTGGGCTGTGCATTATAAAAACAGAAAAATTAATCAAGTTATGTCTCAAAAGGTTCTTATCGTAGAAGATGAAAAAACGATTTCTGGGGTGCTTCATAGCATCCTTTCGGATGAGCTTCCAGAGTATGATTTCACCATTGCCGAAGATGGCCTCGAAGGTTTAAAGAGGGTAGAAAAAGAGGAGTTCAGCTTAGTGATTTCGGATATTAAAATGCCTAAACTTTCGGGTTCAGACTTTCTCAAACAGAGCTTAAGCATTAATCCAGACCTTACATTTATAATGATTTCTGGGCACGCAGATATAGATACTGCGGTTTCCTGCTTAAAGGAGGGTGCGTATGATTTTATCTCAAAACCGATAGACATCAATAGGCTGCTGACGAGTGTGAGGAATGCTCTGGACAAAGGAAACTTGAAGAAAGAGAATAAAACCCTCCAAAGCGAGAATAAAACCTTAAAGAAGAAAGTCAATAAGAAATACCAGATGATTGGCGAGAGCGAGCCCCTGAAAAAAATACAGCAGATGATAGATAAAGTTGCTGCATCGGATGCAAGGGTGCTCATCACAGGTCCCAACGGAGCAGGGAAGGAGCTGGTAGCCCACGCGATTCATTCCCAGAGCGAGCGCTCCAAAGGTCCTATAGTGGAGGTGAATTGTGCAGCCATCCCTTCCGAGCTTATCGAGTCTGAGCTTTTCGGGCATATAAAGGGCTCTTTCACTGGCGCTATAAAAGATAAATCTGGGAAGTTTGAGCAAGCAAATGAGGGCACTATTTTCCTCGATGAAATAGGGGATATGAGTCTTATAGCCCAAGCGAAAGTCCTCCGAGCTTTGCAAGAAAATAAGGTTTCTCCTGTGGGCAGCGATAAGGAGATTAAAGTTAATGTTCGCGTACTGGCAGCGACCAACAAGGATATGAAAAAGGAAATTGCCGAAGGGCGTTTCCGTGAGGACCTATACCATAGAATTTCGGTAATAGAAATCTATGTACCTCCATTGGATGAAAGAAAAGAGGACATACCACTTCTCGTAGAGCATTTTGCGAAACTCATTGCAGATGAGCAAGGAAATACCTCGAAAAAATTTTCTAAAGAGGCGATAAAAAAACTTCAATCTTTTTCGTGGACGGGCAATATCCGAGAGCTGAGAAATGTGGTAGAAAGGCTTATCATCCTCGGTGGGAACCCTATCTCAGAAGAAGATGTGGTAGCGTTTGTTCGTTAAGTATTTTTTAGAAAAAACATTTTGCCCTGCACTATATGCAGGGCAAAATGTTTAAAAAAAAAGAGGGGGATTAGAGTAGCCTTACTTCTACAAGTTCTTTTCCGATATTCCGAATACCTTCCTGTATTTCATAAAGCCTTTTTTCGGAGGCTTTAGTCTTTCCTGTAGCGTATTTTCTCATCATTACAGGGCTTATTTTTAATCGTCTTGCCAGTTCTGATAAATTAATCTCGGGGAGTTGTTTGCATATTCCGTTAAGTTCAATTTCATATACGAATTCTACTCCTTTTTTATATTTTTTTACGAAGCCTAAATCACCATCTTTTTCGCATTCCTCTAAATGAAAATCAAAGGCATCTTGTAAATTTTTTTTCATTTCATCAAAAGTATTCCCATCAGCTACTACAATACCTTCTATGTTTTCAGTATTTGCCCAATAAACTCCATTTTCTTTACGAACGGTTACTTTTATCTTTCTCATTTTTTTATTTTTTTTTTCTAATAATAATTTAATAAACAACGGTTCTATTTCAGTCCTGCCTGTTTTAAAATTGCATTTATAGTCCCTTGGGGTAAATCTTTTTTAGGGTGAGGTATCGTTACTTTACCTTTTTTAGTTTGGTGCTTAAAATGATGATGGCTTCCTTTAACATTAACCAAATACCATCCGTCATCTTCTATAACCCTAATTAGCTCTGTACTACTCATTGGGTATTGTTTTAGTATTGCAAATGTAGGTAACTTTTTTGTACCCCAAAATATTTTAATCAGTATTTTATGTAATATTAATATTATTGATTTAAAGATATTTTATAACAATCCTTCTAAGATTAAGAAGAGGTATATTCCTTCTTTCTCCCTTCTTTCTCTCTGCATTGTCCTTTGCTGTATTTTGGAGGTTATCTTTTATTCCCATCTTATTTTATAGAATAAATTTATAATATTCATTGTTTTTTTTACGATTGTAATACTAAAAAGTTTGAGCTACTTTTGCCGCAAATTTTTATTTAATGTCTTTTTTAAATCCCGTTTATACAAAACAAACATTAAAACTCGCTATACCTGTAATGCTTACTCAGCTGGGGCAGGCTTCTGTAAATTTATTTGATAATATTATTGTGGGGCGCTTGTTAGGAGCTAATGCCCTTGCTTCGGTTTCGCTTGGGAACTCGGTTTTTTTTAGTGTTTTTGTTTTTGCATTGGGGATTTCACTTGCGATTCCACCCCTCGTGTCGGAAGCCAATTCGCAGAACAATCATTCGCAAATCAATAAGGTTTTTAGCCACGGTTTTGTGATTAATTTGGCTATCGGTATTCTTCTCGCCGCATTATTGCTGCTGATTTCTCCCCTGATGAAATACGCCCAACAGCCACCAGAAATCATTCCCGATGCTATGCGGTTTTTAAACATTATGGCGATAAGCATTATCCCCTTTATGATTTTTCAAACGATGAGGGAGGTATCAGAGGGGTTGTCCTATACCATTGGTGTTACGGTGGCTACAGTAGCGGCAAACCTCATTAATATCGCACTTAATTACACCTTTATCGAGGGGCTCTTCGGTATTACTCCTATGGGCGTAGCAGGTTCGGCGTATGCCACCCTGATTTCAAGGTTTTTCATCATCATTTTTCTCTATTTTATAATGATGCGAGAGTCTAAAACTCAAAAATATTTAAAGGAATTTAGCCTTAAACTCGAGATTTTCTCAAAAGAAATGTTTCGTAAGATGCTCAAAATAGGTGTGCCCATCGCTTTTCAACTTTTCTTTGAGGTAAGTACCTTCGCTGGGGCATCGTTTATATGCGGACTGGTTTCTGCTACCGATGTAGCGGCTCACCAAGTAGCGATGACAATGGTCTCCTTCACCTATAACCTTTGTGTAGGTTTCAGCGTGGCTTCCACTATTATGGTGGGCAATAAGTTTGGCGAGAGAGATTTCTTAGGTGCTCGGAAGATCGGTGTTAATAATATAAAAATCGCCTTTATATTTATGAGCCTCTGCTGTTTGATTTTTATCTTGGGCAAAGACATCCTGCCGACTTTCTATACCAAACCTGGTGAGACCAATGTCGTGGTGCTTGCTTCTATGCTGCTCATCATTGCCTCACTTTTCCAGTTGTCAGACGGCATCCAAGTCGTAGCGCTCGGTAGTCTTCGCGGGCTTCAAGATGTGAAAATCCCGAGTATTTTCACTTTCATCGCCTATTGGGTCATCACCATTCCGCTCGGGTACTATCTCTGCTATGTGCGAGGGATGGGCGCCGTAGGGATGTGGATAGCTTTTGGTGTGGGGCTCACCATCTCCGCCGTTCTGCTCGTTCGCCGCTTTCTGATTTTAACCCGCACTGTAGCTCAAGAGGCAATTAGCCAATAGCACTGCTTGCAGGTCATTTAACCATTCGCGTGGGGAGCGATTATTTTAAAAACACCTGATATATATCCACTGCGTGGGGAACACCTTGCAGGTGATGCACTACTTCCAGTAGAAGAATTTAGCCATTTGCGTCGCAGGCACTTATGCTACAAGCCGAATCAAGATGTTCGGAAAATTCTTAAGTCCTTTATAAGGTGAATCAGAATCAAAATTGTGAATATTGATAGGTTTCAATACTTTTTATTATTAATTTCATAAAGAAATAGCGATAGACCATAGGTGTCAATAAATGATTAACCAATAACTATTCGCAAAAAGCCAGCTGCTCTTCGATTGTCTATTAAAATCGTTTTATTTATTTTTGTGCGTTTCAGTTTTTAAGCCTTTATCTTTATGAACGCAAATGAGCAGATAAATTATTCGGAGGAAAATATTCGTACGCTGGAGTGGCAGGAGCATGTGCGGCTGCGACCAGGGATGTACATCGGGAAATTGGGCGATGGCTCTTCGGCAGACGATGGAATCTATATACTGCTAAAAGAAGTCATTGATAATTCGATTGACGAATTCCGAATGAAAGCTGGAAAAAGAATAGAAATAAAGCTGGATGAGGATAAAATCACTGTACGAGACTACGGAAGAGGTATCCCGCTCGGGAAGGTAGTAGATGTGGTCTCCAAAATGAATACAGGAGGGAAGTACGACTCTAAGGCATTCAAAAAATCAGTGGGGCTAAACGGGGTAGGTACAAAGGCGGTGAATGCGCTCTCGACCTACTTTAAGGTGAAGTCCGTAAGAGAGGGGCAAACGAAATCTGCCGAGTTCTCAAAGGGTAACCTCACAGAGGATTTCCCTACCGCTGAAACCAATGAAAAGAACGGTACGGAGATTAGTTTCGTACCCGATGCCGAGATTTTCGTGAATTATAAATTCCGAAATGAGTACATCGAACGAATGCTGAGGAATTATGCTTACCTAAACCCTGGTCTTAAAATTATTTTCAATGGAGAGGCTTATTATTCGGAAGAGGGGCTAAAAGATTTGCTAACGGAGGAGATCGGCGAGGAGATTCTCTACCCAATCATCCACCTAAAAGGGGAAGACATAGAGGTTGCGATTACCCATTCTGATAAATCACAATCCGAGACCTATTTTTCCTTCGTCAATGGGCAGAATACTACCCAAGGCGGTACGCATCTCAACGCCTTTCGTGAGGCTTATGTAAAAACGATTCGTGAGTTCTTTAATAAAAATTTTGATGCTTCGGATGTGAGGAAATCCATCATTGCAGCGATCTCTGTAAATGTAGAAGAGCCTGTTTTTGAATCTCAGACCAAAACGAAGCTCGGCTCTAATGAGATGGCGCCTGGTGGCACAAGCGTGAGGTCATTCGTTATTGATTTTCTAAAAAAAGAGTTAGACAATTTCCTCCATAAAAACCCTGAAATAGCAGAAGCCATCAACAGGAAAATCTTGATCTCCGAAAGGGAAAGAAAGGAGCTCTCGGGCATACAGAAATTAGCTCGGGAGAGAGCAAAAAAGGTCTCTCTTCATAATAAAAAACTGCGCGACTGCCGACAGCATTACAACGACCAAAAAGCACAGAGGAAATCCGAAACACAAATCTTCATCACTGAGGGTGATTCTGCTTCTGGCTCCATTACCAAGTCCAGAGATGTAGAAACTCAGGCGGTTTTCTCGCTAAAAGGTAAGCCGCTAAACTGCTACGGACTGACCAAAAAAGTAGTCTATGAGAATGAAGAGTTCAACCTCTTGCAGGCAGCGCTCAACATAGAAAATAGTCTGGAAGACCTCAGATACAACCAAGTTATCATCGCTACCGATGCCGATGTAGATGGTATGCACATTCGCCTGCTGATGATTACTTTCTTCCTTCAATTTTTCCCTGATGTGATAAAAAATGGGCATCTCTACATCTTGCAGACGCCGCTTTTCAGAGTGAGAAATAAAAAAGAAACCCGCTACTGCTATACCGAAGAAGAGCGGATAAAAGCCCTCAGCGAGCTTGGGAAAAATCCAGAAATCACGAGGTTTAAAGGGCTTGGAGAGATATCACCAGACGAGTTTAAACATTTCATCGGAAAGGATATCCGCCTCGAGCCTGTAGTCATTGGTAAAGACCAGACCATAGACCAACTATTGGAATTCTATATGGGGAAAAATACACCCGATAGGCAGTCCTTTATCTTGGAAAATTTAGTGGTAGAAGAAGCACTGAGCTAATTCTACCATCAATCTTTATAAAAAACACAACACAGATGAGATTAAGTAACAGAAAAAAAGAACCATTGTATAATTTTATTAATACACTGGTGATATTTTCTTTCGCGATGAGTATTCTGATATTCTTTGCAGATAGGTTTGAGCTCCATACCCTCGGGTGGAAAGCTAGCCTCTTCCTGCTTATTAATA
>ERZ773068.936-NODE-936-length-14955-cov-2.664765_pt1 | contig 14955 bp, 10 predicted proteins | sample MGYA00580620_ERZ773068 | MGnify/ENA primary metagenome ERZ773068 (study PRJEB29015, sample SAMEA2737983) | human oral metagenome | biome: human oral; feature: human-associated habitat; material: dental | place: China | collected 2101 ... | reverse complement strand
CTAGGCCTGTGCTATTATACATTCAGCGGCTCGTTTCGTTAGTGTTTTATTCAACATCTATTCTATCTGAAACGAGCCGCCCAATCTATTTATTCAGGATGCGTCTCTAGTGGCGGCTGGCCGTTCTGTGAATAAACCTCTCTGGTTAGATGTTTAATCGAATAGTACACTTCGCCTGACTCATCGGAAGTTGTTTTTCATATGGCCAGGCCTCGGGCCAAACAACGCCACAGAAGGCAAGTCGCAGAATGTGCGATTTCCGCCATTGTTCATGAAACACCGAACGCTCCAGAATAGTTCTTGGCCAGGTATTCAAGAGTGTTTCGCGCCAATAATATGGAGAACATCAGCATCTAAAGGGTATAAGCGCTCAACAGGTAAGGCTGACTCATTCCTTGATTCGGCTATTTCATGCACAAAATCCGATATGTTCTCAATTTCCACAATCCAGTCATTTACGTACAACTCAACTGCCCGACCGCTGAGGCCAACCTGGATCGCTCGCCTCTCAAGCCGGTTCAGGTGAATGTCGCGCTCTGGGTCCCACTGAACACGAACCTCTGACTGCCGCTTCCGCGCCCGCCACTCGTCACGTGACAAGTAGGTTTCAGAGCTGAAGTGTGAGAGACAAGCATGCCGTAGAGCCCATTCAAATCCACTGCGTTTGATACGAATCGCCAAGACATGTTCTTGACCAGATTTCATGGCCCAACCGCTGCGATACATCATCCAACAGAACGAGGGCTTGATCCATGTCATACGATCCATGCTAAAAGGCATAACGAATCTACCCTCTTGAACAGCTGGAACAGCAATACACTCACTATAGGCCTGATAGACCGTGATGGTCTCATCATCGTACTTGGCATAAATCTGTCGATGTTTATCCACGATCAGGCCTTCACTCCGCACCAGAGCCATCCCTCTCTGGGTACTCCACACTGGTTGCGCCACAGGCCGTCAATAACCATTCCAAAGCACCCACTGGAGGAGGCCAATCGTCGATCCCAATCCTCACCGTTCCATGACACGGATCGTGAGCCACGGCATCCCACCACCTCCAGGGACGCACCTCAGGATCCATCACGACAACCATCCAGACATCAGCCACCGCTCATCATCCAAATCAACCGCCCCTGAAGCAGGCTCCGGAGCAAACGCACTTGTGAACCACAACGGCAAGCAGTCCGCCGTCTCCAGATCCAAGAACGCCGACGACGGCAGCCCCGCCAGACACAACATCACCTCACGTGCCCGCACAATCACCCCTTCAGCATCACCATCGGAAGTGAAGTGCATCCACACCAACATCAGGTTCCCCAGCTGTTCTCCAAGGGCATGACCCGATGTTAATCGGTCCAGTTCATCCGACAATGCGACCACTCCCCTCTACCACATGCTCCAAGAGCTCCAGGAATTCAACAATCTCCACAGCTCTTCCGGTGACTAGCGCTTCACAATCGAACTGAGGGCTTCAACCACACCGAGGACAATTCACCTTCTTTGAGACCAAGAACCGTACCGTCAGCAATTCGCACCTGAAGACCATCATCGCTCCAACCAAGCGGATGAACATGCACCCACCCAGAAGCAGAGTCACACGTAGTGACCCACTCACCAACCTCAACCAAAGTCACCGAGATGCCACTGACCAACTCTTGGTCAACACGCACCGCAACGCCACCATCGACCACACGCTCGGGTCGGGCACGCCCTTCCCGCCAACGGGTATGAGGATGTAGACCCCAAACGAACAAGACCTGCCCAGTTGCCACATCAACCTCAACCTGCAAAGTCCCAATAGATAAACTGGTCACGCCTTGTTCGGTGACCCCTGAATCAGATCGCTCAAACCGGAAAGAATACTCTTCCGAGTCGTAGACAAGAATACCAGGAACCCCTAGGTTTTGATGAAGAATATAAAACCCAATCACCGCCACAGAAATCACCCCGATTTGAAGAGGAAATGAACAATCGTGTTAGTCTCCGGGTTCACCACAAGCTCCCAAGTGCCAGAACTCCCGTTAACCGCGCCCGGAACATCCCAGCGCAACCCACCGGGTATCCCTCCTGGGTCAACCCGAGGGGTTCCTCCAGCTATGATCTCCTGAACTACCAAGAGGGACTCGTTGTACGGACGAGCAAAAGCGCCGGACTTTGTCAACTCATGACTGTGATTGGCGACTGTCTGGCTCAACTTCAGTTGGGAAGCATTGATCTTCGGGGTGCATGGCCCGTCGTTGTGGACGAGGACGGGGGTGCCTTCTGTGTCTGTGTTTGGGTTGTGGGTGTGGATGTGGTAGTTGTGCCACCCTGCAATAGTGAGGTTGTACACCGTCTCTGAAGTGCCTGTGGCTTGGAGGCTTACTACTTCTGCTACTGCGTCGTTGTCTTCGGGGGATCGTAACCGGTCCCCCTCACGCAACTCGCCAGCAGGCAACCATCCCCGCCCCTCAACGTAGAATGGGTGGGTTGCTGTGGTGGTGATCTGGCCTGTTGTTGTGGTGAGTTGTAGTGTGGGTACGTTCTCATGGGTGTGTACTTGTTCTACTACGCCCTCGACGTCTTTGCCGGTGATGGGGTCGTGGGAGATGACTTTCTCGCCTACTGTGACATCCTCGATGGATTTCATGCTGTGATCAGCCATCAACACCTGAGTGTCCGAGGTGAAGCACCCGTAGCGGGCTGTTCCGGTGACTTTTGATAAGGCGCCGCCAGCGCCGCCCATCACGCCGCCGGTTGCGCCGCCGCCTAAGGTGGCTGCTGCGAAGCCGCTGGGGGTGTGGGGGCCGGGGCTGGTTAGGTAGTCGAGGCTGCCTGAGACAGCTCCGTCTGCGGCTGATTCTGCGGCGCCGGTGAGGATGTTGCGGCCGAGGCATGATGCGCCTTGTGTGGCGCGACCGACAGCGGCGGCTGCGCCTCCGCCGGCGAGTCCGGAGGCGGCGCCGATGGCGCCATCAACTGCGACTTTGCCCCAGTCGACACTTCCGGTGGTGTATTTCTGTGTTCCGATGGAGGTTCCTGCGCCCATCAGCGCGCCGCCGATCATTGCTGCGCCGATTGGCCCGCCCACACCAGTGCACATCACCGCAACACCGGCGACGATTACTGCGCCAGCAGCAATGTACTCCCAGTTGTCCTTCACCCAGGAGCCGGCTGCTGCGGCTGTGTTGGCCAACCATCCGTTGGAAGCTTGCTGGTACACCCGTAAATCAGCCTCAGATACCGGGTGAAGACCTAATGGATCTGCTCCGCCTATCGGGTCATCCCCAGCCCAGGAATACGGATTCCCAGCCCATCCGGAAGCTGTCACCGGCGGCAACGGATCACGTGACAAAAATGCCCGGGTCGCAGAATCATAGGCCCGCACCCCCGTCAGCGATACGCTATCGAGATTTAACGCGCCCCAGGGCCCAATGCCCACCGCGCCGGGGTTGTCGACCCTTTGCTGTTCCTCGCTTAATCCTCTACCGACGCCGGAGAGTCCTGCTAGCTCGATAGATGGCATTACCCAAGCATCAGCCCCAGCCCCATCAATATCGGGTACCAGCCATGATCTGCCTGAGCCATCCGAGGCCTCCGCGCGGCCTGGGACTCCCGCCAAGACAGTGGCAGCTAAAGCATCAACAACAACCTGGCTTCCAACCTGGGCTAGTGACGGGGCTGTGGCCGCCGCGTCCCAATACACATCCGCGCCATCCACGCTGGCTAGCCTTCCACCACCATCGGTGACGAGTTCACGCCTCGAGGTCACACGTACGCTGTCGCCGTCGTGAACCACACTGGTCACCGACGCCAGGAACCCGCGTGGATCCCAGGAGAACAATCGTTCACCATCTGGGCCGGCTTCACGGATCCGCTGCCCGTCAGCGTCATAGCTGTAGCTGGTGATCACCCCGTCGGGGCCAACAGCGCTCACCAACTGGCCAGCGTCGTCATAACCAAACTCCGTGCGGGCCCCACCCACAACCTGCCCGATGAGGCGGCCGTTGATGTCCCATTCATACCAGGAAGTCAGCCCCTCACTGGTGACGGCACCGGTCAGGCGACCGGCATCGTCGTAGCTGAACTCGGTGCGCACCCCGTCGGCAACCTGGGCCAGCACCCGATCATCCTCATCACGTTCCAGCACCAGCTCCTGGATAAAACCGCGACGATTGACCCGGTTGGCGACCACCGCGCCGCCCCGCCAGGTCCATTCGGCTTCCAGCCCATCGCCCCGCACCCTGGTGATCCGGCCGATGGCGTCACGGCTGATCTCGATGCGTCCTGTCGCGGGATGCTCCACCACGGCTAGGCGATTGTTCGCATCGTATTCGTAGCTGGTGACTGACCCATCGGGACGGCACATTGACGTGCGCCGCCCACCGCAGTCGTAAGTCCAGGAGACGCCAACGCCGTCGCGCAGCCGCCGCAGCAGGTTGCCGTGGGCATCCCATGCCATTTCCAGGCGAGGCCCGTTACTGCCCTCGGTGATAGTCACCGTCCGCCCGGCGAAATCCCGCTCCAGCTGGGACAAGATCTTCCCATCGGCCAGGGTGCGCGCCAAGTGTCCCTTCTCATCCCATTCCCAGGCCAGCACCCGACCCGAGGCCCGCACCGAGCGCTTCACCCGTCCAGCAGCGTCACGTTCCCAGGTGGTGACGCGGCCCAGGGGATCGGTCTCGGAGGTGACGCGACCCAACGAGTCGAAAGTGCGTTTCGTCACCCCGCCCGCCGGATCAATCACCTCAACCTGATGGGCCAACTCGTCATACACGAACCGGGTCACCCCACCCAGGGCGTCGATGGCCTCAGTCATCTGCCCGGCGGCGTCGTAACGGAACCTCCGACGCCCATTCCAGGGATCCGGGATGCCCACGATCCGTCCACAGCGGTCGTAACGGAACCGCACCGTGCCACGCCCCGGCTCATGGCGCTCAACAATCCGGCCCGCGGCGTCGAATCGGGTACTCACCCGCTCCCCGCTGGGCCACAGCTCACCGACGATGCGAGAGTCGGCGTCATATACCATCTCGTACCGATCCCCACCAGTGGAGATGGTGGCCACCCAGCGGCCGCAGGCGTCGTACTCGTAGCGGTAGACACCGCCCGTAGGCTGGGTCACAGCCCCGATCCGACCCGCGGCATCACGCTGCAACCGGGTCACAGCGCCATCAGCGTCCACCATCTCCACCAGACGCCCGCACAAATCGTAGCGGTGAAGCATCTCCTGCCCATCCGCACCAGCCACCGCGACGATCCGCCCCAGCCGGTCATAGCGGGCCGACAGGTCATCGCCGCCATCCAACACCTTCGTCGGAGCCCCCATCACGTCACGCTCCACCGAACGCACCACACCCGTCGGATCAACCGTGCCCGAGACCAGGCCATCCTCGCCATAGAAGATCGTCCTGACCCCATCGGCTGAATCCGTCATTGTCACCAGCCGTGACAAAGCGTCGTAGCCGAAACGCCACGACGACCCATCGGGCAGCTCCACCGAGGCCAGATTGCCCAGGTCGTCGTAGCCGCGACGGATGACCCGACCCAGCGGATCGACCGTCTGGCTGGTCTCGCCGCTGTCCCCATAGGTCATCTCGGTGCGTGCGCCATCGGGATCGACGATGGCACTCACCCGGCCACCACGAGTGTGCTCATACCTCCACCTGGCACCCGCCGGATCGGTGCGGGAGACCAACAGCCCCGTGTCGGGGTCATAGCGGAAAGTTGTACGGTTCCCCAGCGGCGTGACAGCCGCCACAACCCGGCCGACCTCATCACGCTCCAAACGAGCAGTGGCTCCCATAGCATCAGTGGAGGAGATAAGCTCGCCGTGCTCGTCATACTCGAAGTCAACGCTCACCCCCACAGGGTCAGTGATCCGACGCAGCAACCCCTCCTCCCAGCTCATCGTGGTGACCCCGCCCTCAGCGTCCACCACGCTGCTGGGCGTGCGGGCATCCCCCTCATAGGCGTAGCGGGTCACCGCAGCAGGCTCGTCCTCACCCGCACGCACCGTCAAAGACACCAAACGGTCCTGGTCATCCCACTCCCGCTCCTCGACAGCCCCCGACGGCAGCTGCCGGATGGCCAGCCTGCCGCGCGCGTCATAGCTGCTGACGGTCAGGGCACCATCACGCTGACGCAGCATAACAGGGTTGCCCCACTGATCATACGTTGTGGACTGCCGTCGCCCATCGGCGTCGACGAGGCCCACGATGCGGCCGCGCCGATCATGAATCCACGTGTTGGCACGCGAGCCGTCCTCATCACTGGTTTCCGTGATACCGCCATGGAGGTAGGTGAAACGCGTGGTGCGTCCGAAAGGCGACAGCTGAGCAGCCACCCGCCCCGCCTCATCATAGGTGTTGCGGACCTCCACCACCCCGTCGGCGTCGACGACCTCGACGATGCGTCCGGCATCATCCCACCGGTAACAACGCTCACGGCCCGGGGCATGAACCTCCACCAGCCTGCCCGCCTCGTCATAGCCATACCGGACACGGCGGCCATCCTGGGAGGTCACGGCCATCACGCGCTCTCTGGCATCATCCCAGCTGATCTCGACAAAGCGCCCAAACTCGTGGGTCATCTGCTCCAGGCGACCGTCACCACCGTAGCTGAGGATGACGCCACTTCCCGCACCAGAAGTGGTGAAACGGATTCGCCCCGCCGCATCAATCAACCAACGCATCCCCCAAGAAGAAGTCACCTGATATACGCCAGACTCACCCTCCGGCACCCGCTCCAGCCACAGATTCTCCCCCGTGGCCCGATCCCAGCCCTCCCCACGACGGGGAAAGACAATGACGCGGCCATCAAAAAGCGTCAGGCGCGCAGACTCGTCAGTGAACACCAGACCCGCCTCAGTCCACCACGACCAGCCCGGCCCAAACGCCCCAACGGCAGGATTCAAAGAGCTGTAGGCGCGAGTGACGCTCAACCAGGCCGCTGGCCCCGTAAATGGCAGATCCTCCTCGTTCTCCAGGAAACCACCGGATGCGGTGTTGACCGGATCATTGGAGTAGCCGGTAGTGGGCGGTGAGCCATACGCCGTCGGCGGATCAATCTGAATATCAGAACGCTCCCCAGACACCCCCGCCGCCGCCAAAACAGCATCCAAAGTGGCGTTAGAGACGCTCACCGGGCCGCCCTCACCGCCCCCGGCATCCTCGAATGCCTGAGCGACGACATCAGCCCACACAGCCTCATTCTCGTTGGCTGACAGCCACGACTCATACCCGGAGATGACGCTGGACGCATCAAGCGTGGCCCACGAACAAGACGAGGCAAAAGACGCGCAATGATCACGCAACATGCCGGGAACAGATTTCAACGACTCGTCGGCGGCACGCGAGTTCCTCGCGAAAGAACGCAGATTCTGCGGCTTAGCCGAGGACATAGAGCCCCCACCAGACCCCGTACCCTCCAACGCAGTACGGGCAGCTGGGGCAGCAGACGCAACCGACTGGCTAGGACCCGCAGAGTCCTCAGCAATCTCCTCAAACGGAGGGGCCTCCCCGCAATGCCAGAAATCATCCCACCCCTTCTGAAACACATTACGGTTCGCCCGCCGCTCAGCCCACTCCCGGGCACGACGACGCCGGCTGTTCTCCTCACGGGCCCTGGCATCCACACCCGAAACCTTCGCGGCCACGGACCGCAGATTCGCAACAATCTCATCAAGGTCATTCAACTGAGTGACGCCATTGGAGCTGAACAACGTGGAATAATACCCAGCGAAATCAGCTAAACCATCACTCCGGTAAGCTGAACGAGACCCACGCTGACCCTCCAACACGGAAGCAGCATTACTGAACGCAGTCTGCAAGCCAGAAGAGACCTCAAAATCATACGCAACATCGCCCAAACCCTTCAAACCATCAAGATTCGCCTCCTCAAGCCGCATAACAACCCCCCATTCCATCCGCAGAACAGACCCTCCACCACGATCCTAGAACAGCACCAGTCCATCCACACCACACTCTATGTCAGCGTGGCTTGGGGGTGGTGTTGAAGGCGCCTCGTGGACATCCTGTTGGATGCGGAGAGCCTTGACGACAGTGAGTGCCTGATCCTGATCCATCCCATCGCCAGCGTGAGAATGAACCCCACGATCCTCAAGGCCGAAGGCAAAACTGAACGAGTATGGGCGATGCAGCTGTGAACTCATGTGCTGTGTGGTTGAAGCATCCTCTGCCGATATCAGGGCCGATTCGTGCGGTGAGTGAAGCAGCGCTGCTCTTCCTGGACCGTCAACGCGCTCGCTTCGTCGGTGCCCTTGCCCCTTTGCTGATCGCTGGGGTTCTTGTCCTTGCTGCCAAGCCTGTCGGGAAGAACAGGCCAGCAGGGCTGGTGCAGCGAGACTCCTGAAGCACCAGAGTCCCGGACGCATCGTGCCGTCGGGACTCTTCTCTGGGGTGAGTAACGGGACTTGAACCCGCGACATCCTGGACCACAACCAGGTGCTCTACCAGCTGAGCTATACCCACCATGGACTCGTTGCCGAGCCACTGGAAAACGATAGCGTATGACCCTGTGTGAGGTGAAATCAGGGTGTGTGGCCGGCTGCCTGTCCCTGGATCGTCGTGCATGGGAGGATGGGGACATGGAGCTCAGGGACGTTGGGGCTGCGGAACTTGCCAGGAGGTTGGCGTGCGGGGAACAGAGCGTAGTCGAGCACATCCGGCAGACGCTGGAGCGCATTGAAGAACGCGACCCCCAGCTGACGGCTTTCTCCGCACTAAGCGCCGACGCCTTGCGGCAGGCGAAGGCCCTAGCCCTGCTGTCTGCCGAGGATCGTGCGCGGCTGCCGCTGTTCGGGGTGCCCGTCGCGATCAAAGAGGAGATCGAGGTCGCGGGCCTCGTCACCACCCTGGGCGGACGCGCCAACTCGCTGCCGGCCCCATCTGACTCCGAGGTCGTCACCCGGCTTCGCCGCGCCGGAGCCGTTGTCATCGGCAAGACTCACATGCCGGAGTTTGGGCAGAGCCCCTACACAGAGGGGGAGTGGGGTGCCGTCCGCAACCCCTTCGGCCCGGACCTCAGCCCCGGTGGCTCCTCCGGCGGCTCTGCCGTCGCGGTATCGGCCGGCATGGTTCCCCTGGCCCTGGGTGGTGATGCCGGGGGCTCCATCCGCATCCCCGCCGCCTGGACCGGGATCTTCGGTCTGAAGCCAAGCCGTGGCAGTGTCTCCACCGCACCCCACCCGAACCTCTGGCATCGGCTCGGCACCTTCGGACCCCTGGCCCGCTCGGTGGAGGACCTGGAACTGGCCATGCAGGTCATCGCGCACCACAGCCCGTCCCAGGTCGAGCGGCCGCTTCGCGTCGGCTGGACCCTGGACTCCTGCCTCCGCGGAATCACACCCGAACCCCAGGTGGCCGACGCCGTCGTAGCAGCCGCTGGCATCCTCGCCCGGCAAGGCCATCAGGTGAGCAGGGGGTCCATCCGCTGGGCTGAATCCCCGCTGACCTTCATCGTGCAATACCACCTGGGAGTACTCGACGAGGCCCGTCGCACCGACCATCCAGAACTCCTGGAACGTCGCACCCGGCAGGTGGCCAACATCGCCAGGATGCTCCCGCGAGCCGCACTCACCTGGGCTGAACGAAGCACTGCCCGCGTCGAGGAGGCCATGAACCGCGTGTTCAAACACATTGACGTGCTCCTGACGCCGGTCACGCCGACGCTGCCAGTTCCGATCAGACCCATCCACCGGCTGGGCTACGCTGCCCGCCATCAGATCTCAGTCCCGGTCATCGCCTACACGTCCTACTGGAACATCGCCGGCTACCCGGCTGCCAGCGTTCCCGCAGGTCTCAGCGACGAGGGCCTGCCGCTGGCTGTGCAGGTCATCGCGCCCATCGGCGCCGACCGACTTGTGCTGGACGTCGCCCATAGCCTCGCCCACCCCGTCCAGCCGAAGGGGCAGCCATGACCAGGAAGGCCATCGTCACCGGCGTCAGCAGGGGGCTGGGGGCTGCCCTGGCGAATCAGCTCGCCACGGGCGGATGGGAGGTCCTGCCCGTGTCCCGTTCCATAGGCGAGTGCGTCGACCTGTCGTCGGCGCAGTCCCTGACGGCCTGGCTGGGTGGAGGAGCACTCACCAGGTTCTTGGGCGATGCCACGGACATCCTGTTGATCAACAACGCGGGAATGGTGGAGCCGATCGGCTCCAGCGGCACCCTGGAGCCAGCAGCTGTGCAGAACGCGATCCAGCTCAATGTCACAGCACCCATCGTATTGACTGACGCTGTGCTCGCCGCCCGTCGACCGGGTACGCAGGTGCGGATCGTCCACATCTCCAGCGGTGCCGGACGTCGTCCCCTCGCCGGCTGGGCAGTCTACTGTGCCACCAAGGCTGCCCTGGATATGCATGCGCAGGCGTTGGCCTCAGAGAGGCTGGACGGTGTGCGGGTGGCGGCCATCGCCCCCGGCGTGGTGGACACAGACATGCAGGGCGTCATCCGTGACGCGGACTTCCCGGACCGTGGCCGCTTCCGTGACCTGAAGGCCGACGGCAACCTCACCGCCCCTGCTGACGCAGCCGCTGCGATCCTCCGTCTTGTGGAATGTGACGACTTCGGGGACAGGGTCATCGCGGACGCCCGGGATCCGTAGGGCATGCGACGGGGGAGAGGCCTCAACGCAGGAATCCCGCCTGCCGGTGCGCAGGCGGGATTCCTGGTTTAGCTTGTGGCGATCAAGCTCTCAGAGGTCAGCGCCCAAGGCCACAGCCAGGGTCTTGGCCCGGGTCGCCTCCTCATGCCGCGACTGGCGCTCCAGGGAACGCACCAGCAGCGTGTGGGCGTAGGCGTTCGTCGGCTTCTGCTGGATTAGTCGGCGAGCCAGCCGCTCAGCCTCGGGCAGGTAGGCGGCCTTGAAGTTCGCCAGGGCGAGCAACTCCAGCGCCTCTTCGGTCTCACTCTCAGGCTCGTGCTCGACCACGGCCTTCAACTCGGCGATGGCGTCACGGAACCTGCGGTCGTCCATGTGACGCCTCGCGGTGATCAGACGGTCGTAACCCATGTTGTGCCTCCTTCATCCGGTTCGCCAGACACAACAAGGCACACCCCGACGTTATTCCTTCAGGATTCAACCACCTTGGTGGGGGCGGCGAGTCCTGAGACGCTGCCCCGGTGGCGTGCGGCAATCGCCCTCGCCTCATCGCTCGACGGCCCCGGCGCGGGAACGAACAGCGCCTCCCTGTAGTAGCGAAGCTCCTCAATGGACTCCTGGATGTCCGCCAGCGCCCGATGGTTCCCCTGCTTCGCGGGAGCCTGATACAGCACCCGCGGGAACCAACGGCGGGCAAGCTCCTTCAACGACGACACGTCCACATTGCGGTAGTGGACGTAGGCTTCCAGCGTCGGCATGTCGCGGGCCAGGAAAGCCCGATCCGTCCCGATGGTGTTGCCCGCCAGGGGGGCTTTCCGCGCGGTGGGCACGTGCGTGCGGATGTAGTCCAGGGCCTGCTGGGTCGCCTCAGCCATTGTGAGGCCTCTGGCGAGGTCGTCGAGCAGCCCCGAACTGGTGTGCATCTCACGGACGAAGTCGCTCATCCCGGCCAGCTGGTCGTCGGATGGCTTGATCAGCACATCCACCCCGTCGCCCAGCACGTTCAGCTCAGCATCAGTGACCAGGACGGCAACCTCGATCAAGGCATCTTTCTCCAGATCAAGACCCGTCATCTCGCAGTCAATCCACACCAGTTCATCGCTCACCGCACTAGAATATTGCCCGCTAAGGCAGGGTGCGCATTGGGTGTTGACCTCATGATGCGTAGAATCTGCCGCGAAGCCCCAGTAGCTCAGTGGATAGAGCAACAGCCTTCTAATCTGTCGCGCGCAGGTTCGAGTCCTGCCTGGGGCGCCAAGTACCCTTTGGAGCATCATGACTCAGGTTCTAGAACGGCAGCGCTGGCTGTCGGGGCTTCCCCCCGCTGACCCCGGTCCCTGGTGGAAGCGGCTGCTGCGCAGCCCCATCCTCTGGATCACGCTCGTGTTGATCCCGTTCTACGTGTTCAACCTCATTCACCAGTATCAGATGCTCAGCCCTGACAAGACGTTCCCTGATGGGAGCGTCGCCTGGGGCCTGAACGATGACGCACTCAAGATGGCGGCCTTCTGGGCGGTGTGGACGGCCCTGGTCTACAGCGCCCTGTTCATCTGGCTGGATCGCTTCCGCCCCCAGAAGCCCCTGGTCTGGTTGCTGGCCTTCGGCTGGGGCGCGTGCGCCTCAACGTGGATCAGCATTCACATCAACTCCTGGGCCGGGGAGATGATGCAGACCACCAGCGCCGACGCTGCCGCCGGTGTTCGTCCCGCCATCTTCATCGCCCCGTTCGTGGAGGAGGCCAGCAAAGCCACCATCTTGTTCCTGCTGCTGATCTTCTACCGCAATCGCTACATCGCACGGTTCAGCGTCGTGGCGCTCGGTGGGCTCTCGGCGGTCGGCTTCGCCTTCGTGGAGGACATCATCTACTACGGCCGCGCCATCGTCTTCACCTCAAAGACGATTGAGGCGGGTGATCCTGAGGCTGCTGTCAGGGAAATCGTGCTGCTCCGCGGCGTCTACACCTCCTTCGCGCATCCGATGTTCACGATGATGACGTCACTGGGCCTAGCCGTCGCGCTCGGGGCTCGCAGCAAATGGGTACGAGTGACGGCCCCGCTGGCGGGTTTCATCCTCGCGGTCGGTGGGCACATGCTCTTCAACGGAATGGCCAGCCTCAACTCCCAGGAGAACTTGAGAACCCACTGGTACATGGCGCTTGGCCTGGTCGGGTTTCTGACTGCCTCCCTGATCCTCAGCATCATCGGACACACCCGGATCATCCGGCAGCGTCTCATCGACTTCCGGAGGGGAGGATGGCTTGAGGACCGCGACGTCGTCGTGTTCTCCAGCCCCTTCCGACGCATCAAGCTGCACCTGGCCGGCATCTGCCGTGGTCCGAAGACCTGGTGGCGCACCGCAAAGTTCATGCGCCTGATCACAGAACTGGCCCACACCAGGGAGCAGATCAACCGCGGAACCGTCGGTCCCGGCGCAGATCACCGCACCCACGAACTGGTCCATCAGATTGAGGAACTGCGTCCCGACGCCCTGACAGAGCCCCTTGGCCTCACCATCATCCCGAGGAGGCAGCGTCCCCGGCCCTTCCCGCAGCCGACCCATCCGGTGCCGCCACGGCCATGACGAACCCCCTAGCCGAGGCCGTCGAGAACCTCGCCGCACTCCTTCCCGGTGCGCGTTTCCCCCTTCCCTTGGAAGGCGCCACCGAGCTGCGGGAGCAGGCACGGACCCTGACCAGCCAGGTTCACGACTATCTGCTGCCCCGGGCCCGTCGCCTCGATGCACCCCTGCTGGCCGTGGTTGGAGGCTCGACTGGGGCCGGCAAGTCGACGCTGGTGAACTCCCTCCTCGGGCAGGCCATCACGAAGACCGGTGTGCGACGCCCCACCACCACTGCCCCGACCCTCATCTGCAACCCCGCAGACCGGGACTGGTTTCGCTCCGGCTCGGTCCTGCCCCACCTGACCCGCGCCGACCATCCTGCTGAGGGCTCCAGATCCCTGAGGATCATCGTCACCGAGGCTCTCCCTGAGGGACTTGCCCTGCTGGATGCGCCCGACATCGACTCCATCGACGACGACAACCGCCGCCTGGCCCGGCAGCTGTTCGCCGCCTCTGACCTGTGGCTGTTCGTCACCACCGCCTCCCGCTACGCCGACGCAGTTGCCTGGGAGTTGCTGGCCACGGCAGCTGCCAGGGATGTGTTCATCTCCGTGGTGCTGAACCGCTGCCCACCCGGCTCCAGCGAGGACCTGACCACCCACCTCCGGGAACTGCTCGCGCAGCGGGGAATCCGCCCCCAGCAGGTATTCACGCTCCACGAGCTGGAGGAGCCCCCCGACGGACTGCTCCCGTCGCGCCAGGTCTCCCAGATCCGGATGTGGCTGGGAGGCATCGCCATCAACCAGTTCGAACGCCGAGGAGTCGCAACCCAGACGCTCGCGGGAGCGGTGCGTGGACTCGACACGCAGCTGCTGCATCTCGCCGACGGCGCCAACCAGCAGCTCGCCACCGTCGCGCAGCTTCGCCAGGCAGCTGAGGCAGAGTTCGCCGTCGCCGCCCAGGAGATCTCCCGCGCCACCAGTGACGGCACGATGCTTCGCGGCGAGGTGCTGAGCCGCTGGCAGGACCTCATCGGCACCGGCGACCTGATGCGGCGCATCGAGAAGCGGATCGTCGTCATCCGAGACCGCATCGCCAGCTGGTTCGTGGGACGCGAGAACACCGAGGATGTGCAGATCGCCATCTCCGAGGGTCTCGCCACCCTCATTGAGGAGCAGGGAACCGCAGCCTGCGAACGCGCCGCCGCCCACTGGTCGCTGACCCCCTGGGGTGATGCGCTCGTTGATGGGGACGGGGATCCGCTCTCACGGCCCGGCATCCGGTTTCGCGTCGAGGCCATCCGGCTGGTGCGGGCCTGGCAGAACGACATTTTCACACTCGTCAACGAGGAAGGACGCGGCAAACGCCGCAAAGCCCGTTTCCTAGCGCTCGGGACCAACGCCGTCGGGGTGGCGCTCATCATGGTGGTCTTCGCCACCACGGGGGGCCTGACCACCGCCGAGGTGGGGATTGCCGGCGGCTCCTCCCTGCTGGCGCAGCGCCTGCTGGAGGGCATCTTCGGAACAGATGCGGTACGCCACCTTTCCGAACGCGCCCGGACCCGCCTGGAGGAGCGTGTGGCAGACCTGCTGGACACCCAGATGTCGCGTTTCAACCTGCGGTTGGAGTTGATGGCGGTCCCCTCAGCGCTCCCGCAGGACTTGACGTTGGTCGCCGAGCAGCTGAGATCGGCCAGCGACGAGGCCTTCGAGGCCCTGACACGCCCAGAGGGCTACTGACATGCAAGCTGTGCTTGACCGTCTGTCCCGGCTGGCCGAGGTTACGGCGGGCCGG
>ERZ773068.933-NODE-933-length-14960-cov-8.641932_pt1 | contig 14960 bp, 13 predicted proteins | sample MGYA00580620_ERZ773068 | MGnify/ENA primary metagenome ERZ773068 (study PRJEB29015, sample SAMEA2737983) | human oral metagenome | biome: human oral; feature: human-associated habitat; material: dental | place: China | collected 2101 ... | reverse complement strand
CCGCCCACGCTCAGTGCGCGTGGGCGGCCCCGGCCTCGTTATGTGGCTGACGTGTCAGCGCGCCGCCCAGGCCTCGCGAATGCGGCTCGCTGCGGCCTGAATACGCTCGTCGGTGGCGGTGAGGGCCACACGAACACGCCCGTGGGCTGCCGTGCCGTAGAAGTCGCCGGGCGCCACGAGGATGCCGAGCTCGGCCAGGCGATTCACGAGGGCCCACGAGTCGGTCGGATTCGCGCGGTCCGAGACCCACAGGTACAGGCCGGCCGCCGTGTCGGGGTCGACGTCGAGGCCGGCGTCGGTCAGCGCCTCGAGGAGGAGCGCGCGACGCACGGCGTAGACGCTGCGCTGGCGTTCCACGTGTTCGGTGTCGCGGAGGGCAACCGCCATCGCGTGCTGGACGGGGGCGGGCACCATGAGTCCGGAATGCTTGCGCACGCTGACGATTGGTGCGACCAGCGCGGGGTCACCATAGATGAGGGCACCGCGGTAGCCTGCGAGGTTCGACTGCTTGGACAGCGAGTACAGGACGAGGAGGCCGCTCGCATCGCCATCGCACACGTCCGTATCGAGCAGGGAGGGCACGCCCTCGCTCACGTAGGGCTCCGACCAGGGCAGGGCCGCGTAGCACTCGTCGGAGACGACGACGGCGCCGTGGGAGCGCGCCCAGGCGACGACCGCGCGCAGCTCGTCCTTGCTCATGACGTGCCCGTCGGGGTTGCCCGGGGAGTTCAGGTAGACGAGGGTGGCCTCGGGCCAGGCGTCAGGATTCGTCGGGTCGACAGCGACGGGGGTGGCACCGGCCAGGCGGGCGCCAATGTCGTAGGTCGGGTAGGCGACCTCGGGCACGAGGACCATGTCGCCGGGGCGCACGCCCAGCAGGGCGGGAATCCAGGCGACGGCTTCTTTCGACCCGATCGTTGGGATGACGCCACCGTGGCCGACATCGACCATGCCTCGGCGCTGTCCCCATGCGAGGATCGCGTCTCGCACCTCGGCAGTTCCGATCACCGTCGGGTAGCCGTGCGCGTTGGAAGCGTCGGCGAGTGCCTCGCGGATGAACGCCGGGGTGTCGTCGACCGGAGTTCCGACGCTCAGATCACAAATTCCCCCGGGATGTTCAGTGGCGCGCGCCTTGGCGGGCGCCAGCTGATCCCAGGGGAATTCGGGCAGGTCAAGAGGGCGAGGAAGGATCGTTGTCATACCCCTACCCTATCGACTGTCAGAGATTTTCGGCCTTCCATTCCTCATTCTGAGGCGGCAGCGCGGCGATCATCGGATCGTCGAAGTCCTGGACGCCGGTCTTCTGGGCACCACCGGGGCTGCCCAGATCGTTGAAGAAGTCGACGTTGGCGCGCAGGTAGTCGGACCACTCGGAGGGCAGGTCGTCCTCGTAGAAGATGGCCTCGGTCGGGCACACGGGCTCGCATGCACCGCAGTCCACGCACTCCTCGGGGTGGATGTAGAGCGAACGGGCACCCTCGTAGATGCAGTCGACGGGGCACTCGTCCACGCATGCGCGATCCTTGACGTCCACGCAGGGCTGCGCGATGACGTAGGTCATGAGACGTTCCTCCTGGTCAGTTCTAAAGACTCGTTGGTTCTATTATTCACGTATGAGTAGCCCCGAGTCACCCCGCGTCCCCGACAGCGCTGCGAGCGGCGAGAATACGCCGATTCAGCACACCGAGACCGAAGGGGCGCGCGAGGAATTTTCCACACGCGCGACTGGCGCAATTCCCCAGCTGCCGTGGATGAGCTTCGCGGTCGGCGAGAGGATCGTCATCCGCTACCGTCTGGCAGACGGCCTGCACGACGCTCTGGGAGAGGCGCTCGAGGTGGCCCCCACGCACGTCACGGTCGCGACGAGGCGTGGGCCGGTTCGCGTGGATGCCCGCACGATGGTGACGGGCAAGCGCGTACCTCCCCCGCCCACCATCTAGCGAGCGGGGAAGCAGGCGCGGTTCAGCGGTTGGCACGGCGCTCGCGAGCAGCGATCTTGAAACGCTCCTGGGCGTCCAGGACGACCTTGCGCACGCGCACGGCCTCGGGCGTGACCTCGACGCACTCGTCGTTGGCCGCGAACTCGAGGGACTCCTCGAGGGTCAGCTTACGCGAGGGGGTCAGCGACTCGTACACGTCGGCGGTCGCACTACGCGTGTTCGTCTGCTTCTTCTCGCGGCAGATGTTCACGTCCATATCCTCGCCGCGCGGGTTTTCGCCCACAACCTGGCCCTCGTAGACCTCGGAGGAGGGCTCGACGATGAAGGAGCCACGCTCCTGCAGGTTCGTCATCGCGTACGGGGTGGCTTGGCCAGCGCGGTCAGCGACGAGGGAGCCGGTGAGGCGCTGCTCGATGGAGCCCTGCCAGGGGGCGTACCCCTCGGAGATGGACGAGGCGATGCCGGTACCGCGCGTTTCGGTGAGGAACCGCGTACGGAAGCCGATGAGGCCTCGGGCGGGAACCACGAACTCAAGGCGGATCCAGCCCGAACCGTGGTTCGCCATGGTCTCCATGCGGCCCTTGCGGGCGGCCATGAGCTGCGTGACGGCGCCCAGGTACTCCTCGGGGATGTCGATCGTCATGCGCTCCATGGGCTCGCTGAGCACGCCGTCGATCTCCTTGGTGACAACCTGCGGCTTGCCGACGGTGAGCTCAAAGCCCTCGCGGCGCATCTGCTCCACCAGGATCGCCAGGGCGAGCTCGCCACGGCCCTGGACCTCCCAGGCGTCGGGGCGCTCGGTGGGCAGAACCTTCAGGGACACGTTGCCGATGAGCTCGCGGTCGAGGCGGTCCTTAACCTGGCGGGCCGTGACCTTAGCGCCCTTGACGCGGCCGGCCATGGGCGAAGTGTTGATGCCGATGGTCATGGAGATGGCCGGGTCGTCCACCGTGATGAGCGGCAGGGGACGCGGATCCTCGAGGTCGACGAGGGACTCGCCGATCATGATGTCTTCGATGCCGGCGACGGCAACGATATCGCCGGGGGCGGCGGAGTCGGTGGACACGCGCTCGAGGCCCTCGGTGGCCAGCAGCTCGGAGATGTGGACGCGCTGGATGGTGCCGTCGTGGCGCGCCAGGCCCACGTCAGCACCCTTCTTCAGGGTGCCGTTGTGGATGCGTAGCAGGGCGAGACGGCCCAGGAACGGGGAGGCGTCCAGGTTGGTGACGTGGGCCTGCAGCGGCATGTCCTCGTCGTAGGTGGGGCCGGGGATACGGTTCAGGATGGTCTCGAACAGGGGCTCGAGGTTCTCGGAGGGCAGCTGGCCGTCACCGGGGTTTTCCAGCGAGCACTTGCCGGCCTTAGCGGAGGCGTAGACGACGGGGACGTCCATGAGGGAGTCGACGTCGATGTCGATACCTTCGTTCATGAGGTCCTCGCCCAGCGACAGGAGCAGGTCGGTCGTCTCCGAGACGACCTCTTCGATACGCGAGTCGGGACGGTCGACCTTGTTGACGACGACGATGACGGGCAGGTGGGCCTGGAGGGCCTTACGCAGCACGAAGCGGGTCTGCGGGAGCGGGCCCTCGGAAGCATCGACCATGAGGACGACGCCGTCGACCATCGACAGGCCTCGCTCGACCTCACCACCGAAGTCGGCGTGGCCGGGGGTGTCGATAACGTTGATGATGACGCCATCCTTGAGACCCAGGGCCTGTGCGGCGGGGCCGGTGTAGTGGACGGCGGTGTTCTTGGCGAGAATGGTGATGCCCTTCTCGCGCTCGAGGTCGCCGGAGTCCATGACGCGCTCGCCGGTCTTTTCGACCGTGTCACGCTCGGAGAACGCTCCGGACTGCCAGAGCATTGCGTCAACCAGCGTGGTCTTGCCATGATCGACGTGCGCGACGATGGCGACATTTCGCAGGTCGGGACGCGTAGACATATGTGGACTCCTCAAATGTGGATACAGATCTATGCGTGTGAGGGGGCATGGAAGCCGCAGACACAACCGGTTCGAACCGATTTCACGCACATACGCCTCTAAGAATATCGGCTGAACAAGGGGCAACACGATCCCCATGTTGCGAATTCCACCACGTCGTGGACACGTGGCGGCGATGTGAGGCACCATCGGCCCGTCTATTTGCTCGGTCACAAGCTATGGCGTTAACTGGCTCGTATGACTGACATCACCACGCTCAGCGCAGACGTTTCTAAAGCCTCGACCCTTGTCACCCTCTTCGGTGCGCACCTGTTGTCGTGGCGTCCTGCGGGTCACCCGGATGTCCTGTGGCTGTCCTCCCGCGCGGTGTTGGATGGCACGAAGGCGATCCGCGGCGGCATCCCCCTGTGCCTGCCTTGGTTCGGCAGCCCCACCGACTCCCCGACGAGGCCCGGCCAGGGAGCGGGTGCCCACGGGTTCGCCCGCACGAGCCCCTGGACGCTACTGGGAAGCACCCAACCCGCGAACGACGCCCCAGCCTCGTTCTCCTTCGAGCTGCACCACACGGGCGAGACCTCTGCCCTCTACCCACACTCCTTCTGCGCGCGCCTGGACATCACCGCCGGGGCTGAGCTGAACACGACCCTGACCCTCACGAACGAGGACGACCACCCCTTCGCTATCGAGGCCGCCCTGCACACCTACCTGCACGTCGGCGACGTCAAGGACGTGACGGTAGAGGGCCTGGACGGAGAGCGCTACTACGACAAGGTCCGCGAGCGCTACGCCACCCAGACCGGCGACGTGACTTTTATCGGCCCGACGGACCGAGTCTATACCTCCACCCAGCTGGTCCAGGTCGTCGATCCGAAGCTGGGCCGACGCATCATCGTGGACAAGAGCGGTTCAGGCTCCACGATCGTGTGGAACCCCTGGTCCCAGGGCGCGGCCACGATGAGCGACATCGGCGAGGGCGAGTGGCAGAACTTCGTGTGCGTGGAAACCGCGGCGGTGCGCGAACGCGCGCTGACGCTGTGGCCGGGGCACCCCCACATCATGACGCAGACCCTTGCCGTGGAAACGCTGGACTGACCGACCCGCGGGTAGGATTGGCTCCAGCTACGACCAGAAAGGCCCTCATGGCTCTCACTTCCGCGATCGCTTCCGCGTACCTGTCTGTTTCCCGCTGGAAGCTGTCCACGCAGCCCCTCCCGGACAAGGTCATCATCATCGGCGCCCCGCATACCTCGAATTGGGACGGTGTCTTCATGGCGATTTCCATGTGGAAGTCTGGGCGCACGTTCTCGTTCCTCGTGAAGGATTCCATCGTCAAGGCCCCGGTGCTCGGCTGGTTCGTGAAAAAGATTGGCGCGGTCGCCGTTGAGCGCAGCGCCTCGCACGGCTTGGTCGAGCAGGTTGCCCAGCGCATCCGCGAGGCAGACACCTTCACGCTGTGCATCACGCCGAAGGGCACGCGATCGCCGCGTGATTTCTGGAAGTCCGGCTTCTACCGCATCGCAATGGAGGCAGGCGTGCCGATCCAGCTGGGCTTCATCGACCGCAACACCCGCACGTTCGGCTGGGGCCCGACGTACCAGCTGACGGGCGACGTGCACGCCGACATGGAGGCCATCCGCGCGTTTTACGCCGACAAGGTGGGTATTCACCCTGAGAAGACATCTGTTCCGCGACTGCGCGCTGAGGACGAGGCCGAATGAGGCTCACGCGAGCGCTGCTCGTCACCGCTGGGGCTCTCGCCCTGACGGCGGGCGGCGCTGCGGCGTATGCGGACAAGCCGACGCAGATTCGCCTCGTCGAGGTCTACGAGATGACGCCGGGCGTGAGCGCAACCCATGAGGTGACCCTGTCGACGGATCACGCATTGATCGGTGAGCAGTGCCAGTCGATGGGCACAGCCGCGCAGGCGACTTCCTCGCTGCTGGTGGATGTGGGCGGGGTCTTGGGATGCCGTTTCACCTGGAACCTCGAGGACGCGAGCGCCGAGGTCGTCTCGGTTGACGACGGTGGGGTCTTCCACTTCGAGTCGACGTCGGCCCGACTGCTGGAGGGTTTTTCCTCGCCCGAGGCGTCGGCCTCGATCGAGTCGGTGACCCTCATCGCTCACGATTCAGTTGTCGTCGAAGCCTCTGACGGCGGGGAGATTTCGGTTCCTTCGTCGTCCACGAAGAAGGATGCGAGCACTGTCGTGTGGCACGGCGTGACGGACAACGTGAGTGCGTCGGGCTCGGTTGCGCCGGGGGCCTCCGCGCCGGCGCCATCCCCCTCCCCCTCGTCGAGCACCAGCCCCGTATCTTCCTCTGAGCAGCGAGGTGGTAGCTCGGTTGGGCGTTCTTTGATGCCCGTCCTCGCAGTGACTGGGTCGGTGTTGGCCTTGGTGATCATCGGAGCACTTGTGCGTAGCCGCGCCGCCTCGCAGCGGCGAGCAGCAGACGCTCAGTTCGATCGCGATGCCTCGTTGAAGAATGTGCGCCGCGCTCAGTCGGGTGCGCGTCAGACCTCCGCGCTCCCCTACGCGCGCAGCGCGGCCATCTCGAAGCGCTCCGAGGCCCCCTCGAACGAAGAACGTTTCGCCCCGCCCGAGTGACCTCGTTCGTCTCTGACAACGACGTGCCCCGACCTCTTTGCGAGGCCGGGGCACGTGTCGTTAGCCGATGTGGAAGTAGCGTTCGACGAGTTCTTCCACTGAAATTCGCGAGTCGGCCAGGTCGTCGCGCAGGTGCATGTCTCCGAGTGCAACCAAGTGAGACGCCCACGAATCAATGAGGCCGGCGGGGAACACGCCCTTCGCCTCGTAGTCCTCGCGCTGGGTGAGGAGCCTACCGGCGGCCTCGAAGCAGGAGCCGGGCAGCTGATCGAGGTCGGGGGTCTGCGAGGCGTCGCCGTCGACCTTGCGTTCGCGCGCGTAGTCGGCCATGCCCGGTTCGGTCAGCCCGATACGTGCCGCGACAGCGATACCGGCCAGCAGCAGGTGGACGGCCGCAGAACCGTCGGGGCTGCGCAGCTCGACCGTTTGCGAGTCATTCGGCAGCTCGTCGATGGGAGGCTCGGCGGGGTTCGCATCACGGAACATCGAGTCGTCAATGTTCTGCCATCCCAGGGGCACGCGCACGAGGACGGAGCGGTTACGGTCGCCCCAGCAAATCGCCGTGGGGGCCTCCTGATGCGGCACGAGGCGCAGGAAGGAGGTGGGGACCGTGTTGCCGAAGGCGGTCAGGGAAGCGGCATGCGACAGGTAACCGCCGATGACCTTCAGGGCCGTCTCCGTCAGGCCCGATCCCGTCGAGAACTGGTTGACACCGTCCTTGACGAGGCGGGTATGGAAGTGCATGCCCGAACCGGCCTGGCCAACCGCGATCTTCGGAGAGAAAGAGACGTGAATGCCGTAGGAGTGGGCAACCTCGCGCAGCACCCACTTGGCGAGCACCATCTGGTCGGCGGCATCCAGGGCGTCCACGGGCAGAAATTCGATCTCCTGCTGGACCATCTGACGACCGTCGGACACGAAGTTACCGACCTCCGAGTGAGCGTACTTGACCGAGCACCCCATGGACACCAGGTGCAAGAGGGTCTCCGTGCGCACGCTCTCCCACTTCGAGAAGGGCCCCGATTCGTGGTAGCCGCGCTGCGGTTCGACAGGGAACAGGTCCTCCTCGTCGGAGAAGAGGTAGTACTCGAGTTCACCGAGGGCCTGCAGTTCACAACCCGTCTCCTCCTTCAGGGCTCGCTGGGCCTTGCGCAGAATCTCCTGCGGCGCCGAGGCCAGGGGCTTGCCATCGACGTCGTAGAAGCCGCACAGGATATCCAGGGTCGGAATGTGCGAGAAGGGGTTGAGGAAGGACGTGGCCAGGCGGGGCACGACGTACAGGTCCGAGGAGGTTGCCTCGACGAAGGCGAAGAGCGACGAGCCGTCGACGCGCTCACCCAGCGTCAGCACACGATCCAAGTGCGCCTTGGACTGAATCGCGAAGTTCAGCGTCTTCAGGCGACCGTCCCCTCCGACATAGCGCAGGTTGAGCATCCTGATGCCGTTGTCCTCGATATAGCCGATGATGTCGGCTTTCGTAAATTCCTTCGCCGGCTTTCCGAGGGCACCAACGAGGGGATTTGGACTGAGGGAAACGGTGTCGGTCGACAGCATGAAGCACTCCTCTTTGAGTATGACTGGATTCACATCAGCACAACCATTGTAGACCCATTCAACAAACCTGACAGTCGGGAGATAATCGCAACCTTTCAACAATTCCGCAGATTGACGAACGAAAACGTTCCACATTATTAGTGACGCTTGTTACACTTTTGTAGCCAAGTCCAAGGAGCCACCATGGAATTGCTCCTGACCGTCATGGCGCCCTACCGAGTCAAAGTCTTGCACTGGCACCTCACCGACAACGCCGGGTGGCGTATGCACGTGCCCGGATACCCCATGGTGACAGCGATCGGCGGAAACATCCCACGACAGCCCAGCGACTGGTACGACACCGAGTGCGCTCCCGACCGAAAAGGTTCATGGCGCCTCACGCCAGCACACTCGACCCAAGGTTTCTACTCGGACGCCAACATTCGCCACCTCGTCAACGTTGCGGCGGCGCGCGACTCTCTTTGCCCACCGTCCCGGGAACACTGGCCGCCAGGCCGCCGAATCCTCTGGAGCGCCGTGGATCTTGGCGGACGCCGAGATTCTCACCCTCAGTCACCCTGGGCGAACCAGCAGCCCCCTCGAGCCCACCCACACCCTCTTCGACGACCCCACCCAGGCGTTGCATGGGGAGCGACTGAAAGGAGTCGAGGCCGTGGCATGGTCCTCAACCATCACCACCCCAGACCTCCTCTTCTACCATCTCCTCCCCAGGCTCCTCGTCATCGGGGAAGCAGCGTGGCACGGGGAGGAGTCCCCGCCCTGGGACAAGCCGGCTCCCCTCATTGAACACGAGATGGCACACCTGCGGCGCACCTTCCCCTACTGGAATCCACAGCGGCCACGATGAAGGGCCGCGCACCCGAGTCGAATGCGCGGCCCCACGCCCCCTAGTGGGGCAGGGTTCGGAGCAGGCATGAACCCGCCCCACTAGGACTATGCAGGTGCTACGACCAGGCTTTCAGGCGCTCAGCAAGCGCGCGCGCCGCAGCGTCCAAACGCTCGGCTTCCTGAACGTCCCCACCCCTGACCGCACGCCAGTAGGAAATTTTCGTCCGCAAGAACTCGCGACGCAGCTCAAGAATCTGCGCCTCTTCCCGCAAGCGCTCATCCTGCTGCTCCAGCAAGGTGATGAACTCGGAAATATCGCGCTCACCACCAAGGCCCGAGCGAACATACTCACGCATATCAGCAATCGACATGCCGGACGCCGACAGGCACGACACCCACGTCAACAGCTCAAGGTCGTCTTCCTGATAGATGCGGTGACCACTCGAAGGGTCACGCGCGATGGCGGGAATGACGCTCACATCCTCGTAGTAACGCAGGGTGGACGCGGGCAGCCCAACGAGCGCCGCTACCTCCTTGATGGAGTACGTGCGCCCGGAGCGAATCCCTACCATGACTTCACCCTAAAAGACCTCAAGTCCTTGAAGTCAAGCGGAGGTGCGGGACGTGCATCACGCGCCGCGACCTGCACAAAGGCGCAATCGCTCATCTATCGCCACGCAGAGTTGAGAATCGGCAGAAAACGCCTGAGCGCACCCGCGTTAGAGCAGCTCCGCACGCCTCTGGAAAGCCCAGATCGGACAGGTCTCCTCACGCATATGCACATCGACGCGGTCAAGGAGTTCACAACCGCCATTAAGATAGAAACGCGCATTCTTTTCCGTCGAGGTCACGAAGCCGTAGGCGCGCCCACCGCGCTTCGCCACGAAATCCGGCAGGACCTTGGAGACCAGCCAACGCCCCACGCCGCGACCACGCATGCTCGCGTCAACGGAGAGCACCTCGAGATACCAGTCGAAATCGCCATTATCGATGGCGATCTGATCAGATCGGTCGGTCACGTCGAGAAAATCAGCCACGAGGTGCGGGGAGGCGTAGCGGAAGAGCTCATAGCCTCCACTGACGAAGTTACGCACCACGCCAACCTTGCGATCATGCATGAGCGCCGTTGCGACAACTTGCCCTTCATGCTCCACGACAAGTGCGTGACGTGCCCACTGATAGGAGGACGCGAGCATCCGATTAATCGCGGCCAGGCATTGTGGGTAACAGTCCGGCTGGTAGAGGTAGGGCTTGAGCATGATATGCAGCGGATAGTCAAGGAACCCCTCGGTGATAATGCGCGTCATTTCGGGAATATCGCCGCGCGTAGCGGGTCGACACTTCATGGGCCACCTCCTTCATCAACATGGGCACATGAGCAATTTGCTATCAAAAACCTAACCGCAGGTAGACACCTGTCATCCTACGGGATAGACACCAATCTAGCCTTGTCAACGAGGCGTGTTTTTCTTTGTCACTCGGACTTCTTTTATTTGACGATCGGTCAGGTAATCTTGCATGCGCTCCCCCTCGTTGCTTTGTATCCACGAACGGACGATAATCGAGTGGTTCATATCAGGAGGACTGCATGCGACTCTTTCACGCCCTGTGCGCCACGCTCGGGGCACTACTCATCGTGTCGACGCTACCGTCGGGAGCCTACGCCGCCGACGGGCCGACACTGTCGGAGGCGTTCGTCCTGACCAAGGACGGCCAGCTCGTCGACACGCTGACCCTCATTGATCCGTCCCGGACAATGAGTGAGTCGGCGTGCCAGCCCTACGCCGGTAAATCATCGGACCAGCATGTCGAGTTCGTGACCCGCGACGACGCAACCGTGTGCCACATGCAGCTCATGTACACGAATGCGGAGAATGAATCTGAGTTCTCCCTCGAGGACTCCGGCGAGTTCGTCATGACCGCTCACGCCGAGCGCACGCTCACCGAGTCTCGAAAGTTGTTCCACCCGGACTTGACGCTTAAGTCTCTGTCCCTGAGTGTCGAGGGAGAGGTACAGTCCGCCACCGCGGGAGCTTCCACGTCTGCAACGACGTACGAGGGCCGCACATTCTCCGTCACTTCCTGGACCGACACCGTCCCCCAAATGATCACCGTGAAAGGGTCTCTCACCCCTGGTGGCAACCCCAGTGCCGCGGCGACGACGAATGCACTGAAGGATCCGTGGGGCGTGACCCCGATGCCTACCTCGGCCTCGGCGAGCTCGAGCGTAGCACCGACGGCGGACGCTGCCGCCGCACCCAAAGAATCCTCCGATCCTCCGATCGCTCTTCTCATCGGTCTCATCGTTGGCCTCGTCCTTCTCGTCATCGGCATCGTGGTTGTCGTCTACGTTGTGCGCGCCAAGCGTGGAAAGAAAGCGACATCCGGAACGCAGGCCGCCGCCCCGGCTTCGCATGTACACGGTCCCTCTCCTGCTCGTGGGAACGAGGGCGTGGAGCGCTACGCCCCTCCGACACCGATTGCGCCCGCCGCTACGTCCGCTCCTGCTCCGGCTCCCACCACGCGTCCTTCGGCCTCCCTGAATCCTCCGCAGCCGACGCCGCGTGACACCGGTTTCACGTGGGAGCACAAGTCGCGCCCGATGCCCACCGCTGCTCCCGTAGCTGCGACCTCGGAGGCTCCCAAGAGGCGACGCTCGCGCAAGGACCACAGGCCTGCGGTCTTCCCTGAGCGCCCCGCACAGCCGATGGCCGGCCAGTCGATGCCTGGCGCCGGCATGTCCAGCGGCCCCCTCCAGGTCCCGATGACCGGCGTTTCTCAGCGCAGCGCGGCCCCGGCCGCACCCCCTGCTTCCCCGCAGGCTCCTACCGTCGCGCCTACCCCGGCCACCACTCCGACACCCACGCCAGCGTCCCAGCCCGTCGTGGCGGTGCCGCAGGCCGTAGCATCGGCACCACAGCGAGAGACTCACACGGAGTCCGCCTCTGATTCCTCGCTTCATCGTCGTTCGCGCCAGGCCTCGGAGGCTCAGCAAGCGGCCGACGACGCTCAGCCGGTGTTCCCGAGCAGACGTTCACAGCGTCAGGTGGTCCGCGACGCGCATGTTCCTCAGCCTATTCCGGCCCCCGAAGAAGCACCTGCAGCACAGCAGGTGCCGATTCCCGTGCCCATGCCTCCCATTCCGCCCGTGCCGCCGCCTCCCGCGAGCGCCGTCGACGCTCCCGAGACGATGCTGATCCCGAAGGTCCACCAGGCTGCTATTCCGGTGCCCGAGCCCGTCGTGGTACCCGAACCGATCGTCGAACCCGAGCCGGTCGCTGTGGTCGAGCCTGAACCGATCGTCGAACCCGAGCCGGTCGCTGTCATCGAGCCGGAGCCCGTTGTGGCGGCTGAGCCCGAACCCGTCATCGAGCCGGAGCCCATCGTGGCGGCTGAGCCCGAGCCAATCGCGGAACCCGAACCGATCGTCGAACCCGAACCGATCGTCGCGCCGGACCCCGTCGTCGAGCCGGAGCCCGTCGTGGCGGCTGAGCCCGAACCCGTCATCGAGCCGGAGCCCATCGTGGCGGCTGAGCCCGAGCCAATCGCGGAACCCGAACCGATCGTCGAACCCGAACCCGTCGTAGCGGTTGAGCCCGAACCGGTCGTGGAAACTGCCCCGGCCTCGTCGATGTCGTTCGTCGATGACGCGGAGATGCCGACCGCGCAGATTCGTCGTGTCCGTCGAGTGAGGCCTGCGGACTGGGAGACGCCCGAACCGGCCGCGCCGGTGAGCCAGCCCGAGCCCGCCCCTCAGGTGTCCGCTCCCCCGATGATGCCGACTCCGTTCGAGCGCAGTGCGCCCGCCATGCCGTCGGTCGTCGAGCAGCCGCAGGCACCCGTATCTGCGCAGATGCCCGCATCCCTCCAGACATCCGCCGCTGCAGCCCCCTTCCAGGAGGACTGGAACGCGGAAATCTCCCAGAAGAAGGAAGCCCCGCGCGAGCAGGAAGGCGACAAGAAGCGCCGCAGGCTGTGGGGCTGGGGCAAGCGCCGCAAGAAGCGCAACGAGGCTGCCATCTCGCCCGAGCCCGAGATCGATGAGCCGATTGAGTCCTCGCACGCGCCAATGATTTCGGTCGACGCGCAGGACGAGGACGACTGGAACGACTGGCAGAACTGGAACTCGCGCAGCTAAGCAAGCCCCGGGGCGGCGCTACGGGCGACTCTCGGCCTTGGCAAGCTCGACGTAGTGCGCGAGCTCCTCGTCCAGCTCGTCCGGATCGTCTGCTCCGTCGGACGGCGCCTCGGCCTTAGCGTCCTCCTCCTGCCCGTAGCGTTCCAGCAGGAGGCGTTCTCGGTAGAGGTTGTCCGCGCATACCCCGATGGTACGAATGAGGGATGCGTTGAGGGCCATGCCGACGATAATGCCGATAATCGGCAGGATCTGCGCCATCTTCATGCCGACGAGACGCGCTCCGAGGGCCGCGAACAAGGAGTTCACGGATACCGTCAGCGTGTTGTTCCCGATACCCGCCATCGATCCGCGTTTGGTGAGCTTACGCACCACCTTGTTAAACAGACGCATCGAGGCCTCCTGCTCGAAGGCATGATCACTAACCGTGCTTCGCGGGGCGATCGCCTGGGATAACACCATCGCGGAGAACAGCTTTTCTGCGGGGTCTTTCGTGTCATACCCGTAGTACGCAGCCGTGTGTGACACGAGGCGCGCAGAGGAGGCCAAGAACGTCGCGATATCAAGCCCGATCGCCCCCGCAATCACGCCGACACCGGGTGCCGAAGCGACGCCCAGACCGAGGAGAGCCGCGACCGCACCTCCCGTCGCGAATACGCTGCTCACCGCTCCTTCCGTCGCGGTAGCGACGGCATATCCCACTTTCAGGTGGGGCTTAACCAATTGGATCTCTGCCAGGTTCAGGTTTCGGATGTCCTCGAGACACTCCACGTCGTTGCCGGCCCTGCGATACGCCTTCACAATTCGTTCGCGTCGAACCGATGATTCGGCAGCTGATGTCGCCTTCTCAACGAGCCCCAGAACAGCCGATGAGATCCAGCCTGCAATCGCAGCCCCACCGGGGATTTTGCCCGCGAGGCCAACCGCTTTTTTCAAAGGGGTGAGCACGTACGAACGGATGCGCGCAGTGATGACTCGAGGACTGCGAGGGTTGACCTGAGCGGCCTTCCATTCCTGGATCGCATCCCACTGAGCACGATCGTCCTCGGTCATGCGCTGACGAATATCGTCGCGCGTGCTGCTGTCTTCCTCCGGCTGATCCGTCATACCCCAAGCCTACCCGGCCACGATCAAGCGGCCCACGCCACAGAGCGAGCGGGACGGCCGCTCTCCTACGGGCGGCTCTCGGCCTCGGCGATCTCCACGTAGCGTGCGATGTCTGCGCTCAGCTCCTGGGTGTCGGCAGGCCTCGCCAGGTCCGTCGAGGCACCGTCGGCGGTCTCCACGCGGCCATAGCGTTCCGCAAGGAAGCGCTCTCGATACAGGTGATCGGCGGTCTCGCCGATGGTGCGCATCAGGGCGGCGTTCAGCCCGGCGCTCACGACAACACCCGCGACTGGGACGATCTGCGCGAGTTTTCGCGATGCCAGGCGCACCCCCATTGCGCTGAAAAGGGAGTTCATCGCGCTCACGACCACATTGCCGCCGAGGCCGTCGAGCGAACCGCGGCGGGCGAGGTCACGCATCACCTTGTTGAAGGCCAGCATCGTCGTCTGCTTTTCGACGACGAAATCGTGACCGCTGCCCGTCGGGTCGATCGCCTGCGAGAGCACCATCGTGGAGAAGAGCCTCTCCGTGGGGTCCTCCGAGTCGTAGCCGTAGTAGGCGGCCGTGTGTGCGACGAGGCGGGTCGCGGCCGCCAGGAAGGTCGTGATATCGACGGCGATCGCCGAGGCTGTGACCCCCACTCCCGGGGCGGACGCCACGCCCATGCCAAGCACGGCGGCAACGGAGCCTCCGGAGGCGAACACGCCGCTCACCGCTCCCTCAGCGGCCGCAGTCGTCGAGTAAGCCAGGCTCAGGCGGGGCTTGACCGCAAGGACGTCGTCGAGCGAAAGCCCGCGGATGTCCTGCAGGGTCCGCACGTCAAAGCCCGCGGAACGGTAGGCCTTGAGG
>ERZ773068.930-NODE-930-length-14968-cov-6.987662_pt1 | contig 14968 bp, 7 predicted proteins | sample MGYA00580620_ERZ773068 | MGnify/ENA primary metagenome ERZ773068 (study PRJEB29015, sample SAMEA2737983) | human oral metagenome | biome: human oral; feature: human-associated habitat; material: dental | place: China | collected 2101 ... | reverse complement strand
AGCACTATATTCTAGTTGAGTAATAAAAAATTTTAAAATTAAAATTAAGTCAAAAAGCCCATAGTTAAATTTTAAGTGGTAATGTTCATGAACAATAAAATTATTAATATTATTATTAGTAAACCTATGATCATATAATCTTTCATTATGAGCACAAATATTTCTAAAACTGTTCATGAAAAATATAATATCACTCAAAGCTTCTCCGGTAAAGATGTACTTATCATTAAATTCAGGATTTTCTTCAATAAATTCAAATTTCATATTTTTAGCAATTTTAGATTGAATATCTTTTTTAGAACATTTAAAAAAATAAGCAGTTGTTCCAAAATCCAATTGAGGCATTAAAACCCAGAGGGGAATAGTAGTGTAATTTGTAGTATAGTGATTAATTCTAGAACCTTGTATATTAGATTGTCTGTTAATAGTTCTATTTAATTTTTGAACTAAATAATTAATAGTTCCTCTTAATTCAGTAATATAATTAAAATTATTTACATTCTGATACGCATTATTATCTGTTTTATATTTTTCACAGAAATAATAGGCTAATTTAGTTTTTATATTAGATTCAGCAATAAAAATATATTTTAAAAGATTGCTTCTCATTTCGCTATTAAAATGATATAACCAGAATAAATTTTCAAAATAGATATTATCTTTATACATTTCATCAGGATCATCAGGACTTATTTTTCTATAATTAAGGTCTAAAAAATTTTCTTTATATGCATTAATAAAAGAATAATAATTTACTCTTTTTAAAATATTAAGTGCAAATCTCTCATCTTTGAATTTAAGATTTTTTCTTTTAAGCCCCTCTATTTGTTCTTCAAAAGTTTTAAAAGTTTTTTCTTCTCGGTTGTTCATATAAAATCCTCCTAAAAAAATTGACCCGATATTGTCCTGCAATACCGGGCTAGCATGGCAGCCCTCAGGCATCATCATGCATTCCACTTTGAAAACATTATATCGTATAATGTTATAAATGTCAAGCAACGTTATTTAAAAATAATAATGCTTTTTTTTTCTAAAAAATTATACTATTTTTAAAATTTTTATTTTAAAACTCTTTTTTACATTTCCTTAAATCCAAAATGCATATAATCTTTTCTTCTAAAATTCTCACCCCATACCCATCCTCTTTTTCTGAATGCTTTTACAACATCTCCATTAGGCTTTATGGAATAAGGATTTGTATGCGGTTCCCATTCTTTTCCTACTAACACCCTTCCATCAGTATCTATCTGAGGATTTTCTTCTGGATTTATATCTATGGCACGTCCTGTATTATGAAAACTTTTCGAATTTCCACCTCTCCATGCATAACCGATAAGACGTTTTATAGGAAATTTTTCACGCCCATTATAGATTTCCCTGAATATTTCCTTTACATCAGATGCCAGTACATTTAATACCTGTATTTTTTCCGTATCAGAAACCTTTTTTCCATCCTTTAATCTCCATACAGGCACTTCTATCCAGACTATATGTCTTTCAGCCTCTTCTTTTGAAGGATTTTCAAAATAATCTGCAAGTTCTTCCTTGACTTTACTTTGAAGCCTGTCCTGATGACTTGTATCTGTGTTTCTTTCATTATCTTTATTTTTATTGTTTGAAGAAGCATCAGGCTGAGGTTCTTTAGATTTTGGCTTAAAAACTGACCTGAGAAGATTATACGAGTACAAATCTCCATCTGTCTGATTATTTCTTGAATACGTTTCAACATTTCCAGTATACACTGCAGATTCTGACAAGCTTTCAGACATTGAAACTTTTCCTGACAATACAATTCCAAGCATAATAAATACGAAATTTTTTTCGCATTTCCATAATTTTTCTATGCCTTTTCTTCCTGTTTCTTCAAATAATTTTTTCAAATTAATCAGCATTCCTATCACCTCTCATATAATTCTGACAGTATAGTGTAACTTTTATCATTTTTAATTACATTTTATTTTTATGTGAAATCCGTATCAAAAGTTTATCCTATTTCTCTTTGAAGCTTTATCTTCTTCTTTTCCTGCATTTTTTTTTCAGCCATTATATTGTAACTTTTATTCATATATAGAATAATCACATACAAAATGACATAATAAATTATGACAGACCATATATCCACTTTTCCATTTATGTCAACCTGCAGAAGCGGAACCTTATTTCCCAGGAAAATAAATCCTTCAAAACCGTTATAAATAATTTTTGCTAAAGGGATAAACAGAATATTTAATATTTTCAGATAAAGTATATTACATAATGTAATAAAAAACAATACCTCTATCAAAATTGTCCCTAAAGGTACACCTACGATATTAAGTAAAAAGGAAAATAACGGAAGTTTATCAAAATAATAAAGAAAAAGTGGAATACTTGTAATCTGTATGGTTAAACTCAGTAACATGAGTTTTACGGTATCCTTTACAAGTCCTGTTTTCATGTTTCCTAAAAACTTTATTTCACACAGTTTTTCTACCGGTGGATAGACAAATATTATCGCAGCTACTGCCATATAGGACAGCTGCATTGATATATCAAATATTGCATATGGATTTAGCACAAGTATGACAACTAATGAAATAAACAGTGATTTTTTACTGTCTTCCTGCTCAAAAAAAATTCTTGCACATATCATCATCGCTCCCATTATATAGGCTCTAAGTATTCCAGGCGACATTCCTACAAGGGTACAGTAAAGTGAAAGGACAGCAAGGGCAGCTATATATTTTATTCTATATTTAATATTCAATGTATCCAGGATTTTCACAATTCCTATTATAACAAGCCCAATATGTGATCCTGAAATAACAATAAGATGTGCCAAACCTGTATATTTGAACCTATCCTTCATATCCTTTCCAACTTCGGACTTTTCGCCTAAAATTGCCGCACGCGAAAAAGCATAAAGATTATCTTCTGTAATAAAAAGCTCATCAAATATGTTTAAAATATATCTTCTCATCACATTCAGTTTAGAACCCTTATACCCCATAATTTTTCCTTCAATTGTAAGAAATCCATTTTTGTCAGTCACTTTTCTTATTCTATATTTTATCAGATAAAATCCATAATCAAAATTTCTGCTGTTTTTTATGGAAGCCTGCTTTTTCAGATATTTATTGTTCACTTTTAACACGGAACCTGTCTTTCCATCCATTTTCACATAAAGCAGCTGTTCTCCTGAAAGTTCCCCTTTGTAAGTTACAAAGTTAATGTAAAATATAAAGATGACTACACCTGCCACTATTATCGTCACCGTTTTTAGAATATTATTCATTGCAGTTTTATCCGATAATAGTCTATTTATTATTCTGTAAGCTTTTTTCATTTACAGTTCCTCCTCCCATAACTGTGATTTTGTGTAATCATGCTCTATATTTATAGGATTTTTTGCCCTGTAAATACTTATTATTGGGTATTTTGCAGCATTTATTGTATTTGTTGAAATACGGTAGTAAATCTTATTCCCCTTTTTATTTAAAAGATAAATGGAAAATCCCCTTTCAAAATTTCCTTCATTCGTTGTCTTTCTTATAAAATCAGCATTCCTGTCAGTATTATTTGTCATGTACGAAATATTTCCTGAAATAGTCATTTTATCAATTATATCCTTTTTTCCATTTACTTCTTCCATAAAAAAGACAGTTTTTTTAGATATCTGAAAATCCAGTATATATTCTTTCCTGTTCTGCTGCGCATACTGCTGTATTTTCCTTACAAACATGCTTATATTTCTTTTTTCGACTGCAAAGTCCTGTTTCATTTTCTGATTCTGCATATTGACTGAAACAATTGTAAATAAAATTGCTACAGCTGACATATAAACTAAAACTTCAATAAGTGTAAATCCTCTATTTCCTTCTCTTTTTTTCACCCCATTAACCCTCCTATTTTTTAATATATTTTAATCTTTTATTTATTTATTATATTATATTTTTATATTTTTAACAAGACTTTATTAAAAATTTATTTTTTAATAAATCTGATTATTCCTTGTTTTTTGATATTAAAAAAGAATTTTTTTGAAATTACCTATTTCATTTATATTAATAATATGTTAAAATAAATGTAGAATAATATTTTAAATCTAGGAGTTAGTATGAGAAATACAAAATGGAATATAAAAAATATTCCGAAAGATAAAGATATAAAAATAAATAATATTCCTGTAGATAAAGATATATTGAAAATACTTTTTTCCAGAGGAATAAAGTCTCCCAGGGAAATAAGGGATTTTTTAAATCCTAAACTGGAAAATCTTCAGAATCCTGATAAACTTTATGATATGGAAAAAGCTGTCAAAATTATTAGAAACGCTATCCAAAAAAATAAAAATATATGGATATATGGCGACTATGATGTTGACGGAATTACATCAACCGCTGTACTGTATCTTTCACTGAAGGAACTGGGGGCTAAAAATGTCAGTTACTATATACCCGTCAGGGATGAAGGGTATGGACTTAATAACGATGCACTGAAAAAAATCAGAGATTCAGGTGGAGAGCTTGTCATTACCGTAGATTGTGGAATTACAGCTTTTGAAGAAATAAAATTTGCAAATTCCATAAATCTTCCGGTTATAATAACCGATCATCACAATTTACAAGGAAAAAAAGTTCCTGATGCACTGGCAGCCATTAATCCTAAAAGAGTGGAAAATGAGTATACATTTGAATCTCTTGCAGGTGTAGGAACAGTATTCATGCTTATTCTGTCACTTTTTGAAAGCTACGGGAGAAAAGATGATGCCTTTGAATATCTGGATCTTGTATCTATAGGAACTATTGCCGATATTGTTCCACTTTTATCAGAAAATCGTATTCTCACAAAATTTGGACTGGAAAAACTTCCCTTTACTAAAAACAGAGGACTTGCTTTTTTACTTTATAAATTATTCAATAATAGTGAAAATGGCGGAAAGAGCCCAAAGACAGAATATTCAACTTATGATGTTGGTTTCATAATCGCTCCTGTATTTAATGCTGCCGGACGTCTTAAAGATGCAAAAATGGTAGTGAAGCTTCTGACTTCTGACAATAACAGGGAAATAGAAATCATAGTAAAGGAACTGATTAATAAAAATTTTGAGCGAAAAGAACTTCAGAACAGAATTGTGGAAATGATTGAAAAAAATATAGAGAAAAACAGAATAAATGAAGATTTTATAATTATTGACTACTCCCCTGAATACCATCATGGGATTATAGGAATTGCAGCTTCTAAAATAGTCGACACATATTACAAGCCTGTCATTATTATGGAAGTCAAGGAAGATGAAGGAATTGCAGTCGGATCATGCAGAAGTATAGAAGGTTTCAATATTTTAAATGCTTTACAGAGCATGCCTGAATTATTTGTCAAATTTGGTGGACATGCAGGAGCGGCAGGTTTTACAATTCCAATAAAAAATATTGAGCTATTTAAAAGGAAAATTAACGAATATGCAAAAAAAATTCTGAAGGATGATGATTTTATTAAAATTATAAACATTGACAAACAGATTCCAATGCAAAAAATGTCATATGAATTCTTCAAGACAATAGAACTTCTTAAACCATTTGGTTTTGGAAATCCAATGCCTACTTTTCAGACTAAGAATGTTCTTCTGGAAAATATAAAATTTATAGGGGAAAATAAGAATCATATTATGTTTGACCTGAAACAGAAGGGGTTTATTATTAAAAATGCTGTCTGGTTTGGATCAGGGGAATACTTTAAGGAGCTCAATGAAAATCTGTTTTATGATATTGTATATAAACTAAAGATAGAAGAATTTCAGGACAGATACTATACAAAAGCCTATATAGAGGATATGAAAGCTTCTGAACTGAGGGACGATACCTTATTATATTATCATTCCCTCTACAATACTTCTTTTCCTATTAAATCAATATTCTACACGCATCTTGATCTTGATGGGGAAATACCTCTCAGCCTGAAAAATGAATTTGATCAGATTTCACTTTTTCAAGGGAGAAAATTTGTAGGAAGGCTTGACTATAATATTTCAAATTTGCTTATTCAATTGAAAAGATATTTTAACTGGAATTTCACTGTCAAAGTTGAAAATATAATAAAATCTTCAACACATAATATCGTAAACATACTTATTAAGAGGGATTTTTCGTTTGAATGTTATGATTACACTGATATTGGAATTTTTAACAGAATAAAAAATTTTCTCATAGGAAATATGGAATATGACAGTTTTACAAAAAATCTGCTTTCACTGTTTTTCAGACAAAACAAAGATTTAATAGTTTCCTTTGAGAATAAATCTTCAGAAAATTTTAAAAATAACCCGGAAAAATATATAAAACCTGAAAATCTGATAAATTTTCTTTTGACTGTAGGAATATATTTTATGAAGAAAACAGGCAAAAAAAGTCTTATTGTTGTAAAAAATGAAAAAAATTCCGTATATAACATTCCTTTTATAAAAGCATACTTTGATGTCATTTCAAAATATGAAATTGAACAGGAGAAAAAGTATCCTTTTATACTGTTCTATAAGACAGAATTTAAACAGAGTATGAAGAAAATATCTCCTGAAAATTTTATTCTCCCCAAAATAAAAGAAATTGAAATAGGAGAAGAGAATAATAAATTCACAGAAACAGAAAAAAAGACTTTAAACAAAGATAATGAAAGCAATGAACGGTTCTGTTTTTTTACTGATACTGAAACAAAAGATGAATTTATTTCAGAATTTTTTAAAAGCAGCAGGATGAATAATGATGAAAAAAAATCTGAAATTGGCAATAACTTTAATGCTCAGACAGAATTTATCAAAAATAGCGTCTCGATACCTGAAAATATTGTATTTTTAAATACCCTGAAAAAGAAAGAGTTAAAAGAACTGAAAAATATATATGTTGAATATTTGCCTTTGGAAGAGAAAATAAGACTTAAGGAAAAGCTGGATAAAGGGGAATTAATATATTCTGATTATTCCATTGTTGAAATAGTATAAATTAAAAAGTTTCATATCTAAATGTTAAATACATTAGAAATGAAACTTTTCTTTTAATATTATTCTTAGCTAACTATTGCTTTTCCATATTCTTTACATTTTTCGATTTTTTCATCATCATCCGGAGCAAGATTTACAATACATCCCTCTCCAACAACTGAAATGTCTTCTTTATCCAAATCCTGTATCCACATGTTCATAAAGTCTCCTTCACCCCAGTCATTTGAACCAAAAAGCCCTACTCTTTTTCCAGCTAGTTTTTCTTTTACACTCTCAATGTAATCAACCATTTCAGGTGCCACTTCTTCAGATCCTGTTGCAGGTGATCCAAATGCAACAAAATCAGCATCTACTGAACTTTCATTTGCCGCATCTACTGCTATCATTTCTACTTCTGCTCCGGCAGCTTTTGCTCCTTCTTCTATAAATGTAGCTATTTGTTCTGTATTTCCTGTACTACTAAAATAAATTATATTCAATTTAGCCATATTTTCCTCCTAAAAATTATTTTATACTTTTTATAACTTACTTTTTTAATTATACAATCTATTTATTTGTATGTCAATACATTTTAATAAATTACTCTGAATCCAATTCCACCTCTTATATTTTGTCCTTTTGTATCATATCCTGCATTGAAAGTTATTCCAGCTTTCTGATTTTCTATTCCAATATTAAAATCTACCTTGAAATTACCACGTCTATCTTCTTTTTCACTTCTCATTTTAAACCAGTCTGCTTCAGTAAAGGCTACTCTAGCTTTGTTATTTACATCTGCGACTTTACCAAGTTCATTTTCATATCCTATAGAAACAGTAGTTATAACCGTTGTCTTTTTAGCTATATGACGTTTATATTTAAATTCAGCTCCCACTTCAGGTTTTACAGAATAGTAATCATTTCCCTTTACATTAAGTCTTACTTCTCCTGTTTTTTCTTCAATGTTATTAAATTTTCCATATTCAGCTTTCAGGCTTCCATATGCTCTTATACTAGTTCTTTCTCCTGTTCTGAATTCTTTGGAAATTTCTCCTTTTACCGAAGCTCCATAAGAATTATATGTTGATTTTGCTCTAAAAACTTCATCTACTATAAGGAATTTTCTATCCATTTCACTTCTTGCAACATAACCTTCAGCTGAAACAGTTACATTCAGACTATTGTTATAATCAAATGGAATAGATTTGAATGCTCCTGCTCTAAGCATTGTAACATTTTCCTTTGAACCTCCTAAATCCTTGAACTTAAATCTGTTCTGAATTACACCTGCATACCATCCGACAGTGTCTCCCAGCCTTACATCTTCCTTTTCGTGAACATATGCCACTCCATAGGAATTACTCTTGTAATCTATTATTCCTACAGTGTCCGTCTTATATTCATCCTTCATTCCAAAAGATTTTATTTTATTGGAACTTTTTGACTTGTTGTCCCATTCTTTTCTTAAATAATTAAATTCCTTATCCAGCATGTTTCCAGTAGAGTACAGTCTCATCTGAGTATTTGCATACTGCTGTCCTTTCATCTGATCTATAGCCTGGGTAAATATATGCCCTTCTCCTTTTCCAAGGTCATTTAGCTTATTAAATAAAAGTTTTTCCCTTGTACCGTTTCCTTCGACTCCATATCTCTGTTCCAGTCCATCCATGAAATTATACGTATCTACGTCCTTTGAAAATGCAGTATAAGGTATTTTAGAAAGATAAACTTTAGAAAGACTGTCATCTTTGTTCTGCGTTGCTGTAGCAATCCATGTCAGACTTGATGAATTTAAGAGCCATCTTGTTTTTCCACCACTTGTACTGCTCACTTCTGTTATAGCTTTATTATAAGGATTTATTATATTTTCACCTATCTCAATGTCCTTACTGTTTGTATATCTCGCAGCTTCAACTCCAAATACAAGGTTTACCTTTCTTAGATTTTTTAGGTGCTGAAGTCCTTCTATCGGATTTGTGTAATTAACTCCTGAAGTATCTACATACATTCCAAGTTCAGATGAACCTCCACCCATATTGAAACTCGGATTATTTCCCATGGCATTGTATTCAGGCAAGTTTATTACTGTATCACCTACCTTTATTTGCGTTGCAGCCGGTGAAACTATTGTTGTATCGACATATGTAGGAGTTACTGTCTTCCCATTTCTTTCAACAGTTGCAACAGTAATTCCCCCACCAGGGGCATTTATCTTAACTCCTTTAACTCCTTTTCCTGTAGGATCCTGTGTAGAAGTATCTGTTTTCTTTGCATTTGCTGATACTTCTATTGTTCCTGTTCCCAGATTATACTGACCATTTTTTGCATAATAAACTCCTATTCCTTCATCAGAATTTATTACAATCTTTCCATAGTTTTTGAAAATTGCATTATTAAGAGCAACTACACCAATAATACCGTCTTTTGTATTATTTGGCGCTGTTCTTATTTCAGCACCGGCATGGTTTACTCCTACCGCTCCCTGATCAAGATACATTCCAATACTGTTTTCTCCACTTAATTCTATTACTCCATAGTTATCAGCCTTTGATCCTGTTCCTGCGGCATACATTCCGATACCATTACTCTGAGGAACTTTTATCGTTCCATAATTTGCTATTCTTCCTGTTGTTTCAGCATTTCCTGTCTGTTCATTTATATATCCTGCAGCCATTCCTATGGCATACATTTTATTTACAGGATCACTATATCCTGCAGTTATTACTGGCTGAGCCATTAATCCTGGCGCACCATTTTCTGCTAATCCATCATCAACACTGAATATTCCTACATTTCCTAATCCTATTCCAAAATTAATATCTGTAAGATTTCTTGTGTATCCTGATGAATACAGTCCGTAATTTCCATTTCCTGTGGACTTCAATGCAGTTCTATTTGTTACATTTGAAGTTTTATCTGCAGAATATATGAACACTGAATTATTCTTTAATTCAGTTCCGTCTGTATCATGTACATCAAGAACAGTTCCGCTTCCCTTTATTACAAATCCGTACGATTTATTGTTAGATAAATTTATATTGGCAGTACTTATAATATTCTGATTATTTCCTGTTGTAAGAATTCCCACTGCTTCAGTATTTCCAACATTAAGATTTCCTCCGTTCAGATTTACATTTCCTCCCTGAGAATAAACTCCTATTCCATTATCTCCAACCGAAACATCTGAAGAATCATTAGAAATCTCATATCCATAAATTCCTATTGAATTATTTCCGACTGTCACATTTTTTCTGTTTGTTACCTTCTTTGCAGAATTCTTTACATATATTCCAACATTTGCCTTTTTCATATCATTAGCATTTCCAAGTGTTATATTTCCTTCGTTCAGAACATTTCCATTTTCAGCAACAATTCCTATCTCCCCACCTGTTGAAGTACCGTTGATATTTCCTTTATTTCTAAGGATTCCATTGCCTTTTGCAAGAATTCCGGTTATACCTCCTGTTGTAGAAGTGCTATTCACAAGATCTATATTTACATTATTCTCAAAATTAGAACCTTCTGACAGCATTGCCGTTCCACTGCCTACAGAGCTTCCTGAATATTTATATTCTAATGTAGGAACTCCTCCTGAAGTAGAAATTAATTTTGAAGACCCTTTAGTATATATTCCCACTCCATTGTCCTGCGTTTCAATTCCATAATTTGAAGCAAGGTCTACAGTAACATCTTCTCCATAAATTCCTGTTCCTCCAGTTCCTGTCACTATATCAGCAGTTCCTGTTCCAGATACCTTTATTTCTCCACCTTTTCCACGACTGTTTTTCAGTACAATTCCTGTTCCTCCTGTACCTACTGTAAGCTGATGACTATTTTCAACAGTTACTTCAGATGCCGGCGTATTAGCTTTATTATTATCAGCAAATATCGCAATTGCATTGTCTCCTGCCACATTTACTGCTCCAGTATTTATAATCTCTACTTTTTTACCTGTTTTTCCGCTATCTGTTCCATAGGACTGTGCCACTGTTCCCGTTGCCAATCCTGCAATTCCTACCCCTGAACCAGTTACAGTTATTGTTCCGTCATTTTTAAGCAGACTTCCGTTAGTTCCGTAAATTCCTGCTCCATTGTCAACTGTTACATTTCCTGCAGATGTATTATGTACCTGTCCATAACTTACATTTATTCCTGCAACTCCTGTTGCCACTGTTCCACCAGCTACACTTACATTTCCATTATTAATATATCCAGAATCTGCATTTGAAGCTGCTGTTGTATTTGAACCCATTGACAGACCTTTCCCGTTTCCTGTTACATTTTTCCCTGCATTTATTGTTACAAGTTCTCTTTCCATCGTTATGAAGTTATATCCATCTGTAGCACTGTTTAAATCTACATTAGTATCTACTGTCAATGTTCCATTCATAAGCACTGAATTAAATGTATAGTTATTAGGATTATTAATTGCGGCAAATTTAGGAACTGTTTTCAGTGTATTCAGATATGTGCCTGAATTACCGTCCCATGTTGCACTGAGACCTTTAAATATTCCCAGATTTACTCCGTCTTTTTTCAGTTCAACAGTTATATTGTTCATTCCCTGATATTTTTTATTGCCAGTTACAGTCGCCTCATAATCATTGACATCACCTGCTACCAATATTCCATCATACATGTTAATAGTTGTAGCACCTTCAAATTTTATTTTGGAACCGCTGTCTTTTGCAAAGAACGGAGTTACATTATCATGACTGTTCGCTTCATATGCAAGATCCTTATTTTCTATTGTACCACCCTTAAATACTACTTCTCCTCCATTTACAGCTACTAATGAACCATCTTTTCCAGATTTTATTGAATTTGAAGCTGTATCAAGTGTAACAGTTGCACCTGTACCGTTTGCCAATGCTCCAAGTCCGTTAATTTCAGCTCCACCTGTAAATGTTACTGTACTTCCGTTTCCTTTTGCATATCCACCTATATTTTTATATGTCTGTTTCTGACTGGCAGAATCCGAAGCTACCCATGCATCTGCAGCTGTTACTTTTCCAGTTGCAGTGATTTTTCCGCCATTTTCAGCGTAACCTATTATGGAGCCAAATCCTTTGGCTTCGGTTGTTCCATCTACTGTTATTTTTCCTTTATCTTTAGCCACATATGCTATAGGTCTAAATTCCTTATCAGTTTTTTGACTTCTTGCTGATAACACTACATTTCTTCCTATATTTATTTCACTCGATTGTAATCCATCTCCAAGTACTGTTTGTGTATCAGCTGACATACCAGTATTATTATTTTTATCCCACGCACCTTCCGCAACAGCAATAATTGTTCCAGTTGCAGCCTTATTATTAGCATCTATTGCTGACACAGAATTCGCTCCCATAGTTCCCACATAATCTTTAATGTCTCCTGTCATTATTGGAACTATGTCATGTTCATTGCTTATTTTTGCAACATCTAAAACTGTTCCATTCTGGGAAACCATCATTACACCATTTCTTGAATATTTTCCAAACTGTATATCAATATCGTTTATTTGTAATGAATGTACTATATCTTTATCAAAATCTACTTTATTTGTAACTTCCTTAGTTGCTCCCAAATCTTTTGATGGAATTATTCCACCTCTCTGACCTGATCTGGCAAATATTCCTACATTATTTTCAACATATCCATTGTCTCCCACAGTATTCCCTGCATCTGTCTGTATATTAGAAGAATTTGGCTTATTATCTGCTTGTTCTAAATTCAGGTATTCCCCTATTTTAGCTTTTGCATTAACCTCTCCCTGATATATTCCTACTCCTGTTTTTTCCCACGCATTTCTTTGATCTGTACCATCGGAATTCCATGATGTTATCTGACTTAAATCTTTATTCCAGTTAAAAAACATTATTACATTCCCATCACCATATGATTCTGGAGCTTTTGTCAACTTAATGGATGGTTTCAACCCTGTTTTATAGGTATCCGTTATTGTTCCGCTTCCTTTCAGTTTTTCAAAATTAGGAGAATAACCTAATCCTGAATATACAAGATTATTTGCTCCCTCAAATCTGTATGTTCCTTTACTGTCTATATCAAAACTTCCTGAAACTCCCATTACTGAATATATTGTATTCTTTTGAGATTTTATATCAGCATCTACAGTTCCTGTAAAACTTCCACGTTGTTTATATGCATTATATGCAGTTCCTGTTATATTCCCATAAACTGTAGGATAAATATAAAAAATTGTATTTTCATTCCCTTGAACATTGGCCTTTACTTTATCAAATTCAAGATTTCCTGCATGCCAAGTTTCTATCGAAATAAAATTTGCCTTTCCATAAAGATTTCCTGTTATATTAGTTAACTTACCATTCCAAACAGTATGAACTCCTATAACTCCCTCTTTATTTCCATTTGTTTTGCCCGCTGAATTAGTTCCATCACTTATATTTCCTGCAAGGTACAAATTAAAGTTTTTAGCTTCAAAACCACCAAGTTTATTCTGTGATGGATTATAGGTATTTCCTTGATTATTAAGATATAACAATGCTCCCGTTCTAGGTTCATAAGACTTTACAGTACCCCAATCACTTGCCTCTATAACTATCTTATTATCTATTCCTGATTTTTGTTCAAATATATTCGTGTTAGGATTATACCCTGACCAGAATTTATGATTGCCTCCATTCCCATAACCTGTATCATTAGTTACTGCAGAATTAAATTCTTTAGTCACATCTGTATGATTTGTCCCATTCAATGTTCCACAAGTAAAACAGAAATCATTAAATGGCTTCGTATTTGGACTTGGCAAACTCACACTGACCACAGGCGGATTTACTTCCGGTTCTTTTATATTTTCAGGGGATTTTATTTTTACATTAAGCTTAGGCTCTCCTGGCGCTTTAGTTTCAGGAAGCTCAATCACTGGTACTTCCTTATCTATGGAAGTTGGCTTTATACTTGCATTTACTACTATTTCAGCACTTGGCTCATCTACTATTTCCAAATCTGTTATTCCATACTGAAAACTGTTTGTATTTTTCTTATATTTCGAATAAGGCTTCCCATTATTTCTATCAAATACAAAATCCTCCTCTTTTCCGCCTTTTCCCTTATAAGTGGAGTTCCATTTTCCTACGTATGTATTTGCTCCAAACTGCCATGAGTTCCAAGTTGATTTTACTACATGATCTCCCTGTTCCATTAACTGTATCAGTTCAAGATTTGCATCCCTTAGAAATTTCTTATTCTGCTTTCGTCCCCATTCTATCGAAGACTGCATATCCTTTATTGAATAAGTAACTTCCTTGTTATACTTATCCAATGTCTGCTCCACCTTGACAGGACTTCCCAATGTAAGCATTCCTGCAATAAGGAATGTCATCAATGTTCCCTTTGTATATGTCAGTCCTGGAGTTCTTTTGGCATATGCCCTCAAATCCTGTTCAATTTTTCTTATATTATTATTCATTTCTTTCCTCTTAACTTTCCGAAAATTCTTCAAAGTATATAAGTATCTCTAAATCATCTACAATTATTCTTTAACTTACAGATTAATATGAATCTATTTTTTATCTTCCATCCATGCCTCTGTTTCCTTTTCAAGAGATCTGTACTCTCTAGAATAGTTTATTTTTCCTTCTTCTTTTAATTTTTCAACATTTTCAGAAGGTTTTATAAACTTATTTTCTCTTAGGTATTCTTCAATATTGTTCAACCTTTCTGTGTTATATTGTACAACTTTGGCATTTGTACATGATAATAAAAATAATCCCATTCCTATTGCTATCATTACTTTTTTCATAACTCATACTCTCCTGTCCTAATATTTTTTATTATTAATTTAAATAGTTATTATTCTACATTTGTTTTTTATTAAAACAAAAAACATTTTTTTCGGTTTATTTTTCATTTGAATTCTATTTGAGACATAACTATAATAACATATTTTAATTATTTTGTACATAATTTAGTATTCTTTTTTTGCATTTTTTTTAGTTTTTTTTCGATAGAGTAAATTAAATATATAACAGACTTTCATTATTAATAAGTATT
>ERZ773068.929-NODE-929-length-14983-cov-3.474411_pt1 | contig 14983 bp, 15 predicted proteins | sample MGYA00580620_ERZ773068 | MGnify/ENA primary metagenome ERZ773068 (study PRJEB29015, sample SAMEA2737983) | human oral metagenome | biome: human oral; feature: human-associated habitat; material: dental | place: China | collected 2101 ... | reverse complement strand
GCGTTGGGCCAGACGCTATTCCTAAAATTGCTTGAAGCGGTCTTGGCGTTGGGCCAGACGCTCTTGGGCCGTTTTTTGGCCTAGTTTCTTAAATTCGCGCTTGATCAAGTGGCTGAGGCGCTCTAAGAGGACGTCATTTTCCACGGGCTTGGAGTTGTAGGTCTCAGGCACGATGCGGTCGATGACTTTCAAGTCCAAGAGTTCAGTCGCCGTCAATTTCATCATGTCGGCGGCCTTGCCGGCTTGTTTGGCGTCTTTCCATAAGATCGAAGCGAAGCCTTCAGGCGACAAGATCGAGTAAATAGCGTTCTCCAGCATCCAGACTTGGTCGGCCAGGGCCAGGGCAATGGCACCGCCGCTCCCGCCCTCACCCAGAATAATGGCGATGGTCGGTACGGTCAGTTCACTCATGAGCAGCAAGGAAGAAGCAATGGCTTCCCCGATCCCATTTTCCTCGGACTCAGGCGAACAGAAGGCGCCGGCCGTGTTAATGAGGGTCAGGATGGGCCGGCCGAATTTCTCGGCCTGCTTCATCAGGCGTTGGGCCTTGCGGTAGCCAGCAGGACTGGCTGAACCGAAGTTGCGCTTGATGTTTTCCTTGGTGGTCTTGCCCTTTTGAATACCGATAATGGTCATGGGCTGGTCGTCCACCAGACCGACACCGCCGATAATGGCCGCGTCATCGCCCATAATGCGGTCGCCATGGCACTCGATAAAGTCGTCGCCACAGAGGGCGCCAATCACATCCGAGGTGGAGATACGCCTAATGTCGCGGGCTTTTTGGACAATTTGATAAGCCTTCATTCAGCCTTCCCTCCCTCGTGAATGGTCAAGAGTTGCGCCAGCATCCGCTTTTGGCGGTCGCGGGGCACGATTTGGTCGATAAAGCCGTAGCCTAGGACGGTCTCAGCCGCCTGGAAATCATCAGGCAAAGGCTTGCGCAGGGTCTGCTCAATGACCCGTTTGCCGGCAAAGCCGACGGTGGCATCGGGCTCAGCCAAGATGACATCCCCCTGCATGGCGAAGCTGGCCGTAACCCCACCGGTCGTCGGATGGGTCAAGACAGCGCAGTAGAAGCCGCCGGCCGCCGAATGACGAGCTACGGCTTGGCTGACCTTGGCCATTTGCATGAGGGACAGGATACCTTCCTGCATACGGGCCCCACCAGAGGCGATATAGAGGACCACGGGCAGGCCTTGGGCTGTCGCCAGGTCAAAGAGTTGAACCAGCTTCTCCCCCACGGCCGTCCCCATGGAAGCCATGACGAAGCGGCTATCCATGACGCCTAGGGCCAAGTCATGACCATCCAGGCGGGCTGTCCCGGTCACGATAGCCTCCTTAAGACCAGTCGCTTCCTGCAGCTTGGCTAATTTTTCAGAATACTTAGGAAAACCTAGCGGATTGTCATTCCAGAGATCAGCGTTGATTTCTTGGAAGCTGCCCTCATCCACTAACCAGTCGATCCGTTCCATAGCCGGAAATGGCAAATGGTGGTGGCAGTGCATGCAGCAGTAGTCCTCAGGCTTCTGCTTGGTGAAGTAGACCTTGTGGCACTTAGGACAGCGGGCCATCAAATCATCTGGGATTTGGGCGACCTTATCCGAATATTTTGCTACGGCGTCCGCATTCAGTTGAATGGTTTTATTACGACGAAATAATGCCATTTACTAGGCCTCCTCTGTTGCTTCAGCCTCTTTCTGGAAGTCCAGCCAGGCTGGCATGAAGCTTTCTTCTAACCACTTGGTGTGGTACTCATCCGCTTGGATGTGGGAATCCGCCACCATGGCTTCTAGCAGTTCCACGTTGGTTACTAGTCCATCCACGGCCACTTCATAGAGGGCTCGTTCCATGAGTCGGAAGGCCGCCTCACGATTAGGTTGGTGGACAATGATTTTAGCAATCATGGAATCATAGAAAGGTGGCAAGGTGTATTGAGGATAGATTCCAGACTCCACCCGCAAGCCCATACCGCCAGACGGTAGGACTAGTTGCTTGATATGGCCAGCAGCCGGACGGAATTGGTGGAGCGGATCTTCCGCATTTAAGCGGCACTCAATGGCAAACCCTGACAAGACAATGTCCTCTTGTTGATAAGAGAGGGGTTGGCCCATGGCGATTTTGATCTGTTCTTGGACGATGTCGACCCCGGTAATCATCTCGGTCACCGGATGCTCCACTTGCAGACGGGTGTTCATTTCCATGAAGTAGAATTCGCCGTTGTCAGCTAAGAGGAACTCGATGGTCCCGGCATTGGTGTAGCCAATGGCCGAAGCTGCCTTAACGGCTGCCCCACAGATGGCCTGACGAGTGTCCTCATCTAGGCAGACAGCGGGCGCAAACTCAATAACCTTCTGGTTATTACGTTGCAGGGAGCAGTCCCGTTCACCCAAGTGGATGACATGGCCATGCTCGTCGCCCAGGAGTTGGACTTCGATATGGCGGGCTGGGTAGATGATTTTCTCGATATAGAGATCTTGGTTACCGTAGACCGACTGGGTTTCGTTCTGGGCTTGGAGGAAGAGGGCTTCAAAATCCTTAGGATCTTCTACCCGGCGCATGCCCTTACCGCCCCCACCATCGGCTGCCTTGATAATCAAGGGGAAGCCAATCTTTTGGGCGATGGCATGGGCTTCTTCTAAGCTATGCACCAAGCCGTCGGAACCTGGCGTGATGGGCACGCCGGCTGCCTTCATGGTGTTGCGGGCATTTTGCTTGTTCCCCATGGCTTCGATAATGTGGCTCTTAGGGCCAATGAACTTGATATTGACCTCTTCACAGAGGGCAACGAAATCGCTACGCTCGGATAAGAAGCCGTAGCCTGGGTGGATGGCGTCAGCCCCCGTCACCATGGCAGCGGACAGAATGGCCACTGGGTTGGCGTAGGAGTCTAAGCCCTTGGCAGGCCCGATACAGATGGCTTCATCCGCTAATTGGGTATGAAGGGCCTCCCGGTCTGCCTCGCTATAGACCGCCACCGACGTAATATTCATTTCGCGCAGGGCCCGAATGATTCGGACTGCAATCTCACCACGGTTGGCGACTAACACTTTTTTAAACATATTATTTTGCTCCGATAATGAAGGTCATTTCTGCTTCAGCAACTTTCTTGTCGCCAACGAAGGCTTGGCCGTAACCAATCCCTGCGTTCTTACGCAATTTGACGATGTCTACTTGGAGACGAAGCACGTCACCTGGTACGACTTTTTGACGGAATTTTACCTTGTTCAAGCCACCTAGGTAAGCGGTCTTGCCTTGGAAACCTTCCATTTGCAAGAGTGGGATAGAACCGGCTTGAGCTAAAGCTTCACAGATGAAGACACCTGGTAAAACAGGCTCGCCTGGGAAGTGACCTTGGAAGACTTGTTCGTTGATGGTCACGTTCTTACGGCAGACGATTTTTTCACCCGGAATCAACTCATCCACAGCGTCGATGAAGAAGATTGGGTAACGGTTAGGGATAATGTCCATTACTTGTTGGGCAGTTAATAAAGTCATGTTTATTCCTCTTTTCTTTGGGGGTGATGTTTCAATCAGATTAGCTAATGCGGAAGAGGGCTTGGCCGTATTCCACGATGTTTTCATTTTCAACTAAGATAGCAGAGACCACGCCGTCTTGAGGGGCCACAATCTCATTCATGAGCTTCATGGCTTCAATCAAGCAGAGGACTTGGCCCTTCTTGACGCTGTCGCCTACTTGCACGTAAGGATCCGCGTCAGGGTTAGCTTGCAGGTAAACCACCCCTACCATAGGGGCTGGCACGTCCTTACCAGCAGCTGCTGGCGCTGGTGCAGGAGCAGCAGGCGCTTCTACCACTTCAGGCGCTGCCACAGGGGCTGGGGCCGCCAGGCTAGCTGGGGCTGTTAGGGCAGCAGATTCAGTCACATCGGTCACCACGACTGGGGCTGGACCTGCCACTTGTGGCACTTCCTTAGCCAAGAGCAGACGCTCATTGTCATTGGTGAATTCGAAGTAGGCCAGGCTAGACTGGTCGAGTTTGTCGATTAATTTGACGAGTTCTTCATATTGCATGCTTACTTACCATCCCATCGTTTGAAGGCGAGGACCGCATTGTGACCGCCAAAGCCCAGGGAGTTAGACAGGGCAACTTGGATGTCTTGTTGGCGTCCATGGCCTGGGACATAGTCCAGGTCACAGCCTTCTTCTGGATTTTCTAGACCGAGGGTTGCTGGTACGAAACCTTCTTCCAAGGCCTTAACGCAGACAATGGCTTCTACCCCACCGGCACCACCTAAGAGGTGACCGAAGTGGCCCTTAGAGCTGGATACAGCCACTTTGTAAGCCGCATCGCCCAAAGCATACTTGATGGCTTGGGTTTCGCCCTTGTCATTGGTTGGGGTGCTGGTCCCGTGGGCATTGATGTAGTCCACGTCTTCAGCACTGAGCCCGGCCATAGCCAAGGCTTGCTTGATACATTCACCGGCACCAGACCCGTCTGGGGTTGGAGCAGTCATGTGGTAGGCGTCTGAGTTAGCCCCGTAACCCACTAATTCAGCATAGATGTGGGCGCCACGAGCTTGGGCAGACTCCAGGGATTCGAGGAAGAGGACACCGGCCCCTTCACCCATAACGAAGCCATCGCGGTCCTTGTCAAAAGGACGCGAAGCAGTGGCTGGGTCTTGGTTGGTGGACAAGGCTGTCAAGGCTGCGAAGCCGCCAATCCCGATTTCACAGATAGTAGCTTCTGCCCCACCTGCCAAGCAGGCATCTAAGAGACCTGTCTTGATCTTGAGGAAGGCTTCCCCGATAGAGTTAGTAGCAGAGGCACAGGCTGTCACGATGTCCAAGCTTGGGCCCTTGATACCTAACTTCATGGAAATATTACCAGAAGCCATGTTCCCGATGGTCAGTGGCACGAAGAGTGGCGGAATACGTTTAGCGCCCTTCTCAATCATCTTACGGATGCCTTTTTCGATTTCGATTAAGCCCCCGATTCCAGAGCTGACTAAGACCCCTACCCGGTGGGCATTGTCTTCAATCTTATAGCCAGAGTCTTCTACTGCTTCCACCGATGCCACCACGGCATATTGGGAGAAGAAGTCCATCCGTTGGGTTTCCCGACGGTCTAAGACTGGGCTTGGGTCGAAGTCTTTGACTTCAGCGGCCACAGAGACGCTAGAGCCACTGTGGTCGAATTTAGTGATAGGCGCGATACCGCCCTTGTCATGGCGCATGCTGTCCCAGAATGCGGCGACATTGTTACCAATTGGGGAGACAGTCCCCAAACCTGTTACGACAACTCGTTGCATAATTACCTCCTGTAGTGCGGGTCTAGGAATCAGACCTTAGATGTGCAAGCCACCGTTGACTTCGATGACTTGGCCTGTGATGTAGTCATTGTCGATTAAGAAGTCGACTGTTTTAGCGATATGTTCCACTTGGCCAAAGCGTTTGAGTGGAATTTGGCCTAACATGGCTTCCTTAACGCGATCAGATAATTGATCGGTCATGTCCGTTTCGATAAAGCCTGGGGCGATGGCGTTGACGGTGATGCCACGGCTAGCCACTTCGCGGGCTAGGGACTTGGTCAAACCAATCATACCAGCCTTAGAGGCAGCATAGTTGACCTGGCCAGCATTCCCCATAACCCCAACAACGGAAGTCATGTTGATAATGCGGCCGCCCTTTTGCTTCAAGAGACGTGGGGTCAAATGACGGCACATGTTGAAGCAACCGTTCAAGTTGGTTTGGATCACCGCGTTGAAGTCTTCTTCGCTCATGCGCATCACCAAACCGTCGCGGGTAATACCGGCGTTGTTGACCAATACATCCACTTGGACGCCTTGGTCATAGAGGTCGTCCACTAATTGCTTAGCCACGTCAAATTGGCTGATGTCACCCGTTGCTTGTAAGACCGGTTGTTCATAGCCTTCAAATTGGGCTAAGATTTCAGGGGCAATGGGACTACGGCTGTTTAAGATAACACGGTGGCCTTTAGCCGCTAAGTGGTGGGCAATGGCTAGGCCAATCCCGCGAGAGCTGCCCGTAATCAAACAGGTTAAGGTCATTTATTCTTCCTCCGTTAAAAAGTTTTTGAGGGCGTCGAGGTCTTCGACTTTGTCCAGGACTTGTACCTTGAGGGCCAGGCCTTCGCGTTTGAGCAGGCCAGCTAAGGTATTGCCGGGACCGATTTGAACTAGGTGAGTCACACCTTCTTCAACCAATTTATCAATGGTTTGCTTCCAGTAAACTGGCTCAACAAGATGTCGAACAAGTACTTGGGAGAGGCTTTCAGGCTGATGAAGGTCTAGCGTGGTGTTACTGATGACGGGCACGTCCCCTTGCTTAAAGGTCACTTTTTCCAAGGCTTGGGCCATGGCTTCTTGGGCATTGGCCATCAAGGGACTATGGAAAGGTCCTTCGACTTTGAGGGGGATGACTTTCTTATAGCCGGCAGCTTTGGCGATTTCCTTGAAGCGCTCAACCGCCGCAATAGTCCCCGCCACGATGATTTGGGCTGAAGAGTTGATATTGGCAATGTAGAGCGGCTCTTGATCGGCCACTTGGGCTACCAAGGCTTGACATTCTTCATAAGGCACACCCATAACCGCCGCCATTTGGCATGGACTGTCGCTGGCTAGGGCTTGGCATTGTCTGGACATGAGTTCGCCACGTTCCTGCAATAAGGCAAAGGCATTGGCTTGGTCTAGGGCACCACTGGCAACCAGGGCGGAATATTCACCTAGGCTCAATCCGGCCATATAGCTTACAGGAGGTAACAAGTCTTGGATGCTGCGGTAGATAGCTAGGCTGGTCGACGTGATGGCGACTTGGGCATAGCGGGTCTGGCCGAAGCGTTCAGGTTCTTGTTGGATCCATTCTCTTAAGGGCCAACCGGTCACCGCTTCTGCCTGCTCATAGACAGCGCTGGCTTGGGGAAATTGACGGTCGAAGTCCATTCCCATGCCCGCATAGTGGGCACCTTGGCCATTAAAGATAAGTGCTAGTTTCATACACTGACTCCTATCCTCAGTTATCGTTCGTTTTGATGTGATCATAATATAAAAGGCCCGAAGGCCAGAGCTCACTCCTAAGAGGGATAAAGTCAGAGCGAGCTCTTTGGTTCGCCTACTGGCCAGCTAGGGGGTGCCGGTCAGCAGGAAAGGAAATATCAATTATTGATTGACCAAGTCAAGCTTAGCTTGAATGGTCTGACGGCATTCTGCCAAGTAGTCTTGGATGATGTCGTGACAGGATTGTTCCTTAGAGACCAAACCAGCAATCTGGCCGGCCATGAGGGAACCTGTCTTAACGTCCCCTTCGACTACCGCACGGCGGAGGGCGCCTTTACCGATTTTGTTCAATCGTTCAAAGTCTGGCTCTGCCTTGCTGGTTTCTTCTTTTTCCGCTTGCAGGTATTCAGTGGTTAAGGCATTACGCAAGACCCGCACTGGGTGGCCGGTAATTTGGCCGGTCACGACGGTTTCGATGTCTTTGGCCTTAATGATGGCTTGCTTGAAGTTGTCATGAGCGTTGGACTCATGCGCTACGACAAAGCGAGTCCCCACTTGAACCGCGGAAGCCCCCAACATGAAGGCGGCTGCCATGGCACGTCCGTCCCCAATCCCGCCGGCAGCGATGACTGGGATATTCACGGCATCCACCACTTGTGGGACCAAGGCCATGGTAGTCAGTTTGCCGATGTGGCCCCCTGCTTCCATACCTTCGACAACCACTGCTTTGGCGCCGATGCGTTCCATACGTTTGGCCAAGGCCACAGACGCTACTACTGGAATCAGGCTAATGCCCGCTTCTTCGAAGCGCTGCATGTACTTACTTGGGTTACCTGCACCAGTGGTAATGATTTTGACGCCAGATGCGATTAAGTAGTCTACCACTTCTTCCACATGTGGGTTCAATAACATTACATTGACAGCGAATGGTTTGTCGGTTTTGGCAAACATTGCCTCTACCTTAGCGCGAACTGTGTCCACGTTGTCGTGACCAGTCCCGATCACCCCTAAGCCGCCTGCATTTGATACCGCGCTTGCTAAATCAGCGTCTGCTACCCAAGCCATTGCGCCTTGAACAATTGGATATTCAATGTTTAATAACTCCGTAATAGCTGTTTTCATACCTTCAGTCCTAACTTTAAGAAAAATAGATTATAAAGAGTCGATGTAGTTTACTAAGTCTTGAACAGTTTTCAAGTTTTGGTCAGTGTCGATCGTGATGTCTAATTCATCTTCGATTTCGCTGATGATTTGGAATACGTCTAAGCTGTCAGCTTTCAAGTCGTTTTCGAAGTCAGTAGTTAATTGTACTTCTGCTTCGTCGATCCCTAATTGGTTTGCAATAATCGCTTGTACTTTTTCAAATGTCATAATAATAATCCTCCATTAAATAAATAATATTTTTTTGATTTTTAGATGGAAAGGTGTAGGTGACCCCAGGCTAAGCCAGCGCCGAAGCCACTTAGGATAATGGACTGCGTTCCATCCAGTCGCAATCGCCCGTCACGAACCAGTTGGTCTAGGAGAATTGGGATAGAGCCTGCTGAGGTGTTAGCCGCTTGGGCAATATTCGCAGGTACCTTGCTTTCTTCTAGGGACAACTTGTCCGCAATCAGATTTAACAAGCGTTGGTTCGCTTGGTGACAAATCAAATAGTCAATATCAAAATCATTCTGCTCAATAAAGTTTGCTAGGGTTTTGATGACGGTTCGTTTGACGAAATTGAAGACATCACGCCCTTGCATCTGCATAGCCCACTGACCATCGGACGCTTCATGGACCTCAATGGCCGCGCCCCCCGTTCCTTGGGCAAAGACTTGACTAGCATAGCCGCTGAGTTCTTGACCATCATGTTGAATCAGGACAGCCCCCGCCCCATCACCGAACAAGACGGCAGTGGTACGGTCTGTCAGATCCACAATCTGACTCATTTTCTCAGCACCGATGACTAGGGTGTAACCTTGGGTCTGGCTAGCTGCCAGGCGGTTGGCTACTTCCATCGCCATTACAAAACCAGAACAGGCGCCGTTGAGGTCAAAGCCCCAAGCCCCTTCGGCCCCAATCATGGCTTGCACTTGGCAGGCAATAGATGGGGTCGCAGCCTTAGCCGACATGGTTGCGACGACAATATGACGAATTTGGCTGACAATGTCAGGGGATAAATTCTTCAATAATTGCTTGGCCGCCTCACTCGCCATCATCGCGACGGTTTCGTGCTCAGCTGCGAAGTAACGTTGGTGAATTCCTGTCCGTTGGACAATCCACTCGTCACTGGATTCTAGTTGATAAGCATTGATTAATTGGTCGTTGGACCAGGCTTGTCCAGGTAAATAAGCACCTGTTGCAATAATACGACTCATCTTACTCTCCTAATCGTTGTTTAACATTGTCCAAGAAACGATGTAAATTACGTAGGCCCTTGACTAGGGTGGCTGCCTCTTCAGGCTCCATGCCGTTTAAGGTCTCGGATACCATGTTCAAGTGGAACTTGCGGTGGATCCGATAGAGTAATTTACCCCGCTTAGTTAGCTTGAGTAGCACCACCCGGCGATCGCTGGGTGAGGACACACGCTCAACATAGCCTTTTTTTACTAAGTTTTGGATGGACACTGATAGGGTCCCCATGGTGATGGCAATTTTCTTAGCCACCTCCGAAGAGCTCAAGTTGCCGCCCAAACCAATGGCTTCAATCGTATGCATTTCCTTGATTGATAAATCCGAAAACTCACTCATCTTGAGCGAAGTTTCTTCAATTAACAGAATTTCATTAAAGATAGAGACCAAAAATTCGTTCATTTCAAAAATGGTCGAATGGTCCACTCACTATCACCCCTTTAACTTACTTTGACTATCAAACTATTTGATAATCAAAGTTTATCGAAAGTCTGCTCATCTGTCAACACATGTGCTAGGCCCTGATAGGCTTTATGGGGCCCTATCCTTGATAAATAAGGCATGGTCGCGTTTGCAAGTTTTTTTGTCATCTTCTTGTTGCCTTGACGAAAGAAAGTGACTGAAAAGCCCTTACCTTGGGTCTAGGCCGGGCTTAAGCGCTTGTGACTTGTAGATAGCCATCAAAATCAGAGGAGCTAGTAGCCCACTTTCCTGAGTGGACCACTGGCTCCTTTGTTTTTGCCGGAAATCAGGGAAATTCGCCGGTTTGGTCTGAGCTAGTGGTCCACTTTCTCGAGTGGTCCACTGGCTCCTTTGATTTTGCCGGAAATCAGGGGATTTCGCCGATTTTGAGTGAGCCAGTGGTCCACTTTCCTGAGTGGTCCACTGGCTCCTTTGGTTTTGCCGGAAACTAGGGGAATTCGCCGGTTTGGCGTGAGCTAGTGAGCCACTTTCCTGAGTACAAAAAAGCCAGCAAGACTGGCTTGCTGGCTAGCTATAAGGCTTGAGAACTTATTGGGGCAGGCGCTCCCACTGGGCCTTAACTAGGTCTCCCTGCTGGCTGTAGTGGACGCCCATGCTGGTGTCACCCTGCTCAGGCGCTGTCCCACTAATGGCAGCTAAGACCTGACCCGAAGATAGGTCCACTAGGTACCATTGCTGGCTGGACTTGTCTTGACCGATGAGGGCCGGTTTCTTGGTCCCCTGGTCATTAAAGGCCGTCACCTGGCGCATGTCCTGGTAGTCCTTAAAATCTATCAGTTTGTCCTTGGCCCGTAGGTGGAGGGCATAGCCGGACTGGGTCTGATAGAGGGTGGCAGTTCGAGTCACAGACCAAGCCTGCTTAATGCCGGTCAGGCGCTCTTCTTCCCCAATCCAGAGAGTCTGATTGCCCTCTGGTCCTTCAAGGCGACCACTCTCCCCCATTTGATCTAGGCCGGACAAGTCCAGGCTAAAACTCGGAATGGAAATAGGGTCATAGCTAATGACGGCCAACTTGCCGACATCGACCGCTGGCTTGCGTGGCGGAACAGGATGGCTAGGGCCCGAGCCGGTAAAGCGTCCGAAGATAGCTGCCAGTAAAAAGGCAAGCCCCGCTAAGCCCAAGCGCCACAGAGGCCAATAAGGCAGACGGAAGCCCTGCTTGCTCTTCTTAAGCAAATGGATCAGGCCATATTGCTGGGCCAGTTGCTTGACTCGCTTGCGCTTGCGACGATTCTGGGTCAGGACTAGGCGGGTCAGAGCCTGGTCTAATGCTTCTTTCTGGTCATGCTGGCGAATTTGCGCCATAAGGGCTTGGTTGGTCAGCAAATCTTCTAGGTCCTGGTCATCCATGAAGCCTCTGAGCGGAGCCAAAAGCTGCTGAATGTCAACTTGATAGTCCAGGTTGAAGTCCATGGACGGTTGGTAGTCCGCAGGCTCTGGCTCCTGCTCCAGCTCCTCCTGACGGAAAAGGTCCTGCTCGGGCTCTTCCAATTCAGAAAAAATGGGGTCGTCAGCCTCCAACTCGTCCAAGTCCCCCAAAGAACTATCGGACTGGCTGTCATCCCAGCTGAGCTTACCTGATTGGCGGCCTTCCTCGGCTTGGTCTTGCCAGTTAAGGCTACCCGACTGGCGGCCTTCCTCGGCTTGGTCCTGCCAGTTAAGGCTACCTGTTTGGCGGCGCTCTTCTGCTTGGTCATGCCAGTTGAGACTGCCCGATTGGCGGCCTTCCTCTGGCTGGTCCTGCCAGCTTAAATGGGCCTGGCTGACTGGCTCCTGGTCTTGCGGTGCTGACCAGGACAGGGACTGGCTACTGGTGCTGTCCCCAGGCCCCTGATTGGCATCCGACCAATCTAAGTTAGTTTCAGAGCTAGACTCCGTTTGCTTAGGTGCTTGCCATTGGGACTTGGTCTGGCCACTTGGCCCGGACGACTGGCCAGGCTTTTGGTCAGTCGACTGGGCTGGCCCCTGATCTGACGGCTTGGCCTTAGACTGCTCGCTGGCATGAGCGGGCTGGTGGCTGCCTTTGCTAGTGGCGCTTGGGCCGCTGCTTGCTGACTGGTCGCCAGCGTCAGAAGGCTGACTGTCAGGTCTAGGGGCACTGGCTGCCGGCCTGCCACCCGCAAAATCCGCCCCCACTCCCCTGCTTTCTTGGGCTGCTAGGTCTGTCGCCCGCTTGAGGGCTTCTTGGTAGGCTGCCTGCAGGGCCTGGAATTCTTCCGGATGGTCCTCTGGGTGGTAGAGCTTAACTTGTTGGGCGTAGGCCCGCTTAATGGCCTTCTTATCCGCAGTTGGCCCGCTTAGCCCTAAGACTTGCCAGGGCGTCTTAGCCATGGGCATCCTCCCCTTCCTCAGTTTCACTCTCCTCATTGAGGAATTCCATGACGGTCCGGTCGAGTTCGGCTTCTAGCTCTTGGTCCCAATCCGAATCCTGGTCCCAGTCAGACTCCACATCCCGGAAGATATCGCCCATGCCGGCATCCAAGCCCCACTCTAGGTGGTCTAGGTAGTCATTGGTTGAATCCAGCAACTGCCGCTTCTTGAGCAGGTTGTTCTGATAACGGGCAAAGAGACGGGAGAAGCGCATCAGAGTCAGTTGTAAGTCTTGCTGTTGCTCCAAGCTCAACTCTTGGTAAAGACGCAGGGCCCGTTCAAAGAGGGCATCCCGCTCTGGTTGGCTAGCCAATTGTAGGGCTAGCTCCTTGATTTCCTTATGGGCGGTATCAGTGGCATCCACCGCTACCAGGCTCTTGTTAGGGCCCAGCTTGTAGGTCTTGACTTCGTCGGTGGCCACGGTCTTGATTTCCACATAGAGGATGGAGTTGATGTCATAGGAATAAGTGACCGCAAAGGACTGGTCATCAACATTGCTAGGCACTGGTAACTGAACCGAGCCCAGGAAGAGATTGTCCTTGGCATACATGGCTTCCCCCTGGTAGACCTTGAAGCGAATGGTTGGTTGATCCTTGCGGACCGGCGAATAGATCTGGGTCTTGCTGCTAGGCAGAACGGAGTTACGTGCAATCAGGACGTCGGACAAATCCTTGTCCTCATCCACATAGTTGTGCACCGAAGTAGACAGGGAGAAAGGACAAATGTCGGTCACCACCAAGTCCTTGACCTCCTGGGCCCGGGTCTTGATACCAATATACTGGCCTAAACCTAGGGCCACTAACTCGTCCATCTTCTGACCGCTAACGACCGGCAGGTTAAGTAGGCGCTTGAGATAGTCATTGACCACCGGCATGTAGGAAGAACCCCCAACTAGAATGAGGCGATCTAGTTCGCCCGCGCCAAACTTACTTTCCACAATGGCCTTACGGATGACTTCCCGCATGCGTTTGAAGAGGGGCTGGCTGATTTCAGCCAATAATTCATTGGTAATCTTATATTCATGGGACTTGCCTTCCAGTTGGACCTGCATATTGACTGACTCGAATTCAGACAATTGCTTCTTGACCCGCTCCGCCGCCAAGAGCAGAGAGTTGCGGGTGCGGCGATTGAGGGCTTCAAAGTTAGTCCCAGCCTTGCGGCAAACATACTGGGCAATCAGTCGGTCGAAGTCGCTACCACCTAGGTGGTTATCCCCGGCAATAGCCGCAATGGAGATGACATTTTCGAAGCAGTCCACCACGGACACGTCCAGGGTCCCGCCCCCAAAGTCGAAGACCACGAAGGTCTCGAATTCATCTGCCTCATGACAGGCAATGGCTGCCGCAGACGGCTCATTAATGAGACGTTCTACCTTGAGACCTAGCAATTCACCGGCCTTCTTAGTGGCTTGGCGTTGCTCCGCGTTGAAGTAAGCCGGCACACTAATGACCAGCTCGGTCACCGTCTGACCTAAAAAGGCCTCGGCATCTGCCACCAACTGCTTGAGGACACAGGCTGACAATTCTTCCGGCTGGAAGGCTCGTTTGGACAGGGTAATTTGGCGGTTGGCCCCCATATGGAGCTTGAAGAGTTGGGCGGTGTCTTGGGGATGGGTCACTAATTTCTCTCGGGCAATCTTACCCACTTGGATTTCCGACCCGTCGTAGTAGACCACGCTGGGGGTCAGATATTCCCCAAAACTATTGGGAATCATGCGAACTTGCCCGTCACTATAGGCCACCGCCAAGCTGTTGGTGGTACCTAAGTCAATACCGATAACTGTCATAATACTTACTCCTTTTCACGCGATGGGAATCTGGCCAGCAAAGCCCCCACAAGGTAGGGAACTAAGGTCAGGGCCATGACCCACCAGATAATGTTGGGCACCTGCCAGAAGGCACCTTGATAGAGTCGCCAAGCCACTAGCAAGGCCGAGACGCTGATCAGGTAGCTGACCTGGTTAAGCAGGTAGCGCCCTGCTGGCTTCTTGGTCGGGTCTAGTTTGGCGTTGACATATAAATAGAAGCTACTTAATAAGAAGATAGAAAAATTAGGCTGGCTCATGCGCAAAAACCATGCAACCAGGGTGATTAAGACCAGGGCAGCCAAAATCAGATAGAGGATGGGTTGGCCCGCATCATAGACCTGATTCTTGAAGTGGAAGGCCCCCATGCCTAAGCCTCGCTGGGCCAAGAGCAGGACCGCCACTAAGACCATGAGCAGGCCAAAGGTCCAGCCAAAGGCCGGCAGCCAGGTCTCTTGCCAGACCGCCAAGAGGCCCAAGACCAGGGTAACCAGATAGAGGCCTGCCAAGGGCAGACTGGACAGGGCCAGATAGCGATAGCCCTTGCCATCCAAGTAATGAGGGAAGTGGCCCCAATTGTTGACCGTACTATACTCTAGTTCAAAGCAGTAGCAGACCAAAGCATTGCTAGCCACCAAGGGCAGCCAGACGGCATAGGCTTGGGGCCAAATCATGATCCCCAACCAGATTAGAATCTGTAAGCCAAAGCAAGCAAGACTACCAAAGGTCGTAATCAAGCCCGTTAGGAGCATGCGACGATTAGTTGGATACCAGGACTTGCCCACCAGTTCCTGCCAGCGCTGATTGACCCGCTGGCCAAGGGCTTGGGTCAGGTCCGGGTCGCCCTTGAGGCTGGGAACATAGCCTAGCAAGGTATAGAGAACCCTTTTATTTTCTAAGCTTTCCAGGGGCAGGGCTTGTAGGGCCAGTAGGAAGTCTTCCTGGGGCACCTGCCAGTCC
>ERZ773068.925-NODE-925-length-15045-cov-3.089193_pt1 | contig 15045 bp, 5 predicted proteins | sample MGYA00580620_ERZ773068 | MGnify/ENA primary metagenome ERZ773068 (study PRJEB29015, sample SAMEA2737983) | human oral metagenome | biome: human oral; feature: human-associated habitat; material: dental | place: China | collected 2101 ... | reverse complement strand
ATAGATAAAAAAGCGTAACAAGGCGCGTCGCCGCAGACAGTACAGGTAGTACGGCAAGGCGACGCAACGCCGTTACGATTTTTTAGATGTTTAACTATATCCGGCTGGTGGTAGCCAGAGGCGGTTTTCAGGCGGTGGTGAATTGGCCATAGTGGCGGATTTTATCCATCCGCTGTGCGAGGCGCTCTTCTCCGCTCAGGGCTTCAAGGCGGGTGAGTTCGTCGATGAGAGTGGTGCGCAGGTTTTCCGCCATGGCGGCTTTGTTACGGTGTGCGCCGCCAAGTGGTTCGGGGATGATACCGTCGATGAGGCCGAGTTTTTCCAGTTTGGCCGAGGTCACTTGCATGATTTCCGCCGCTTCGCTCGCTTTTTCTGCACTGTGCCAGAGGATGGAGGCACAGCCTTCGGGCGAGATGACGGAATACATGCCGTATTGCAGCATCAGCACACGGTCGGCAACGCCGATGGCCAGTGCCCCGCCGCTACCGCCTTCGCCAATGATGACGGCGATGGTCGGGATGTTCAGTTTGGCCATTTCGTAGAGGTTGCGAGCGATGGCTTCTGATTGTCCGCGTTCTTCGGCGCCAATGCCGGGATAGGCACCGGGTGTGTCGATAAAGGTGATGAGCGGGATGTGAAAGCGTTCGGCCATTTTCATCAGGCGCAGGGCTTTGCGGTAGCCTTCGGGGCGCGGCATGCCGAAGTTGCGTTTGACTTTTTCTTTGGTATCGCGCCCTTTTTCGTGGCCGATGATCATCACCGCGCGCCCATCGAGTCGCGCCAAGCCACCGACGATCGCCGCGTCGTCGGCGTAGTGGCGGTCGCCGTGCAGTTCGCGGAAGTCGGTGAAGGCGGCGTTGATGTAGTCGAGGGTGTAGGGGCGCTGCGGGTGGCGCGCCAGTTGCGCGATTTGCCAGTCGTTGAGGCCGGCGAAGATGCTTTCGGTGAGGGTGCGGGTTTTGCTTTGCAGGCGCTCGACTTCGTCGCTGAGGTCAACTTCGGTCTGGCTGCTGAACTGGCGCAGTTCGGCCAGTTTGTGTTCGAGTTCGGCGATGGGTTGTTCAAATTCGAGGTAGTCGGGGTTCATGCGTCAGCTCATGGTCAGTTCGGCTTCCAGTGCCGGCAGGTTGGGAAGGATGATGTGTTTGTCGCTATCGTAGCCGCTGAATGAGACGTAGCGGGAGATGTAGCGGTGGCTGCCTTTGCCCAGCGAGGTGAGGTCGTTTGCCCCGATGTTGGCTATCTGTGGCTGGCCGTGCGCAAGGATAGCATATTGCATGAACGGCGATTGGCTGGTGACGGCCGAGACGAGGACAACGCGGAAGCTGTTGCGGTCTTCTTCTTTGCTTTCCGCCTCGGTGGTGAACAGGTCAAGCAGCGGCAGTTTGTCGGTACCAATAAGCAGGCCGCCGATGACAAATTCGCTCGCCTGGTCGATGAGCAGCGGCGGCGCGTAGGGGTAGATGTGAGCGACGATGGCCGACGGCAGGATGAGGGTTTCATGCGCCGTCGGCACGAGGGTGATGCTGAGTTGTTCCATTAGTTATCCCCCCCTTTTTTCAGCAGGAATTCCAGGGTTTGTATGAGCATGTCCTCGCTGTACGGTTTGCCGAGGTAGCCCTGCACGCCAATGGCGTCGGCGCGTTCGCGGTGTTTGTCGCCGGTGCGCGAGGTGATCATCACGATCGGCACGTCGGGCACGTTGCTGCCGTGGCGGACGTGCGAGGCGAATTCGAAGCCGTCCATGCGCGGCATTTCGATGTCGAGCAGGATGACGTCCGGGGTGAAGCTGTTGAGCACTTCGATGGCATCCAGACCGTCTTTCGCGGTTGCCACGTTGTAGTGGTGGCGTTCGAGCAGACGGGTGCTGACTTTGCGCATGGTGACGGAGTCGTCCACCACGAGGATGTTCGGCACGGTGACTTCGACTTCTGCCGCGCGCTGTGCGTGCAGGGTGGTGAGGTCAGCGATGCGGCGCGACAGGTCAAGCAGTTCGAGCACTGGCACGACGCGTCCGTCACCGAGGATGGTGGCGCCGGAGATGCCCGGGATGTTGAGCACTTGCCGGTTGACGTTTTTGACGATGATTTCCAGGCGGTTGAGGATGCGGTCCACATGGAAGGCCACCGGGTTGTCTTCGCTGTTGATGAAGAGTACCGGGGCACCTGCTTCTTCGTCGCTGAGGGTGTACTGGTCGGGTCTGAAGTAGGCGCCGAGCACAAACTGGCGGTAGTCCTTGTCTTCGTAGTTCTGGTACACGATTTCGCCGTCCACGCTGCGTTGCAGGATGTTGTGGCTGACCTGGCCGATGGCTTTGATGGAGGACATCGGCGCGGCAAAGGTTTGTCCGGCGATTTCGACCAGGAGGACTTCGGCGATGCTCATCGAGAACGGCATGTTCAGGGTGAACATGGTGCCTTCGCCACGTTTGGAGCGGACGACGATTTGCCCGCGCCGCTGTTTGACCATTTCGTTGACCACGTCCATGCCGACACCGCGTCCCGCCAGTTGCGAGAGGGATTCGGCGGTGGAGAAGCCGGAGCGCAGGATGAGGCTGCTGAGGTAGCTTTCGTCATCGGCACGTTCAGGGTCAAGCATGCCTTTGGCAGCCGCTTTGTCGCGGATACGCTCGTAGTTGAGGCCCTGACCGTCGTCGAGCACGTCCACCGAGAGTTCGGCCGCATGCACACCCACTTTGACTTTGATGGTGCCGGTTTCGGATTTGCCGGTCGCGAGACGCGCTTCCGGCGTTTCGATACCGTGCGCCAGCGAGTTACGGATCATGTGTTCGAGCGCGGGCAGGATGTCTTCCAGCAGGCGGCGTTCGACTTCGACTTCGCCGCCTTCAAGGATGAAGTTGACGTCCTTGCCGACGCTTTTCGCGGTCTGGCGCACCAGGCGGCGCAGTCGGGCTTCGTGGACATCGAAGCGCATCAGCTGGGTGGTGAGCAAGTGGTCCTGAATACCGCGCTGGATGATGCCCTGCTGGATGGAAAGGTTGCGCAGGGTGGTGTTGTCCTGACTCAGCGTATCTTGCAGGTTTTTCAGGTCGTCGATGGCCTCGGAAAGCTGCCGTGACAACTGCTGGATTTCCGAGAAGCGGTCCATTTCCAGCGGGTCGAAGTGCAGGTCGTCCTCACCTTGTTGTTCGCGGCGATAGAGCATCTGCGCTTCGGTTTCGCTGTCGAGACGGCGCATTTGTTCGGCGATACGGGTGGCAACACGGGTCAGCTCGGTGAGGTTAAATTCGGCCTCGCTGATGATGTTTTCCATCCGTGAACGCATGATGGCGGTTTCGCCGGTCATCGCGATCATTTCGTCGAGCAGCTGCGCGTCAACGCGGACGTAGCGCGGCAGATTGTCGCTGCCGGTGCTGTCCTTGCTGTCTTTTTCTTTGTCTTTTGCCGCCTCGGGTTTGTCGGCTTTCGCTTCCGGCACACTGCTGATATCGCTGCCGCGTTCTTTTTCGAGGTCCGGGGTGTGATCCGGCAGCGTGTCGTGTTTGTCCGTTTGGGCTGCAGGTGCTTTATCGGCAGCTTTGCTGTCGCTGTGCATCGGGGCAGGCGTAGCGGCTGCTGGTGCAGCAGAAGCAGCAGCTTCGTCCGTATGTCCACCGCTGTGGCTGTCGGCACGGGCCGATCCGCTGCGGGAGACACCCTCGCCTTTCGCGCTGCCGGTTGCGCCCGTATCCGCTGCGCTCTCGCTTGGCGTCTGTTCGGCTTGGTGATCACTCGCGGCGGCATTCGTGTCCGCTGTGCTTTCACTTGGCGTTTGTCCACCTCTACTATCGGCTGCTGCTGGTTCACTTGGGGTTTCGCTAGGCGCATTATCGGCCGTAGCTTGTTCGCCCGGTGTGCCTTCGTCTGCTCCCGCCCCGCCTTTACCTTGCGACGGTACACGGTATTGACCGCTGTCGGCGAAGACTTTCAGCGATTCGTTGACTTCCAGCGCCGGTTGCGGCATTTCATGACGCATGACGCTGTCGAGCATTTCGTAATGGGCGTCGAGACCGAAATGGAGCAGGGTCTTCGCCTGACGCACTTTGCCTTCGGCCAGATCAGGAATTTTGTCGATGACGGATTCCATCAGGTGCGCGGTGTCGCCGATGGCAGTAAAGCCGACCAGGCGCGCGCCACCTTTCAGGGTGTGCATGGTGCGTTGCAGTTCTTCCACCACTTCGCTCTTGCTGAAATCATCTTCCAGCAGCTGGCTGGTGGTTTGCAGCAGTTCTTGGGCTTCGTCGGTGAAGATATCCACTAGGACCGGGTCGATGTTGTCGTCAAATTCGGTCGTGGCCGCCACTTCTTCGACTGGGGTTTCTTCCGCCGGTTCCGGAGTGAGATCTTTGGCCTCGATGCGCGCAGCCTGTGCGGCAGCAGCCGCAGCGGCTTCTTCGCGCGCTTCCTGCCGCGCGAGTTCGGCGGCTTCGGCCACTTCCGGATAAGGCAGCGGCTGGTTGAGGTAGCTGTGGATGTTGTTGAGGATGTACGGGTCGGTTTGCGGCAGGTAGCCGTCGCGCACGGTGTCGAGCATCAGCATGCCCTGCCACATCGCGCCGACGAGGATGCTGGTTGCTTTGCTGCTTGCTTCGGCCTGACCGCTGACGATGCCGTCGATCAGTGATTCGACACCGTGGGTGAGGTCGCCGATGGCGTTGTAACCCGCCATGCGCGCGCTGCCTTTCAGGGTGTGCATGTCGCGGCGGATAGCGTCAAGGCGGCTCAACTGGTCGCGGTTTTCATCCCAGCGTTCGGCTTCTTCCTGGCTGTGGGCGAAGAGCGACATGGCCTCGTCAATGAAGGTTTCTGCCAGCATGGTGTTGGCGTTCGGATCTTCGACCAGTTCGCTGCCAAGCGGGTCGCCACTGTACGGCAGGGCGGTCGGTTCGCTGCTGCTTTTGCCACCGCCCACTTCGCGTCGTGCATTGAGCAGGGCGTTAATGGCTTCTATCGCATCTTCTTCATTGGCGTCTTCTTCAAAGTTTTCGATCAGGCGCGCGCTCTGCCGCAGAACGGCGGCGCAACTCAGGCTGACCGGGGTACCTTCCTGTTTGTGAGTAAGCAGCAGTTGTTCGATGGAATCAAGCAAACGCCAAATCCACGGCGGAGCGACTTCGCTGTCGATACTGTCTTCGATGTCATACACAGCATCGATCAGGTCGTCGATGATTTCCGGCGATTCGTTTTTATCAGCGAGTTGTGAAAGGGTATCGAATTGGTCCACCGCGCGCAGGAAGCCGGCGCGGTTATTGGTCGCGCTGCCTTCGCCCGCTTTAGCGCCCTGAACAGCACCATCCAGTCCGGGATGTTGTGCCAGCGAGGCAAGTTCACGATTGAGGCGTTCGGCAGGGCTCATACCGCGCGACGGAGCAATTTGCACCACGGAAGTCGGTGTAGCCGAGAAGGCGGGGCCGCCTTTACCCTGGCTGTCGATGGTGGTGGCAGCCATGCCGCCCAACAGCACAGGCAGTTCGTCTTCTTCCGGTAGAGGCTCGACATCGCCAGGCACGCCGGCGGTGTCAATAAAGTCGCTTGTAGCCTCGTCGGCATCAGCGGTCGGATAGATTTCGGCATCCGCCGCACTGTGGCTGTCAGCAGCAACATCGAGGAAATCGGCGGCAACGTGAATGTGGTCGTCATGCGCATCGGCAGCGGCATCAACAAAGGTGTCGGCTAGCTCTGCAGCCGGGGTGCTTTCTGCGGCCATATCGACGAAGTCGTCGTGCATGTGTTCGCTGGCAGCGGCTTTAACAACTGGCGCGTCGACGGCGGCAGCTGCATCGGCGCTGTCCTGCGACAACACCGCTTTGACCACCACTTCACCGCTCGGTTGTCCGCTACCGGGCAGTCCGGCGGCAGCGAAGATTTGCGCCAGTTGCGCACCGTCAATGCCGTCAGCAGCCAGTTGTTGCTGCACGGCATCGACCGCAGCAGCGTCTTGCGGCAGCGCTTGTTGCTGCCATTGGCGTTGCAGGGTGGCGGCCAGCGCTGCCTGGGTATCGGCATCGCCGTCTTTCAGGCCGCGCCGCAGCAGGGATAGCAGATGGTTGTAGCTGTCGGCTGACAGGCTTTCCGGCTGGGCGGCATCGTCAGCCGCTTTGACAGCAGCGCGTTCAAGGATGGCGGCGACGGTCGCGGCATCAGCCTCTCCACCGAGGGAATCACTGAGTTTTTGCGCCATCGCGGCACGGATAGCCGGGTCTTGCAGACTGTGCTGTTCCTGCCATTGCGTGCTAATGCTGGCCGCGAGCGCCTCTTGTGCGACGGCATCGTCTATGGCCACACCGATTCCCGCTTGCAGGGTTTGCAGCATCGCACCATAAGCGCCCTGCTTGACGCCTTGTGGCAATTCGCCCGCTTGGGCGGCGGCACGATTCAAGACGGCTTCAATATTGGCTGCATCGGCTTTGTCGCCGAGGGCAGCGGTAAGTTGCTGGGCGACGGCGGCTCGCGTAGCGGGATCGTGCAGGGTATGCGCTTCTTGCCATTGCGCGCCAATACTGGCAGCGAGGGCTTCAGCGGCGACAGCATTATCCTGCTCTGCGCCGATACCGGCATGCAGGGTGTGCAGGATGTCGCCGTAGGCCTCTTGCCGCACGTCTGGCGGCAGGAAACCTGCTTGCGCAGCGGCACGGTTGAGCACCGCTTCGACGATGGCTGCGTCAGCAGCATCGCCAAGCGCAGCGGTCAGTTGTTGTGCGACGGTAGCGCGGGCAACCGGGTCTTGCAGGGTGTGTTCTTCCCGCCAGCGCGCGCCAATAGCAGCAGCCAGGGCTTCTTGGGCGGCGGGATTATCGCGAGCTTCGCCGATACCGGCGTGCAGTTTTTGCAGCATCGCGCCATAGGCGGACTGATGCACGTCCTGCGGCAGTTGTGCCGCTTGTGCGGCAGCACGGTCAAGTACGGCGGCAACGGCGGTTTCTTCCATCGCGCCATCAAAAGCGGCGCTGATTTGTTGCGCAAAAGCGGCACGGGCGGCATCGTCTTGCAGGCTGTGCGCGTCTTGCCATTGTGAACCGATGGTCGCAGCCAGTACTTCCTGCGTGGTGGTATCGCTAACGTCGGCGTCAAGATGGCTGCGCAGGGCTTGCAGGATAGCGCCATAACCATCCTGGTTGACGCCTGCCGGCAGTTGCGCGGCCTGATGGGCGGCGCGGTCGAGGATGGCGGATACGGCAGCGGTATCGGCGACACCGCCCAGCGCCGTCGCCAGTTGCTGCGCGACGCTGGCGCGAGTGGCGGCGTCTTGCAGGCTGTACGGTTCTTCCCATTGTGCGCCGACGGCGGCAGCCAGCATTTCCTGCTCGATGCCTTCGCCGTGGATTTCGCCGAAACGCATGCTGTGCAGCATACGGCCATAGGCTTCCTGCCGCACACCTTGCGGTAGTTCCGCCGCTTGGCGGGCAGCACGGTTCAGTACCGCTTCGACATCAGCCACGTCGGCTTTGTCGCCGAGGGCGGCAGCGATTTGTGCCGCCACGGTGCTGCGCGCAGCATCGTCTTGCAGGCTCTGCGGCTCTTGCCACTGCGCACCGACGGTTGCTGCCAGCATTTCCTGAGCGGCGGTGTCACTTTGCGCGATGCCGATGCCCGCTTGTAGGGTTTGCAGCATGTCGCCGTAAGCGTCCTGTCTGACGCCTGGCGGGAGGAAGCCCGCTTGCACGGCGGCGCGCTCCAATATGTGTTCGATGCTGGCCGTATCGGCTTTATCACCGAGGGCAGCGCTGATTTGTTGCGCGACGGTAGCGCGGGCGGCAGGGTCATGCAGGGTGTCGGCGGTTTGCCACTGCGCACCGATGCTGGCAGCGAGCGCTTCCTGCGCGACGGCATCATCTTGCGCCGCACCAATCCCCGCTTGCAGGGTTTGCAGCATGGTGCTGTACGACGTCTGCTCGACGCCCTGAGGCAGGCCGATCGCTTGCGCGGCGGCGCGATTCAATACAGCTTCAACGGTAGCCGTATCCGCACTATCGCCGAGTGCGGCACTGATTTGTTGCGCGACAGTTGCGCGGACTGCCGGATCTTGCAGGCTTTCTGCACTTTGCCACTGTGCGGCAATGCCGGCAGCGAGCGTTTCTTGGGCGGCGCTATCGCCTTGCGCGGCACTGATACCCGCTTGTAGGGTTTGCAGCATCGCACCGTAAGCGGCTTGTTCGACGCCTTGCGGCAGTTCGCCTACTTGCGCCGCAGCACGGTTCAGCACCGCTTCGACGGCGGCCGTATCAGCTTGGTCACCGAGGGCCGCACTGATTTGCTGCGCGACGGCAGCACGGGCAACCGGGTCTTGCAGGGTGTGCGCTTCCTGCCACTGCGCGCCAATGCTGGCAGCCAGCGCTTCTTGCGCGGCGCTGTCGCCTTGCACGGCGCTGATACCCGCTTGCAGGGTTTGCAGCATCGCGCCGTAAGCGGCTTGTTCGACGCCTTGCGGCAGTTCGCCTACTTGCGCCGCAGCACGGTTCAGCACCGCTTCGACGGCGGCCGTATCAGCTTGGTCACCGAGGGCCGCACTGATTTGCTGCGCGACGGCAGCACGGGCAACCGGGTCTTGCAGGGTGTGCGCTTCCTGCCACTGCGCGCCAATGCTGGCAGCCAGCGCTTCTTGCGCGGCGCTGTCGCCTTGCACGGTGCTGATACCCGCTTGCAGGGTTTGCAGCATCGCGCCGTAGGATTCTTGGCGTACGCCCTGCGGCAGGATGGTGGCTTCGATGGCCACGCCTCTCACGGCATCGCCTGCGGGGTGTTCGCTTGGTGCCAGGCTGATGCTGGCGGCCTGTTCGTCTGCGCTGTCCGCCGTTATCTCGCTTGGCGTGAGTTGAATGCCGGCACCGTGGGCAGCGGTGAAGCCCGCTGTTGTCTCGCTTAGCGCGGCAGCGGCTTGTTGTTGCGCCATTTTTTCGGCGACACGGTTCAGGACGGCTTCAACGGCAGCGCTGTCGGTTTCGGTTTTGCCACCGAGTGCGGCGATGATGCGTTGCGCCACGGCGTCACGGGTGGCTTCGTCTTGCAGGCTTTGTTCCTGCCAGTGGGCGCTGATGCTGGCAGCGAGAGCGTCTTGCGCTTCATCACTCTGCGCATTGCTGATGTTGCTGCGCAGGGTATCCAGCATATTGTGGTAATCGTCGGGACGGATGCCCGTTGGGATTTCCCGCGCCTTCTCGGCGGCGCGGTTCAGGACGGCTTCGACCAGGGCGCTATTTTCCTGGCCGTTACCGCCGAGGACGGCAGCCATTTGTTCAGCGACGGCGGCACGGATGGCGCTGTCTTGCAGGCTGTTCTGGTTCTGCCACTGATTGCCAATGGCGGTAGCCAGCATTTCCTGTACGTCGGCGCTGGAGGCGTTACTGAGGCCGGCGCGCAGGGTTTCCATCATGATGCCGTAGGAATCCTGACGCACCCCTTCCGGCAGCACACTCGGCACACGGTGCGGCACGGTTTCCAGCATGGCGTCGAGTACGGCTTCGTCGGCCACACCCTCTTCCAGCAACGAGGCTTTCAGCTGACTAATGATGGCGTCACGTGTCTCGCCTTCGGTATCAATGCCCTGTTGCAGCCATTGGCGGCTGATAGTGTCGGACAATACCGCCTGCATATCTTCATCCGCTCCGGCAGCGAGGCCACGACGCAGAGTGGTGAGCATACGGTCATAGGCCTCTTGCGAGATACCCGACGGCGCAACGTGCACCGGTGCCCCGGCCATTTGCGGCACAAGACCAGGCTGCACGGGGACGGAAGCGTTACCGGCTGCATTCGCCTGGGCAAGGATATCCGAGACCCATTGCGCCTGGCCGGCACTGTCACCCTTAAAGGATTCAATCAGGCTTTGCGTCATGGCGGCGCGCATATCCGGGTCATCCATCATGCTTTGCTGCCACTGACGGCGGATGGTCTCGGCCAGCGCCGCCTGCATATCGGCATCCGGCTCGCCCATACGCAGACCGCGTTGCAGGGTGCGCAGGGCTTTGTCGTAACTCTCGCTGCCGCTGACATCAGCGGTTTTTATCTCCTCTGCTGGAGGAGCGGAGGTTATCTCGCTTGTCGTGTGGCTATCGCTCAGGGCGAAATCCATAGCGACGGTGTCGTCGTGCGGTGCTGCGTGATGAACAGAGGCAGCAACGGTCTGTGCTGCTGCGTGACTTGCGTCGTCTTCGACGAAGGCGAAATCCACGCTGCTGTGCTCACCGTCAGCAGCGACATCGTGCCGAGCGGTTGCGGTGTGTGCTGCTGCGTGGCTAGCGTCGTCTTCGACGAAGGCGAAATCTATGCCGCCATGCTCACCGTCAGCAGCGGCATCGTGATGGGCGGTTGCAGTGTGTGCTGCTGCGTGGCTGGCGTTGTCTTCAACGAAGGCGAAATCTATGCCGCCATGCTCACCGTCAGCGGCAGTATCGTGGCTGGTAGTCGCGGTATGTTCATCGCCGGGGGCGAAATCGATACCCGCATCGCCATGGCGTGTTGCTGTGGCACTAGCGGTTTCTTCAGGCGCAACACGCTCTTTTTCAACGCTGAAATCATCTTCTGCCAGGGTGATAGTCGGTGCTTCGTCGCTGACCGGGGTATCGAGGGTAATATCATCAAAGGCAGTCCAGTCGTCTGCAGTCTCGCTTGCCGGGGTAGTCGTGGCCGCTACCACGTTTGCCGCTTCGCCACTTGGGGCTGCGCCGCCGTCGGACAAGCGCAGTTTGCGGGACAGGGCGTCCAGCGCATCCTGTTCGCTCTGCGGCGCATCAAGCAGGGACAGGCGGACACGCTCGGCCACCAGCGCCTGCTGCAACAACGCCCCTTTGTGTTCAACAAATTCTTCGCCCTGATGCAGGACATTGAGCAGGGAAATGGCGTCGCCAACAGTGTCGCGCACCAGTGAGTTCGCTGGGTAATCTTTTTCGATAACGCGGTTAAGCAGTTGTTCGTGCTGCCAGGCAAATTCGCCCAGCGATTCGTAGCCCACCGTGCGCCCCGAACCTTTCAGGGTGTGGAAGGCGCGGCGGATATCGCCGGTCAGACGCGCGTCATCCGAGGCCTCGCGCCATTGCGGATAAACATCGTTCATGGTTGCGACGATTTCCGTTAACTCTTCGTTAAAGAATTCGTGGATTTCTTCATCCATGACGGCATCGGCATGGCTGCCAACGAAGGAAACTTTCTCGGCCGGCACATCCATCGTTTGCAAATCATCCAGCGACTTGCCAGCAAAATAGGCGACTGCCGGTAGGGCACCGCTTGCGGCAACAGCAGCCTGCTGTCCACTGCTGGATGCACCGGTTGCCTCGCTTGGCGCGGTTTCTGCAACAGGTGCTACTGTTGTCTCGCTTGGTGCAGTTGCAATTTCTGCGACAGGTGCCGTCGTTATCCCGCTCGGCGCAGTTTCTGTCGCAGCTACTCCTGTTGCTTCGCTTGATGCACTTTCTGCTGCCGTGGTCGCTGTTGTCCTACTGAGTGCGGTTTCTGCTGCTGTGATCTCGCTTGACGGAATTTCTGTCGCAGGTGTAGCAATTGTTTCCGTACCACCCGCCTGTTCTGCCGCACCCTGTCCGGCAAGCGGCGCATTGATGCCGACACCGGCGGCGTTTTGATTAACGGGAATAGCAGCGGCACTGTCACTGTGCTCCAGTTGTGCCAGCCCGGCAGCAGCGGTAGCTGGTGCCCCGGAGCCTGCGTGTGTCCCGGCCAGCATGACCGAGGGCAGCTCTTCCGCTGCAACTCCCTCTTCCTCTTCCAGCGCATCCAACATGGAAAAGTCGTCGTCCAGCACATCCAGTGCCGATTCCAGCACATCCTTGAACTCCTCGATGTCACCGCTACCTTCTTCTTCGTCATCATCCGGTGGCGCCATGTTGGCGAGCTGGACAAAGAGATTTTTCGCCTGCGCGCTGACCGGGCAGACTTTATTGATATTGCCGACTGCTTCGGTGAGGAAGCCGACGTCATGCAAAGAGATCTTGCCGGTCTCCGCCAAATCGTTGAAGAGGTATTCGACGGCCACTAGGGCATCAATCACCGGCGCATAGGTTTTCGCCAGCGCCTCGTCTTTTTGCAGGGTAAATTCGGCACAGAGCAGACCGAAATGTTGCAGTTGTGCGGCCAGTTCCTTCAGCCCGGCCAGAGCAGTAATGGCACTGTAATGCACCAGCTGCGTGGTAGCTTCCCGCCAAGGCTGCTCTTGCTTGATCGTCTCGGCATGCAGCACTTCCTTGCGCAGCGTTTCAAAAAAGCGCCGCCCCAGTTTGCCGGTGTCGTGTATCAGTTTTTCAACTTCCAGCAAACGCGAATGCACCGCTTGAGCCTGCACGGCATCACGGAAACTATCCGTCTGCCGGATCGTTTCATCATGCTCCGCCTGCTTCAGGGACTCCTGCACCAGAATCATGGCCTCGGCGATATCAATCCATTGCTGCTCGGATAATTGTGCCGAGATTTGCTGATTGATTTGCTGCAATAAGGCTTGCGGTGTCTTTAATTCGAGGACGGCAAAAAAACTTATCAGATTTTTATTAGCCTCAATAATCGTTGCCGTATTTAAAGGCGCATCCGGATTACGGATATATTCTTCGATTTGGTTACGGCTGGTTTCTATAACTTCATTGATCTTGGCCGCAAGTGCCTGATAGGTTTCTTTGCTGATAAATGGTTGGGCGGCAACATGTACTGTATCTTTATCGGCAGCGGTAATGCTTTTCACCGCTTCGGTTGCCTGGATAACCGCTTGCCGGTTGTGCTCGCTGAGATGATCAAGGCGCTCGATGTAATCGGTCAGCACCAAGAGGCCGGCGGCGAGTTCCGCCCCGTGCCCGGCAAAAGCCGCATCCACACCATGCTGCGCCACGCCCTGGCTTAAATCGCTCACACCCGCAATGATGGCGTCTGCCAAAGCAACCGCTTCGTCTTGCCCTATCAGGGACAGGCCGCCGCTGATTTCCGCAAGTTTGTCACGCAAAATCTCAATACCGCCGGATTCGGGACGTTCCAGCCATTCGATGAGTTGCCGTTTGATGGTGGCGATATTGCGCCCCATTTCATCCCGGACTCGCGCCAGTAATTGATTGCCTATTTCAGTTGCCATGAAAACTCCTGTACCCGGTTAATGGCACAAAACCCAAACCATTTATCGTAAGTTATTGTTAATAGCCGACCGGCAGTTTGAAGCCGGAAACGGAATTTTTCAGTTCTTGGGAAAGCAAACTGAGGTTCTCGATGGAATCGGATGTTTTGACTACGTTTTCCGTCGTTGTTACTGCCATCTGGTTGATTTGTGCCATATCGCTGGCGATACCTTCTGCCATGGTGGACACTTTGCGCGTCGAATCAGACACTTTTTCGATAAGCGAAGCCAAAGAGGTGGAAACATCTTCGATTTTGCTGAGTGCGGTGCCCGCTTCTTCGGCAATATTCGCGCCTTCCACCACTTCTTTGGTCGAACGTTCCATGGAAGCTACCGCCGCATTGGTATCGTTCTGAATGGTTTTGACCAGACCCTCGATTCGCTTTGTCGCATTAGATGAGCGTTCTGCCAGGCGTTGTACTTCGTCGGCAACAACTGCAAAACCGCGTCCCGCTTCCCCGGCCGAGTTGGCCTGAATGGCAGCATTGAGCGCGAGGATGTTGGTCTGGTCGGCAATACTCTTGATGATTTCGACGATATTGCCGATTTCCTGTGAGCTTTCGCCCAAACGCTTAATCAGCGTGCGGGTTTCCTGAATGTTACCGCGAATGTTGTTCATACCGTTGATGGTATTACGCACCTGCTGCGCGCCTTCACGCGCGATGCGCACGGAATTGTGGGCAATTTCTGCCGAATCACTGGTACTAGTGGCGACGCGGTCGAGTGAGCGCACCATGTCGCCGATAATTTTGGTGATGGTATGAATTTTTTGCGCCTGCTCGGTGGACGAACTTTGCATTTGTTCGGCAATGAGGCGTGTACTGTTAGAGGCATTGGATACTTGGGTGGAAGTACGGTTAATGGTACCGACCAATTCGCGCATAGATTCAATCGCGTAGTTAACGGAATCTGCAATAGCGCCGGTAAAGTCTTCCGTCACTTGTGCTTCAACGGTCAAATCGCCATTGGAAAATTCCGCCAGTTCGTCCATCAGACGCAAAATGGCATCCTGATCCCGCTTGGCACGAAATTCCGCTTCAGTAGAAACGTGCTGGATTTTGGAATATTGCGCATCAACAAATTTGTACCAAAGGAAACCCGCAAGGGCGGCGCATACAATCATGGCGGGCAGAATAGTGCCCAACATACCGCCGTCACCCAGATAGATTTGAAAGAGGCAAAAGAGTGCCAATGCAGCAGCGATACCCGAACAGGCCAGCGCGGCAATACGAAAAGTGTTGCCGCTATTGCCTTCAGCGGCAGTTATTCTATTTCGTGAATTCAACATAAATCACCCGATATTATTGTACATTTTGAATGAATGAAGCATCTGTCACCAGATTCTTCAAGTCGATACGCAACCATTGACGTCCATCCATAGCGGCCTGTCCATCCAGCCAATTGCGCGAGGATTGATAAGAAGAGACTTCACAGGAACGAATACCCTGAATAGCATCCACTTTCAGAATATAGCCCTGCCCTTCATTGTGCAGCACGATAAATCCGCTTCTGCCTTTGGTATTTTTCACCGCAGGATCCACAAAGCGTTTGAATTCCACCACGGAAAAAACTTCCCCGCGAATACCGGCCAGTCCCAGCAACCAATTCGGTGTGAAAGGTAATGGCGTAATATCCTGAATAGTGGTGGATACTTCCTGCACCATTTTCATATCCAGCAGATAATTCTTATCGCCGGCGGTAAAGGCCAAATAGCTTTCGCCAATATCGTGATATTTATCGACGATCTGTTTGCGGGCTTCGGCTTTTTCCACATAATCGCAGAGGATAGTGAATGGTGTGGTTTCCGCGCCTTTAACGTTTTCACTGCTCATATCAATGACCGGATTTGTGCCAGCAATGCTTCTTTTTCCGGCGGTTTAACAAAATATTCGCGCGCTCCGTTACGAAGCCCCCAGGCACGATCACTTTCCTGATCTTTGGTGGTCAGCA
>ERZ773068.919-NODE-919-length-15082-cov-3.893791_pt1 | contig 15082 bp, 13 predicted proteins | sample MGYA00580620_ERZ773068 | MGnify/ENA primary metagenome ERZ773068 (study PRJEB29015, sample SAMEA2737983) | human oral metagenome | biome: human oral; feature: human-associated habitat; material: dental | place: China | collected 2101 ... | reverse complement strand
GGGTTGAGCACACGCCCGGCGCCGTCGCGCCCAACGATCGTTGGCGCCGCCATGACGACATCGGAGATGCCCTCCCAGTCCTCGAGCAGCGTTGAGATCGTCAGGACGCGCTGCTCGTCTCGCAGGACAGCACCCGCGATCTTCGAGGCGGCCAGGCCGATCGCGTAGTTCGTGGCCCCCTTACCCTCGATAATCTTGTAGGCGCTCTGCACAACTTCCTGCGCGATCGAGGCACGCAGCGCGGAATCGAACACTCCGCCGCTGAGGGTCGGTCCCCACTGCGAAAGGGGAACGTTGCCGATCTCCGCGCTGGACCACAGGGCCACCTCGGAGTCGCCGTGCTCGCCCGCGATGTAGGCGTGAATATTCTGAGTGGCCACGCCCGTCTCACGCGAGACGAGGTAACGAAGCCGGGAGGTATCAAGCACCGTGCCCGATCCGAAGACCTGGTTGCGGGGCAGCCCAGTGATCTTCAGCGCAGCGTAGGTCACGACGTCAACGGGGTTCGTGATGAACATGAAGCGCGCGTCGGGAGCGACTTTTTGCAGGTTCGGAACGATCTTCTTCATCAGGTTCACCGTCGAACCGGCAAGCTCGAGGCGGGATTGTCCGGGCTGCTGCTTAGCTCCGGCGGTCACGATGATCAGGTCAGATCCGGCGACGATCTCCACGTCGTCGGATCCTTCAATCGATCCGGCTGGAGTGAACTGGATACCGTGGGCCATGTCGAGGGCCTCGGCCTCAACCTTGGCCTTGTTGATATCCTGCAGGACGATTGAACGGGCATCGCCACGCATTGCACACGCATAGGCGACTGCCGTGCCAACGGCGCCGGCGCCGATGATGGCAATCTTGGAGGGTCGTCCGGAGGACTTTGCCGGGTACAGGGTCTGCGCTTGATTTTCCACGAGTGTCTCCTAGAGTCTGCGGGCATTTCTATTGTCGCAGATAGTGCCCCGGGCGCGACCGTAATCTGCACGACGTTTTACTCCGGCCGGCCTCCCGCATCTATTCCTTCCGGGAAGCGGCGAGCCGCCGCAGGGCACCACGCACAACCTGCGGGTCGGTGGTCGGCCACATGGGTGGCAGGGAACGCATGATGAAGCCGCCGTAGCGCTTTGTCGCAACGCGCGGATCCAGGATCGCCACGACCCCACGGTCCTCGTTCGAGCGCAGTAACCGTCCCGTCCCCTGCGCCATCATGAGCGCCGCATGGGTGAGCGACACGGACATGAAACCGTTGCCACCCCGGCGCTCGACGTCCATGGAGCGCGCCTTGGCGACGGGATCATCGGGGCGCGGGAAGGGAATCTTGTCGATGACGACCAGGCGACAGGCATCCCCCACCACGTCGACGCCCTGCCACAGCGAGATGGTACCCACCAGGCACGAGTCGCGTTCGTCGCGGAAGCGTTGAATCAGCTGAGCGAGAGTCTCCTCCCCCTGCAGGTAGACTCTCAGGTCCGTGCGTTCTCGCAGGGCCTGAGCGCCCGCGATGGCACCGCGCCGCGACGCGAAGAGCGCAAGCACTCCCCCCGCCGACGCACGGGCGAGATCGACGAGTTCGTCGAGCAGCTGATCGGAGGGGCCCTCGCGCCCCGGGGGCGGCAGGTGGGTTGCCACGTACCGGATCCCCTGTTGGGCGTGGTCAAAGGGGGACCCCACGTCAATGCCGTGCCACGGCACCCCCGACACCGCCATCCCCGCCTGGGCGGCAATAAACTCAAAGCTCCCTCCCAGCGCCAGAGTCGCCGACGTCAGTATCGCGGGGCGCTGGCCAATTCCGACGCCGCCGATGGCGCCCGACACGTCGAGCGGCCCCACCGTCAGGCGCGCGTTCTCGGACTCATCCTTCGTGATGTAGGCAATCGAACGGTCGGGGTCGCGTCCCCATTCGTCGATGGCTCCGATCAGTTCGTCAACCGCCGCGCGCGCCAGCGCCTTGGCGGCCGGCTCCCCCTGCGCGTCTGAGACCTCGTGGCTTGCGCGCCGGGCGGCCCCATCCAGCGCCGTCATGGCGTGCGTGGGCCGATACTCCAGCAGGCCCTCGGGCAGGGGGGCAAGGGCGGCCCCGAGGCCTACCCCAGCCTCGTCGAGGTCCGCCGAATCCACCGACAGGTTGGAGCGGAGGGAACGGGCCACGCGGCTCACGCGTGCCACCGTCAGGTCGGCGGCTGCCTGGGATCGCACGCGATCGGCCAGCTCGTGGGCTTCGTCGACGACGACGGCGTCATAGTCTCCGAAGAGCTCGCCCTCCGTGCACGCGTTGATGCCGAAGAGGGAGTGGTTGGTGACGACCACATCCGCCTCGGTGGCCTGCGTGCGCGCCGCCTGAGCGAAGCACTCGTCAATGAGCGGGCAATGCTTGCCCAGGCACTCGGGCTTGGTCACCGACGCGTGGTGCCACGCGCGGTCGGAAACACCGGGCGTCAGATCGTCGCGATCCCCGCTTTCCGTCTCGCCGATCCACTCGCGGATGCGCATAATCTCGCCGCCGAGCTGTCCCGTCGGCCCCGCCTCCAGGTCTCGGCCCTCGAAGAGCGTCCCCTCGGCCGGATACCCTCCGTCGAGCTTGTGCATGCACGCGTAGTTCTGCCAGCCTTTGAGGACCGCGACCTTCAGCCGCACACCCGTCACCGACGCGACCGCGTCGATCGCCACGGGCGCATCCTTGACGAGAATCTGGCGCTGCAACGCAAGGGTCGCCGTCGACACGACGCCCCTGACCCCGCGCGTCGCGCAGTGCGTCAGCAGAGGCACGAGGTATCCGAGCGACTTGCCGGTCCCGGTGCCGGCCTGGACAAGCAGGTGCGTGCGATCCTCCAGGGCGGCCGCCCCTTCGGAGACCATCGATGCCTGTCCCTCGCGGGTGACCCCGCCCATCGCGGCGACGGCGGCATCGAGGACTCGCCCCGACGCCTCGACCAGGTTGTCGCTCACGCGCCGGTCACCGCCGTGCCGGCGACGGTTCCGCGCACCGCCTCACGCGCGACGACGGCCGCCAGTGCTGCATCGACGCGTGCGACGATCCGAGTACCGGCCTCCACGTACTCCTCCCGTTCCACCTCTCCTTCCTCGTGGATCCGATGCACGAGGGAGCCAGCCGAGTAAGGCAGGACAGCGTCAACGCAGACCCGCGGGCGCGGCAGCATGTCTTCCACGGCGGCGCGCAGCGCGTCCACGCCCCATCCGGTGCGCGCGCTCAGGGCCACCGCCCCGGGAAACACGGTGCGCAGAAGCGCGATCTGCTCGGGGGAGGCAAGGTCCGCTTTGTTCAGGGCGATCAACTCGGGAATGTCGCGGGCGCCCTCGATCGTGTCGATGACGGAGCGAACGGCCTGAACCTGAGACACCGGATCAGGGTGGGCGGCGTCCACGACGTGGACGATGAGATCCGCCTGCCCCACCTCTTCCAGGGTCGAGCGGAAAGCCTCCACCAGCTGGGTCGGCAGGTTTCGCACGAATCCGACGGTGTCCGTCAGCGTGTACTCGCGCCCGTCGGCCGCGCGCGCCCGGCGCACGGTGGGGTCCAGGGTCGCAAAGAGCGCATCCTGGACGAGCACGCCCGCGTCCGTCAGGCGGTTGAGCAGCGTCGACTTGCCCGCGTTCGTGTACCCGGCGATGGCCACCGAGGGCACCGCCCCCCTGCGACGAGACTGACGCTGCGTCCGCCGCGCCGGCTCCATCCGGGCGATATCCGCTTTCAGCTTCGCTATGCGCGTGCGGATACGACGCCGATCCAGCTCGATCTTCGTTTCGCCGGGTCCGCGCGACCCGATGCCCGCTCCCCCGGCGACGCGTCCGCCGGCCTGGCGGGACATGGACTCGCCCCATCCGCGCAGTCGCGGCAACAGGTACTCAAGCTGGGCGAGTTCCACCTGGGCTTTGCCCTCGCGCGACTTGGCATGCTGGGCAAAAATATCGAGGATGAGAGCGGTGCGGTCCACGACCTTGGCATCCACGACGTCTTCAAGGCCTCGGCGCTGGGAGGGTGCTAGCTCCTCGTCGACGATGACGGTGTCGGCCTCCACGGCGCGAACGATCTCGGCGAGCTCACGCGCCTTTCCGGACCCCAAGTAGGTCGCCGGGTCGGGCTTGGAACGGCGCTGAATGATGCCGTCGAGAACCCTGGAACCGGCCGTCTCGGCAAGCGCGGCGAGCTCCCGTAACGAGTTCTCCGCCTCCTCCTCGCTCTGCGTGGTGCGCAGTCCAACAAGCACGACCTTCTCGAGGCGCACCTGACGGTACTCGACCTCGGAAATGTCGTCGCGATCCGAGGCCCCCGTATCGACGCGCCGCGTCCCCGCTCTCGCCTCGCGCTCGAGTTCCCCGGCGTCCCCCGAATGGTCCTGCCCCGAGGTCGAGGCGAGCGCGGTCCCCGAACGCGCAAGGATGCGCGCGACAACATCGTTGACGCGCTGGTCGCGGCGCGCGGTCGCGTCGTCGGAGCCGTTGGGGGTCGTGTCCATATCCGTCCTTCTCATGGGGGGGGATTCCAGTGTCGCACGGACGGTCCTCATCTGCGCCGTCGCACGCGCCCGCGATAGGCTGAGTGCCGTGGACGATCAGTATTTCACCGACTCCTCCCCCGCACGCGGCGACGAGACTCGCCTCCTTGAGGTGAGCGCCCGCGGCTTCACGCTGTCGATGCGTGTCTCCTCTCGCGTGTTTTCTGCCTCCAAGCTGGACACCGGCACGCGCCAGCTCCTTGAGGTTGCCCCGGACCTGCCCCCTCGTGGAGCGCTCCTGGACCTGGGGTGCGGGTGGGGGCCCCTAGCGACCGTCATGTCGCTGGAGGCTCCCCGCTGCGAGGTGTGGGCGGTGGACGTCAACTCGCGGGCGGTCGACCTGACGGCCCGAAACGCGGCTGCCAACGGAGCGAGCGGCGTGCGCGCTCTCAAGGCCTGCGAAGCGCTCGCCGAGTCTGTGCGCTCAGCAACCTTCTTCGACGTCATCTGGTCCAATCCCCCCGTGCGTATCGGCAAGGAAGCGATGCACGAGATGCTCTCGCAGTGGTTGGGGCGCCTGGCGCCCGAGGGGTTCGCGTACCTGGTGGTCCAGCGTCATCTCGGGGCGGACTCGCTGATCGCGTGGCTCAACGATCAGGGTTTGGCGGCGCGCAAGTACGCGTCGAAGAAGGGCTACCGCATCATCGAGGTGCGCCGAGGCTGAGGGGCAGCTCCTCCTCCCCCGCTCCCGGAGGCGGGCACGCCGGGGTTGCCCGGGCGATCACGCAAGCCGAATGTCGGCGACGCGCATCGCGGGACCGGTGAGCAGCACGGACGCGTTCGTCACGCGCGGCGTACCCCCCGACCAGTCAATGACTCCGTCCAGCCCCACGCTCACCCTTCCTCCGGGGACATCGACGACCCATTGGGTGGGGGCCGTCGCTCCGCGCCGCAACGCCGTTGCCAGGGCGGCCGCGCAGCAGCCGGTTCCGCAGGCCTGGGTTTCGCCCACGCCCCTCTCGAGGACCCGCATCGCGATGTGGCCCAGCGACGAGCCGGGCGTGGTCAGGTCGACGACGAGTTCGAGGTTCGTGCCCGAGGCTGGCTCGGGAGCGTAGGAGGGGCGCTGGCCCGGGGCAAGGCGCGACACGTCGATCGTCGGAAGAGTGACGCCGCGCAGGGTCTCCTCGTCGGCCAGTTCGACGACCGTATGAGGGTTCGGCATGTCCACCCACAGGCCCCCCAGGACGCCGTCGACGCCGGGGATCCGCACCTCGATCGTCTCGCTGGCGGGGGAAGCTGCCGCCGCGCCCATGTCGACGCGGTAGTGGGCTCCGTGCCCGCCATCTTCCTCCAGCGGGGTGACCCGTTTGATTCCGCCGCGCGTGACCACGTCCAGCGTCGCGCCGAGCGGCAGGTCCACGAGGCCCTCCCTCCTCAGGTGATCGACGAACACGCGCACGCCGTTGCCGCACATCTCGGCCTTGGATCCATCGGCGTTGCGATAGTCCATGAACCAACTCCCGTCGCGTTGAACCGCGCGGATGAAGCCGTCGGCGCCGATGCCGAAAGCCGGCGAACACAGGGTCGCCACCTCAGCCTCGCTGGGGTCGTACTGGTCGAATTGATCGGTCGCGACGACGAAGGAGTTGCCCGCGCCGTGGGCCTTGAAGACGCGCGCGTGACGGGGAAGCTGGGGAAACACCATGACCTCACCGTAGCGCCCTCGCGCTCTACCGCGCAGGAGCAAACCGCGTTAGGCGCGTCGTGGCGTCCGATCCGCCTGCGCGCGCATCAGGTCCACCGCCCGCGCGGCCACGGCGTCCTCCCCGCCGAGCTCCTCCACGTCCAGCCAGTGGACGCGAGGGTCGGGGCGCAGCCACTTCAACTGACGCCTGGCCAGCTGACGCGTCGCTCGCGCGATCGACTCCTCGGCTTCCTCCTCGCTCATCTGGCCATCGATGACGGCCAGCGCCTGCGAGTACCCGGTCGCACGGGACGCGGTCTTTGCCTCGCGCAGCCCCTCATCGATGAGGGAGCGGACCTCCTCGATGAGGCCGGCGCGCATCATCGCCCGCGTGCGCACCCCGATGCGTTTGTCCAGAGACTCCAGCGGGCGGCGCAGCGCGACCATGATCGCGGGCGAGAAAAACTCGTGGCGCGGCATGGAAGCCGAATAGGGGCGTCCCGTGACCTCGATGACCTCGAGCGCACGCACGATGCGACGCTCGTTTCGCGGGTCGATCCTGGTCGCGGAGATCGGGTCGAGGGAGGCGAGGCGCTCGTGCAGGCTGCGGACTCCGCCGGGGCCCTCGGCCTGACGCTGCAGGCGGGCGCGCACGTGAGGATCGGTGCCGGGAAAGTCGATGACGTCCAGGAGGGCGCGCTGGTAGAGCCCCGATCCTCCGGCGACCACCGCCACGCCGCCGCGCTCGTGAATATCGGCGACGTCGGCTCGCGCGTGCTTCTGGTAGGCGGCGACGGAGGCTTCATCGCGGACGCTGAGCACGTCGATCTGGTGGTGGCGAATCCCGCGGCGCTCGCTCACGGGAGTCTTCGCGGTTCCCACGTCCATTCCCCGGTACAGCTGCAGCGCGTCAGCGGACACGATCTCCCCGTGGCCCGGCGCGCCGAGCACGTCGGGAAGCACGAGGGCCAGCTCGAGGGCGAGATCCGACTTGCCCGATGCAGTGGGTCCCACGACCGCACAGAGCACGTCAGAGGCGCGATTGACCGAAGACTCCATGAGAACCAGTGTACGGGCAGGTGCGCCCGATACCGCCGGACAGCGGCTAGGCTTAGGGCCATGAGTACAACAGACACGCCCCCGGTGACTCTCGACAGAGTCACCCACGCCGTCGAGGCCGCGGGCCTCATCCCCTTCGTGTCCGCCACCGGTCAGGTCGCGGCGATCCTGCCCAACCGAACCCTGCGCATCGCCGTGCCCGAAGGACACCCCGTTCAGGGGGTCGCTGAGTACCCGCGTTTCTTTGATGCCTCTCACGCCGAAGCGATCGCGTCCGCCGTTCGTCGGCTCAACGCATCAACCTACCTACCGAAGATCACTTCCGCGCCCACCGATGCGGGAACGATCGCGCTGCGTTTACAACACACCTTCAACTGGGTGGCCGGGGCCACCGACGCCCAGGTCACCGCCGAGGTTTCCCAGTTCATCATGGCATCGGTGGCCATGATGAACCAGCTTGATGTGACGTTCCCCGACCAGTGGACCAAGGAGGGCCGCGATGCCTGAGTGGAAGAGCTTTACCGTCGGCGAGGGAGGCACTGCGATGCCCGCTCCCGCCGCGCCGACTCCCGCGATGGAGCCCGACGACTTCGCGGCCAAGTGGGGCACCGAGGTCGCCGAGGTGACGATCGAGCGTATCGAGAACGTCCTGAAGGGCGACGGTTTGCCGCACGGCTCGGGCGAGTTCATCGCCGTGACCGAGCTGGAGGATGTACGCTTCCAGATCCACCGTGAGCCGGCTGACTCGCCGTGGGCGCAGATCGAGACGCGTATTGTTCCGGTCGGCGAGGGCCACACCGAGGCGTCTTTGCAGGAGGTCGCGAATCGGTGGAACACCGACCACCTGCAGCCGACCGTCTTTCCCATCGAAAACTCCGATGAGTGGGTGATGGTGGCTGCCTCGCGTTTCTTCGTGGGTGAGGGGCTGTCGGATCGACAGATTCACGCAATGCTGCGCAGGGGACTCATCATCGGGCTATCGGCAGCGCGTGAGCTGCCCGGCCTTCTCGGCCAGGATCGCACGCCCGAGGCGTGAGGGAGGGCCGTCTCCCGCCACCCGTGCCCCGCTACCGGCTCTGAACTGCGCGCCGGGAGCGGGGCACTCTTGGTAGCGTGCGCCGACCACTTGCGACGGTGCGACGCGCGCCGCGCTAACGGCCGAGGCACCGATCGCTCGGGGGGCTCGGATCGACCCGCACTGCCAAGAGTGCTCCCGCATGCCGATCGCCTCATCGTCGTGACGATCGCCACGAAGCTAAGGTAGCTCATGAGCACTGCATCACACGCACGTTTGGCGCTGACGTTTTCTCAGCTTCGCCGCCTCCGCCGCGCAAACGTGCACGGCCGCTGCGGCACACCCGTCAGGTGCGCCCGCCGCTGCGAGGCGCGCTAGCGCACGGGGCCGACCCGAAGCGTTGGCATTCCCAGGGCAACCGTTGCATCGGATTCGGGCGAGGCCTGGCGAGCCTGCCACGCATCCCCCGCTCGGGTGCGCCGCACCTCGAAGAGGCCTCCGTGAGTTCCAGAGTCGGCGATGAGGTGGTGGGGTGCGCCGTAAGTCACCGTCGCCCGGATCATGTCCCCGGGGCGGGGCCGCTCACCCGCTGCCAAGCCTGCAGGCAGGGCCACGTGAACGAGGCGATTGTCCCGCGCCCGGCCCGAGATTCGATGGGTCGCCCCGTCCTTTCGCCCGTCGCCGGACGAGACGAGGACCTCCACGTCGGTTCCCACCAATGCGGCATTGTCCTGCGCGCAGATGCTCTCCTGGAGAGCCACGAGACGCTGGTAGCGTTCGAGCGCAACGTCGTCGGGAACCCGGTCCTCGCGATCCGCGGCGGGGGTGCCCGGGCGCGGAGAGTACAGGAAGGTGAAAGCTGACGTGAAACGCGCCTGCTCAACGACGTCGAGCGTGGCCTGGAAGTCCTCCTCCGTCTCTCCCGGGAATCCAACAATGATGTCGGTGGTGATCGCAGCATCCGGGATGGCGGCGCGTACGCGCTCGAGAATCCCCATGAAGCGCTCCCGCCGGTAGGATCGGCGCATCTGTCGAAGGACCGCATCGGAGCCCGACTGCAGCGGCATGTGCAGGCTGGGCATCACGGTCGGGGTGTTCGCCATCGCCTCGATCACATCGTCTGTGAACGCCGCCGGGTGCGGCGAGGTGAAGCGCACGCGTTCGATGCCATCGACTCGCCCGACCGCACGCAGAAGGTCGGCGAACGCACCGCGCTCACCGAAGCCAACGCCGTAGGAGTTGACGTTCTGCCCGAGGAGGGTCACCTCGATAGCCCCCTGGGATGCGACCGCCTCGACTTCTGCGAGGATGTCGCCGGGGCGCCGATCGCGTTCCTTGCCGCGCAGTCGGGGAACAATACAGAACGTGCACGTGTTGTTGCAGCCCACCGAGATCGATACCCACGCGGCATAGACGCTCTCGCGGTGGGTGGGAAGGGTCGACGGGAAGATCTTCAGGGATTCCTCGATCTCGACGGCCGCCTCGCTGTTATGCTCGGCTCGGCGCAGCAGAGCGGGAAGAACATCGATGTTGTGGGTTCCGAACACGGCGTCCACCCAGGGTGCCTTCTCCACGATGCCGTCACGCATCTGCTGAGCGAGGCACCCACCGACCGCGATCTGCATGCCGGGGCGCTTGCGCTTGACGGCAGCCAACTGGCCGAGATTCCCAAAGAGGCGGGTCGCAGCGTTTTCCCGGACCGAACACGTGTTGATGACGACAACGTCCGCACCCATGTCCCCCGCGTCGGTGGCACGCGCGGCGGCCTCGGGGACCTTCTCCACGGGAATCAAGCCCGCCTGCTCAAGCAGGCCCGCCATTCGCTCCGAGTCGTGTTCGTTCATCTGGCAGCCGAGCGTGCGCACCGCGTAGGTGCGAGGCAGCACAGCGTCCTGGGGTGTCATCGTATTCATCGCCCAAAAGTCTAGTCGCCCGCCCGCGCGCAAGCTCAGTCGAGCACGTCACGTACGAGGCGCAGCGCCGCGTCGATCGCACCGCGGCGAACGGCGGCTCGATCGCCCTCCAGGCGAAGCAGCCGATGGGCGTGTCCCCCCGGATACGCGCAGGCGACGTGAACCGTGCCCGCAGGAAAGCCATCGGATGCTCCGGGTCCGGCAACGCCCGTGGTCGCCACGCCCAGGGTTGCGCCGAAGAGCGTGCGCGCGCCCTGCGCCATCTCGATGGCAACCTCCCGGTCGACCGGTCCCGTCTGCGCCAGGCGCCTCTCGGACACTCCCAAGACCGACGCCTTGGTGTCCACCGCATAGGTGCACGCTCCGCCGCGCACGACCCTGGAGGCCCCGGGAACGTCGACGAGGCGCGACACGAGGCCACCTCCGGTGAGAGACTCTGCCGTGGCTATCGTCCACCCTGCACCCGCCAGCTTGTCGATGATCGTGGCCACTGCCACATCGTCCATTCTCACGGCGTGTCCCACGGCTCCTCCTGCGCCGCCTCCTCGCTCTCCCACGACGCCAGCGCGCGCGACACGGCGGCCGACGCGACCGACGGAGAGTACCCCTTGCGTGCCAGCATCGAGGCCAGGCGCCGATAGGCGGTCTGACGGCTGACTCCTTGCAGTGAGCGTCGCCTGCGGGCAACCAGGTCGTCAGCCCGCGCTTCCTCGTCGTCGCGGTCGATCTGCGCGACGGCTCGCTCGATGACGTCAGCCCCCAATCCCTTGCGCGACAGCGTGTCGCGCAGGGCTCGCCCGGAGGCGCCCGTCGCCGCGAAGCGTGACCGGACGAGAGCGTCCGCGTAGGCTTGATCATCCACGAGGCCGACGGCCTCCAGGCGCGCCACGACCTCCTCGGCGACCTCGGTGCGAAACCCCCGCCCCACCATCGCGGCAACCAGTTCGGCGCGCGAGCACGCTCGGGCGTCAAGCTTGCGAAGAGCCACCTCGCGGGCTGCCTCAACGGCTTCGGTCCCGCTCAGGGCGGCGTTGCGTTCGCGGGCACGCGCCAGCCTCTCACCGGGGGAGGAACGAGGCGCGCGCTCCTCCCCCAGCTCCGGATGGTCCTCGGGATCCAGGTAGCGAACCACGGCCTAGAAGCCCGCGTCCTCGTCGGGGTCGATGGCCGAGACCTCCTGCGAGGGCGCCTCGGGTTCGGGGGCGTCCCCGATTCCCAGCGAGAGCAGGATCTTCTGCTCAATCTCGTTCGCGAGCTCGGGGTTGTCTGCCAGGAATTGACGGACATTCTCCTTACCCTGACCGAGCTGGTCGTCCCCGTAGGTGAACCACGAGCCGGACTTGCGCACGATGCCGGCCTCGACGCCCATGTCGATGATGGAGCCCTCACGTGAGATTCCCTTGCCGTAGACGATATCGAACTCGGCCTGTTTGAAGGGAGGCGCCATCTTGTTCTTGACAACCTTGGCGCGCGTGCGGTTACCGACGGGAGCTCCGGCCTCCTTCAGGGTTTCGATGCGGCGCACGTCGATACGCACCGAGGCGTAGAACTTCAGCGCCTTGCCGCCGGTGGTCGTCTCGGGGGATCCAAAGAAGACGCCGATCTTCTCGCGCAGCTGGTTGATGAAGATCGCGGTCGTTCCCGTCGCAGACAGCGCGCCCGTGATCTTACGCAGCGCCTGGCTCATGAGGCGAGCCTGGAGTCCCACGTGGGAGTCACCCATCTCCCCCTCGATCTCTGCCTTCGGGACGAGCGCGGCGACGGAGTCGATGACGATGATATCGATGCCGCCTGAGCGAATCAGCATGTCCGCGATCTCGAGGGCCTGCTCGCCGGTATCGGGCTGGGACACGAGGAGCGAGTCCGTATCGACGCCGAGTGCGCGGGCGTAGACGGGATCGAGGGCGTGCTCGGCATCAATGAACGCAGCGTTGCCGCCGGCCTTCTGGGCGCTCGCGACCGCGTGCAGGGCAACCGTCGTCTTACCGGAGGATTCGGGTCCGTAGATCTCGATGACGCGGCCGCGCGGAAGGCCACCGATTCCGAGGGCGACGTCGAGGGCGAGGGAGCCGGTAGGGATCACCTGGACGGGGGGACGGTTGTCGTCACCCAATCGCATGACAGAGCCCTTGCCGAACTGTTTATCGATCTGCGAGAGCGCCACTTCGAGCGCCTTGTTGCGATCGTTGGCGATCGTCTTTGCCGCGGGTGCTTTACGGGCTGCCATGATGTTCCTTTCGTCTTCAGGCCTCTCCGGCCTGCGGGTGTCCTGGCCCAGATGCCGCCCCTCTCCGAGGCGCCATGACGAGTATGCGACCGGCCATCGTCGTTTGCGTCCGATGCGCGCTACCCTGTGGGCAACGCGCGTGGATGCCTCGCCGCAGGACAGCTTAGATGGAACAGGTGTTCGATGCTCACGCGACACGCCGCGCCTCGCGTCACCTCCGACGCTCGCGAGGATCGACGCGGTGGATCCAACGCGCGTCATCACGCCCCGTTTCACCGCACAGGGCCTCCCACACGGAGTCTGGATCCGCTCCTCCTGCAAGCGCCTCTCGGGCGGTCGCCCCCAGCGGGGAGAGGTAGAGGTCACTGACATAGGAGCGGCCGAGGGCCGACCCGAAGGTCGCCTCGACCGCCTCGTAGAACTCCGAATGCTTCACGCGTCAAGAGATGAGCGTGACGGGCATGATGTCATCAGGAACAGCGTCGGGAACAACCGCACCATCGATGACCGCCATGCGCTCGGACACCTCGCGCAAGACGAACCAGAGGGGAACGCGCAGGGCGGAGGTGATTGCGTCAAGGAGTTCGGAGGAGGCTTCCTTCTGCCCGCGTTCGACCTCTGAGAGGTAGCCGAGGGAGACCTGTGCCTCAGAAGAGACTTCGCGCAGGGTTCGACCCTGGCGCTGGCGGATGCCTCGCAGGACATCGCCGAGTTCGCTGCGCAGCAGCGGCCTTTCGCTCAGTGTCTTTTCCATAGTGTTACTCTAGCCGTTCTCGATCGGGGGTCGCATCGCCAGTTCGCGCATCGGACCAACGTAAGAGGCCGCAGTCTCGACGCCGAATGCGCTCATACCTCATCAACGCGCCCGCATTGGCGCCTATTCCGCCGGGACGCGATCCCACCTATGCATTGCGTCACCCAGGCTCAACTTTGGACGTGCTGACCGGCCGGGGTTCTTCCCTCGGTCTTGGTCTCCGGCTCCTCGGCCCGAGCCTCATCCCCGGCGTCGACGCTCTGCCCAGACGCGTCGCGCACGAGACGCGCCCCCTCCACGACGTAGGTGAAACCCGAGTAGAGGGTCAGCGCGAGCGCGACTCCCGCCAGGGCCTGCCCGAGGCGAATCATGACGACGACCCAGGCCTCGCTCGTGCTCGCAAGCTCCAGGAAGTGCGCCCACGGGATCAGCAGAGTGCCCAGCGCGATGATCTGCATGAAGGTCTTGAGCTTGCCCGCATTGTTCGCCGACACCACGACGCCCCTGCGTAGGAAGAACGCGCGCATCGCGGTGATTCCAAGCTCTCGACAAGCGATGAGCGCGGTCACCCACCACGGCAGATAGCCCTGGAGGCTGAGGAGGACGAATCCGCACAGCGTCAACGCCTTGTCGGCGATCGGGTCGACGATCCGACCGAAGTCGGTGATCTGACCCCACGAGCGGGCCAGCTGCCCGTCGAAGCGATCGGTGATGGCGGCCAGAGCGAAGACGACGAAGGCGAGCCACCGGGCGGTCCACGAATCCTGAAGCCCCAGGATGACGAACACGGGAACCAGAACGAGACGAGTCACGGTCAGCACGTTCGGCAGATTCACAACGGATACCTTGCTCTCTCGTTGTACACGCGACACGTTATCGGTCATGTCCGTTTCCTTTCTCCTCAGCGGCCTGTCAGCTGCCAAGCGTCCTCATCGTCGTCGGGTTCCTCATCGACCCACGTAGGTGACGAACCTCCAAAGTTATGACCAGAGTACGGGTCTACCCCGCCGGTGCGCGAATCGCCGGGCTCGGACGCGCCCGCGTCGTGACCGTGCGGCGCTTCCATCCCCTGCGCGCGGGCGGGCGCATCGACCGCTTCACCGCCGTCCGCGGCGCCCGCCGCATTCTCGGTACCCGCGCCCGGGACGGCCGGCTCGCCCGCGTCGTCGGCTTGCGCCTGCCCCGCCCCAATGCCCGCGGATTCGCCGCGCAACATCGCCAGGACCTCGGGCAGCTGCTCGGGAGCAACCAGAACCTGGCGCGCCTTGGATCCCTCCGACGGACCGACGATCTCCCGGGATTCGAGCAGGTCCATGAGTCGCCCGGCGCGAGCAAAACCGACGCGCAGCTTGCGTTGGAGCATCGAGGTTGACCCCAGCTGGGTCGACACCACGAGCTCGGCGGCCTGCAGAAGGTCTTCGAGGTCGTCGCCGATATCCTCGGCGACTTTGGCTTCCTTCTTATCGGGGACCACGTCGTCTCGGTAGTGCGCCTCCATCTGTCCCTTCACGTGGGCGACGACCTGGTGAATCTCCGACTCCGAGACCCAGGCTCCCTGCACGCGCATCGGCTTGGACGCGCCGGCCGGCAGGTAGAGGGCGTCACCCTGCCCGATGAGCTTCTCCGCTCCGGGCTGGTCGAGGATGGTGCGCGAGTCGGTCAGCGACGAGGTCGCGAAGGCGAGCCTGGAGGGAATGTTCGCCTTGATGAGGCCGGTGACCACATCGACAGAGGGACGCTGGGTGGCCAGCACCAGGTGAATGCCGGCGGCGCGCGCCAGCTGCGTGATCCGCTGGATCGATGCCTCCACGTCGCGGGGGGCGACCATCATCAGGTCGGCGAGCTCGTCAACGACCACCAGGAGGTACGGGTAGGGGTGGAGCGTGCGCTGCAAACCAGGCTTGGCCTGAACCTGTCCCGCGGCGACCGCCTTGTTGAAGTCGTCAATGTGCTTGAAGCCGAAGGAGGCCAGGTCGTCG
>ERZ773068.917-NODE-917-length-15087-cov-4.350519_pt1 | contig 15087 bp, 12 predicted proteins | sample MGYA00580620_ERZ773068 | MGnify/ENA primary metagenome ERZ773068 (study PRJEB29015, sample SAMEA2737983) | human oral metagenome | biome: human oral; feature: human-associated habitat; material: dental | place: China | collected 2101 ... | reverse complement strand
CTTCCCCACCCGTGGAAGGCACGCCCAATGCGCCGGCCGGTACCACACCGCAGGCAGGACGCGGCACGCCCGGACCGAAAAACGCACCCCGCGTGCTCACCGGCAGGCAGATTGCCTACATTCGTCAGCCCAAGCCGGTGTATCCCGCCTTTTCGAAGCGCGCGGGTGAAACCGGCAAGGTCATCCTGCGCGTGCTGATCGACAAACAGGGCCGCGCGAACAACATCAAGATCGAAAAATCCTCGGGCTTCCCGCGCCTGGACGATGCCGCCGTGGCGGCCCGCGGCGCCCTCTTCTCACCCCTCATGGAAAACGGCGAGCCGCAAGAAGCGCAAGCGATTGTGCCGATCGTCTTTGAACTGGAGAACTGAACGTGAACGAACCCCAACAAACCCTGGGCTTTGCCCACTTCCTGCTGTCGGGTGATGCCATCAGCAAGGGCCTGCTGATCATCCTGCTGGGCATGTCGGTGGTGTCCTGGACGCTGATCCTCGTCAAGGGTGTCACCTACTTCCTGCGCCGCCGCCATGCCGAGCGCTTCCTGAAGATGTTCTGGGAAGCCCCGTCCATGCAGGCCGTGGCCAGGGACATCGCCTCCCATGGGGTGCATGATTCCTTCTCCCGCGTGACCGCCAACGCCCTGCAGGCCGTGCAGCACTATGCCCGCACCGGCGCCAACGGTGGCCGCATGGCCGAATCCGGCAGCCCGGCCGACTTCCTCACCCGCACCATCAAGAAGGTGCTGGACGAAGAGACCGTGAGCGCCGAGAACGGCCTGTCCGTGCTGGCCACGGTGGGTGCCACGGCCCCGTTCTTCGGCCTGTTCGGCACGGTGTGGGGCGTGTACCATGCGCTGGTCAACATCGGCCTGAGCGGCTCGGGCGGTCTGGACCAGGTGGCCGGCCCCGTGGGCGAGGCCCTGATCATGACCGGTCTGGGTCTGGCCGTGGCACTGCCCGCCGTCATCGGCTACAACTGGCTGGCCCGGCGCAACCGCGTGGTGTCGGCCAAGCTGGACGCCTTCGCCTTCGAGCTGTTCACCTTCCTGTCGTCGGGCCAGACGCTGAGCGGTCACGCCGGCAACCGTACCGAACCGAAGGAAGCCTGATCGCCGTTTTCCGTTTCTCCGTTCATGGTGCGCTGCAGCCGGCCCCGGGCCGGCAGGCTCCGCGGGCATCCAGCCCGGGCCGGTCGCTCTCCCCGGCTGCAGCACACCTCTCCGAAGGACTGACACACCATGGCATTTGCCAGTTTTGATTCCAAAGGCAGCAACTCCCCGATGGGCGAGATCAACATGGTCCCGCTGATCGACGTGATGCTGGTTCTGCTGGTGATCTTCATCGTCACCGCACCGCTGCTCACCAACTCGGTGAAGCTGGCGCTGCCGCGCGCCACCACCGCCCCGTCCGAAAGCAAGCCGGATACCATCGAGTTCTCCATCGATCCGGATGGCAACCTGTTCTGGGGCAAGGACAAGGTCAGCCGCGAAGAGGCCGCCGCCCGCTTCAAGGAAGCCGGCACGAAGGATCCGCAACCGGCCGTGCACCTGCGCGCCGACGAGACCACCCCCTATCGCTATGTGGCCGAGACCATCGTCGATGCCTCGAAGGCCGGGCTTTCCAAGGTAGGCTTCATCACCCAGCCCGAGACCGAGAAGAAGTAAGGCGTTTCGTCCGGCAAGGCGCCTCATCCAGCCAGGCGCCCGGCGGCCAGTGATGTGACACGGGGATGCCCCCGCACATCGCTGGCCTTTTTGTTCTCAGGGCTGCGCCACAAGGCCCCCACGCTCACGGAATTCCCATGACAGCTCCCACCCCCACCCTCGACACGCTCACCCCGGCCGATGCCCACGCCTGCTGGCGGATGTGCCAGGCGCTGCGCTGGCCGCACCGCGAGGCCGACCTGCTGCGCTTTCAGCAATGGGCCGAACGACACGGGGGCACCGTGGCCCTGCGGGCAGACGGGCGCCTGATCGGCTGCGGCTTTGCCTTTTTCTGGGGCGAGACGCACGGCAGCATCGGCATGGTCATCGTCGATGACGCCTGGCAGGGGCGCGGACTGGGCAAGCAGATGTTCAACCAGCTGCTCGCCCTGCAGGGCAAACGCAGTGTGACCCTGCAGGCCACCCAGGCCGGGCTGCCGCTCTACGAAAGGATGGGCTTTCATGCCACCGGACGGGCGCGGCAGTTTCACGGCATATGGCAGCCGGCGGCAGAAAGCCTGCTGCCAGGCAGCCTGGCGGGGGCGGCCCCGGCGGAAGCCCCCCCGGCGAGAGAAGGTGTGACAGCCGGCGTGACGGGGGCCATGCACGCAGCGGTCGCAGAACCTGCTGCAAGGACAGAACCCACCGCAGATACGCAACCTGCCGCAGGACGGTTCCGTACAGCCTGTACTGCAAATACATCCCAGGCCAGCCATCTCCGCCCGCTGCAGCCCGCCGACCTGCCGGCCCTGCTGGACTGGGACAGTGCCGCGCGCGGCATCAGCCGCCAGTGGCTCATCCGCGACCTGCTGCAGGGCCTGCAGCCCGATGAACGCTGCACGGTGAGCACGACGGCCGGCGGGCAGATCGACGGCTACGGTGTGCTGCGCCGCTTCGGGCGGGGCTGGGTGCTGGGGCCGCTGCTGGCCCGGGATGAATCGCACGCCCAGGCCCTGATCCGGCATCTGACGGCCGACCATGCCGGCCAGTTCATCCGCATCGATCTGGCGGCTGACATGCTGGCCTTTGCAGCGCACGGCAGTCAGGCCCCCGGCCCGCAGCTCGGCGCCTGGCTGCAGGCGCAGGGGCTGGCCATGGTGGACGAGCCCGTCACGATGATTCGCCCGGGCACGATGACTGCGGAAACGCCGCCCCCCGTCATGGCAGGTACGACACGAACGACAGCGACGACTGGTGCGACAGAACCCGGTTCCGGCATCGCATCGGGCAGCGTTGCAGCAGGCGTTACCATCACTGGGGTACAGCCGCCCCACGCACCGGGTTTCTGCGCGCTGGTGGCCCAGGCCATCAGCTGATCCGGCGGTGGCGCCGATCCTGTGGGGCATCGGCCGATCCTGCGGGGAGCATCAGCTGATCCTGCAGGCGTCATCAGCTGATCCGGCGGATTCGTCTGCTTTGCGCCCGTCGTTCCCGTCGCATGCGGCCCCAAACCATCCGGTGAACCGTCCGCCCCCTCACGCCCCGTTCCCTTTCCCTGCGAGGTCATCCGCCCATGTCAATCACCCGTCCCTCCCCCCGCCCCCTGCTGACCGCTGCCCTGGGCGCCCTGGCCATGGGCCTGATGGTCCCCGCCTTCGCCGCCAAAAAGGAAGTGACCGACATCGAGGGGCGCAAGGTGACCATCACGTCGCCGGCCAAACGGGTGCTGCTGGGCTTTTACTACGAAGACTACATGGCCATCGGCACGGAAAAGGCCTTCGACCGGGTGGTCGGCCTGTCGCGCGAGGGCTGGGAGGGCTGGCGGCCAGCCAGCTGGGCCCTGTTCACGGCCCATCGTCCGTCGCTGAAGAAGCTTCCCGACGTGGGCGATGTCGAGACCCAGAGCTTTTCCGTGGACAAGGTGCTGGCGCTGCGTCCGGATGTGATCGTGCTGGCCCGGTGGCAGTACCGCAGCCTGGGCGCCGACGCCGACCGCCTGCAGCAGGCGGGCATCCCCATCGTGGTGGTGGACTACAACGAAGAGACCGTGGCCAGCCACGTTGCCAGCACGCTGCTGATCGGTGAAGTCACCGGCCAGCAGAAGCGCGCCCGCAAGATTGCCGACGAGTACCGCAGTGCCGTCGAAGCGGTGCAGGCCCGCATCGAGCAGGCCGGTCTGCCCAAACCGAAGGTCTATGCCGAATTCGGCAACAAGGGGCCATCCGAATACAGCTTCGCCTACGGCCGCAGCCAGTGGGGCGCCCTGATCGACCTGGCCGGTGGCGACAACATTGCCGCTCCCTACGTCCAGTACTGGGGGCCGATGAACCCGGAACAGATCATTGCCGCCAAACCGGAGGTCATCCTGATCACCGGCACGGAAAGCAGCAAGGTTCCCACCGCCATGCGCATGGGCATCGACGTGAGCCGCGAGGATGCCCTCAAGCGGCTGGAGAGCTTTGCGCAGCGTCCGGGCTGGAGCAGCCTGCCCGCCGTCCGCAGCAAGCGCATTCATGGTGCGTACCAGGGGGCCTCACGCTCGGTGGCCGACTATGCGTCGGTACAGTACATCGCCAAGGCGGCCTATCCGTCACTGTTCCAGGACATCGATCCGCAGGCCAGTTATCTGGGTTTCTACAAACGCTGGCTGCCGGTCGTACCGCGTGGGACGTTTTACGTCGAGCCCGAAACTGGCCACTGAGACACCGGAAAAACAGCGCTTCCCGCACCGGTCGCTCTCGCAGCGGCCGGCATCCGGCACATACCGCCACCATGGCATTTTTGCCCCACCGTAGCACTTGCCCCCACCCTGGCGACAGGCCAGAATACCACTGCCCGTTTACGGCCAGCGACCAGCGCTCAGCGCTCAGCGGTCGTTCGACGAACCCATCCACCAGCCGGAACGGGCGTCCTGCCCCAGCAGCTCCCACAGCACCGGCATGGCTTCCTTCAGGCTGGGGGCCAGCGTGTACGGCGGGTTGATCACGAACACGCCGCTGCCGTAGAGCCCGTAACCATCTTCCGGCGGGGCGCTGACCTGCAGGCGCACATCCAGCCAGTCGGTCAGGCCGGGCAGCCTGGGCAGGTTTTCGAGCAGCAACATCAGCTCGCGACGGCGCACGAGCGGGTACCAGAGCATCATCGTGCCGGTGGCAAAGCGTTCCAGCGCCTCGATCAGCGTGCGACGGGCCTTCGAATAGTCGCGCTTGTCCTCGTAGGACGGGTCGATGACGACCAGCCCGCGGCGCGACACCGGCGGCAGCAGCGCCTTCAGCCCGGCAAAGCCGTCCTCGCCGAACACCTGCACCTGCCGGCGCCCAGCCGCGGCCAGATTGTTCTGCAGCGCGCGGATCTCGCTGGGATGCGCCTCGAAGCAGCGCAGCCGGTCCTGCGGGCGCATGGCCTGCAGCGCCAGCCAGGGCGAACCCGGATACCAGCGCGGCAGGCGGCCGGCACGCACCACCTTTCCGGACGGCGCGCCAGCCATCAAAGCTGCCCCAGCTGCACGCCTCTCCGAACCGGCTTCCACAGGCCCACCGGCACGACCGGACCTGTCCGCCTTCGCTTCCCGTTCCCCCCGGCCTGCGACGCCCCGCTGCTGGCCATGCGCCGCATCGAAACGCGCCACGGCCTCGCAGTAATCCTTCAGCAGCGGCGGCAGCTTCTTCACCGGCCACAGGGCCTCGATGCCACTGGCGTACTCGGCATTCTTGCGGGCCTGGGCGGCATCGAGCCGGTACAGGCCGGCACCGGCATGGGTATCGAACACCCAGAACGCCTTGTCCTTCTGGGCCAGGTGACGCAGGATGGCCACCAGGATGGCGTGCTTGAGCACGTCGGCATGGTTGCCGGCGTGAAAGACATGGCGATAGCTGAACATGGGAGGCGCCTGGGGCGTGTTATGAACGCATGCTGGTCAGCGCGTGTATGAACTCATGACACGCGCTACACGTCTTCCGGCTTGACGATGGTGCGCACCCGCTTGTGGCGCACCACCACCACCCCGGCGGGCGGAGGCGGCGCCCGGCGCGGGGCCGCACCGGCCGGACGCGATGCCGACAGGCGTGAGCCCTCGATGCGGCCGCCCGCCTCCCGGTTGATTTCCACCCGGGGCCGCGGCGCTGTTTCGATGGCCGGCTGCCGCCAGACGCGGGGGGCCTGGCCGGCACCATGGGCACGGGTACCGCCATCCATCTCGGGACGGCCTCCCTCGTCGCGCTGGCCGGAGCGGCCACCGACCGTGCGGGCTGGCTTGCGGGCAGACGACGACGGCCGGCTGCCGCCGCGCTTCTGGGCACGCATCACGCTGCTGACGGCGTGGTGATAGAGCGCCACCTCGCCGCTGCGGGTCTGCAGCAGCAGCATGTTGGAATCGAACGAACGGATCTGGCCGTGCAGGCAGGTACCGGTGACCAGATAGACATCCACCCAGGTCCGTGCACGGCGCAGACCGTTGAGCATGGTGAACTGCTGGTTCAGCAGAGGCAGCGCATCGTCGGCATCGGGGCCGGACGGTGGCGCCGGCGGGGCGAGTCCGTCCGCGGGAGACAGGCTGGAGGAAGGACCGTCACCCGCTCCGGACGGCGCTGCCTCCCGTGCGGGTGATTCCGCGTTCTGTTCGGCTGCATCACTTCCGCTCACAGACTTCCTCCGTTGTACTCGCATTTGAATGAACACAGAAAGCCCACGAGCCGGAACACAGGCGTCTGGGCATGACCCCTGCAATTATCGGCCCGATCAGGGCCGCAGGGCAAACGGCCCCTTCACGGGCCGTAGCACCCGGCAACACATACCCACAAAACAGGCTGGCCCTTCCCCCTGGAGCGGAAAGGCCGGGGCACGGAGCCAAGTCGGCGCATGACCTGCACGGCTGCGGAGCCCCACGCTGCGGGCGCGCACTTTCCGCCCCGGCAGCGCCCCACCCCGCAGCACCTCACCCAGCAGCACCTCACCCAGGAGCGCCCCGCTCAGGAGCACCCCGTTCAGCAGCACCCCCCTTCGCCGCCCCCGCCGTAGCGGGCGTCCTGACGGTTGCGAAAGAACTCCTCGTAGCTCATGGGGGTCTGCCCGGGATGCACGCGCTGCACGTGGGCCACATAGCGCTCGTAATCGGGCATACCCACCATCAGCCGCATGGTCTGGCCCAGATAGCGCCCGCCGGTTCCCAGCGAGCGCCTGAGCGCAGCACCGAACACCGAGCCGCCCGCCTGGCGCGCCCGCGCGCCTGCAGCCGCAATGGTCGCGGCTTCGTGCTTGCCCTCCGCCATGTCAGTGTCCTCCCGGACCGGCGGCCGCCTCGGCCGGCAGCGGTTCATACGGCATTTCGGCCGTGGAGGGTTCGGGACGACGGCGGGCCTCCATCACGGACTTCACGCCAAACACCGCCACGCTCACCACCACCAGCATGAACAGGCCGCACAGCGCTGCATCGACATAATCGTTGAACAGCACCTGCTGCATCTGTTCCAGCGATTTGGCCGGCGCCAGCACCTTCTGCTCGGCCAGTGCCTCCGAATACTTGCGGGCGTGGGCGAGGAAGCTGATTTTCGGGTTCTCGTGAAAGAGTTTCTCCCAGCCGGCCGACAGCGTGCAGACCAGCAGCCAGAGGGTGGGCAGGATGGTCACCCAGGCGTAGCGGTCTTTCTTCATGCGGTAGAGCACCACCGTACCCAGCACCAGCGCCACCGCAGCCAGCATCTGGTTGGCAATGCCGAACAGCGGCCACAGCGTGTTGATGCCCCCCAGCGGATCGACCACGCCCTGATAGAGGAAGTAGCCCCAGGCCGCCACGCACAGGCCGGTGGCCACCAGGTTGGCCATCAGCGAGTCGGTCCGGCGCAGCGACGGTGCCACCGTGCCCAGCAGGTCCTGCAGCATGAAGCGGCCGGCACGGGTACCGGCATCGACTGCCGTCAGGATGAACAGCGCCTCGAACAGGATGGCGAAGTGGTACCAGAAGGCCATCATCGCCTTGCCGCCAATGGCCTGGTGCAGGATCTGCGCCATGCCCACCGCCAGCGTCGGTGCGCCACCGGCCCGCGACAGGATGGTGTGCTCGCCCACATCCTTCGCCGTGGCCACCAGCACATCCGGCGTGATCACGAAGCCCCAGCTGGAGACCGTCTGGGCCACCGCCTCGGGTGTCGTGCCGATGAGAGCTGCCGGGCTGTTCATGGCAAAGTACACGCCCGGATCGATGACGGAGGCCGCCACCAGCGCCATGATGGCCACGAACGATTCCATCAGCATGCCCGCATAACCGATGAAGCGGGCCTGACGCTCGTTCTCGAGCAGCTTGGGCGTGGTGCCCGACGAGATCAGCGCATGGAAGCCCGACACCGCCCCGCAGGCAATGGTGATGAACAGGAACGGGAACAGATCCCCCGACCACACCGGGCCGGTGCCGTCGATGAACTTCGTGACGGCCGGCATCTGCAGGCTGGGGGCCACCACCAGAATGCCCAGGGCGAGGCCCACGATGGTGCCGATCTTCAAGAAGGTGGACAGGTAGTCACGCGGGGCCAGCAGCAGCCACACCGGCAGGATGGAGGCCACTGCGCCATAGCCGATCAGGATCCAGGTCAGCGTCTTGCCATCGAGGTCGAACATCGGCCCCCAGGTGGGGCTCTCGGCCACGTTCTGGCCCAGCATGATGGCCAGCATCAGCAGCACGAAGCCGATCAGCGAAATCTCGCCGATGCGCCCCGGGCGGATGTAGCGCAGGTACACCCCCATGAAAATGGCAATCGGAATGGTGGCCGACACCGTGAACAGCCCCCACGGCGAGTGCGCCAGTGCCTTCACCACGATGAGGGCCAGCACGGCCAGGATGATCACCATGATCATGAACGTGCCGACCAGCGCAATCACGCCCGGCACCGGCCCCAGTTCGGCCTTGACCAGATCGCCCAGCGAACGGCCATCGCGGCGCACGGAAATGAACAGCACGATGAAATCCTGCACCGCACCGGCAAACACCACGCCCGCCAGAATCCACAGCATGCCCGGCAGATAACCCATCTGCGCGGCCAGCACCGGCCCCACCAGCGGCCCGGCCCCGGCAATGGCTGCAAAATGGTGGCCGAACAGCACATATTCATTGGTGGGCACGAAATCGAGCCCGTCATTGTGTTTCCAGGCCGGCGTCATCCGTATGCCATCCAGCCCCAGAACCCGGTCCGCGATGAACAGACTGTAATAGCGGTAACCGATCAGATAGACGCAGACGGCGGCAATCACCACCCACAGGGCGTTGATGGTTTCTCCGCGCGAGAGTGCCACCACCCCCAGTGCCCACGCCCCCAGCAGGGCGGCAACCCACCAGCCCAGCTGATGGAACCAGGGCGAACGCTTCGAGGGATCAGAACCGGAAGCTGACATGGTTTTCTGTCTCCGAAAATACCGGCCAACCCGCACCGGCGACATGTTGATGAAGAACGGAACCTGCGCGGGACAGATGCATCCATGAGGCGCATACCCCAAAGACATGTACCCATGACACGTACCCATCGGGACATGTGCGTCGCATGAAGCATGCATCAATGGGACTGCGCTCCTGAAGCGCCCTGTGCCCGGCGGCCGCCCGCAGTTATTTTGCATCCATCACCCATGCTCATGAAACATCACGTGCGAGAAACATCCGGCTGTTAGGCTGACGGTTTCGTCCTGCCCGATGCACCGGCAACGCCACGGCACCGGACAGACGGCATCCACCCTCTTTCCCCGACAACCGCGCTGTACGCTGCGTTTTTGCAGGATCTGCCGCCATTGCCGGCATCGGCCGTAACGGGCGGCAGCGGCCGGCTCCGGTCAATCCCTGTCTTTACCCGTACGGGCCGGATCCGCACAATGGGCCCGGGCCACCGGCCAGGGAAAGGACATTCTGCCGAAAGGCACGCCTTTCATCCCATATTGCAAAAACACACGTCATCATATGCAAGGAGACCACCCATGACCGTCGCTGCCATCGATGATCCCGCCCTCGTCGCAGAACTCGTCCCCACCGGCCGCCTGCGCGCCGTCATCAACCTCGGCAACGCCCTGCTGGCCCACCGTCAGCCCGACAGTCCCGAGCCGGCTGGTGTCTCGGTCGATTTGGCCCGCAGCCTCGCCCGCCTGCTGGGGGTGGAGCTGGACCTGATCCCGGTGAACATCGCGGCCGAGGCCGTGGCCGCCGTCACGGAGGAGCGGGCCGACATCGGCTTCTTTGCCATCGACCCGGAGCGCGGGGCCGGCATCGGCTTCACGGCACCCTATGTGCTCATCGAGGGCGCCTATCTGGTGCTCAAAAACTCTCCGCTGACCGACAATGCCCAGGTCGATGCCGAGGGGCACCGGATCGTGGTCGGCAAGGGCAGTGCCTACGACCTCTGGCTCACCCGGAACATCCGGCATGCCACCCTGGTGCGCGCCGCCTCCTCCCAGGCCGTGGTCGACACCTTCATGGCCGACCGGCTGGACGTGGCCGCCGGCGTGCGCCAGCAGCTGGAAGCCGACGCGGCCCGCGTGCCCGGCCTGCGCCTGCTGCCCGGCCGCTTCATGGTGATCGAACAGGCCATGGGCCTGCCGAAGGGGCGCAGCGAGCGCGCCGCCGGCCTGCTGAAGAGCTTCGTCGAGCACGCCAAGGCCAGCGGCGCCGTGGCCGCCGCCCTGCAGGCCCATCATATTCATGGAGCCAGCGTGGCCCCGGCGGCCACCCAGCCCTGATGAGGCTCCCTGCCCGACCGGCTGTCAGGCAGGCGTGACACAATCATCGGACGAGGGCCGCCGGGCCCCCGTCCGGTTTGACAGCGGGGCGGCCCTGCAGGCATCCTTCGGCCCGGCCACACTGCAGCAAAAACCCGGCAACACACCCTGATTCATCAAGAAAGGGCAATTTGCGCATAACATTGAGGGTTTCCACTGAAATCGGCCTCTACGACGGACGGATCCGCACAAGGGGGCCCCGTGGCCTCCTGGCCCGTCAGCCCGACGGCCAGCCCGCCCGTTCCAAGGACTGACATGACCGCGTTCGCCCCCCAAAACAGCTACTCCAAGGAAGAACTGATCGCCTGCGGCAAGGGCCAGCTCTTCGGCCCCGGCAATGCCCGCCTGCCCCTGCCCAACATGCTGATGGTCGACCGCATCGTCGAGATCAACAAAACGGGCGGCAAGTTCCACAAGGGCGAGATCATCGCCGAGCTGGACATCAGCCCGGACCTGTGGTTTTTTGGCTGCCACTTCGAGAGCGACCCCGTCATGCCCGGCTGCCTGGGGCTGGACGCCATGTGGCAGCTGGTCGGTTTCTACCTGGGCTGGACCGGTGCCCCCGGCCGCGGTCGCGCCCTGGGTTGCGGCGAGGTCAAGTTCAGTGGCCAGGTGCTGCCCAAGCACCGCAAGATCACCTATCACATCCACATGAAGCGCGTGATGAACAGCAAGCTGGTGCTGGGCATCGCCGATGCAGAGATGAGCGTGGACGGCCGCAAGATCTACGAAGGCAACGGTCTGCGCGTGGGTCTGTTCACCAGCACGGACGACTTCTGAACCCCGTGCCGAGGAACCCCGCCCATCGCCTGTCACGCAAGCATCCGGGAGCCAAAACATGAAACGAGTCGTCGTCACCGGTATAGGCATCGTCTCCAGTCTGGGCAACAACTGCCAGGAGGTCCTGGCATCGTTGCGTGCGCTGAAGTCGGGCATCACCTTCGACCCCGTCTATCGGGACATGGGGCTGCGCTCCCAGGTTGCCGGCAACATCGCCCTTGATCCCAAGGAGCACATCGATCGCAAGATCCTGCGCTTCATGGGACCGGCTGCCGCCTACTCCTACATCGCCCTGCAGGAGGCCATCGCCCAGTCCGGGCTCACCCCCGAACAGGTCTCCAACCTGCGCACCGGCATCGTCGCCGGCAGCGGCGGAGCCTCGTCGTCGTCGCAGGTGGAGCTGGCCGACGTGCTCCGTGCCAGCGGCATCAAGCGCGTGGGCCCCTACGGCGTCACCAAGTGCATGGGCTCCACCGTCTCGGCCTGCCTGGCCACACCCTTCCAGATCAAGGGCGTCAACTACTCCATCAGCTCGGCCTGCTCCACCAGCGCCCACTGCATCGGCCACGGTGCCGAACTCATCCAGCTGGGCAAGCAGGACATCGTCTTCGCCGGTGGCGGCGAGGAAGTATCGTGGCAGATGAGCATGCTGTTCGACGGCATGGGCGCCCTGTCCAGCCGCTACAACGACACCCCCGAGGTGGCCAGTCGCGCCTACGACGCCGACCGTGACGGCTTCGTCATCTCCGGCGGCGGCAGCATGCTGGTGCTGGAAGAGTACGAACACGCGAAAGCCCGTGGCGCGAACATCCTGTGTGAACTCACCGGCTACGGCGCCACCTCCGACGGCTACGACATGGTCCAGCCCTCCGGCGAGGGCGCCGTGCGCTGCATGCAGATGGCACTGGCCCAGCACGGTGGCAAGGTCGACTACATCAACGCCCACGGCACCTCCACCCCGGTGGGCGACACCAAGGAGCTGGAGGCCATCCGCGCCACCTTCGGCAACGACATCCCGCCGATCAGCTCCACCAAGTCGCTGTCGGGGCACGCGCTGGGGGCCGCCGGCTCCAACGAGGCCATCTACGCCATCCTGATGATGCAGAACGGCTTTGCCTGCGGCAGTGCCAACATCCAGAAACTGGACGAAAAGGCCGAGGGCATGCCCATCCTGCGCGAGAACCGCGACGTGTCGCTCGACGCCGTCATGTCCAACAGCTTCGGCTTTGGCGGCACCAACGCCACCCTGATCTTCAAACGGGTCTGATATCGCCCCTATCCGCCGGCCGCTCCGGGATGGCCGGCACGGCGCATGTCGTGAACCCATTCCGCCCCGCACGGGCAAACGGGTGCACGAACCGCCCTAACCTTCCTCACCCACTTTCCCTGCTTCAGGAGAACACCATGGCCTACACGCTGCCCACACTGGGCTACGCCTACGATGCGCTCGAGCCCCACATCGACGCGCAGACGATGGAAATCCACTACACCAAGCACCACCAGACCTATGTCAACAACCTGAATGCCGCCCTGGAAGGCGCCGGCATCGCCACCGACGAGCCGGTGGATGCCCTCATCGCCTACCTCGACAACCTGCCGGAGGCCATCCGCGGTGCCGTGCGCAACAATGGTGGCGGCCATTCCAACCACAGCCTGTTCTGGTCCATCATGGGCCCGAACAAGGGTGGCAAGCCCACCGGCGCGCTGGCCAGCGCCATCGACCGTGACCTGGGCGGCTTCGACGCCTTCAGGGACGCCTTCACCAAGGCCGCACTGACCCGCTTCGGCAGCGGCTGGGCCTGGCTGTCGGTCGACGCCAACGGCAAGCTGGTGGTCGAAAGCTCGCCAAATCAGGACAGCCCGCTGATGGGCAAGGTGGCCGGCATGAGCGGCAACACCCCGGTGCTGGGCCTGGACGTGTGGGAGCACGCCTACTACCTGCACTACCAGAACCGCCGTCCCGACTACATCGCCGCGTTCTACAACGTGATCGACTGGGACGAAGTGGCCCGCCGTTACGACGCCGCCAAAGGCTGAGCCTCACCTGCGCATCGAGCCCAAACCCGCCCCTCCGGCGGGTTTTTTTGTGCGTGCGCCAGCCGCAGGCAACACTTCCCAGAAAAACAACGCATTCCACCGGCCATCCTCTCCCCGCCAGCCGGCCATCTGCGCTCACCGCCATTTCCCTTGTCATTCACAAATACAGCACAAAAACCACATCACCCAAAAACCGCTCCGCCCCGCGCAAGCAGCGCCCGGCCACTCATCGCCCCGTGATTCCCACCAGTCGAAAGGCCCGGAAAAACCGTTTGTTTGTTGCCGAAACACAGGCCCCGTGCCATGGGCTGCCGCCCCAAAAATACGCACAATGAAAATCCGTCGGCAGCGAACCATCCCTTCCCTGTCACGGCAAAAGATATCCGACCCGCCCCTGCGACACGCCGGTTTTTCGCAGCCCGGACCGGATTCAACCGGCAGGCATTCCCACACAGAGGGCCCGAATGAGCGGCAAGCAGCACAACCAGGTCGACCGATCCCGCAATCACCCGGCGCAGGCGCCCATGACACCACCGGGCGTACGCAGGCGCGCCCTGCGCTGGACGGCCCCCATGCTCGGCGCCTGTGCCCTCGCCCCCATGGCCGTCTGGGCCGAAACACCCGTCACCAGCCCGCTGGACTCCAGCCACGTCGACCTGCAGCGCGTCACCGTGCCCGACACGCCCATCGGTGTGCTGGCCGAGCCGCCCGTGGCCCCGCTGCAGCATGGCATTGCCCGCATCACCGTCGAGGTGGACCGCAACGACGTGCCCGCCGACGGCCAGAGCCCGGTCAAGCTGACCATCCGCGCCTTCGATGCCGACAACCAGGCCGTGCGCGGCGAATCCTTCGTCGACATCGAAACCTCCGGCGGCCGCCTGCAGTTGCCTGGTGCCCGCAGCGACGAGAAGGGCCTGTTCCCGGCCGACCTGAACCCGCTGGAACCCGGCATGCGCGTGGCGCTGAACAATGGCCATGCCACCGTGCTGCTGCTGGCGCCGGCCGCCCCACAGACGGTGGAACTGCGTGTGTCCGCCGGCCCCGTACAGGTGGTGGGTGACATCGATTTCGTGCCCGAGCTGCGCGACATGATCGCCGTGGGCTTCGTGGAGGGCGTGATCTCGCTGCGCCGTGACCGTTCCCTGCGTCTGGACGAAGCCCGCCCCAGCGACGGCTTCGAGGACCAGATCCGCACCTGGAGCCGCGAGAGCCACGATGGCAAGCGCAGCGCCGCCGCCCAGAGCGCCTTCTTCCTGAAGGGCAAGGTGCGCGGCGACACGCTGCTGACCATGGCCTACGACAGCGAACATCCCGACAACGACCGCCTGTTCCGCGACCTCGACCCCGAGCGCTGGTACCCCGTCTACGGCGACAGCAGCCAGACCGGGTTCGATGCCCAGAGCAACAGCCGCCTCTACGTCCGGCTGGACAAGAACAAAAACTACCTGCTGTACGGCGACATCGTCACCGGCAGCGGCTTTTCCGAACGGGCCGGCCAGGGGCGCGTCGCCCGCCTGCAGCGCCGTGACCTCGGCCAGTACGAGCGCGCCCTGACCGGCGTGCGCGGCCACGTGGAAGGCAGGCGCGGCTTCTTCGACAGCTTTGCCGCCTACGACAGCCTGCGCCAGGTGGTGGAAGAATTTCCGGGGCGTGGCATTTCGGGCCCCTACACCGTCACCAACGCAGCCAGTGCCGTGGTGGGCACCGAACAGGTCGTGCTGGTCACCCGTGACCGGCATGCGCCATCGCGCATCCTGAAGACCCAGCCACTGGTCCGCTTCACCGACTACACCTTCGAACCCTTCAGCGGCCGCATCCTGCTCAACCGCCCCGTGCCGTCGCTCGACGAGAACCTGAACCCGGTCTCGCTGCGCATCACCTAC
>ERZ773068.916-NODE-916-length-15088-cov-17.066853_pt1 | contig 15088 bp, 10 predicted proteins | sample MGYA00580620_ERZ773068 | MGnify/ENA primary metagenome ERZ773068 (study PRJEB29015, sample SAMEA2737983) | human oral metagenome | biome: human oral; feature: human-associated habitat; material: dental | place: China | collected 2101 ... | reverse complement strand
CAGGTGTCTTTAAAGCAAGGGATAAAATTACAGGTCTGACAGAATTTCTATCAGGAACTACAGACCTTTCACGGGGGCTTTGTGATACCAATATTGAAAATCTCTTTGTGATTCAGGCTGGCTCTGTGTCACCAAATCCGACAGCTCTTCTTCAAAGTAAGAATTTCAGTACAATGCTTGAAACCTTGCGGAAATATTTTGACTACATCATTGTAGATACGGCTCCTGTCGGTGTCGTGATTGATGCGGCTATCATTACGCGAAAATGCGATGCTTCTATTTTAGTTGCAGCAGCAGACGAAACAAATCGACGGGATATTCAAAAAGCGAAGGAACAGTTGGAACATACAGGGAAGCCGTTTTTAGGAGTTGTGTTGAATAAATTCGATACTTCAGTAGACAAATACAATTCTTACGGGAGCTATGGGAATTATGGGAAAGAATAGGTCGTTCAGTATAGGTGTAAGGAGATTTTTAGATCTATAGTCAGATTCTTTAGAAGTTACTAGATTCAAATCATATTGAATTGAAATGAAAATTTCAAAAGAGTTTTTAAGGTAAGTTTCTTAATTTGAGACTGAAATCGGTCCTCCACTTCCACACCGTAGAAAAACAGGGTAAGCGAGAAATGTTAATCGCTTGGTTTTTGAAAATCATAAATATGAGATAGCTTTTAAATCTCTAAGGAGAGCTGGCTTTGAGAGGTAATTTATGTATAGGGTAACAAAACGATTAGGAGATATTTTACTTTCTTTAATGGGAATAATAGTACTTTTTCCCGTGTTTATTATAATTGCAATTGCGATAAAGGTTGATTCAAAAGGACCAGTAATATTTAAACAAAAGCGATTTGGACTTTATAAGAAATCTTTCTATGTATTGAAATTTCGAACTATGAAGGTCGAATCGCCAAAATATGTGGCGACTCGAGACTTGGATAAGCCAGAACAGTGGATTACCAAGGTGGGATCTTGCTTGCGTAAAACATCTTTAGATGAACTACCTCAACTGTGGAACATTCTTGTTGGTGATATGAGTGTTGTAGGTCCTAGGCCCGTAGCCATAAATGAACTTGATTTGATTAAAGAAAGAGAGAAGTATGGTGCCAATGATATCTTACCAGGATTAACTGGATGGGCACAAATTAATGGACGTGATAATTTATCAACAGAGATGAAGGCAGAGATAGATGGTTATTATGTAAAACATATGTCGTTAAGAATGGATCTTAGATGTATCATTAGAACAATCCCCTACGTATTAAAACGTAAGGGAATTGTGGAGGGTAGTGGTAAGAAAGAGTTGGATTGATGCAATGAAAATTCTATTTGTTTGTCAACATTATAAGCCAGAACCTTTTAGGTTGTCAGATATTTGTGAGGGTCTAGTTCAAAGAGGGCACGAGGTGGCTGTTTTGACAGGGATTCCTAACTATCCCGAGGGGGAAATATACGCTGATTATCGTAAGGGGAAAAAAAGAAGAGAGACTATAAATGGTGTTACTATTTTTCGTTCATACACAATTGCTAGGAGAAAGAATACTTTATACCGTATATTGAATTATTTTAGTTTTGCTCTTTCCTCTACGATAGGTGTTTTATTTGGGCGTTATAAAGCAAAAGATGGATCGGATTTTGATTGTGTCTTTGTCAATCAACTGTCTCCAGTTATGATGGCTTGGGCTGGTATGGCTTATAAAAATAAGTATAACAAACCTATGTTTTTGTATTGCATGGATGTTTGGCCAGATAGTTTAATTGTAGGTGGGGTGAAGGAAAATGGATTGATCTACAAGATATTTGAATTTATTTCAAAAAAAGTATATCAAGCAAGCGATTATATATTTGTTACTAGTTTAGCTTTTAAAGATTATTTTGTGAAAAAATTTAATATACCTCGTAACAGCATTGCTTACTTGCCACAATATGCAGAGGATTTGTTTCTACCAGATGAATTAAAAACGAATAAAAATACTATTGATTTAACTTTTGCTGGAAACATTGGAAAAGCACAAAGTTTGGAAACCATTTTGAAAGCTGCCAGTTTGTTAGAAAAGATTCCCGATCTGCCCCGAAAAATCCACTTTCATTTTGTTGGAGATGGTACCGAGTTATCCAATATGCAAGAATTATCACGCACATTAGGGTTAGAGAATGTTTCATTCTATGGTAGGCGTTCTGTAGAGGAAATGCCTGAGTTTTATAAGAAATCAGATGCAATGCTAGTTTCTTTAATAGGTGACTCAATAATTTCTTGTACCATGCCTGGAAAGGTACAATCTTATATGGCAGCAGGAAAACCAATTATAGGGGCGATTTCAGGAGATACTCAGAGAGTGGTAGAAGAAGCTCAATGTGGATTTATAAGTCCTGAAAAGGATGTAGACCAATTGGTAAAAAATATTTGTGAATTTAGTATGCTTTCTATAGAAAAAAAAGAGGAGTTAGGAAAAAAAGCACGTTGCTATTATGAAGAGCACTTTTCGAAGGATAGGTTTATGGTGAGTTTAGAGAATCATTTAAGAGAGGGGCTTCTATCGTGAAGGTTTTAATGATTAATTCCGTTTGTGGTATTAGGAGTGTAGTGTTCTAAAAAACATGACGAGGCTGAGGTAAAGACTAAGTTGGATTAATTGCAACGGAAAAATATTTTATGAAAAGATTAATTATTTGTAGTACTCCCAACCCGAGCGTTCTGCTATAGTAGGAAATTACGAAATTTTGGTAATTTAAGGATCTAAATCATGATGGTAATGAAGTTTTCAACGATACTATGAAAAAGGTCATGAGGGTTACCAAAGAATGAATTTACATAAAGAATAGATTAATGGTGTCAGTACCTCGTTACTGAAGCTTTCTTAGAAATCGGGAATCTGTTTATATAGGTTTATAGATGTGATATCCCTTGGTTTGTCAGAAGCATCAGTCTTGTTGGGGAGTTTATAATAGTTTTCGGCTTTATATGCTGACGGCAAACTGTCATTGGTTCAATTGGTGGAGAAACCCAAAAATTGTTAAAAAAACTCAATGTAGTTTTGTGATTCCTGTACAAGATTTCCAAAAGATGAGTAAGCATATAAATATTTGTAGGATTAATGTTATTATAGAAACTGGTAATAGGAAGACGGGGAAGAGGCAATTTGAAAACTACCTCAGAAATGTATAATTTATTAGTGATTTATTAGCATATTTTGAAATAATCGTAAATAAGAAAGATGGATGAATATTTTGATGACAATAAGGAGGGGACATGGAAACCCAAAAGAAATTAGTTTATTTTCCCAACAGTAGTTTGCGTCTGTATGTTTTACTTGTAGCTATTGTCTTATCTATTTTGTCACAGACTCCCTATATCTGGAAGTTAAGCGGTATTCCTACGCAAATTCTAATTATGCCATTCTGGTTGTTGTTGGGATTTCTGTCTATTTCTTCAAAGATTCATCTGGAACGACCTTTCCTATTTTTTTTATTAATAATAGGTTATCTAGTTAGTTCCCTTGCTTTGCTAGAGATAGTTACGGGAATATCCTATCTCTTTAACGGTTTGTCTCAGCAACTTTACTTAGCTGTAGGTGTGATGGTATTAGGCTATTGGAATGCGGATGTGATCATTCGTTATTGGAAAATCCTTGCCATGCTCTTTGTGGGAGTATCTTTGCTGATTTCAGCAGATATTTATTTCCAATATTTTAGAGGACATAGATTTACAAATATTGAGTATGTCTATCGGGCGAAGAATTCGGCAGCCTCTATCTTTTTATCAGCAGTTATCCTCAACTTTTCTATCTATAACCGAAAGTGGGGAATGTGGAAAAAAGTCTTACTGTTCGTTAGCAGTGGCTTGTTGATTTATATGTGTATTCTTATGCGGTCGCGAGCAGTTCTTTTAGCGACGGCAGCTCTTCCTCTAGTTTATATATGGTTCCAGCAGACTTCTTGGACTCGGAAGTTAGGATGGACATTAGGACTTTCTACCTTAGTGAGTGCGCTTTTGCTCAATCCAGCTATCTATGATTTTTTTATCAATAATCTATTTTTAAAGATGACGTCTGAATACAGACCATCTGGTCTGACTTTGGACTATGTTTCCTCCAACCGTTTTGTGTATTTTGAGGTCTTTGCTAAAGAAATTTCAGGATATGAACTAACGGGAATTGGTTATTATTATATGGATAATTTTTATCTGGAGAGCCTCCTCAATTATGGTTATATAGTAGGAACAGCTTTTATTCTCGTAGCCTTGTCTCCTATGTTCTATGCCTTCTGGCAACGTTCGTCGCCTCACTGTTTTCACATACTCTTTACGGCTCTGGCTTTTTCTTATACTGTCAATTCCTTATTTGAAGGTTATGCACCCTTTGGACCTGGTGCCAAGAGTTTTATCCTTTGGTTAGTCTTTGGTTGCCTTCTAAATAAACAACTTGGAAAGGTTGGTGAGCATTCTGAAACAGGCTAGTTTAAAGTGGAACTATGTGTTTAATCTTGTCAATAAGCTGCTTTCCCTATTCATACCACTTATTGTCACTCCTTATGTCACTAGAGTTTTTTCTTCAGATCGTCTAGGTGTCTATACTTATACTAATACAGTAGCTTCTTACTTTGTCACCTTTACCTTGATGGGGATTAGTATGTATGGGAGCAAGCAGATTTCCCTGAAAAGACATGATAAGATAGCAGTCAACGATGAGTATGGTACCTTGCTGACGGTGCAACTGCTCAACGCAGGTATAGCTATTGTAACTTACTTTCTCTACGTGACTTTTTTTGTCAGAAGTCATCAGGATATTTACTGGGTTCAGATGTTGTATGTGATTTCTGCTTGCTTTGATATGACTTGGTTCTTGTCAGGTTTGGAACGCTTTCGTGAAATCGCTGTGCGAAATATCATTATTAATGTCTTATCAGCCTTCATGATTTTTGTCTTTGTGCATACAGAGGCAGATTTGGGCATCTATACTTTGATAAAGGTAGGGACAATTTTTGTCAGTCAGTTGGCTCTTTTTTTGCCAGTTTTTCTGAAGCAACAGTTTTATCTTGCAAATAGCAAACAAATTCAACGTGCTTATAAAGGGTTACTCTTGCTGTTTATCCCTGTTTTGGCAGATACTCTTTTTCAAACTATGGATAAGGTTATGCTGGGAATTTATGCATCCTATACCGCTGTGGGTTTGTATTACTCAAGTAGGATGATTACCGACATTCCACAAACAGTCATTACTTCACTCAATATAATTTTATTTCCACGAATAACACATCTTTTGAGTCAGGATAAAAAGGCAGAAGCTAGTACACTCTTTTATCAGTCTTTTATTATAGTTATTGCTCTGTCACTAGCTACAGCTTTTGGGGTCAGTGCCATTGCTAAGGATTTTGTAGGGATCTTCTTTGGAATTTCCTATGCTACAGTGGCAGATTATGTGCCTAGTTTATCGCTTTATATCTGCCTTGCTGCATGGAGTGGAACGATTCGTTATCAATATCTAATACCTCATTCTATGGAGAAAGTGTATGTAGTAGCTATTGTGTTGGGAAGTGGAATCAATCTAGTTTTAAATGCTCTCTTAATTCCTTATTTTGGAGTGTACGGTTCCATTTCAGCCACCATTTTATCCGAATTAGTGATTTGTATTTATCAGACCTATCCTATTCGAAAGGATATTCCTCTTGAAAGATTATTAGGTTATGTGATTATTTTTGGAGCCTTGTCCTGTCTTATGTATCTAGCCATCGGTTGGTTACGTCTGTTTTTGTTAGGACGCCTCTCTACCTTATTGCTATTGGTAAGTGAAGTAATATTTGGTGTGCTGGTTTTGACTGTTGCAACTATTATTTATGTCTATCTAGGTAACTCAGTCTTATGGGATTTTATTAAAAAATATTTAGAAAGTAGGAAAAAAGTATGATTTCTATCATTATGCCAGCTTATAATGAAGAAAAAAATATCGGAACAGCTATTAGCAGTATTCAACAGCAAACATATACTGATTTTCAGTTGATTATCGTTAATGATGGATCTACAGACAATACGGCAGTTATTGTACAGGAAAAAATCATGGGAGATGAGCGAATTGTTTTTTTGAATCCTGGAAAGATTGGCAAGGTGCCAGCTTATAACTTGGCTTCACAGTATGTAAAAGGAGACTGGATCTATTTTATGGGAGCGGATGACCAATTGCCATTGGATGCCTTTGAAAAGTGGATCAAGGAGGCGCAAAAGTGGAATCCTGCAGAAAAGGTAGCTTTAAGAGCTCGGATGCAGATGGTTTCTGATTCTTCTAAATATGATGGCTTGGTATTACCCAAGAAAAATACCGTACGTAACTTTAGTGGACCACTGACATTGCTATCAAAAGCTATGCACCGTTTTATTCTTCCTATACCAGATACTTATCCGAATGAAGATACCTGGTGGAGTTGCTGTATCGAGTATTTTGCAGATCATGTTTCATTGATTGAGGATATTGTAGTTTATTATCGCGTTCACGAGGGGAATTCTATTTCAAGGACATCTACTTTTGCTCTCTTTAATGAGAAATACCATATACGTCAGATTATACGTCGTGATTTTGTAAATCGATTTAATCAAGAGTTGACAGTAGATCAAAAAGCTAAATTACAACGTGAGTTGGATTTGGAAGAGGCTCGTTATAAAGGAAAAAGATTACCAATTCTACTGGCACCAGATATTCCAATGGTACATCGGATTCGTTTGCTCTTTTTATCTAGCAAGTGTTCTTATTCAATAAAGGTAAAATTTGATCGCTTTTTTTTAGGACATTAGGAAGGAGGAGCAGATGCCGAAGAAAAAAATTGCCTATATTACTAATAACATTGCTCCTTTTAGGGTTATGTTATTAGATGAGCTAGCTAAGCATGCAGAAGTTACTCTTTTTTATGTGCATGAAATTGAGGCGGGGGTAAAGGCTGAGTATGTCAAGCTACGACCTGTTCGCACCAATCTCCAATCAATCACAGAACTAGGTTTATTTCAGACGTTTCAAATGTTGAAAGAGATGGATATGGTGTTCTTTGATGGCTATACTGGGTGGGAAAAGATGTTCTTGATGAGCGGCATGTGGATAACAGGACGGCAGTACGCTATTTCTGTTGATGGTATAATAAATCATAGTAATATCTCACTTAAGCAGAGATTGCTAGATTTAATTAAGTCCGTTGCTCTAAGAAAAGCGGAGTTTGTGCTTAGCACCAATACCCCAACAGATACTTATATACAACAATTGGCTCCCAAGGCAAAGATTAAACGACACATATTTTCAACTCTTTCACAGGATGATTTAAAAAGAATAGCTGTTGTAGATTCTGATACTATCTTTGACAAGTATCAGATAAAAAAAGAAGAAAAAAACTTGCTTTTTGTTGGGAAATTTGTAAAAGAGAAGGGAGTTTCGGAGTTGCTTGCTTTTATGAAAGAACAGAGAGCGGGGACTTCTATACAGCTAATCATGGTTGGGGGCACAAAAGAAGAATTATCAATTTTTGAAACGGATATTTCCTCTAATATACATATTATTCCTTTTTTAGAAAAAATTGATATTTTAGAGCTAATGCGAGTGGTAGATGTCTTTGTCTTACCTACTTATAGTGACACTTGGGGATTGGTTATTGTAGAAGCTTTATCAGCAGGCATTCCTATTGTTTCTACTAATCGTTGTAATGCTGCTTTAGAATTTATAAAGGATGGTAAAAATGGCTATCTAATGAAGGAATTGAATAAGGAAGAGTTAACCAGTAAGCTGAATGAAGCTCTGAAATTAAATTTTGCTCAGGTGGCTCTCTATGATCGAAAATTGATGGAGAATTACCACTTAGAAGGGGCAGCAAAAAATATTATGGATATCTTGGAGGAAAGTCATGATTAATTCCTCTTGTGCTTTATTTATTGTTAGTTGTGAGACTAATCAGCAGGTAGTCAATCTCCTCATTAAGTCCATGCGTCAGCAAATTTCTCATACGGTATCTATCTATGTTTCATCAGATGGCCCATTGTTAATCACGGATCCTAGCGTACGGGTTTTGATTGGTCAGGAAGAAATTTTTGGAGATCGTGTTGCAACTACTTTGGCACAAGTTACTGAAGAGCGAGTCATTGTTTTTTGTGATGACTTTATCGTAGAAAAACCAGCTAAAATTGAAGAATTAGAAGGACTACTGTCGCTGATGGAAGATGATCCAAGTATTGCTAGTATTGCCTTATCACAAATATCTGGAGGGAATACATCTGAGCGTATTGCTGAGCATTATATAAGGCGCACGCAATATGCCCCCTATAAGACAACTCTTCAATGTGCTATTTGGAAGAAGTCGAGCTTGATTCAACTCATGAAGGGGAGTCCCTCTCCTTGGGAATTTGAAATTTATCATAACTTTAAAACTTACCTGACGAAAGAGAAATTTTATGCTTTAGAGGATGATAGGTTCCAACCTATCCCTTATAATCGAGGAAAGTTGATCATTAGAGGTAAGGTTGTTAAACCTGAAAAAGAACGTTTGGAGGAACTTTTGGGTTATTCATTAGATTTATCAGATTTTCCAGAAACGGAGTCTTTTGTCCAGGGGGCAAATCTTACTGTAAGCTATCGGTTGAAGAGAAAGATTAAATTGTTAGCAAAAGAAATTATTTATCGTTTGAAATCTAAGATTAAGAATAAGAAAGAATAGTGAAAAAAAGTTTATAATATTTGGTGGATGCAAAAGATTTAAAGATTATGTTATCTTTATTTCCACATCTTTTAAAAATAAATATAGCTTTTCTTTTGGATAAGGTGTATGTTAAAACTCTCACCAATATTATTTGTCAGAAAAATATGGTAGTTCGTTATTTTTTATGTTATTAGGCTTTAAATTTATTGAAAAAGCATTATATTGAACATTATTATAGATAGGAGTAGTAACTATGTTTACAAAGAAAACTCTCCTTATTACAGGGGGGACAGGTTCATTCGGGAATGCAGTTCTCAAACGATTTTTGGGAACAGATATTTCGGAGGTACGTATCTTTTCACGGGATGAGAAGAAACAGGATGATATGCGTCATGAGTTTCAAGCAAAAATGCCAGAAGTAGCTGATAAGATACGTTTTTACTTAGGAGATGTGCGTGATTTAGCTTCTGTTAAAAATGCTATGATCGGTGTGGATTATGTATTTCATGCGGCTGCATTAAAACAAGTTCCTTCTTGTGAATTTTTTCCTGTGGAAGCAGTCAAAACTAACGTTTTAGGAACTGAAAATATTCTCACTGCAGCTATTGAAGCTGGAGTAAAACAAGTCATCTGCCTTTCTACAGATAAGGCGGCTTATCCTGTTAATGCGATGGGAACCTCTAAGGCTATGATGGAAAAGATTGCTGTTGCTAAGTCAAGGACGGTGAAAGAAGATCAGACAAAAATCTGTGTAACTCGTTACGGCAATGTTCTATGTAGTCGTGGTTCTGTGGTTCCTCTATGGATTGAGCAAATAAAGCAAGGGAACCCTATAACGATTACGGAACCTAGTATGACTCGTTTTATTATGTCCTTAGAAGAAGCGGTGGACCTAGTTCTCTTTGCCTTTGAAAAAGGGAAAACAGGAGATATCTTAGTTCAGAAAGCACCAGCCTGCACCATTGAAGTGTTGGCGCAAGCTGTTACGGAACTTTTTGCACCTAATCAAGATATTAAAGTAATCGGTATTCGCCACGGTGAAAAGATGTATGAAACGTTGTTGACTAATGAAGAATGTACGAATGCAATTGATTTAGGCGGTTTCTATCGTGTGCCTAGTGATAATCGAGATCTTAACTATGATAAGTATTTTAATGAAGGGGATGCTAAACGCAATCCCTTAACAGAGTTTAACAGTAGTAATACAGAATTATGGAATGTCGAGCAGGTCAAGGAAAAACTCTTACTTTTACCCTATATTAGGGAAGAATTAGCAACTTTAAATCAGTGAGGTATCCTATGAAAATAGCAGTAGCAGGGACAGGTTATGTGGGTTTATCTATTGCAATTCTCTTAGCGCAATATCATAAGGTTATAGCGGTAGACGTTATTCCTGAAAAGGTAGAGCTTATCAATCGCCGCCAATCTCCCATTAAGGATGATGATATTGAAGCTTATTTAGTGGAAAAGGAACTAGACCTAGTTGCAACATTAGATGGTAATGAAGCTTATCAGGAGGCTGACATTGTCATAATTGCTGTTCCAACTAACTATGACAGTAAAAAAAATTATTTTGATACATCTGTTGTGGAGGAAGTTATTGAGCAGATTATTACAGTTAATTTGAAGGCAACAATTGTCATAAAGTCCACGATTCCTGTGGGATATACAGAGAGTCTCCGAACACGTTTTGGGCAAGCTAAGATTCTCTTTAGTCCTGAATTTTTACGAGAGTCTAAAGCACTTTATGATAATCTCTATCCTAGTCGAATCATCGTTGGAGCAGATTTAAGAGATACGGAACAGGTGGCTCAGGCTGAGCGTTTTGCAACTCTTTTGCAGGAGGGTTCACTTAACCCTGATGTTGAGACCTTAATTATGGGTGTAACAGAGGCAGAAGCAGTCAAGCTATTTGCCAACACCTATTTGGCTTTGCGGGTTTCTTACTTTAACGAATTGGATACCTATGCTGAGATGAAGGGATTGGATACCAAATCCATCATTGACGGAGTAGGGTTGGATCCACGAATTGGTAGTCATTATAACAATCCATCATTTGGTTATGGGGGTTATTGTCTGCCCAAAGATAGTAAGCAGTTACTGGCGAATTATCATGATGTGCCACAAAATATAATGACAGCTATTGTAGAAAGTAACCGCACTCGCAAGTATTTTATTGCTAATCGTATTTTGGAAAAGGCGATGGACCTTTCAGACGGTAATCAAGCAATCATAGTAGGTGTTTACCGCTTAACTATGAAGAGTGGTTCGGATAATTTCCGTCAATCATCAATTCAAGGTGTTATAAAATGTTTAAAAGACAAGGGTGTAGAAGTAATTATCTATGAACCAACTTTGGAGGATCATAGCTTTTTCTTTGGGAATCAGGTGATTAATGATTTGGAAGTTTTTAAGTCTAGCAGTCAAGTGATTGTTGCCAATCGGATGGAAAAATCTTTATATGATGTGCTAGAAAAAGTTTATACAAGAGATATTTTTCAGCGAGATTAAGTATATGGAGGAAAAAATATGCCATTAAATATTTTAGTGACGGGTTCTAAAGGATTTGTAGGAAAAAATCTTATCTCTACTCTGGAAGCTTTGAAGGATGGACGAGATAGAACTCGTCCTAATCTAGAGATTGGAGAGATTTTTCAGTATGATCGTGATACAGATCCTATTTTATTAGATGAATATTGTAAGAAGGCCGATTTTGTATTCCATTTAGCTGGTGTCAATCGTCCTCAGAATTCTGATGAATTCATGGAGGGAAATTACGGTTTTTCCAGTAGATTATTAGAGATTTTAGAAAAGTATGAAAACACTTGTCCTATTCTACTCTCGAGTTCTACTCAAGCTAGTTTAGAAGGCCGATTTTCAAACTCGGTATATGGACAATCTAAGCTAGCTGGAGAAGAACTCTTCTTCGAATATGGAAAGAAAACGGGAGCACATGTCTTAGTTTACCGTTTCCCTAATCTTTATGGGAAGTGGTGCCGTCCTAACTACAATTCTGCTGTAGCAACTTTCTGTCATAATCTAGCTCACGATTTACCTATTCAAGTAAATGATCCAAGTGTAGAATTGGAGTTGCTGTATATTGATGATTTGATACAAGAGTGTCTAACCGCATTGGAAGGAAATCCTCATCGATGTAATCTAGATGGATTACAAATCTTACCCAGCCCATCAGGAAATTACTGCTATGTACCAACGACTTATCGTGTAACTTTAGGAAAGATTGTTACTCTATTAGAAACATTTAAAAAACAGCCTGATAGTTTAGTTATGCCTGAAATTCCTCAAGGATCTTTTGAAAAGAAATTGTATTCTACCTACTTATCTTATTTACCAGTAGATAAGTTTAAGTTCCCTCTAAAAATGAATATAGATGAACGAGGTAGTTTCACGGAACTATTAAAAACGAGAAATGCGGGTCAATTTTCTGTCAATATTTCTAAACCTGGCATCACCAAAGGGCAACATTGGCACCATTCTAAGTGGGAATTTTTTATGGTTGTGTCAGGTCGTGCTTTGATCCAAGAAAGACGAATAGGGTTGGATGAGAATGGACAAGAATATCCTATTTTCAATTTTGAAGTATCCGGAGACAAGATTGAAGCTATACATATGGTACCAGGATATGCTCATAATATCATTAATCTTTCTGATACAGAAAATTTAGTTACGGTTATGTGGGCTAATGAATCCTTTGATCCTAACCAACCAGATACTTTTTTTGAACCAGTGGAGAAATAAATGAAGATTAGAACAGATTATAGCGATATTCGTTTCTTGAATAATGGCAGACTTAAGTTATTGATTGTTGTGGGAACGCGTCCAGAGATTATTCGTCTAAGTAGTGTTATTACTAAGTGTCGTAAGTATTTCGATGTGATTTTGGCACATACCGGACAGAACTATGATTACAATCTAAATGGTATTTTCTTTGATGATTTAGGTCTAGAGATTCCAGATGTTTATATGGATTCTGTTGGAGATGATCTTGGTGCTACTATAGGGAATATTATCAATACTTCTTATAAATTGATGAATCAAATCAAACCAGATGCTCTATTGATTTTGGGAGATACGAATTCTTGTTTATCAGCTATTGCAGCGAAGCGTTTGCATATTCCAATTTTTCATATGGAAGCAGGGAATCGCTGTAAGGATGAGTGCCTGCCAGAGGAGACCAATCGTCGTATTGTGGATATTATTTCAGATGTCAATCTAGCCTACTCTGAACATGCTCGCAAGTATTTACATGAGTGTGGTTTGCCTAAGGAACGAACTTATGTGACAGGTTCTCCTATGGCAGAAGTCTTACATAAAAATTTAGTTGCTATTGAATCGTCGGATATCCATGAACGTTTGGGGTTGGAAAAAGGAGAGTATATCTTACTTTCAGCGCATCGTGAGGAAAATATTGATACAGATAAGAATTTTAATTCACTCTTTACAGCTATTAATAAACTAGCTGTAAAGTATAATATGCCAATCTTGTATTCTTGTCATCCTCGATCTAAGAAAAAGTTAAAAGAGAGCGGTTTTGAATTAGACAAGCGTGTGATTCAGCATGAACCGCTAGGATTTCATGATTATAATTGTTTGCAGATGAATGCTTTTGCTGTTGTGTCTGATTCAGGAACTTTACCAGAAGAAAGTAGTTTCTTTACTAGTCAAGGACATCCTTTCCCAGCTGTTTGTATCCGTACTAGTACAGAACGTCCTGAGTCCTTGGATAAGGCAGGATTTGTTTTAGCAGGAATTGATGAAAAATCTCTCCTCCAAGCAGTTGAAATTGCTGTTAGTTTACATGAAGATGGAGATTATGGTTTTCCAGTTCCAGACTATATGGAGGAAAATGTTTCTACTAAAGTTGTTAAAATAATACAGAGTTATACAGGTATTGTAGACAAGATGGTTTGGAGAAAAAGGTAAAATTTTTGCTGGCGCTTTATAAACTGTAGTGAGATTGATGAAAAGTCACATCCTGGAGAGACCACGTTGGTTCTCTCCTTTTTGATGTTCAAATCAATGAGAATTCTAGTTTTGAAATTGCCAAAGTTTCGGAAAACGAAGGTATTTTGTTTAATGAGCTTGAAGAGGTTGTTAATAGTCTCTAGTTTTGCTTTAGAATAGTTAAGTTTTAAAGTGTTGATAATTTTATCTTTTTCCTTAAGAATTATCCTAAAAATGTCTGAAAGATTGAGTTCAGCATGTTGATAGTTTTGTCCCTTTCATTATAGATCATATGAGACTTTTTTCTACACTAAGATGGCTAACTTCATTATAGAACTTTCATTTTCAGAATATACCAAATTAACACAAAAATTCTGAAAATTCTGTTGACATCTTTCTGAAAAGGTTCTATAATAGATAGAAAGTTTTAAAGGAGAAAATGATGAAAAGTTCAAAACTATTTGCTCTTGCGGGTGTAACCTTATTGGCGGCTACTACTTTAGCTGCATGCTCTGGATCAGGTTCGAGCGCTAAAGGAGAGAAGACATTCTCATACATTTATGAAACAGACCCTGATAACCTGAACTATTTGACAACTGGTAAGGCTGCGACAGCAGATATTACCAGTAACGTGGTTGATGGTTTGCTAGAAAATGATCGCTACGGGAACTTTGTGCCGTCTATGGCTGAGGATTGGTCAGTGTCCAAGGATGGATTGACTTACACTTATACTATCCGTAAGGATGCAAAATGGTACACTTCTGAAGGTGAAGAATACGCAGCAGTCAAAGCGCAAGACTTTGTAACAGGACTTAAGTATGCGGCTGATAAAAAATCAGATGCTCTTTACCTTGTACAAGGATCGATCAAAGGTTTGGATGCTTATGTAAAAGGGGAAATAAAAGATTTCTCACAAGTAGGAATTAAGGCTCTGGATGATCAGACAGTTCAGTACACTTTGAATAAACCAGAAAGCTTCTGGAATTCTAAGACAACAATGGGGGTAATGGCTCCAGTTAACGAAGAGTTTTTGAACTCAAAAGGGGATGATTTCGCCAAAGGGACAGATCCTAGTAGTATTCTCTATAATGGACCATTCTTGCTCAAATCGATTGTAGCCAAATCTTCTGTTGAATTTGCGAAAAATCCTAACTACTGGGATAAGGACAATGTCCATATCGATAAGGTTAAATTATCATTCTGGGATGGTCAAGATACCAACAAACCAGCTGAAGCCTTCAAGGATGGAAGCTTTACTATGGCACGTCTCTTCCCAACAAGCGCGAGCTACCCAGAGATTGAGACATCATTTAAAGATAACATCGTTTATACCCAACAGGATTCGACTACTTATTTAGTAGGTACGAATATTGATCGCCAGTCATATAAGTACACTTCTAAGACAACAGATGAAGAAAAAACATCAACCAAGAAAGCTCTTCTAAACAAAGATTTCCGTCAAG
>ERZ773068.915-NODE-915-length-15133-cov-6.524738_pt1 | contig 15133 bp, 12 predicted proteins | sample MGYA00580620_ERZ773068 | MGnify/ENA primary metagenome ERZ773068 (study PRJEB29015, sample SAMEA2737983) | human oral metagenome | biome: human oral; feature: human-associated habitat; material: dental | place: China | collected 2101 ... | reverse complement strand
ATGACTACCTGGCCGGCCAGCTGCTGCTGCCCAACGTCTACGACGTGCTGGCCTACCCGTCCGACACCCAGGCCCTGCCCTATGCCGTGCAGCGTGCCCGCCGCCTGCAGCAGATCCGCCTGCACAACATCAGCCTCACCAAGGTCCGCCCGCTCAACGAGCTGATCCCCGGCCTGATGAGCAGCGATGCCGCCGTGCGCCGCGTCGTCAAGCGCGCCCGTCGCCTGCTGGGCCACAACCTGCGCATCCTGATCCAGGGCGAACCCGGCACCGGTCGCAAGACCCTGGCCCACTACTTTGCCCAGTACAACGGCCAGCGCCCCGGCACCGACAGCGCCCAGCTGCCGGCCGTGCCGATGCCTCCCATCGTCAGCTGCAACCGCTACACCCGCGGCATCGACATCGAGGTCGCCTTCCGCAAGGCGACCACCGAGTACCAGGGCACCGGCCAGCCCATCGTCATCCTGGAAAACGTCGAGCAACTCGACCCCACCACCCAGACCGAGCTGCTGTACCTGATCCACAACAGCGAGACGCGCTGGAAGGATGTCAACACGCTGCCGCAGATCATCAGCATCGCCAGCCCGTCGCTGGGCAACCGCATCGTCGAGGGACAGTTCCGCCGCGACCTGTACGATCGCCTGGGCCAGGTGCACCTGTGCCTGCCGGCCCTGCGCCAGCGTGGTGACGACGCCCGCGAACTGGCCCAGTGGCTGCTGAACCAGGCCCATCAGGAGAACCCCGACAAGCCCCGCATGGTGCTCTCGGACGACGCCCTCGTGGCCATCAGCCGCTACACCTGGCACGGCAACATCACCGAGCTACGCAACGTCATCCAGCAGGCCATGCTCACCACGGACGGCGTCGTCATCCAGGCGTCCGACCTGGCACTGCCCGCCAACGAGACCCTGCCGCCGGTCACCATCAAGCATGCCCGTGACGAAGCCGAACGCGATGCCATCATGCGCGCCCTGAAGGACGCCAACGACAACATCGCCAAGGCCGCCATCACCCTGGGTGTCAGCCGCCCCACGCTCTACGACCTGTTGGCCAAGCACCACATGCGCTGAAAACGGCAGCCGCCCCGGGGCCTGGCCCCGGCCTGCACCTGTCCAGGCCCCCCTGGAACCGGGTACTGCGGTAAAATACAGGGGTACGGTACACCGTCCCCCGTCAGATGGACGGTGCAGCCTGATGGCCGCACCGTTCTGTCGTTTCCGTGCCCGGGTGGTGTTCCTTCGGGCAGTGTCTCACTCCAGAGGTGATTCCTTGGCTGCGAACCCCAAACGGGCTCCCCTCAGCGCCCGACATCTGCTGGGCTCCACGCTCCTGCTGCTGTCCGCCTCCGCTGCCGCTCAGACCGGCGGCCCCATCGGCGGTCCGGTCGGCGCCCCCACCGGCGCCAATGGCGCCACCGGCGGCAGCTACTACCAGGGCAGCCGCGGCGCACTGGCCTCGCCCAATGGCAACTGGTCCTCGGGCCGAGCCGGGCGCGGTGCCTATGGCATGGACCGTCGCAATCAGTCCTACAACTCCTACCGGGCCACTGGCTACGAAGTCCAGCCCCAGATCCGCAACGTTCCCGGCCAGGCCCAGCCTAGCGCCGCGCTGCAGAAGAAGGTTCGTCCCGGCCAAGAAGATGCCACCCGGCGCGTGGCCGGCAACACTCGCCGCAGCATCGACGAACCCATCAACCTGTCCTCACTCACCAAAAAGGTGGCGCGCAAGGAAGTCAGCGCCATCGAGCACTACCGCGACATGGTGCAACAGGGCATGATGGCCGAGTCCGGCCTCTCCGGTCGCCCGGACTATGGCCGTGCCCAGGCCCTGTACTGCGAAGCCGCCCGCGGTGGCTACCCTGACGCCATGGTGCGCCTGGGCTGGATCTATGAGGAAGGCAAGGGCGTTCCCAAGAACACCGACATGGCCGCCACGCTGTTCCAGCGCGCGGCCCGCTTCGGCAGCGACATCGCCCAGGACCTCACCCAGCGCTACAAGATGGGCAAGGAAGTGCTGCCCCCCTGCGTCAAGGGCAGCATCGTCGAGAAAGGCTCTGCCGAGCGCTCGGCCAGCGTCACCGAACTGGCTGCACTCAGCAACCACACCGCACGCAGCCGCAATCCGGTGGCCGGCGCGGCACGTACCAAGATCGTCAACCACGTCATCGCCGAGGCCCGCAAGTACAAGCTTGATCCTCGCCTGGTGCTGGCCGTGATGTCCACCGAATCCGCGTTCAACCCCAACGCCCGTTCCGATCGCAACGCCTTCGGGCTCATGCAGATCATCCCGGAAACGGCCGAGCGCTTCGGTGTCACCGACATCATGGACCCGGTGCAGAACATCCGGGGCGGCATGGCCTACCTGCGCTGGCTGCTCAACTATTACCGGGGTGACGTGAGCCTGGTGCTGGCCGCCTACAACGCCGGCGAAGGTGCCGTCGACCGCTACAACGGCGTGCCGCCCTATGCCGAGACGCTGGCCTACGTCCAGCGCATCCGGGCCGCCTACCCGTTCGACTTCCACCCCTACGACCCCAGCGCCACGGCCAGCAGCTCGATGTTCAAGGAAAAGGGAAAGCCGAAGGACACCACGCTGTCGGCCAATCAGCCGGCCTCCCGTGACCGCAACAGCTGAACCACAACAGCTGAGATCGTCCGGGATCGTTCCAGGGCCCCTGCATGAAGGGGCCTTTCAGACCGCCTGACGCAACAAGGCCCGCCTCCACGGCGGGCCTTGTCATTCATGATGGCACCTTGTCACGCACTGGTATGGATCCGAGCCGTGAACGGCCCAGGCGATCGACGGACTCACAACGGAAACAGCCGTCCTGAAACGGCCATCACTCACGCTGTCCGCTTTGCTCGCACCTAACCTGCCATCTGGCTACCGGGTCCATCGGTAGCCCATCCTCCAACCGGAATCAACCTGCCGCCTCGCTCTTGTCCTCACCATCTGCCGTCGTGCAGACGGCAGGATGTACGGCCGGCGCTGAAGCATCAGCGGGCGTGGACATCAACGGTTTCGGATCCACCAGTCCCAGCAGACTGCCCCCCGCCGTCGTGCCGGTTCCCTGACCCACAGTCCCTCCCGACGACAGGTTGGGCGCAGCACCTGCCGACGCCTGGCCCAGACCCCAGCGAACCGGCCCCTTCTCCGGCATGAAATAGGAAGGATCATGCCGCTGCGGCGCAGGCCCCGTATTGCTCTGCACCGGCGTGCGTTGGGGTACCGGACGCAGCGTGCCGGCGCCCAGCGTGCTCCCCTGGCCCATGGGCACATTCGACTTCACGGCAGCCATCAGCAGGGGTGAGCGCCGTGCGGGCGACATCATCCGCGTCGTGGCCACCACCTTCACCGGAATCCGTCCCTGCAGGTAGTACAGGCAGTTGCCGCTTCCGGCTCCCCCCTGCGCTACCAGGCCCGTCAGTGAATCACAGCCGTGCAGCGTGCGCATGGCCTTCAGAAACAGGGTGGACACCCCCGGGACCCGCAACGGCACCCCGTAGGTCACCTCCAGCCGAAGCATGTTGGCATCGGCCAGCGTCTGACCGGAACTGCGCCCGATCGGCTCACTCCCGCGATAGCCCGACGCGCCACTGGCCGGCATCGTCTTTTCACGCCGGTTGTCCAAATTGTCGTTCGGAATCTCATCCTGACCGGCAATCTTCTCACCGAACGGATCCAGCGCCGGCCCCGCCCAGTCCGAAAAACTCTCCAGCGTCGGAGACAGCTGCTTCACCTCGATCCACTGGGCAGCACGACCGCCCGTCACATGCAGCCGCGCCTGCTGCTCCTTCAGCATCTTCTCGGCCATGCTGCCTGCCCCATACAGCCACGGCACCAGCCCGGTAGCCAACCCCTTCAGGATCGCCTCCTCGCCTGCATGCTCGACCGCGCCCGCCCGTGCCGCCTCCTGCAGCGCGTAGCCCACCGACTGGCGCGCATGAAAGACCAGCACCATCTGCACGACGGCCATGCCGATCAGCAGCAGCGCCGGCACGGCCACCACCAGCTCCACCATCGACACGCCACGCTGCCGATCTCCCCGCAGCCTTCCATCCCGGAAATGAGAAACGGAGGAAGACGCGGATACTGCCATGAGGGAATCATTCATGATGATTTCACGCAGGATTACGACGAGGCACGTGCACAGCCGGTACCTCATCCAGATACTCGATCACCGGCCTTGTGGCGGGGCCCTTGCCGGAACCTTGGCCTGTCACACCTTCCGGCAGTCTCCCCTCGACTACGATTGGCGTTTCCGCGCCCCCAGCCGAATACGGCCCGGACGCAGACGGTGCCCCGGAACCTGGCTGCACCGGATAGCCGATCAGCATCGCAGGCGGTGACGACTTATTCGGCCGGTATGAATCCCTTGCCACCTTCTGCATCGGTATCTGCCCGACCGGACCGTTCGCCCCCTTCCCATCGCGAATGACATGTGCTGCCCGATTCTCCCGAACCGTTCGTGCATCCATGTCCACGGACAGCGCGTCTGTCCCCGCTGCGTTCACAGCCCGAGAAAAGGCATGGTCACCAGAAACACCAGAAGCACCGGGAATACTGGAAGGAACGCCAGGACTGGCCGGAACACCGCCCAGCAACTGCTGGATCCGATTCACCTGAGCCAGCACGCTGTCCACCAGCACGGCTTCAGCCTGCTCGGTCAGGCCCGCCGCTTCTCGCACGGCCGGACTCTGCTGCAGCAAAGCAATATGGTCCAGCGATGCCTGCGTCTGCGCCACCGACAGCGTGAGCAGGTTGACCATGCCCTTCAGGCGCAACGCCTGCTGCTGCACGTCCGGCTCGGAATCACGACCCGCGCTCCCGTTCGGAGCCCCCGCGCGGACATCCCTCGAGGGTCCACGCCCTACGCCACGAGAACCCGACACCGACGCACCGTCTGACATGCGCGTTACCGATTGCGCCGGATCATCCGCCAGAAGATGGCGATAGGCATCCAGCGCCGCCCCGGCCGAACCTGCACGCTGGTGAATGTTGCCAACACGCAGCCAGGCCGCATTCCGATATTGCGGTGCCAGTTCGATCAGCGACGAAAAGATGCGCAGCGCCTCGACATCCTCGCCTTTGCGGTAATGCAGCTCCGCTTCATCGTGGAGCTGCTGCAGCATCTGTGCCGACAGCCCGTTCTGGTTCAGCGCCATGCGAGGGCATGCCAGTGAATCCTCCGTACCCGCGGCATGCGGCACCGCCCGCCTGGCACCCACACCAGCCGGCGTACTGGAAGATGCAATGCACCGGGAGCCATCCCACCCCGGCTGAGCCGCCTCGGCAACCGGCGTGGAGAGCATGGCAGCGCCACACACCAGTGATGACAGCAGCAGCCCCCTTGCGCCGACCACTAGGCCTTCCTGACGACGCATCACCGCTGGGCCGCAAGGTTCAACACTTTCAGATCGAATCTTCATGACATGCTCTGAACGATTGACTTCACCACCTGGTTTTACTTCGCGGCCCTGAACGCACCGCCCTCCGGACTGAAGATGTCTTCATCCGGTACCAGTTGCAGCCGCGTTCCCGGACGGATATCCAGCCGGGAGGCCTCACCCTCCCGAAGCTCCAGCACCGTACGGGCACGACGACAGATCCGCATCCCGAAGCGCGGCAGACGACAGCAGCGCAACACCTTCTGATCACGGTCCAAAAACACGATGTCCAGCGCATGCGCCATGCCAATCCCATGGACGGCATTCGTCTTGGGAAAGAACATGCCGGCGCCGTGCCGCGGTTCAGGATGCGCGATCAGCCCGCGAGCCCGCTGCCACCAGGTACGTGCATGGTGCACGTGGATGCGCACGCAATCCGTGTCTAAATGGGCAGAGGTGTTCATCAGAATAGGCCTCCTTCCATAATCCGGATGGCGATCGGGAAGAACACGATGATGAAGGTGCACGGAAATATGCAGATCATCAGCGGAAACAACATCTTGACCGGCGCCTTCAGTGCCATGGCCTCGGCTTGCATGAAGCGTTCGTTGCGCCGCTGATCGGCCTGGGCACGAAGTATCGGCCCCAGGCTGGAACCCTGCTTCTCGGCCGTCAGAATGGCGGCCACCCAGTTGGAGATGGCCGGAATGCGCAGACGTTCGGCCAGCGCCCGCAACGATTCAGCCCGGGTTCGACCCGCACGGATGTCACGAAGCACGCGACGCAACTCTTCGGACATCGGTCCGGCTGGCCCCTTGTCGACCGCATGCTGCAACGCGCCCGTCATGTTGGAGCCCGCCTCGATGGCCAGCGTGATGATGTCCAGGTAGAAAGGCAGCGCCTTGGCGATCTGCCGCGTGCGGCGTGCCCCCAGGTCACGCAGCCAGCTCATCGGCAGAAAGGCACCCACCACGAGGGCCAGCACACACCACGGCAGGCTGGGCAACCCATGCGGCAGCCACGCCAGCACCAGCAGTGCCAGGGCCAGCAGCGCGCCCAGCACCTGACCGGCTACAAACTGCTCGGGTGTCAGCGCAAACTCCAGACCCCCGCGGCGCAACTGCTCCTGGAGTCGTCGTCGCATCGTCGGCGACACCAGCGGCGTCACCCAGAACGTGGTCGCGTGTCCCAGCCAGCCCAGCAGCGCCCAGTAGCGGGGCGGATCATCCTGATACTCATTCTTCTGCTGCTTCGGAACCTCGGCCGCAGCACGCGACCCCGCCAGCATGAAGAGCCATATGCACAACACCAGGGCCCCGACAGCCACGAAAGGCAGCGCCGATGAAATCCAGCCATTCATGATCTTTCCTCACTCACTCAGATATCGATGGCCATGATGCGGCGGATGAAGAGCAGCCCCACGATCTCCAGCACAGCCACCACGCTGCACACGATCCAGCCCTGCCAGCTGTGCAGCAACGGCGCCATGGCCGTGGGCTCGATGGCAAACAGCGCCGCCCCCACGCCCAGGGGCAGCAGCACCATCACCCAGCCCTGCATCCGGCCCTGCGCGGTCAGCGCCATGATCTTGTCCTCCAGCGCCATCTTCTTGCGGATGGTGTCGGCCAGCCGCTCCAGCGTCTCGGCCAGGTTGCCGCCGCTTTCATTGGCAATGCGCACGGCAGCCCCGAAAAGTCGCAGGTCATCACAGCCCATCCGGCGTTCCAGGTTCAGCAGCGCATCATCCAGCGTCACGCCCAGCCGCAGCTCCCGCAGCATCAGCTCGAACTCCTGACCACCGGGTGCGGGCAGCTCGCTGGCCATCTGCCGCAGCGCCAGCGTCATGCTGGCACCCGCGCGCACCGCGCCGGCAATCAGCATCATGGCGTCGGGCAGCTGCCGCGCGAACAGCTTGCGCCGCTGCGCACCCAGGTGACGGATGAGCAGGCTGGGTAGCGCCCCCAGAGCGACAATGGTTGCCACCACCAGGAAGAGCGAGCCCGTCAGCAGCCAGATGAGGCCGCAGGCCAGTGCGCACAGCAGCAGGTTGGCGCGAAACAGCCGGTCCACGTCGACAAACAACAGCAGGTCCTTCATGCCGTGTCCAACGCGACCGCTGAAATGCCGTCGATAGCCCTCGCCGGCCTTCACGGCACCCGGCATCAGCACCAGCACCGCCATCACCACCGCCACGCCCAGCGACAGTGCCGCCACCCAGAACCAGCCATCGAATCCGGTCGAAGCATTCATCATGGTGTGCCCCTTGCGTCTGGCCGCTCACGCGGTCACCGCGTCGTCCTCGAAGATGCTGAAATCCACGGACACCCCTCGATCACGCAGCGCCTCGTAGAACGAAGGCACCTCATCGCAGGCCCGGAAACGTCCCTGTACACGGCTGTTCTTCAGCCCGGTCTGCTCATAGCGGAAAATCTCGTGGCTCTGGATCTTTCCGCTCTCCACGCCGCACACCTCGGTGATCGACGTGATGCGGCGAGACCCGTCCGGAAAGCGCGCCTGGTGGATGATCAGGTCCACGGCACTGGCAATCTGCTCGCGCAGCGCCGCCAGTGGCAGCTCCACTCCAGCCATCAGCATCAGCACCTCCAGCCGCGACAGCACGTCGCGCGGCGTGTTGGCGTGAACCGTCGTCATCGAGCCCTCGTGACCGGTATTCATCGCCTGCAGCATGTCGAGCGCCTCGCCGCCCCGGCATTCACCCACGATGATGCGATCGGGCCGCATGCGCAGCGCGTTCTTGACCAGATCCCGGATGGTGATGGCCCCGCGCCCCTCGGCATTGGGGGGCCGCGACTCCAGCGACACCAGGTGCGGATGCATCAGCTTCAGCTCGGCCGCATCCTCGATGGTGATCAGCCGCTCACCCACCGGAATCAGGTTCGACAGCACATTCAGCAGCGTCGTCTTGCCCGAGCCTGTGCCGCCCGAGACGATGATGCTCTTGTGCTGCTCCACACAGATGCGCAGGAATTCCATCATCGCCGGCGAGGCGCTCTGGTTGGCCACCAGCGTATCGGGTGTCATCACCGTGCGGTTGAAGCGCCGGATGGTGATGGTGGGCCCTTTCAGCGCCACCGGCGGAATGATGGCGTTGACCCGCGAACCATCGGGCAGACGCGCATCCACCAGCGGCGAGGACTCATCGATGCGCCGGCCCAGCGGCGCCACGATGCGCTCGATCACGTTGCGGATGGCATCATCGTCCGAGAACGCCAGTGGCACCTGCTGCAGCTTGCCCTTGCGCTCCACGAAGATGTCGGTGGCACTGTTGACCATGATCTCACTGATCAGCGGATCGGTCATCAGTCGCTCCAGCGGCCCCAGGCCCACGGCCTCATCCACACTGTCCTGCACCAGCATGTCGCGGTCGATGTCGGACGGCAGGTTCTGCATGCCGGCCACGATCCGCTCCACCGCCGAACGCACTTCGGCCTTCACCTCGTCGGCCGAGAACTGCGTGAGGTTGCTGCGCCGCAGATCGATCACCTCCAGCAGCTGCCGTTGCACCAGGCGCCGCCAGCCCAGCGCCTTGCCCTGTTCCTGAGCGGCCCGCGCATAGTCGGCCAGACGGGCCTGGTCGATGCTGTCGTCGGCACCGCGCGAGCTGGCATCGGCAGCAGCGCCCATGGACACGACCTTGCCGCCGTCCCTGACGCCAGCACCACCGGGCGCTTCACCTTTCTCATCAGCGCCACCTGCTTCTCGTCTGGTGGCGTCGGGGCGCTCACCGGAAGCGCTGTGTTCACCCGAATCTCTGTGTTCCCCCGGATCGCGGCGGTCACCAGCTACATGGCTGCCCACAGAGCCAGAGCCAGAGGCACGGCCATGCCCGTCCAGGATGCCGTCAGTACGGCGACCATCTTCTGCCGCCGGCCTTGCATCGTTCACCGGCATGGCCAAGGCCCTTCCTGAGATGCCCTGCCCCAACTGACCACCACCGTGATCAGAAGCACCCTCGTCATCCGATCGACGGCTCACCGCATTCCGAACCGATGCCGCGGCCCCGGTCGCGGCATGATCCCCTTCGGGCGCAATCTTCTGCGCAGCGTGTGCCTCCGTTCCTTCGACATCCGTCTCCAGCCCGTCGTCATCCAGCAGCGCCGAACGCCCCGATGCAGGAAGCCGCAACCCGCTGCCCTGCACGCGCAGCCGATAGCCCGCCACGACGATCTCGTCCCGTTCGGACAGCGGGCCGTACTCCACCACCCGCTCGCCATTGACGCGGGTACCGACGATGGTACCCAGGTCAACCAACTTCACGCCACGGCCAATGCGTTGCAGCTCGGCATGCACGCGCGCCACGCGCCAGCCGCCCAGCTGCACCTCGGCCTCCTTGCCCCGGCCGATACGGCACGGCAGGCCCGCCACCGGAACGGTACGGCTTTCCCTGCCCTCTTCCTCGATCACGATTTCCAGCATGTCCGTCACCTGACATTGAAAGGCTTTCATTGCACCGCAAGCGGCTTCCATCGTCGCGGCATCCTTGCCGCCTGCCATCGACCGGCCTAGTCCATCCCGGCGCCCATGGCGGATGGAACGCTGGGGCGACACCCAGGCTCAATCCAGCATGTCGAACTGCTTCTTGAGCGCATCGGCCCGCTGCTGCAGGGCCTGGACACGAGGATCCACGGCGGGGGCCGAACCCTGCTCGCTGAGCCTGGGCGTGATCAGCACCACCATCTCGGACTCACGCTGGCGGAAACGCTTGGAGCGGAACAGATGGCCCAGGATGGGCAGGTCACCCAGACCTGGAATCTTGGTGATGGCGCCCGACATCTCGTTGCGCACCATGCCGGCAATCACCAGCGTCTCGCCCGGGCGCAGGTTCACGTCCGTGTTGGAACTCTGCTTGCGTAGGCCCGGCACGCCCATGACCGTCACTTCATCGTCGATGGACGAGACCTCGGTATGCAGGCTGGCCGAGATGACGCCCTGGGCATTGACCACCGGCTCCACCTCGAAGCGCACGCCATACTCCTTGAAATCGACGTTGGCTGCACCGTTGGCGCTCAGCACCGGAATGGGCAGCTCACCGCCCGCCACGAAGCGCGCCTTGCCACCGGAGCGGGTGGAGAGACGTGGCTCGGCCAGCACCGCCGCATCACCGTTCTGCACCATCAGGTCGATCATGCTGCTGAGCGACGACACCATCGATGCACTGGTGGCAAAAGGATGAATGCGCGGCGCAACGGCAAAGCCTCGCGTGGCCGCAGCGCCCCCTTCCGGCAGGAACGCCCCGCTGCGCTTGAAGTCACCGATGACGCCGAAGCTGGGGCCTGACACCGCCCAATCCCCGGCGCCCCCGCCCTGCCATCGCACGCCCAGCTGCTTGAGCGCATTGCGGCCGATCTCGATCATCTTCACTTCCAGGTTGATCATCTGCTCATAGCCACGACGGCTGACCAGACTGATGACCTGCGGGTAGCGCTTGACCAGCTCGGCCGCACGCCAGGCCCCTTCCTCGGTGGGGTTCTGACCTTCCAGCAGGATCCGGTCGCCCAGCGCCCGGGCATGCACCCCACTGTTATCGCCCAGCAGCAGGTTCATGTCCTGCGCCAGCCGCACGCTGTTCGATTCCGTCACCAGGATCTGATACTTGCGGATACCGCCCCCCTTGAGCCACAGGTGCAGCGTCGTCTCACCCGGCGCTTCCGGAATCAGCAGGAGCTGCCGGTCATCCAGCCAGTTGGCCTGCAGCACGCGCCCCGAGCCCAGTGCAATGCGCAGAACCTGGCCTACTTCCATCAGATGTCCCTGCCCCAGAGATAGGGTGATTGTTTCGACCTCGTCCGTGGAGCTCAGCGTGGACGGCGGACGCAGAACGGATGCCGCAGCGCCCGCCTCATTCATGCGCGTGGTCGTGCGTGTGGGCGTGCTTGTGGACGTGCGCTTGACGTCAGGCGTCGCGGCAGCAGGCCTCGACGCGGCCGGCATGATCACGTCTCTGGCGGATGCGATCTCCTGCCGGTTCGCGCTGGAGACGCCGCCCGATGGGGTCAGCGCCTTGCGCAGCTGCTGCTGTCGCTCGGCCGCAGCCAGCAGCACAGCTCGCCGACCAACCGCGGGCCGGGCACTTGCCGCCGCAGGCGTCACGACAGGCTGGACTTGCGGTGCCACGTCCTGTTGCAGGCCAGGTTGCGCATCCCGCCGGGCGGGTGCGTGCATGGACGGTGTAGGTTCCGCCGATGCCGATGACGATGCCGCTATGGATGCTGCTTTGGATGCCGATGCCGGGGTTACAGTCGCGACACGGGCCAGCAAGGCCTCCAGGGGATCTTCCCACTGCGTGTCCTTCACGGCACCTATAGCGACAGGCACAGAATTTCTGGATTGCGCCTGCTTCTGGGCTCCATTGCTCGCTGCAGCTACCGGAACACCCTGCGCAAGCGTCGACTGCATCGACAGCACCCCCAGCAGTGCCACGCAGATCGTCCTGGGCCAGAAGGATCGGGAGGAGAACGGATCAGCCTTCACGGTGCGGTGCTCCTGCAGCGACGGTTCAAACGGGGATGGAATATGAGAGAACATGGCGTGCTCTGCTTTCACGAGAATTCGGAATGAGGGATCAGCGATTCGTCAACGAATTGCCGGATTCCTCGGCCTGAACTTGCGCCTGCATCTGAGCCTGGGTCAGCGTCTGTGCCTGTGCCTGAACAGCCATCGTCGGCGTGGCAGACTTGGCGGCCCCGGGCTGCAGGCTGTAGGCCGGCATCCGTCCGATCATCGGCTGGCCCATGCCCCCCACGATCATCTGCGGGCGACGATCCTGCCGTGCCACCACCTTGCGAGGCGCCACCGCCGGACGTGCCGGTTGTGGGAACAGGCTGCGCAGGTCCACGGCCGCAGCGTCCATCGGCATGCCGTCGTCAGGGTTGCGCAGCACGGCCGTCAGCCGACCGGCACGCTGCGCCACAATGAGACGTTGCGCCTGGCCGGGCGTCACTTCCACCGTCACCGACGAGAAGCTTCGAGCATCGCCGTTCTCATCGGCCCCGGGACGCACCTGACGACCCGTGGCCATCACCAGCAGGTTCTGCAGCAGCGGCACCGTGGCGTCGTGTTCAGCCTCACCATGCCCGCTGGCCGATGGGGGCCGTGCTGTCAGCAACAGGTCGATGCGGTCCCCCGGCTGCAGCATGCCGGAGATGGAATTGATCTCGTCGACGGAGATGGTCAGTGCGCGGATGCCCGGCTTGACGCGCGACGAGAACACGAGCTGCTCGGCGGACGATACGGCGGCCGTCGAGAGCATCTCGCCAGGACGCATGGACAGCAGCAGACGCTGGCCCACCAGGGCGTCGAACTGCTCCGGCGTCACCACCGAGCTGGACACGTATTCGGCCGGTACGGAGCGAATGGCCATCGTGTCGCCGCTCACGATATCGCCCTTGTCGAGGGTGGCATTGGCCACCACCACATCGATCATCTGCTGGGCTACGGGCGCCAGGCGTTCGCGCTCGGCCTGAACCTGTTCGTTCACATATCGTGAGCCGGCATAGATCGCCACGCCACCGCACAGCATAGCGGCAGACATCAGCAACAGGTTTCGATGACGTTCGAGGATCCGGATGACAACGGGATTCATGGCAGTGACATGGCGTAGGAAAAGTGGGAATAGTTCTGCTGAATGGCGACCAGAATCTTCTTCATCGCACTGGGCTCCCCATGAAAGAGGACCAGACACAGCGCAAGTCCGATCAGCAGATACTCGATGGAGGCCTGGCCGCGCTGTGAAAGCCGCTGGCGTCGGCCGATGTCGACATGGTGCGCGGGTTCGTCTCCTGTGCCCATGTCACAATGAAGCCCCTGCAAGCTTGGCCTAGTCCGGTCGGCGATATCCGACGGACAGGCGGCCACATGGATGATCCAATGCGTGACTTTCATCACCGCCTCCAGTGCATGACGGCAAACTGCCGGTTGCCTTGCTTCGAGACCGCCAGCATCACTTCCTCGCCATGGCGACCATAGATGGCGGCCATCGTGTCCTTACCACCACCATCACGCGGATCGCTGATGAGCTGATAGCCCTGCTTCTGCAGCTTGCGACCGATCCAATTGTCCAGGCGCACCACGCTGTCGTCCGTACTGGCCACGAAGGTGCTGGTGCGGTGGCCGCCATCCACATGCGAAATGGCGGGCATCGGCCGTGCCGTGGCCGGCAGAAGCCCCTTGAACCAGCGCTCATCCTCGGCCAGCGCTGCCTCGGCCTTCTCGTCGGGCTTCCAGCGAATGCGCCGCCCCTCGATGCCCGGACCGCTGCGCTTCATCTCCACCGTCTCGATGACATCGCCGTCCATATGCGTCATGACCTGCCAGCCATCACGCTGGCTGCGCATCGGTGGAAGGTCCGGGTTCACCCAGTCCTCCTCCAGACGGCGCATGGCGTCTTCCACCGAACCGCTGTCCCGGAACTGGCTGATGCTGACCCGGCCACCGGGAACCAGGCTGTCGGTCATCAGCATCTGCTCGTGAGGCTGGAAGCGCGAGGCGGCGGTTGTGGACATCGGTGCCCACCCGACGGAGCCCAGCAACAAGGCGGCCAGAAGTGGCCTGACCGAACTGCGCTTTTGCATGTTCATCGACGTGTCTCCGCGCGTTGCTGTTGGAGGCGGTCCTGGGGGACGATCTCGACATTCACGTTGTGGTAGTCGAAACGTTCTCCGTTGCCCCCCACGGCCTCACCCTGGAAATGAATGAGCTTGACCAGCGGCCGATGCACCGCCTCGATGAACCGTTCGGGATCACCGCTTGGCAACCCGTTCACAACATCCGGAGGCAGAACATGCGTGGCATCGTTGGTTGCCTTGATGAGATCCCGGGCGGACGGCAGGCGCCGCCCATTGTCCAGGCGGGATGTCAGGCTGCTGGCTTCCGTGCCCTTGGCGCTGGACGCATTCCAGGCATCGGCCAGTATCCCCAGCCGGCTGTCGAAGGTCAGCATCGGGTCATGGTTCAGGTTCAACTTGCCCCACAGCCATTGATCCATGGGGGCGCGGCTTTGAACCTGCGCGGAGAACAGGCCGCCCCGGGCCATGAGCCCGAACCTGCCAGGGCCAGCAACGTTTGACATGGCATCCAGGACCTCTTCAAACCTTGGCTTTCCCTTGATCGCATCGAAGTTCTCGTGATCGATCCTGAGTGCCACATCCCGATAACTTTGCAGCAAGGCGTTTCCTTTCCGGTCCACCCAGAAACGGTTCCTTTCCTGTTCCAGCTGATCGTCGGCCGGCGTTTCATCCGAGCGCAGGCCGAGCAGCGTCTTGCTGAAATGGCGCCGACGGATCTGATCGACAATGTCATCCGTCGCCTGGCCGTTACGGCATGCTTCGAAGCGGACCGAGCACTCGAAGGCTGCCGTGCGCGATGCCGATACCGTGGCCTGCCGCATGTCCTGGTACTTGGCCAGAAGCGGCACCGCCACGAAGAACGGAACTATAACGAAGGAAATCACGACAATGGTTTCCGCCAGTGCCTGACCACGTTGACCGTGCCGTTGCCGGATAGTGCTCTCTCCGGGAAGTGCGCCTGATCCCCTGGAACGGATTACGACGGATCGGTCCGGCACAGTGCCAGGCCCCCTGCAAGAACGGTGTTCCTTGATGATCATGCTCATCTCCACAGCGTTCCCAAGGCACCCACCATGCCCCGTTCGTGCTCATCCACACCGACCAGGCGAACCTGCCAGTAGGGGCTGTACATGCTGGCGTACTCCACCCGTTCATTTCCGC
>ERZ773068.914-NODE-914-length-15143-cov-3.378513_pt1 | contig 15143 bp, 14 predicted proteins | sample MGYA00580620_ERZ773068 | MGnify/ENA primary metagenome ERZ773068 (study PRJEB29015, sample SAMEA2737983) | human oral metagenome | biome: human oral; feature: human-associated habitat; material: dental | place: China | collected 2101 ... | reverse complement strand
GATCGGCTACAAAAATAAAAAAGATTAAATTTGGCTCGAAACTAGCGCGCAAAACCCAATCTGCGCAAATTTGATCTAAATTTGAAATAAGTATAAAACACAAAACGAAAGGGGACAAAATGGCTACTGCTAAGCTAATCTGTGCGGTCATAGGCTTGATCGCCGTCGTGTTTTTATTGGTCAAAAAAAGAGAGACCAAAACCGTGCTCATCGGCGTGGGACTCGTACTCTGCGTCATCTGTCTAAATCCGCTCGGAGCGCTTGAGAGCTTTACGAAGTCGATGACTTCGGCCGGCCTTATCAAGGCGATTTGCGCTAGCATGGGCTTTGCTTATGTTATGAAGGTGACTAAGTGCGACCAGCACCTAGTTTTGCTGCTTACGAAGCCGATGAAAAATATCGGATTTTTGCTGATTCCGGCTACTTTCGTGCTGACTTATTTTATCAACATCGCGATACCGTCGGCTGCGGGCTGCTCGGCTGCGGTCGGAGCTACGATGATACCGCTTTTGATGGCATCGGGCGTACGTCCTGCGATGGCTGGAGCGGCGGTATTTGCTGGTACGTTTGGCGGCGTGCTAAGCCCCGGCTCTGCGCACAATATCTTCGTAACCGACATGGTTAAAAAGACAAACGAAGCCTACACCGTCCAAGACGTGATCGGCGTGCAGTTTCCAAATGCCGTCGCCGCAGGTATCGTCGTTTTGATCGTGATTAGCATGACGGCGATTATCTTTAAAGATTATCAAAAAGGGCAGGATTTTTCGCCTAAATCTACAAGCAACGCAGACGAAGCAACGCAGACGAAAGTAAATTTACTCTTTGCTCTAGCGCCTCTCATCCCGCTAGTTATCCTAGTCGTCGGCGGTACGGGCCTAAATAAAATCTCATGGCTAGCATGGACGAAGATGGGCGTGGCCGAGGCTATGATTCTTGGCGCTATCATCGCGGTTTTCATCACGTGGACGAGCCCGGAAAAGATCACCAAGGAGTTTTTTAACGGTATGGGTAGCGCCTACGCTGAGGTCATGGGTATCATCATCGCCGCCGGCGTTTTCGTCGCGGGTTTAAAGGCGTGCGGCGCGATCGATGCGGTCACCGAGTGGCTAAAGCACTCTCAGGATTTCGTACGCTACGGCGGTACGTTCGTACCGTATCTCATGGGTACGGTTACAGGCTCAGGCGACGCGGCTACTATGGCGTTCAACCAAGCTATCACCATTCACGCCTCAGACCTTGGCTTTGCGCAGGATAAACTAGGCATGGCCGCTGCGATCTCAGGCGCTCTAGGCCGCTCGTCGTCTCCTATCGCTGGTGCAGCGATCGTGTGCGCGGGTCTAGCTATGGTTAGCCCGGTTGAGATAGCTAAGCGAACGGCTCCGGCGATGGCGATAGCCGTGTGCGTCATAGCGTTTTTTATGCTCTAAATTTACGGAGTCAAATTTGATAAAGTCGGCGCCTTGCCGACTTTTTGCATGGAGGGCGTTTGTCGTCCTTTAAAATTTAGAAAATTAGTTAAATTTAATCCTTGCGCGCGTCGTTTCTCTTGGGCATGCGCTTTTTCTATCAAATTTATCGAGTCAAATTTGCCGTGCAAAGGCTGTCGTGTTATCTTTGGATAAATTCTTTATATCGGTCGCAGGCTAGCTTCGGCTCCATTTCGCACGCTTTTTTGAGGTATTTTTCGGCCACATTTGCGTCCTCTTTGACGCCTCGTCCTTGCGCGTATAGATTGCCTAGGTTGTAACATCCGCCGCCGTTACCATATCGCAGGCTTTGGCGTAAAATTCGCTAGCTTTTGCGTAGTCTTGCCTGGCGCCGCGCCCGTTTGCGTAGGCAAAGCCCAAATTTGAACAACCCGCTTCATCGCCCATATCGCAGGCCTTTGCGTAAAGCTGGGCGGCTTTTCTACCGTCCTGCGCTACGCCGTTGCCGTTGCCATATAAAAAGCCCAAATTTGAGCAGCCAGCACCGCTACCTAGCTCGCACGCCTTTGAGTATAGCTCTGCTGCCTTTTGATAGTCCTGCGCGGCTCCTTCCCTGGCGTTATCGTATAAAACTCCAAGCTCATAGCAGCTTGTGCCGTTTTTACCGTCGCACTCCTTTTGCAGCGCGTTTATATCGGCGCCGACAGCCAAAACCGAAGCGGCGATCAGCGGTAAAAATATCTTTTTCATCAAATTTGCTCCTATTTAAATTTGCTTTCGCATTTTACGAAAAGCGAGCTTAAATTCGGGCGACTCGGTCAAATTTACGGTTCAAATTTGACGTAAATTTGAGCTAGCGCCGTAATGGGGCGGGTCTTGGTAGCGTAAACTGGCGATAAAGGGATAGCGGCAACTTGCAAATTTGAGAGCGAAGTCGCCCTCAAATTTGATCTGGTTTATTTCTCTGCTATGATTTTTACGATCTCGCAGATGACGTTGCTGGCTGCGCGTAGCGATTTTACCGGCAGGTACTCGTAGATGGAGTGAAAGTTGTGCGCGCCGGTAAAGAGATTCGGACACGGTACGCCTTTTTCCGAGATGACCGCGCCGTCGTAGCCGCCTCGCATTGGGATCACTTTTGGCTCGATATTTAGGCGTGCGTAGGCTTGCTTTGCTGCGACGACGGGTAGGCTGTTTTCGCCGTCCGCTAGGTAGTTAAATACGTTTTTATAGCGGTCTTTTAGGCTGATTTGAATTCTGTGAGCGCCGTAAATTTTAGCAAACGAGTCGGCTAGATCTTGTAAAAATGCCATGCGCTGCGCGTATTTTGCCTCGTTAAATTCGCGAACGTCGAGCTTTAGCACGGTTTTTGCGCTGTTGCCCGATAGCTCCTTGACCCAGTAGTAGCCCTCGACGCCGTCAGTGTATTCGGGTGCTTCGCCACCCGGTAGCATCGAGATAAATTTATGTGCGAGTAGCAATGAATTTACCAGCTTGCCCTTGGCGTTCATCGGGTGCGCGGACTGTCCGATAAAGGTCACGACCGCGTCGCCTGCGTTCCAGTTTTGATAAATCAGCTCGCCTATGCCGCAGCAGTCCAGGCAGTAAGCAAAATCGGCCTTTATCTCCGAAACGTCAAGCGCCTTGGCACCGCGCAGGCCTTGTTCCTCGTCGGGCAAAAAGCCAAACGACACGTCGCCGTGCTCGATCTGCGGGTTTTGTATGAAAAACTGCGCAGTGTTTACGATGGCGGCGATCGCGGCCTTGTCGTCGGCGCCGAGTAGGCTGGTGCCATCAGTCACGATGAGGTCGTCTCCGACGTAATTAGCAAGCTCTGGGAATTCGCTAAGTTTCAGCGCTATGCCTAGTTCTTTATTTAGCGTGACGTCGCCGCCTTCGTAGCGCACGATTTGCGCTTTCGTGTCGTTTTTTTGCTCCGCGCTCGTATCAAGGTGCGCGAAAAACGCCACGGAGGGCAGCTTTTTAGCGGAATTTGACGGCAAAACGGCCGTAGTTATGGCGTTTTCTCGTCTTTTTATATTTTGCAGGCCGAGCTGCTTTAGCTCGCTTTCTATCAGCTTTGCTAGATCGTGCTCGGTTGGGTTTGAAGGCATGATGCCCGCCGCGCCCGCTTCGCGGTTTGTGGTGGTGTTGATCTTCGTATAGCGTAAAAATCTCTCGACTATGTCCATGTTTGCTCCTAAATTTGAGATAAAATTTATGAAATTATACTATCTTTTAATTAAGCTTAAAATAAAATTTTAATATTTTCGGGCAAGTTTAAAATTTAATCGGTATAATTCGCAAACTAAATTTAAAGGAGCAAAAATGCGAAATTTACGTTACGTAGGCGATTTTTCGGACTTTCACCAGGTTTTTTCGGCGACGCTGGGTAAGATGGCTGCGGTGCAAAATAGATTTGCGGATATCGTCGGCAACCTCGACTGGAACGTTGATTTTGATCGATGCGAGATAGCTTTCGGCGATCAAATTTACAAGATACAGTTTATCGGCAGCGAGTCAAACGTGAGCGGCACGTGGCTGTGGGGACACGCGAACGTAAATAACTTCGGCAAAGAGGCGACGCGGTTTTCTGCGGAGGTGTTGCGCACGGGGCTAGAGTGGGGTTTGCAGGCTTTTAGCGAACCGAGCTTTGAGCTGGATGAAACCTTTAACGGCCATACGCTATGTATCGCAGCGTGCGGAGTTGCTGACGAAAATTTATGCTACTACGGCTGCAGGCACGATAAGGGCTGCGTGTTTGTGGCTATCACTGACGCGCCGGATTTGCTTTTTGAGCCTCTTAGCGCGCACGAGTTTGTCAAAACCGCAAGCGGCTGCATACAAAATCACGACGTAGATCATAAAATTTTCATCAAAAGCTTTTTGGAATTCAACGGAGTCAAATTTGATGAAAATATCGAAAAAGGCGGATTTTTTAAAAAAGCCAAAGACGAAATCGTAGCTAAATTTGACAAAGAGCTTTTAATTAAATTTGACGATAAGGGTAGGATTTCGGGTTTTAAGTACAAATTTTAAATTTGAGTAGTTTAAAAAAAAGAGGCGATAAGCTAAAAGTCCACCGCCTTAAATTTACGAATGGAAGTGAAACTCGTCCGGGTGATCAAGCGCGTAGCGGAATTTCTCCATATCTACTTTTTTATCCCAGATCGAGATGATTAGGCAGCCTACGGCGTTGCCGCAGAGGTTTCCGACCGCACGCATCTCGGACATAAACTTATCCACGCCAAGTAGCACCGCAACCGTAACCACCGGGATACCGGCGCTTGGAAGCGCAGCAAGCGTACCCGCAAGTATGATAAATCCGGAGCCCGTGACGCCGACGGCGCCCTTGCTTGTTACCATCAAGATGACGAGAATTTGTATCAAATGCTCGATTGTTAGCGGGATACCGAAGGCTTGAGCGAGGAAAATAACGCTAAGCGATAGGTAGATGTTCGTGCAGTCGAGGTTAAACGAATATCCCGTCGGTATGATGAGTCCGACCGCACCCCTGTGGATGCCTGCTGCTTCGAGCTTTTGCATGAGCGGAGCTAGTGCGGTCTCTGAGGAGCTCGTCGCAAACACGATCAGGACTTCTTTTGCGATGAAACGCATAAATTTAAAGATATTGACCTTTGCAAAATAGCAAATTATACCCAGAACGACAAATATAAAAAATAAGCTTGCAATCGCCATAACGAAAAGTAGCTCAAGCATACCTAAAAGCGAGTTAATGCCGAATTTACCGATCAAAAACGCCATCGCTGAAAATGCCGCAACCGGGCTAAATAGCATCAAAATCGTAAGCAGTTTTAGCACCCAATGCTGAACGATTTCAAGCGGTCTTAGGATTTTCTTTTTATAGTCGTGCTTTAAAAACGAAATCGCGACGGCCGTAACGATCGCCAAAAATAGTACCTGAAGCGTGTTTGATTTGATAAACGGATCAAGCAGATGCACGTAAGGGAAAATGCCGTCAACCGGTACCGCGCCACGCAAAATATGAAGCGTATGCTCTAAAATTCCGCTATTTGCGTCTATATTTGAGGCTTGGCTCGTAAATTTTTCTACGCTAGAGGCGTCAAGCTGCGTGTAGTCAAGGTGCATATCGTGACCCGGTTTTAGCGTTTCGCCAAAGATTATTCCCACGGCAAGGGCTATGGTGCTAACGACCTCAAAGTAAATGAATCCTTTGAGTCCGATAGAGCCCAGTTCCTTCATGCTCTCAAGTCCGATGATACCTGAGACTATCGTGAGGAAGATGATCGGTCCGATGAGAGCTTTTAAGGCTTTGATAAAGTAGTCGATGCCCGGCTTGCTCGCGATGCCTAGATCCGGGAAAATCATACCGACCGCGATACCGGCGATGATGCCGAAAACCACCCAAAACGCTAGGTTGGTAAACATTCTAATAAGAAAAGGTTTTTGCGGTTTTGCCGCGTTTGAAACGCTTGGGTTCAAGAGGTGTCCTTTAAAAATTATTAAAAAGCCATTTTAACAAATTAATTTATATAAAAAGATAAAATCGCGGCGTTTTTTGTCAAATTTTACCCGCCGCCGCAAATTTCATCAAATTCTACAAACTCTCTAAAATTTCGATTGAATTTATCTTGTCGCCTTGCCTGACGCTATCTAGCGTCTTTAGGCTAGCTTCGTCCACGATCTGGCCAAACACCGTATGCACGCCGTCAAGGTGCGGCTGCGCGCTGTGGCAGACGAAAAACTGACTACCGCCAGTATCGCGTCCAGCGTGCGCCATGGATAGGGTTCCGCGTTTATGCTTGTGTTTTTGGCCTACGCACTCGCATTTTATGCGCCAGCCCGGACCTCCGGTGCCCGTACCGTGCGGGCAGCCGCCCTGGATCACGAAATTTGGGATCACGCGGTGGAAATTTAACCCGTCGTAAAAGCCGCTTTTAGCTAGCTGGGCGAAATTCGTCACCGCTTGCGGCGCTTCGTCGCCGTAAAGCTCGAGCTTCATATCGCCTTTTTCGGTGTGGATCACGGCAAATTTGAGCTTAGCAAGCTCGGCTGCATCGATGTCGTAGATTTTTAGTTCGTCGTTTCTCATTTTGTTCCTTAAATTTATTCTATATTTGTATAAACCGCTTGCACGTCGTCGTCGTCTTCAAGCTTGTCGAGCAGTTTTTCTAGCTCGTTCATTTGCTCTTCGTCTAGGCTTACGGGCGAGTTTGCGATGTATTGCAGGCTAGCTTTTTTGGCCTCTAGTCCTAGCTTTTCGATACCTTCGCTTAGCGTGCCAAAGCTTGCGTAATCGCCGTAGATATAAAGCACGCCGTCTTCCTCCTCGATCTCGGTTAGACCGAAGTCGATGAGCTCTAGCTCGATCTCGTCAAGATCCTTTGCGGGCATATCAAGCTCGAAAACGCTCTTTCTCGTAAACATGAAATTTAGGCTTCCGCTAGGCAAAATTTCGCCGCCGTTTTTGCTAAATATCGCCTTGACGTTTGCGACCGTGCGAGTCGGGTTGTCAGTAGCGCACTCGACGATGATCTGCACGCCGTGCGCGCCCTTGCCGTCGTAAAAGATGGTCTTGATATCCGCGCTATCCTTGCCGCTGGCGCGTTTTATCGCCGCGTCGATGTTGTCTTTTGGCATATTTTGCGCTTTGGCCGCTGCTATCGCGGCGCGAAGTTTCGGGTTCATATCAGGCTCAGCACCGCCCTCTTTAGCCGCTACGGTTATGGCTTTTGCGAGTTTTGGAAAAACCTTACTCATCTTGTCCCAGCGCGCTTCCTTCGCGGCGCGCCTATATTCAAACGCTCGTCCCATTTCGTTCCTTTAAAAATTTTTGCCCAATTATATCTAAAAAAATTTTGCATTTTTTTAAAAACGCGAGGTTTTGAGCGTATTAGCAAAAAATTTAGCTTTAAGTCCTATAATCCGCGTATGATTTTAAATGCCCGAAAAGACGACGCCGCGCGCTGCATAGAGCTGTTAAATTTAGCCATGGAGGACATCGCTTTTACGCTTAGCGGCGTGAGCGATCCCGCTAAGAGCGATGAAATTTTGCATAAATTTTTTAGAAGCGAGATAAACCGCCTAAGCTACAACAACGTTTTTGTTTTCAAATTTGACGGCGAGATCGCGGGAGCGATCTGCGCTTACGACGGAGGTGAGATCGAAACGCTAGATGGGCCTATTAGGGAGCATTTGCGGATGCTCGGCTCAAACGAAGTTCCGCAGATTGAGTGTTTTGCAGATGAGCTGTATATCGATAGTCTCGCCGTGGACGAGAGATTTCGCGGACGAGGTATCGCAAAAGAGCTGATCAAATTTGTCTTTACCATCGCGCCGAAACGAAATATCAAAAAAGTAGCCCTCATCGTCGATGAAAAAAAGCCTAAAACCATGGCTTTTTACGAGCGTTTGGGCTTTGAGACCGACTGCGAAATGATCATAAATTCTCACAAATACTACCATATGATAAAGGAGATAAAATGACTAAATTTAAGGTTGCCAATATCCACTGCGAAAACTGCGCAAATACCATCAAAAACGCTCTTGGCGACGAATACGGCGAGATAAAGGTCGATCTTAGCGTAGAGCCCAAGGTCGTGAGCGTAAATTTAGACGGCAAGGACGAGGCGAAATTTAAAGAGGAGCTGGATGATTTGGGATTTAGCGTCATAGAGAAAATTTGATGCAAAATATCAAACTAAACATCGCGGGCATGACCTGCGTAAACTGCTCAAACGCCATCGAGCGCGTAACCAAAAAGATAGCAGGCGTACTGGACGCGAAGGTCAGCTTCGCAAACGGTTCGGGCGAATTTATCATAGAAAACGCCGAAGTACAAGCCGCGATAGAAGAAAAGATAAAAAAACTAGGCTACGGCGTGGCCAAAGATTTGGCGGAATTTGAAGCCAAACGCGAGAAGCATATCTTAAATTTACGCCGAAATTTCCTAGCCGCCGCAGCTTTTAGCGCGGTGATCATGGCGCTTGAGATGAGCGAGCAGCCAAGCGCGGCAAAATCAGCCATCATGCTAGCGCTTGCCTTTATCACGATAGCTACGTGCGGGCGGGATTTTTTCATCCATGCTTACGGCGCGCTGAAAAATAAAAATTTCGACATGAACGTACTCGTAGCGCTGGGCACTAGCACGGCGTTTGCGTATTCGCTGGGCGTTTTTATCGCGGGCGAGCGCCTACCTGAAAACATGCGTCACCTCTACGTCTCTGGTGCAGCCATGATAACGGCTTTCGTGCTGCTTGGTAAATTTTTAGAAGAGCGTTCAAAAGCTCGCGCAGGCGACTATATAAAATCGCTCATGGATATGTCGCCAAAGACCGCTCTCGTACTACAAAAAGACGGTAGCGCGCTGGAAGTGGATACCGTGAGCCTAAAAATAGGCGACATCGCGGTCGTAAAGAGCGGCTACGCGGTGCCTTGCGACGGAGTCGTGATAAACGGCGGCGCGGAGATCGATACCTCGATGCTAACGGGCGAGAGCCTGCCCGCCTATAAAAAACAAGGCGACGAGGTCAATGCCGGAACCATAAATTTAAACGGCTACATCAACGTAAAGGTTACAAAGCTCTATAGCCAGACGCTTTTGTCGCAAATTTTAGAGCTTTTAAGCGACGCGTCGAGCAAAAAGATGCCTATCAGCCGCTTTGCCGACCGCGTGGCAAATATCTTCGTGCCTAGCGTGATAGCTATCGCCGTCGTTACGTTTTTTGTGTGGTTTGCGCTTACGGGAAATGCGCTGCAAGGCGTGCTAAGCGCGGTTTGCGTGCTCATTATCTCGTGTCCTTGCGCGCTGGGGCTAGCTACTCCGATAGCTATCGTCTCCTCGCTATCTCTGGGCGCTAAAAACGGAATCCTCATCAAAAATCCCGAGGTTTTAGAGGTTCTTGGCGGCGTGAAATACGCGGTATTTGATAAAACCGGAACGCTAACCAAGGGCGAAATTTCGGTAAATTTTACCGATATAAACGATGAAAATTTAGCCAAAATCGCCGCGCTAGAGGCCAAAAGCTCGCATCCGATATCGGTTGCGATCGTCAGATATGCAAATGAGCTGGGGCTTAAAATTCTAGGCGATGAAAAGGGTTTTGAAAATATCGCGGGACGCGGCGTAAAGAGCGAGGACGAGAGCGTGATAGCGGGCAACGAGGCTCTTTTAAACGAGCTTGGCGTAGAAATAAGCGCGCAGGCTAAAGAGCAAATCGCCAAAGCGCAAAACGAAGGAAACGGCGTAGTGCTCGCGGCCGTGGATAAAATTTACGTTGGATTTATAGCGCTTAGCGACACGGTAAAAGAGGATGCCGCGCAGGCTATCCAAAGCCTAAAAGACGCCGGCGTAACGACCGTAATGCTAACCGGGGATAACGCCTTCACCGCTAAAAACGTGGCTGGCAAGCTAGGCGTAGAAAAGGTCTTTGCCGGCATGCTGCCTAATGAAAAATTTGAAACCATAAAACGCCTGCAAGAAGAGGGTGCGGTGCTATTTGTCGGTGACGGTATCAACGACGCCGCACCGTTAAAGCAAGCAAATGTGGGTATCGCGATGAGTAGCGGCGCGGACATCGCAAAAGAGGCCGGCGACGTAGTGCTAGTAAAAAACGATCTAGAAAGCGCGGTTGCTACGATAAATTTAGCCAACGAGACGATGAAAACCATAAAGCAAAATTTGTTTTGGGCGTTTGTTTATAACGCCGTTTGTATCCCGGTTGCGGCCGGAGTTTTGGCGCCTTTGGGGCTCATGCTAACACCCGTTTACGGAGCTGCTGCGATGTGCTTTAGCTCGGTCACGGTCGTGTTAAATTCGATCAGATTACGATTTAAGCAAATCTAAAATTTAGCCTAAATTTTGTAAAATCCCGCAAAAAACAAAAAAGGAAAAAGGTGAATTTAGGTAAATTTTACGCTGTGATTGCAAGGATATTTGCGTTAAATTTCGCTCTGCCACCTAGTGCGAAGCTTTTTAGCGAGCTAAATAAAAATCCAAAATGGATAATAACAAACGATAGCGAAGCAAACGCCAAGGGGCGCGTGCTATACGAGGAGTCGATCAAAACAGAAAGCACCCTAGAGATCGCAAAGGACTTTGCAAATTTGAAAAAATATTTTAACGCAGAGTTTTTTTTCGAGGGCGATAAGGCGCGCCTCGAAGGGTTTTATAAAAAGTGCAAATTTAGCCCAAATTTAAACGTCAGCGCGCTTGATAGCCTAACGAACGAGCTCTCGTTTTTCTCCTCTGTCGTCGAGCTAAAACAAGACGAACAGACGAAGGAAATTTTGGGCGTTTTGCTAAGCTCGTATCTGCTTCCTTACGCTAAAAAGCTAGCTCCAGTCCTGCAAAACGAAGCGAAAAGTAAATTTTACCGCGCGATGGGGTATCTTTTTGAGGATTTTGCGAGCGGTATCGAAAATACGCTAAAAGTCAAAGTCGTACCTAGATGAGTTGGTGGAACGACTTTTATATAAATTTCGATCCGGTCGCGTTTGAGCTGTTTGGCATCAAGGTGCACTGGTACGGGATAATGTACGTCCTGGCGCTGCTCGTGGCGCTCGGCGTGGCTAAATTTATCGTCAAGCGCGATAATATGCAAATTTCAAATTCGCTGCTTGATAACTATTTCTTTTGGGTGGAAATCGGCGTGATACTGGGCGCGAGGCTGGGCTACATCGTCATTTACGATCCAAATACCGCTTATTATCTCACTCATCCTTGGCAGATTTTTAACCCCTTTCACAACGGCGAATTCGTCGGTATCCGCGGTATGAGCTATCACGGCGCAGTGATCGGATTTTTGATAGCGACGTGGGCTTTTTGTCGTAAATTTAAGCAAAATTTGTGGCAGCTTTTGGATCTCGTCGCCATTAGCATCCCGCTTGGATATTTTTTCGGTCGTATCGGTAATTTTTTAAATCAAGAGCTATTCGGCCGTATCACGGACGTCTCATGGGCGATCAACGTCGCGGGACAGATGCGTCATCCATCGCAAATTTACGAAGCGGTTTTAGAAGGGCTTGCGGTTTTTGCTATCCTTTTTGTTTATAGAAAATTTAAAAAATTTGACGGCGAACTTATCGCTCTTTATGCCATACTTTATACCTTTGCCAGATTTGTCTGCGAGTTCTTTAGGGAGCCTGATTTCGGTATCGGCTTTGTATTTTTAAATTTATCTATGGGGCAGATACTATCCTTTTTAATGTTTGCATGCGGCATTTTCCTTTATATTATCTTAAATAAAAAATATACAAAATTTTAAAAGGTTTTTAAAGTAATTTACGATACTATTATGCCGTTTTTATAGTATCGTAATTTAATTTTTTTTTAAGTTATGATAACTTATCTCAATTTTATAGGAGGGCTCATGAGTGGGCTAATCGAGGGCTTCTTAGGTAGGCAAGCGGATACGAAAAAAAGTCGTACTCCTGCCGTTTGGGACAGATTGCAAAGTATAACGGGACTGATTTTGGCCTGTTTTATTTTGTGTCACATGGTATTTACCTCTACCATTTTATTCGGCAAGGGCGCATTTAACGCCGTTGTAGGTTTTGCGGAGGCTAAATTTTTATTCGGCGAGGCTACGTGGTGGATTACTAACGTTATCGCTGCGATAATATTCGTTGTTTTTATCGCTCACGCATTTTTGGCGATGAGAAAATTCCCTGCAAACTACAGACAATACATCATGTTTAGAGGCCACAAAGACCGCATGAAGCACCTTGACACTACGCTTTGGTGGTTTCAGTTTTTGACCGGTTTTGCTCTATTTTTCGCAGCCAGCGCACACTTAGTCGATATAATATTTGGCGGACATATCACTGCCGATAAATCAGCGGCTGCATTTCATCAACTAGAAATTTTCTACTTCGCTTTACTTGTATTTATGGTTGTTCACGCTAGCGTGGGAATGTACCGCCTATACGTAAAATGGGTAAGTATCGACGGAGTAAACAAACAAGAGATGTTCGCAAAAAGAAATAAAGCCAAAACTGCGATATTTGCGGTTTTTGGAGTGCTCGCGGTCATCGCGCTGATCGCCGATTTCGTGTGGATCAGTCTTTAGGAAAAGGAGCTTTAAAAAATGAACGTAAAATATTATGACGCATTAGTTATCGGAGGCGGTCTAGCGGGTCTGCGAGCCGCCGTTGCCGCAGGAGAAAAAGGGCTAAGTACGGTAGTTTTAAGCCTAATCCCAGTTAAGCGCTCGCACTCTGCGGCTGCGCAAGGCGGCATGCAAGCCTCTTTGGGAAATTCAAAAATGAGCGAAGGCGACAACGAGGATGTGCACTTTGCCGACACGGTAAAAGGTAGCGACTGGGGCTGTGATCAGCAAGTTGCACGTATGTTTTGCCAAACTGCTCCAAAAGCGATCCGCGAGCTAGCCGCTTGGGGCGTGCCTTGGACTCGTATAACAAAAGGCGAGAGAAGCGCTATCATCAACGCTCAAAAAACGACTATCGTAGAAAAAGAAGAGGTCCACGGACTCATCCACTCTCGCGACTTTGGCGGAACTAAAAAATGGAGAACTTGCTTTACTGCCGACGCCACAGGTCACACTATGCTTTTTGCCGTAGCAAACGAAGCTCTAAAGCATAACGTCGAAATCCACGATAGAAAAGAAGCTATCGCCCTAATCCATGCAAACAACCGCTGTTACGGCGCGATCGTTCGCGATCTAGTTAATGGCGAGATCACGGCATACGTCGCAAAAGGTACGCTAATCGCTACGGGCGGCTATGGTAGAGTTTATAAACACACTACAAACGCCGTAGTTTGCGAAGGTATCGGCGCGGCCATCGCTCTTGAGACGGGTGTTGCGCAACTAGGAAATATGGAAGCGGTGCAGTTTCACCCGACTCCGATCGTTCCAAGCGGTATCTTGCTAACAGAAGGTTGCCGCGGCGACGGCGGAATTTTACGCGACGTGGACGGATATCGCTTTATGCCCGACTACGAGCCTGAGAAGAAAGAACTAGCTAGCCGCGACGTCGTAAGCCGCCGCATCATGGAGCATATCCGCGCTGGTAAAGGCGTACCTAGCCCATACGGATATCACGTTTGGCTAGATATCTCGATCCTAGGACGTGAGCATATCGAGAAAAACTTACGCGACGTTCAAGAAATTTGCGAAATCTTTAACGGCATCGATCCTGCCGACACCGAAGTATATACCGACGAAAACGGTCGCCAACGCGGTAAAGGCTGGGCGCCGATCCTACCTATGCAGCACTACTCTATGGGCGGCATAAAAACTAAGCCTACAGGCGAGAGCCCGACGCTAGCGGGTCTATTTAGCGCCGGCGAGGCTGCGTGCTGGGATATGCACGGATTTAACCGTCTGGGCGGCAATTCCGTTTCTGAAACGGTCGTCGCGGGCATGATCGTGGGCGATTATTTTGCCGACTACTGCGGTAAGCACGAGATCGAGATAAATACCGCAGATATCGAAAAATTCGTTAAAAAAGAGGAAGACTACCTAAAGAGCCTTGTCGAAAAAGAGGGCAAATTTAACGTATTTGAGATCAAAAATAAGATGAAAGATATTATGTGGGAGCACGTAGCTATCTTTAGAACAGGTGAAGGTCTAGCCGTAGCGGTAAAAGAGCTAGAAGAGCTTTATAAGCAATCTTTAGACGTCAAAGTCACAAACAAGGCGCTATTTGGCAACCCTGAGCTTGAGGAGGCCTACCGCGTACCGAAGATGCTAAAACTAGCCCTTTGTATCGCAAAAGGCGCGCTTGATCGCACCGAGAGCCGCGGAGCGCACTGCCGCGAGGACTATCCGAAACGCGACGACCTAAACTGGCTAAACAGAACTCTAACTAGCTGGAAAGAGGGCGATACGCTACCGACTATCGTGTATGAGCCGCTTGATATTATGAAAATGGAAATTCCGCCGGCATTCCGCGGATACGGAGCTAAGGGTAACATCATCGAGCACCCGGACAGCGCCGTACGTCAAGCGCAGGTCGATGAGATCCGCGCCAAAATGGAAGCCGAAGGCAAAGGCAGATACGAGATCCAAGAAGCGCTAATGCACTATGATCTTCAGCCTAAATATAAAGCACCAAACGAAAGAGCAGGAATAGGATATGAGTAGAAAAATAACCATAAAAGCATTTAAATATAATCCGTTGAGCAAAATTTCAAAGCCGCATTTCGCGACCTACGAGCTAGAAGAAACCGACGGCATGACGCTTTTTATAGCGTTAAATCAAATTCGCGAGAAATTTGACCCGGATCTTAGCTTTGACTTCGTTTGCCGCGCCGGTATCTGCGGTAGCTGCGGTATGCTAGTTAACGGTACGCCAAAGCTTGCTTGCCGTACGCTAACCAAAGACTATCCAAACGGCGTGATTGAGCTTATGCCTTTGCCGGTATTTAAACTACTAAAAGACCTAAGCGTAGACACTGGCAACTGGATGAACGCGATGAGTAAGCGCGTGGAGAGCTGGATACACACCGACCACGAGACCGATATCTCTAAGCTTGAGGAAAAAGTCGAGCCTGAAGTAGCGCAAGAGGTATTTGAGCTTGACCGCTGCATAGAGTGCGGTATCTGCGTAGCTGCGTGCGGTACGGCTATCATGAGGCCTGATTTCATCGGTGCGGTCGGACTTAACCGCGTAGCTAGATTTAAAATCGACGCGCTTGATAAACGAACCGATGAGGACTTTTACGAGCTTATCGGCGACGATGACGGCGTGTTTGGCTGTATGACGCTGCTA
>ERZ773068.903-NODE-903-length-15235-cov-3.894203_pt1 | contig 15235 bp, 11 predicted proteins | sample MGYA00580620_ERZ773068 | MGnify/ENA primary metagenome ERZ773068 (study PRJEB29015, sample SAMEA2737983) | human oral metagenome | biome: human oral; feature: human-associated habitat; material: dental | place: China | collected 2101 ... | reverse complement strand
CTCAAAACACCGATTAAAATTCCCTTACAGTATACTTCCTTTTGAGCATAAAAGCCACGAGAACAAAGCCCTGATTTATTTAGATAAAATACAAAATTTTGTTTTATGACCAAAACCCCTTGTTAAAATGATTTAACAATTTCTACTTTTGTGGGTATAAAATTTAACGAAAAACTATGTCAGGATTTTTTAGTTCTACAGTAGGTAGAAAGTATGCAATGGCATTATCAGCTATGTTCTTATTGATCTTTTTGATTATGCACCTTTCTCTGAATATGGTTTCTGTATTTAGCGAGAATGCATTTAATGAAGGGTCTCATTTTATGGAAAGTAATCCTCTGATTCAGTTCTTAATGCAACCGATTTTGATGTTTGCGGTTATTTTCCACTTCGTAATGGGATTCGTTTTGGAGATCAGAAATAAAAAGGCAAGACCTGTGAGATATGCTGTAAGTGGAGCTTCTGCAAACTCTACCTGGATGTCCAGAAATATGATGATTTCGGGAGGGTTTATTCTTATCTATCTCGTTATTCACCTTATAGACTTTTGGTTTCCTACCATATCTAAAAACTATTTAGGAGCTGAGGCACACGGTACTGCTTACGAACACCTGAGAATGCAGTTTAGTGCTGTATGGAGAGTAGCCTTATATCTTGTGTCTTTTGTATTATTAGGACTTCACCTTGCACACGGTTTTCAGTCTTCGTTCCAGTCTATTGGAGCAAGGCATCCTAAATATACGCCTTTCATCAAGGCACTCGGAAGATGGTACTCCATACTTATCCCTGTAGGATTTGCTATTGTAGCTATATATCACTTTATTTCTCAAACCGTTTAAATCATTAGTATTTAGCGTAAAATTAATTATTAAATTAAAAAAATGAGCGTACTAAATTCAAAGATTCCAGCAGGTCCATTAAAAGACAAATGGAAAAATCATAAAGACCATATGAATCTCGTAGCACCGAACAACCGCGATAAGATTGATGTTATCGTTGTAGGAACGGGGCTTGCAGGAGGTTCAGCAGCAGCTACACTGGCAGAACAAGGGTATAATGTAAAAGCATTCTGCTATCAGGATTCCCCAAGAAGAGCGCACTCTATCGCAGCACAAGGGGGTATCAATGCAGCGAAAAATTATCAAGGTGATGGCGACTCCATATACAGACTATTCTACGATACGATAAAAGGTGGTGACTACCGTGCAAGAGAGGCAAATGTATACCGCCTCGCAGAGGTTTCTGTGAATATTATTGACCAATGCGTAGCTCAAGGCGTACCTTTCGGTCGTGAGTATGGCGGACAGCTCGATAACCGTTCCTTTGGTGGGGTTCAGGTAAAGAGAACTTTCTATGCTAAGGGACAAACTGGGCAGCAGCTTCTGCTCGGTGCTTACTCCGCTATGAGCCGACAAATCGGTAAAGGAAGAATCAAAATGTATAACCGCCATGAGATGCTTGATCTCGTTATCGTAGATGGTAAAGCAAGAGGTATTATCGCAAGAAACCTCGTAACTGGCGAGATAGAAAGGCATTCTGCTCACGCAGTAGTTATCGCTTCTGGTGGCTATGGTAATGTCTATTTCCTCTCTACCAATGCTATGGGCTCCAACTGTTCTGCAGCTTGGAAAATCCACAAGAAAGGGGCATACTTTGCAAACCCTTGCTTCGTACAGATTCACCCGACTTGTATCCCAGTACACGGAACTCAGCAATCTAAACTCACACTGATGTCTGAATCCCTAAGAAACTCTGGAAGAATCTGGGTTCCTAAGAAAATTGAAGATGCCGTAGCCGTTCGCGAAGGCAAACTAAAACCTCAAGATATAAAAGAAGAAGACAGAGACTACTACTTGGAGAGAAGGTACCCCGCTTTCGGTAACCTCGTTCCGAGAGATGTGGCGTCCAGAGCAGCTAAGGAAAGATGCGATGCTGGTTTTGGTATTGAAAATAACGACACAAAAGAAGGCGTATTCCTTGATTTCTCTACCGAAATCCTTAAAAAAGGTAAGGAAGCAGCTTTAGAAAAAAATATTCACAACCCTACCGACCAGCAAATCTATGACCTCGGTAAGGCTTGGGTAGAGGAAAAATACGGTAACCTTTTCATTATGTATGAAAAAATCACGGCCGACAATCCTTATGTAACTCCAATGAAGATTTACCCAGCGGTACACTATACTATGGGTGGTGTGTGGGTAGATTACAACTTGATGTCTACCATCCCTGGCTGCTTCGTAATTGGTGAGGCAAACTTCTCAGACCACGGTGCTAACAGGCTTGGTGCCTCTGCACTGATGCAAGGCCTCGCCGATGGATACTTCGTACTGCCTTATACTATTGCAGACTACCTTTCTGCGGATATTAGAACAGGCGTTATCCCTACCGATACACCAGAATTTGAAGCAGCGGAGAAAGAAGTAAAAGACAGAATCAACTTCTTTATGACCAATAAAGGAACCCACTCTGTAGATTATTTCCATAAGAAATTAGGAAATATTATGTGGAATAAGGTAGGTATGGCGAGAAATGCCAAAGGCCTCGAAGAAGCAATAAAAGAGATAGAAGAAGTAAGAAACGAATTCTGGAAAGATGTAAAAGTTCCAGGTGATGCTAACGAGATGAATATAGAGCTTGAAAAAGCTCTTAGAGTAGCAGACTTCTTGGAGCTCGGTCAGCTAATGGCAATCGACGCCTTAAACAGAAACGAATCCTGCGGAGGACACTACCGTGAAGAATACTCCACAGAAGAAGGTGAAGCAAAAAGAGATGACGAACACTATAAATATGCTGCCGTTTGGGAATACAAAAGCAAGGATATCAATAGCGAAGTGATGCACAAAGAAGAGCTCATCTACGAAAATATAGAAGTAAAAACAAGAAGTTATAAATAATCTCCAATATAATAATTGATAAACCAATGAGTACCCATAAAGGATTAAACCTGACTCTGAAAGTTTGGAGACAGAAAAACAATAAATCAAAAGGTCAGTTCGAGACCTATAAGATTTCAGGCGTTTCACCAGACTCATCATTCTTGGAAATGCTTGATATGCTAAACGAAAATTTAGTAAACGAAGGCAAAGAACCTGTAGCATTTGACCACGACTGCCGCGAAGGTATCTGCGGTATGTGCTCCCTCTACATCAATGGTAGAGCGCACGGTCCAGATACAGGAATCACCACCTGCCAGCTCCATATGCGTATGTTTAAAGATGGAGAGACCATCCACATTGAGCCTTGGAGGAGTGCTGCTTTCCCAGTGATTAAAGACTTGGTGGTAGATAGAAGTGCATTTGATAGAATTATGGCAGCAGGAGGCTTCATCTCCGTAAATACCTCTGGTAATACCCTCGATGCAAACGCCATCCCCGTACCAAAAGAAGATGCTGATAAAGCAATGGACGCTGCTGCCTGCATCGGTTGCGGTGCCTGCGTAGCGACTTGTAAAAACGGTTCTGCAGCCCTGTTCGTAGGAGCGAAAGTTTCTCAGTTTGCCCTATTGCCACAAGGTAGAGTGGAAGCCAAACGAAGAGTTCTCAATATGGTAAAAGCTATGGATGAGGAAGGCTTCGGTAACTGCTCCAATACAGGAGCTTGTGAGGTAGAATGCCCGAAAGGTATCTCCCTTGAAAACATCGCGAGACTCAACAGAGAATACCTCTCTGCGTATGTTGATTAATTCAGGAAATATTATTTTTTCATAAAGTTATATTTTGTTTTTAGGTTATCTATTGTGAGGCGGTATTTTTACCGCCTTGCTTTATTTTCTACTTGATAGAAGAAAAATCCACCTTTGTAAATCATTGATAAACAACCTCCCATACAGCTCTAAATTTCTTAACGCCAGCAATAAATCTTCCTGACGCCAGCAATAAAATTTCCTGACGCGAGGAGATTTTACTCCAGCCGTGCATAGTTTTATCCCTCTCCTTAGAGAGGGAATTTTCCACACTATTTGAATTGTCTTTCTTTTATAAGAATAGGGAGTTTTTTAAAGGTATCTGAATAGAGATACTTTAATTTAAAATAATCGCCTCCCCTGCTAAGGGGCTTACGGATGGTGGCGAAGATAAGCCATTTTAATGGCGGTAACTGCGGCTTCTACACCTTTATTGCCGAGGTGTCCTCCGCTTCGTGCGATGGACTGTACGCTATTATCATCGGTGAGTACGCAGAATATTGCGGGGGTATTGGTTTGGGTGTTGCATTGGGTAATCCCGTGTGCTACACCAGAGCAGATGAACTCAAAATGGGAAGTCTCCCCACGGATTACACAACCAATAGCCACTACGGCATCATAGTTCTCAGATTTGCACATCTGCATAGACGCATAGCTAAGCTCAAAAGCTCCAGGCACGCGAATAACGCTGATGTTTTCCTCCTTTATGCCCTCCTTTATAAGGGTCTCGAAACACCCTTTAAACAGGTTTTCGGTTACGAAATCATTCCACTCCGAAACAACAATGCCGATTGAAAATTCATCGGCATTAGTTATATCAAGTGGCTTGTATTCAGATAAGTTTACAGTAGCCATATTAGTAATATTTAACCATTTCTATATAAGCGTCAGACATACCATTGTCGTAATCCTGATACTTCTCATCAATCGTGCTGAAGTATTTCTTTGCCTCTGCTTTTTTATTGATGCTAATTGCCAACACTCCTGCCTTTCTGGTAAAATAGTATGCAGTATAGTCATCATCTGATGAAGAAATTGCCTTTTCAAAAAGTGAAAGCGCTTCATCATTCTTATTGAGATTCACCTTGCAGTCTGCCATTGCACCATATTTTAGTGCCATTAGAATATCATTGCTGGAAGAGAATTGATTAAAAAGGTCATACGCTTCCTGATATTTCCCGTCTTTAAACTTAATAGACGCAGCATTATAAGCCGAGAGCTTCCCGATTTTAGTATCTCCAAACTCTTTGGAAGTTCCCAAAAAGCCAGGATTTACAGCAGATTTACCACCGAGAGCATCTGCTTCTTTTCCTAATTCAAGGTTCTTTTGCGCTGCAAAGTAGCCTTTTAATGCTTCCTCATTTTTAGGAGTGATGACGAACTGCTGATAAGCGAAATACCCGAGTATCCCTCCGAGTATAAAAATGAAAATCCCTATGATTAGTTTTGAATTTCGCTCCAAAAACTTCTCGGTTTTTAGGGTTTCTCTATCTAATTCCTGAAAAAACTCTACGGTTTCTTTCCCTTCTACTTGTTTCTTATGTTTAGCCATAATTCTAATAAAATGTCTGCAAATGTAATCTTTTTAGTCTAATAAACCAATAGCCGAAACTAAGGTTTAAAGTGAATAATAATGGATTAATACTTCAAAATACTGAATAATTCTGCTCCTGTTTTATCAATTTTCTCCCTCGCACCGAGTGCTTCCAGCTCTATCAGAAAGCTGAAAAGCGTAGCCTTTGCTCCCTGCCTTTCTACCAGCTTAGCGGCTGCAATAGCAGTACCTCCCGTTGCCAATAAATCATCGTGTATCAAGACTCTTTGCCCTGCTTTTATATGCCCTGTTTTCATTTCTATTTCGGAAGTTCCATATTCCAAATCATACTTCTCTCCGATGAAAGGTGGGGGGAGTTTTCCTTTTTTTCTAATGAGGATAAACGGTACTTTCAGCGCTACAGCTATCGCTATTCCGAAGAGGTAGCCGCGACTCTCTATACCGCAAACAGCATCTACTTTACCTTTTGCATTTTCTACGAAACGGGCGATAATCTCTTCGTATAATTCTGGGTTAAGAAAAATGGGCGTGATATCCTTAAACTGTATCCCCTCCTTTGGGAAATCTGGGATGTTTACAATGGTTTCGTTCAGTTTTTCAATAAGTTTCATTCGGTATTTGTTATTTTCAAATTCATATCCGCGCGATAATCTGGCGGTTTTATATTTTTTTAGTTGATTTTATAGTTAGAAATTTTCCACTCGCCATTGGTATTTTTAAGGCTAAAGGTTACATTCAGCGTAGTAGAATTTCCCTCTTTATCGGTTACTTCATAAGTTGCCGAAACCGATGCCGAGCTACCTTCTACCTTAGCAGGAGAAAGTTTTTTTACAGAAAGGCTCTTCACCCCTCCAAAGCCTGAAACAGGATTAGAGAAATCATCGTAGCTTCCCCAGTTAGGGTTCTCGGAAGAGCTATACGCCCCTCGGAAATTCTGTGCATTGAGATTGCTCAGAAACTTGGAAACTGTAACTTTCGGGTCTCCTCCTGGAGTCTCAGCTGGGGTTTCATCGGTTGTGCTTGGAGCGGTTTCTTCGGGCTCTTCTTCTACTGCTGGTGCAGGGATGTTGAGCGATTTTGGATTTACCTTAATCCCTCGTTTGGATTTTTTGAACTTCTTATGGGTTGTCTTCACCGTTACGGTGATATCTACTTTATCATCTACTACTTTATCTGCTGATAGCTTAATGAAATTAAAATTAAAACCCGCAAAATCATTATTCTGCATCAGATTTTTGGTAGAGAAGAGCTTTTCGCCACCGCTATACACTTCAAAGGTAACTTCCAAAGCGGCATTGCTAAATTCCACAGGTTGCCCGTCATTATCTACCAATCTTGGGACGGCTTTTACGCCCGTAGCTCCTGACACTGAATCTCTTTTTATCTCGGTAACCGCCAGTTCCAAAGCGGCTGCTTTTATATCATTCGGGTCATATTCAGAGGCTTTATCATTATTAAAAATACTCGTCTCACCTAATGATGGAGGGGCGGTACTGCTCCATTCTATTTCATTTTTTATCGCTATGCTATCGGCGAGTGCCAAGATTTCATTTACATTCTTAGCATCGAGGAGGTGTGCGAGGTTTTTCATTCGTTCTAAATCGGTTTCTCCTTCTACACCAAAAGTTTTAAGGATGTAGAGCGCTTCATTGAATTTTATCTGCTCCAAAGTAGAAAGCCCAGACGCCATATCATTAATACTCTCTTGGAAAGCCATAGTACTGCTTGCATCTACCTTGTCTTTCTTGCAGGAAACGAGGAGGAGCATCGCCGTTAAAAAGATAAAAAACTGTTTCATAGCTGAATTTTATTTCGGCAAAAGTAAAAAAAATAGGAGTTTTGGCGAATGGCTGTTCGCTTTTTTTTATAAATGATATTTTATCTCAACTTGGGTTTAGTATTATTTCGTAATGAAAAAAAATTCCCTTCACTATTTAGTGAATGGAAAAAAAATTTTTTGCTTCCACTAATTAGTTAAAGGTAGAAAATGAACAAAAACGAGCTTCCACTAATTAGTGAAAAGGAGAAAATGAACAAAAACGGGCTTCCACTAATTAGTGAATAGCAGAAAATGAACAAAAATGGGCTTTCACTAATTAGTGAAAGATAGAAAATAAATAAAAACGAGCTTTCACTAATTAGTGAGCCGTAGCACGGCAGGATTTATTTTAATAATCATCTGAGATGAAATAAAAGCCCCAAACCTTAGGGCTTGGGGAGTCTATCTCACTCTAAATCTTCTTCACTAATGGGCTTCTGCCGCTCGGGAGCAGGTTTCTTTTCAGGAGCTTTATCAATCTTCTTGCCCGTATCGTCTGTATGCTCTATCTGTACATCAGATTTAAGGTATTTGAGCATTTGCTTTGCTTTTTCGCCTTCTATTGTTTTAGGATAGCCGAGTGCGAGCTGCTCGAGCTGGAGAATCATCACTTCTTTACCTACGGTTTTCCCAGTGTTGAATGCCCGTAGGAGCTCAAATTTCGGGATTAAAGCATCTTTCGGATAGTTTTCTATCGTACTTTCTATGATGTTTTTAGATTCTTCAAACTTATCCTCAGAGTAGAGATTATAGGCTTCGGTATAGCGCTTCTGGACTTCCGGGTCTGAGGTAGCAGAGAAGTTGGTATTTTTAGGATTCTTCACAAACTCCGCATAAGGGGTATGAGGGAAATCCTGTATAATGAGCTGCTTTGCTCGCTCTGCTGCCTCTGGTGTTTTCTCATAATTAATAGAGAAAATGGTGTATAGCGCTTGGAGTTTCACCTCATCTTCTGGCTTGGAATCTACCAAATCGTAGAGCGTCTTGGTTGCGAGTGGCGTTTTGGAGAGGTAGCTCTCGTACATCCTGCCCAATCCTAAGCTGGCAGTGTCTCTGTCTTTTTTCAGCTGGGCTATTTGCTCTTTATCGGTAGGGATTTTCTCTGTGTAGAAGGCTACTTCAAAACGCCTTGGGTCTTTCGGGGATTCTACGCCCATTGCTTTTTGCTTTTCATCTTCTATCGAGCCCATTTTATTTGAGTATCGCCAATTGTCGGCTAAGGTTCTATTGCCCCAGATTTGTTTAAAGTCGTTGGTTCCTTTACTTACGGTGCTGGCATTGGCAAAGTAGAACCCACCTTTGTTTCTCGGGGAAAAAAAATCCTCGAGCCTGCCAGAGGTAAATGCAGAGTTGGCATTATACTCTCCCGTATCAAAGCCTTCGGAGCGCTCGGCGCGGCGTCTTTCTCGCTCTTCTTTTTCCTCTTTTTCTTTTAGCTCTTGTATTATCTTACCAAAGTAGGCTTCTCTTTCGGCATCAGACATTTTGGTAAGGGCAAGGATGCTGTCATTCTTTTTAATGAGGTAATAATTCTGGGTAATCTTCTTAATATTTTTGGTTTGCTCGGCGAGTTTTTCCCGTTGTGGCGCATAGGTCATCACAGCGATAGCGGAATCATAATAAGCCCCTGCGGGGATGTAGTCATCTTTATCAAAATAAGCCTTCCCGATTTGGTAGAACGCAAGCCCACGAATCTGCTTATCCGAAGCCTCTCCCTCTAAGGACTTCCTGAAATAGGCATCGGCTTCGTCTTTCTTGCCAGCCTTGTCTGCCATAAGCCCCAAAGCATAGTAAAACTCATTTCTTCGAGAGAGATATACACCTTTCTTACTGATGTCTTCTACATATTTCTTGGCTTCGTCATAATTATCACCAGAGGTAAAAGTCTTCGCGATTTCTACTTGAGCCTTTACTTCAAACTCAAAGCTGTTAGCATATTTATAAGCGGTAGTAAAGCTGGCTCTTGCTTCATCATTCTTCCCAAGCTGATTGAGAATTTGCCCCCTAAGGTATGCGATACGGCTTCTTAACTGTCGGTTTTTATTAAGCCTGAATGCTTCTTCCAACTCCTCTACAGCCTTTTCTTTTTTACCTGCTTTTAAGAGCATCTCAGCGTGATAGAGGGAAAGGAGCTTGGCATAAGACTTCTTTATTTTTGGGTCTTTCTGTGCTTCTTGGAATACCTCTTCTGCTTTGTAGTAGTCCCCAAGCCGAGTATAAGCCTCTGCTTGATAAATTTTAGCTAATGACAACTTTTTATACTTCGGCATATTGCTCACAAGGGTGTTGAGCGCATCAAGGGCTTCTACGGGTTTATTCATCATCAGCCTTGCTTTAGCGAGGAGGATATAGGCATCAAAAAGGCTTTTATTCCTCTCCTCTCCATTTTTTATTACCGAATACTTACTGATGGCTTTCAAGGCTTTGGCTTCGGTTACCTGCAAGGAACTCCCTCCCGTTTGCGGAGGTTCAATAGCGTTTTTATTCGTAAAGAAAACGCTGTTCTCTGGACCTAGCTCGTTTGATTTTTCAGAATTGAGCTCCGGCTCTTCATTTGGGAGCAAGCTAATATAATCGGTATAGAAATTATCCTGATGATTTTTCTTTCGGTTATTTATTTCGGCTTCATAGGCTTCCTTACCATTAAACAAGGTATTATAATAGGTATAAAAACCTTTGAGACCTACACTTTTGTTTTGTGCTTTTTTGGTGCTTTTGCAGGCTACCAGCAGCATTAAAAGGAAAAAAGGAAATATGATTTTCTTCATTATGATTTCATTAACTAATGAATTTTAATTTTATTGTACAGCAGCTATTTTTTAGATTTCCGAAGTAGAAATTAATTCATTATTTGAGTCCTCAAAAGTATCAAAATTTTCCTAAATTTGCGCGTAATTAAAACTAACAAAGTAAAAATGGCTGAGCAAGCAACTTATTTGTTTTCTACACGAACAAGCAAAGCATTAGCGGAGAAAATTGCCGCACATTATGGACAGGAACTCGGGAAAATCAACTTCCAAGAGTTTAGCGATGGAGAATTTGAGCCCGTACTCGACCAAACCGTAAGAGGTGGACGAGTTTTTCTTATCGGCTCTACATTCCCACCGGCAGACAACCTTATGGAGCTTCTACTGATGATAGACGCTGCCAAGAGGGCTTCTGCAAAGAACATTACCGTAGTGATTCCTTACTACGGACTTGCAAGACAGGACAGAAAAGACAAGCCGAGAGCTCCGATAGGAGCAAAGCTGGTGGCAAACCTACTAACCGCTGCAGGTGCTACCCGTATTATGACGATGGATTTGCACGCCGACCAGATTCAAGGCTTCTTTGAAATCCCCGTGGATCACCTCTATGCCTCCACGATATTTGTGCCTTATATTCAGTCATTAGGCTTGGATAACTTGACCATCGCTTCACCCGATATGGGCGGTGCCAAAAGGGCAAAGAACTACGCTAGCCACTTAGGAGCAGAAGTAGTAATAGCCTACAAAGAGCGCAAAAGAGCAAATGTAGTAGATGATATGTTCCTGATAGGCGATGTAAAAGACAGAAATGTAATCCTTATAGATGATATGATAGATACCGCAGGTACGCTTTGCAAAGCTTCGGATATACTGATAAAAAACGGTGCGAAGTCCGTACGAGCAATCGCTACCCACGGTGTACTCTCTGGAAAGGCTTATGATAATATACAAAACTCATCTATGGTAGAGGTCATCGTAACCGATTCTATCCCCGTACAAGCAGAAAAATCTCCAAAGATAAAAGTACTCTCTTGCGCTCCCCTCTTTGCTGAGGTAATGAAAAGCGTACATACTTACCAGTCCATCAGTAGTAAGTTTATTATTTAATGTTTCAGTAAAATACTATCCAAGTATATTAAATTTTCATTTTTAAATACATTTTTATCCCTTTCTCCTAAAAACAGAGAAAGGGATATTTTATTTGGGACAATCCTTTTTTTCGACTTACCAACAAAGCATTTTTAAGTACCTAAAATCCCTCCCTAAAAAGGGGGGATTTTTCATTGAAAATTTGGTAGTTATGAAAAAGTTTCTACCTTTGTCATTCACGACTGTGGAAAAAAATAAAATAAAGTAAAAAAACACTCAAAAAATTTGCATAGATGAAAAATATTTACAAACACACATCTCCTTTTAAACACAAAGAAAATAACGCTATTAGCGTTTTATGCCCATTAGTTGAGTGTCATAGGCACCTGACTAATGGGCATTTTGTATTGAATATATGATAGAGCGTTGGTTTCAACTGAGAAGTTGAATATACTATTAGAACAAAAAAATACTAAATATTAACATTAAAATAAAATCGTATGAAGCAAAAATTATTTTTTGCAATGTTGCTAACAGGAGTATTAGCAAGTGCACAAACAGATTATCAAGGGAAGGTGGGAATAAACACAGCGGAACCAAAGGCTACTTTGGATTTAAATCCTTCTACAGAAAATGCTAAGGTAAAATCCAATGCGAGTAATGAAGGCTTACTTATCCCAAGACTGAGCAAGGAAAGATTGGCAAAAGTAGCTTCAACCAATCTGCAAGAATCTACACTGGTTTATGTAAATGATGCAAGCTATACAGGAGGTGAAACCACAGTGAAAAATGTAAAAAGCAAAGGTTTCTATTTTTATAATGGTACGGAATGGACAGCCGTAATAGGAGCAGGAGCATCATCTGTAAAAACTCTTTATACAGACGATGGTGAAATCTCAGCAGCCAGAACGGTAACAGTGAAAAACTCAGGGAATCTTGTATTTAAAAGAGAAGCGGGGAATGATAATGAAGTAGTAGATGTTCAGGGAATGCTGAAAGTAACATCTATTGATATGAATTCGGACAGAAGATTAAAGAGGGAGATACAGCCCATAACCCAGCCGAATAGTTTATCTGCGCTTCGTCCTGTGTCTTATTACTGGAATGTAGAGGGTGAGAAAAGAGGAGGAAATAAAGATTTGCAGTACGGCTTTATTGCACAGGAAATAGAGCAGGTATATCCACATTTAGTAAATACAAGCTCTGATGGTTATAAATCTGTAAACTACATACAGGTAATACCATTGCTTGTAAAAGAGTTGCAAGAATCGCAAGCTAAACTAAAGGACTTAGAAGGGAGATTAGAGAAATTGGAAGGGAAAGGCTCAAAGGCAAACAAAAGCAAAAAGTAGTAAGATATGAAGAAGAGATTATATATACTACTGGGCTTATTGGTCAGTGGGCTACAGTATTTAACCTTTGCCCAGCCTACGCCACAGCAATCTATAACCTGTAAGATTGGTAGAATCACTTTAAAATCAGGGCAATTAAAGGTATATAATGCTGGAGTTGGGCAATACCTTTGGGGCTGTATCCCTAATCAATCAGATCCTAGCAGTACAAATGGGCAATATGTAACTTTAGATGAATATGGGCAGAATGTGTCTGATGGTCCTACTGAGGATGGAAAAATAAAATATACTCCTACTTATGGAAGTGTAATTCGTTTGGAAAATCAAAATAGACCTCTTAGGAATACATTCTTCACTCCTCTCATTTTTCCAAACAATCCCCATCCTCATAAGGTAGGGAAGATTATCTATTACTTAAATCACTATTGGGAAGGAGTAGAAGGAAATAAATGGCATTTATTGGATAATACAAACATATTTGAGGTATATCCCGAAACTCTTACATTAGATTATAATGCAGGAAGTACTACTATTGATGTTTATTCAAATGGATCTTGGACAAGTAGCGGATTGAGTATAGCGGGAGAATCATTAACTCCAAGTTCATCAAGTGTAAATGGTCATACACCCGTTACTTATAATTATCCTGAAAATAATACAGATAGAATTTCAAATAGAACTATCTATTTTAAAAGAGAAAATTTAAATTTAACAAGAACTGTAAAGGTAGTACAGAACTATAAACCAAAATATTTATACTCAAATATATTAGATGTCTATGGTAAGGAGCAGAGTGGAACTGTACCAGAGGAATATAAAGGCAAGGTAAATCCTGGTCCAGAGCGTTTTTTTGCTTGGGTAACTTCACCTACTAAATTTAGAATCAGGATTAAGTATGATGGAGGTCCTATAGGAAGCTATACCCATCCTGACCCTGTACTTGGAGATTATGATTATGAATATGATGGGAAAGGTAAAACTATAGCCTACGAATATCAGCTAAAAGAAAACCTTACCAATGCAGATCGAAAAATTGATTTAGAGATCTCTTTTCAAAAAGCAAATGGAGACTGGGAGCCTTGGGAAGATGTAGGCTTAAAGAACTCTAATAATACAGCCGTAACCCAATCTCACCTGCAGCACAAGGCAAGAAGAAGATGGAGTAAAAAATATATAGGAGCCACCGAAGATGCAAAGGATGTCTCTTATGTATATCAACGACCAGATTACTATAAGAGTACAATTCCTTCATCTTATTATAAAGAACAGCAAGGAACTTGGACGGAAGGGCTACTAAATAATCATACTTTGGTTACAGGATATACAGAAGCAGGTGTAGGCAGTGGCTGGAAAGTTCCCGATGAAGAAGATCTGAAAGATCTAAAAATAGCAGGGTTTATACCCAATAGACCATTTTACTATGAAGGTAAAATACCAGCAGCAGATACTAAGTATAATAATTGGGCAATTAATAGTTCTAACACTGTACTCTTAGATTCAGAAGTATTTTCTAAACAAAAATATGGTTATGGTAATGCTTTTTATCTGTATGATAAAACAGGCTCTATGGTATGGTTTCCTATAAATGGAAGAATAGAATATTATCATCAGAGCTGGGGCTGGGATCCTACAGAATATCGTATAGATCACAAAATAAATCTATTAGGAACTCATATGTCAAATAGTTCTTCTACGACGGAATGGACAGATTATTATAAATATTCAAGTTATGTAACATGTCATAGAACTGGTGAAAGTGAACCTCAGCTCTATTTAAAGTATTACGTTGATACGAGAAATTTGGGAAATAAATTTAAATTGGGTATTATTTCTACTCAAAATGGAGTAGATATAGACGACCAATATATATCAAGATATAGTCTTCACGGAAGCTATGGAGAGAGTAGAGATTGTACTGTTACTTCTTCTTGTTACCATAATGGTCCTGATTTTGGTCCTGCGCCTCCGGCAATTAAATGTGGGAGTTGGAAGGATTTTTATGATTCTTATTCTTTTACTAATAAATATCAATATACCTACCGCCTCACCCACGATTAATAGAGGAGTAAGATATTAAAAGAATATAGAACCCCTCGTACTTATGTACAGTGTGTTTTTATAGTTGTTAGTATTTTGTTTTGTACGGCACCCCAAATTGGGGTGCCGTACTCTTTTATTAATCACACATAAGTTAATGCTTACCCATTAATAAGATAGATTTTGTAAAACAGGTAAAACCACAGATACAGGACAGAAAATATTGCTTTCTAAAATAATAACTCTCTACTCAGTGGTACTCCTCTTGTTTATATTCCCAGTACTTTATCTAATTAAAACCTTACTGCAACATAATAAAAAAGCCACCGTTAAACACGATGGCTTTTAACAATCTTTATTAATGTAAATTTTAATTATCTATCCTCTCCCAACCTTTATCTGTACCTTCATAGAAGTTTCCTGTGTCTGGATTATATACCAAAGTACCTATCTCATGAGGAGTACCATTGATAACTTTAGATTTTGGCAGAGTTTCTATATTAGCCGAACCATAAGGTTCATTTACCAAGGAATAGACTTTTGTATTTCCTGAACCTCTTCTATCCTTAGACGCAACAAGCACTCCTTCAGCTGATGCGTATTGCATTTCTCCTAAAATAGTCGGAGCACCAGATACAGAGGAATAATCCTGATATTCTTCTAACCATTCGTAAGCACCATTTTCTTTTACGCCTGAAAAAATATTTCTCCCCTCTCTCTCTTGTAGATACATCTCTCCTGGTAAGCCACATTTCTTAGTAGCAGCTATTATAATACCCATAGATTGCATTCGTGATTTCGCTATATCATTACAATAGTGCTTATTACTTAACCCCAAGTCCCTAGAATTTGATGGCCAATCTCTCACATTAGCATATCTACTCCAGCCTTCCAAAATCTTATCTACATTGTAAGCAGATAAATAAGAGCCTTCAAACATTCCTTTTGTATCAT
>ERZ773068.899-NODE-899-length-15280-cov-4.076585_pt1 | contig 15280 bp, 16 predicted proteins | sample MGYA00580620_ERZ773068 | MGnify/ENA primary metagenome ERZ773068 (study PRJEB29015, sample SAMEA2737983) | human oral metagenome | biome: human oral; feature: human-associated habitat; material: dental | place: China | collected 2101 ... | reverse complement strand
CGATTGTAATATTCTCATAAAAAAATATTTTTATTAATTTTCTTATTATGTTAATCTTTAGATTTAAAATAAGGAATTAGAGCAAAATGGGTATACCACAAAAGAGATCTAAAGAATTTATCTACCTAATAAATCATCCAAGACAATGAAATATACATATTTAAAAACTCATAACAACCCTCCTTTTTATAAGAAATTTCATATTTTTACAATGCATTGCACTGAATTTTTTCAATATAAAATTTATCCAGATATTATATTATTCATAAATTTGTTAGCGAAAAAGTAAAAAAAAGATATTATGAAAAAAGCATTATTATCTCTATTATTTGTGCCTGCTTTAGGTATTACTCAAAATATTCCTCAATATTATAATAGTATAGACTTCTCTCAACCAAAAAACATTGTAAAACAACAAGTAGAGTATGCCATTAAGAATGGGCATAAAGGAATTACATACAATGATGTCTGGAGTATTCTGCAAAGAGCCGACGAAGACCCAGAAAACAAAGACAATGTACTGCTAATCTATGGCTATACTACACCCAATAGCGATACCCGAACACACCGCTCAAGAAGTAAAAAAGCATTAGGAAAAGGTGGAAGCCCAGAAGGAAAATGGAACCGAGAGCATGTATTTGCAAAATCACTTGGAACACCTCCTTTAGTCACTAAAAAAGGTGATGCCGGAACAGATGCTCACAACCTCAGAGCAGCCGATGTAAGATGGAACTCCAGAAGAAATAACAGAGCATTCACTAATGGAAGTGGAGAATCTGATATTATAGGTACAGATTGGTATCCTGGTGATGAATGGAAAGGAGATGTAGCCCGCATCATTATGTATATGTATGTTCGCTATGGAAACAGAACCCAGCCCAATAATATAGGTGCAGGGGGAAACTCTGATTTCAACATAAAAGATATGCCCGATATCTTCCTCAAATGGAATGTAGAAGACCCCGTTTCCGATTTTGAAAGAAAAAGAAACGAAGAAATCTTCCGTTCACAGAACAACAGAAATCCGTTTATCGACAACCCTTATCTCGCTACACTTATCTGGGGAGGAAATAAAGCAGAAGACACTTGGGGTATAGACCCATTATCAACTAATGATGTTTTTGCATCAAAAGCTATTGAACTTCGTCTCTATCCGACCACTCCTTCTACAAATGAGAATATCAAAGTTTCTGAAAAGGTAAATTCAGTGCATCTATTCAGTATAGATGGCAGATTGGTAAGTGCCCAGACGAAGGTTACTGATAACTTCAATGCCCCGGCACAGCAAGGTATTTATATCGTGAAAATGCTCTCTGCAGCGAATAACAAAGCGGTTTCAAAGAAAATTATTGTGAAGTAACCTGAAAAACTTCATTGTATAATAAGTTTTAAAAATTTTAGAAAACTGAAAGTATAAAATTTTGGTGATTTTTAGTAAAACATACTTCGTGATTAATTTTTTATATAATTTTGCAAATGGAACTACACGAAATAAATAAGATTATTAAATCTTTACCTGAAAAGCATAAAGATGCAATTTTGAAATTAATAGACATTAAAACAAATGAAGATATGAAAGAAGTAATTCAAACTATCAAACATTTAGAGAATAGAGTAGATAACCAAATCAAAATTATACTTTGGGTATTAGGGATTATTATCACTCTAATAGTATCTGTAATTCTTAAAATGTTTTTATAGAAGATTTTTACCCCCCCTCTAAAAAAAAGAGCCTGAATCTTCAAGCTCTTTTTTTGTGTATATTTATTTTTACTGCTGTTTTATGACAATTGTCCAAATTTCCCTGCTTGGAAATCATCCCACGCTTCTACCAGTTCTTTTCTGGTATTCATTACAAAAGGTCCGTGTGCAGCGATAGGCTCGTTGATAGGCTCACCACTTAGGACGAGCACAATTGCATCCTCTGATGCCTCAATGCTGAATACTTCACCATCATTTGCCATTAAAACGAAGTGGTCGGTAGGTGCTTTTTCAGTACCATTTATGCTAATGCTCCCTTCTATTACGAGCAAGCCTGTATTATAATTTTCTGGAAAGCAGAACTCCAGCTTTGCCCCTTTTTTCATCTTTGAGTTTAGCATATGTACAGGCGTAAAGGTACTCGCTGCTCCTTTTGCGCCGTTATATTCTCCTGCGATTACTTCCACTTCGCCGCCGTCAAAGGTATAGCGCCCCAAGTCCGCATTTTTTATCGCCTGATATTTGGGAGCAGACATCTTGTCTTTCTCTGGGAGATTTACCCAAAGCTGCACCATCTGAAACTCCCCTCCTGTTTTGCTCCATTCGGTTTCGTGGAATTCTTTGTGCAATACACCGCTCGCTGCCGTCATCCACTGTACATCGCCTTCGCCTATTACACCGCCGCCGCCATTGCTATCATTGTGCTCTACCCTACCTTTATAAGCTATAGTTACGGTTTCAAAGCCCCTATGCGGGTGCACATCTACCCCTTTTGGTATTTCGCTCGGTGGGAAATGATACTTAGAGTTATAATCCAAAAGGATAAAAGGCGTCATCCTTTCCATATCCAAATGATACCCACTGGGGATGAAGTTATGCACTCTAAAACCATCGCCTACAAAATGGGGTTCTCTCGGCATTGCCACTAATTCTACTGTTCTTGTTTTCATCTTTTCTTAAATTTTAATTATCTATTCAGTGAAATTTTCTGTGGCAAAAGTAGTTCGTATTTCTCCCTCAAAACATTAATCTAGATTAAAAAAATTGATGAATCTAGATTAAGATTTCCCTATCAGGAGGATGATTTCTAAGCTAAGAACACTCACCAATATCCAGATTATCACCGAGAAAATAAGGGGTTTCAGCCCAATGGTTTTTAAGGTCTCTCGAGACAGCGTGCAGCCTATGAGGAAGAGCGTAAGGTGTAGACCCGCCTTAGAAACCTCGGTGATGTACAGACTAATATCCGCGACCAACGGTACATAAGTGCCCACCAAAATCGCAAGGACAAACCCACCGATAAACCAAGGGATCTTCACTTTCGCCTGACTATTTTTCACAAAAAACAGGGTGAGCAGCGAGAGCGGGATAATCCACAGTGCGCGTGCCAATTTCACCGTTGTGGCTACCCTCAGTGCCTCATCGCCAAACTTACTCGCCGCCCCTACCACCGAGCTCGTATCGTGTATCCCTATCGCGCACCAAAGCCCAAACTGTCCCTGCGAAAGCCCTAACCAATGCCCCACTGCGGGGTAGATAAACAGCGCAATGGAGTTCAGCAGAAAAACCACCGCAAGCGCTACCGAAATCTGCCTCCCCGATGTCTTTATAATCGGTGAAATCGCAGCAATCGCGCTCCCCCCGCAAATCGCCGTACCCACCGAAATAAGGTAAGAAAGCACCCCCTCCTGCTTCATCAGCCTGCCGAGCACAAAGCCCACCACCAGCACAAACGAAATACTCCCCACCGTAAAAAAGAACCCCTCTTTCCCCGCTTTTAATGCCTCATTCAGCTCTAATCCGAAGCCCAAACCGATGATACAAACCTTCAAAAGCTGATGAATAATCGGGCTAATCTTGCCCGAAGAAAAAGGCGTCTGAATAGCGATAGAAACAAAAAAACCTAAGGCTAATGCCACTGGTGATGATACCCAAGGCGTAAGGCAGAGCACTGCCAAAGCAAAAAACACCACCTTCCTCACGCCCTGCCTGCTGTCTGATTTCTCCATTTGATTACGATTTATTTTCCACACAAAAGTCCATAAGTTTTTATTATAAAACCAATCGTTTTTTGTTTTGATTAATAACTTTAAGTTATACAAACCCTCTACACCTCCCCCTCCAACTTTCGGATGGCTTCTATCCAATGGACTTAACCGTAGTACGGTAATTTTTTTTCCCAAACCAACAGGATTGGCGCCGTCCAAAAGTTGGAAAGCCCCAAGACAACGGGTTTGGCGTTTTCCAAAAATTGGAAAACGCCAAGACTGAAGGATTGATAAAATCCAAAAATTGGACAGTAGTAGGAAACAAGTCTTGGCACTTTCCCACGATTTTTTAGCAATAATCCCGCAGTTTTATTACGAATTTGATAATGGAAGAAAAGCCTCCCCCCCCTTTCTACGCACTTTTAAGAGGGATGAGAGCATCAGGATTGTTTTCTTGACACTTTCCCACCGTGGGACAATAGTAGGAAACAAGTCTTGGCGTTTTCAAACGATTTTTTAGCAATAATCCCACAGTTTTATTGAAAACTCCATAATTAGTAGGATAAGAACCCATTGCAGAATAGATGCCCTCTATACTTTTAGGGCTTGCTATGGGTGTGTGTTCTTTTTAGGCGAGGCAAGGTGCTCGCCAGAGGGAAGCTGGAAATTGAGGAAAAGTTTAATGAGTGGGGACTGCTCGCCTTTGGAGAGAATGCAGTGGAACTGCCTTTTGATGCTGAAATCTCGGATATCTACGATGCTTAGGCTATTGCTCCTAAGCTCTTGGAGCACGGTGTGGATGGAGAGAAAAGCGAGCGAGGAGGAGTGCTGGAGGTAGTTTTTGATGCTCTCACTGCTCCCGAGCCGCATACAGATATTGAGCTTTTGGAGGCTCACGGAATGCGCCTCGAGGGTGTTTTGTATAAATTCTTGCGTACCCGAGCCCTCCTCCCTCATCACAAAACTGAGGTTGTAGAGGTCGGCAAGGGCTATCGTACTCCCCGCAAGGGGATGGGAAGATTTGCAGATGAGCACGATTTCATCGGTTTTGAATGGGTAATAATCAAATAAGGGCAGGCGGGAAGCACCTTCTATCAGCCCTAAATCAATCTGATGATGGGCGAGCCAGCTGGAAACTTTCTCGGTATTCTCGGTGAGGAGCTCTATGCGGATGTCTGGGTATCGTGCGTGGAATTTTGCGAGCATCTCGGGGAGGATGTATTGGGCTACGGTGGTGCTGGCACCAATTTTTAGCTTGCCTTTGAGGTGAGCATTGGTTTGGCTCATTTCAAACTCGAGGTCGCGATAGATATTTCGGATTTTCTCGGCATAGCGGTAGAGGAGCGCTCCGCTCTCGGTAAGGCTAATGTTGAGCCCTTTTCTCTCGAAAAGTTTGGTGTTAAACTGCTGCTCGAGCTCCTTGATGTGCTTGGTAACGGCGGGCTGGGAAATGCTGAGCTCCTGCGCTGCCTTAGTAAAACTGAGACGAGTAGCCACCGTGTGGAAGACTTTTAAACGATAATCAGACATAGGATTCTTGTACTAAAAAGGGCTAAAAACAAGTGCCACAAAAGTATAAAATTAAATACAGAAGCAGTAGAAATGCCCCGTTTTTAAACCGAAAACAGTATTTTTGCCCCCATAAAAAGATGTAAGAAAATGGTAGAAAGTGTAGCTTTATTCTTAGGACTGCTCCTCGTGATAATGGGAGCGATTATGATTGCTAATAAGCTGAAAATAGCATATCCTATACTCTTGGTCATCCTCGGGCTTATCCTGAGCCTTATCCCAGATATACCGAATATCACGATAGACCCACAGTTGATTTTTATTATCTTCCTCCCGCCGTTGCTCTACGAAGCAGCGTGGTCTAACTCGTGGAAAGAACTCTGGAAATGAAGAAGAATTATTACCAGCTTTGCCTTTCTCCTCGTGTTTATTACTTCTGCGGTAGTAGCCGTAGTAGCGAACTCGATTATTCCGGGCTTTCCGCTTGCGTTAGGCTTTTTGCTCGGGGGGATAGTTTCTCCGCCCGATGCGGTGAGCGTAGCGGCAATTCTTAAATTCGTAAAAATCCCGAAGAGAATCGCTACCATACTCGAAGGAGAAAGCCTTTTGAATGATGCTTCCTCGCTTATTGTGTTCAGATTTGCTGTGCTTACGGTAACTACCGGGCAGTTTGTCTGGTATCAGGCTGCAGGGAGTTTCGTCTGGATGGTTGTAGGCGGGCTTGGCATCGGTTTGGCGATTGCGTGGGTCATTTCCAAACTGCATAAAATCCTCCCTACTGATAGCAATATGGATATCATCATTACTCTCATCAGTCCTTATCTAATGTATATCGCAGCTGAGGAGGTGCATTCATCCGGGGTACTCGCTACGGTAGCGGGTGGGCTCTTCCTCTCAAATGTGAGATACAATATATTTAATGCCTCTACCCGTACGCGAGGAATTACCGTCTGGGAAAGTTATGTTTTTGTGCTGAACGGACTTGTATTTACGCTCATCGGTTTGGATTTACCGCAAATTTTAGAAGGGATAATAGAAGAAGGAGTGGATATCTCCGATGCTACGATATATGCGCTCATCATCACTGCTACGCTGATGGCAGTCCGAATAATTGCGGCTTATGGCTCGGTGGTCATCACTCAAATAATGAAAAGATTCATCACCGTAGCAGATGAGAAAAAACCTGGCAAAGTAGCTCCCCTCGTTATCGGTTGGGCAGGTATGCGCGGTGTGGTATCTCTTGCGGCAGCACTGTCTATCCCCCTCGTAGGGAATGGCGAGCCCTTCCCACACAGAAACCTGATTCTCTATATTACTTTCGTGGTTATCCTTCTTACTTTAATTATTCAAGGGCTTACATTGCCTATCCTCATCAAGAAAATACCACTACCTAAATTTGATGACCATCTGCCAAAAGAAGAAGCTCTGAAAGTAATCGGTAATGCCCTCTCCCAATCATCAGATCGGTATATTAATTATAATTCGGATGACGAACTGGGGACTTCCTTAGCAAAAAACCGAACCGAGTTCTGGAATATCCTCGCAGATAAAAATGATTTCAGAATCTGCGATAGCAAGCGAGAGAAGTACCTTTCTATGCTTGATGAGCAACGAGAAATCCTGATTGAGCTCAACAAAAACCCAAAAATAGACGAGGAAATCATTCGCAAACATATCCAGAGAATAGACCTGGAAGAAGAAAAGTGGCAACACCACTAAACCTTATTTCAATTGCACGAGTGCTTGGGCTATCTCGTGCAATTCTTTTTCATCCTTAAAAACCTACTTACTGCATTATGCCGAAAAAAGAACTTACCCCCACCCGATATACAGCGCCTTATCCAATATTTTAACCGTCAGGCTCCCCTTAGCGAAGAAGAGGAAAATCTTATTTCTGAGCTTTTCAGCCCCAAAACTTATAGAAAACGCCAATATCTGCTGCAAGAAGGTGATGTAGCGAAATATTTCAACTTTGTAGAGACAGGCTGCCTTAGGCTTTATAAAATAGATGAAAAGGGAGTGCCCCACATCTTACAGTTTGCCACAGAAGATGGTTGGATTACCGATATACAGAGCTTCCAGAAGCAAATCCCTTCTGAACTTTCCATAGATGCTATAGAAGACACTGCTGTTTTTCAGATTTCACTTGAAAAACTCAATACTCTCTACGAAAGAGCACCGAAATTTAATCTTATTTTCAGGCGTCTGTCGGAGAAAAATCAGCAACTCCTGCAAGCCAGAATCCTCCAAATGCTCAGCGGAGACTCACGAGACTGCTATCTGTCTTTCACAGAAACCTATCCGCACTTGCTCAATAGACTTCCACAAGTACAAATAGCCTCATTTATCGGCATTACGCCAGAATTTCTAAGCAAAATGCGAGGGAAAATGGCGAGGGAGTGAGGAGAAGAGTAAAACTATCCCCATTAGAAAAAAGTACTCATAATCATTAAATTCAAAAGACTTTAAGGGGAAATATCAAGCAATGCTTGTAGGAAAGAACAGGAACCCCTATATTTGCACCGCTAAAAGCAATGGTTTCTTAGCTCAGTTGGTAGAGCAACGGACTGAAAATCCGTGTGTCCCTGGTTCGATTCCTGGAGAAACCACTGAAAACGCCCCGTATTTGGGGCGTTTTTCTTTTATAATTCAATATATTTGTGCCCATTAATTTCAGAAAATGAAAAGACTCATCTCCCTCTTCTCTTTATTTCTCTCTCTTATTTGCTTTTCTCAAGATGGAGAACTTCCATCTATAAAAACACAGTCTACCTATATAAAAGGTAATGCTCTATTCCTTCCAGCACTTATTTTCAATGCAGGAGTAGAACATCAGCTCAATGATAGATATACCCTGCAAGGGGATTTCTTTATCTCCCCCTGGAAGTCTTTCGCAGGCAAACACGCACAAGTTTATATGGCAGGAATAGAAGGGCGATACTATTTTAACAATGCTTTTTCTAAATTTTATATAGGAGCAAACTTTTCCTTTGCAGCCTTTAATATCCAGAAATGGACATACTGGAATAATCCTGACTATAAAAACCCAGCTGATGAAACTCAGGTTTTTGACTCAAAAAAGTATTATCAGAAAGGATTTACCTTTATTTTTGGTGGTACAGTGGGCTATCAGTTCCACTGGAAAGAGCGGTGGAATGTAGATCTATACCTCAGTGTAGGCTCTTCTCAAGCGCTGTATAGAGGTTATGACGAAGATACGGGCATTAGAACCGATGAATTCTACTCTGATATAAAACGAAATTGGAACAAAAGCGGTGAACTCATCCCCTACCGAGGAGGTGTAATGATTTCCTACAAAATAAAATAGACAATGAAACTTTTTGGCAAGCGACATATCACACTCTCCATAGCTACTTTCATTATTATATTCCTGATGAATGAGCTGGGCAATGAAAGAACTGATAGCTTAGAAATAGCATTTATGAATGCCATAGCAGGAGTCATAGGGCTAAGTATTGGGATTTTCATTCTCTATAAAACGAAGGATAAAGACAAACACGATAATCATTTTGACTAACCTTTGAGCATACTTTATAAAGTATGCTTTTTTCATCTTCCTCTAAAACAGCTATTAAAAAATTATTTTTAATAGCCAAAGACGAGTCTTACACAAGGAAGCAGGAACCTACTGCCCTTACAGAAATCCCCCGCTTTTTTACAAAAAAGAACCTATTGCAATCCTACCCTAAAGCCTTTTTTATCCTATCTTTTGCTCTTAGCTATTATAATTTTTTTCTCCTGCTAACTCATTTTTAATTTCGTAGTGTCATAATTTTTTTTCATCACTATGAAATTATATTTTCATCAGTACGAAATGGTAATTTCATCACTACAAAATTTGAATTTCATCAGCATAAAATTCCCTACTCCCCTCTTTCCTATTAAAAAAATAGGAAGAGAAAATATTCATCAGCCCTCTTATTAATAAATATTAACCATTGGAAATCAACAAACTATAAACATTATTCCCTCAAATTAAAACCAGTAAAAAAAATCATAAAAAAGTCTATATTTGTTAGCCTAAAAAGAAAGATAAAATGACAAATACACAGAAAAGCTACACGCTACCCATCACGATGATGTTTGCTTTATTCTTTATGATTGCATTCGTTACGGGGCTTCAAAACCCAATGGGGGTTATTGTAAAAAATCAGTTCCAATCGTCTAACTTCCTTGCCCAGTTGGGAAACTTTGCCAATTTCATCGCTTATGCTTTTATGGGCATACCTGCGGGGCTTATGCTACAAAAAATAGGTTATAAGAAGACCGCTCTATCAGCAGTTTTTGTTGGTTTCTTAGGTGTTGGCATTACATTCCTTGCGGGGAATATGGGGAGCTTTCCTGTATATCTGCTCGGGGCTTTCATCTCTGGGTTCTCTATGTGTATGCTCAATACGGTGGTAAACCCTATGCTCAATACCCTTGGTGGAGAAGGCAGAAAGGGAAATCAGCTGCTACAGTTCGGTGGAGCACTCAATTCGGTAGGGGCAACTATAGTCCCTGTGCTCGTAGGCTATCTAATGGGTGAGGTAAGCAAAGCCTCTATCTCCGATGCCAATCCTGCACTTTTTCTCGCAATGGGGATTTTCGTACTGGCATTTTTAGTTCTTTCATTAATGGACATTCCTGAGCCGCATATCGCTAAAGTCGATACTCATTCCGAAGGAAAATCAGCAAAGACCAATACCCATAGTCCACTTTCTTTCAGACATTTTATCTTGGGAGCAGTAGCTATTTTTGTATATGTAGGTGTAGAAGTTGGGATTCCAAATATTGGAAATCTCTATATGACCGAAGAGCTGAAAATAAATACCACAATAGCAGGCTCAGTAGTAGGCACTTACTGGTTTCTGATGCTTATAGGAAGGCTTGTAGGCGGTGCTTTAGGAGCTAAATTTTCTAGCAAGGCAATGCTTTCTTTTGTAGCATTTCTGGGGTTAATCTTTGTATCATTAGCCATCATTCTCCCTAAGGAGCAGATGATTGATATGCCTGTATTTCAGTCAGACATCTCCTTTGGGCTGGCAAAGGTACCTGTAAGTATTATGCTTCTTGTACTTTGCGGCCTCTGTACTTCGGTGATGTGGGGAGGGATTTTCAACCTTGCAACTGAAGGACTTGGGAAATATACCGCAGCGGCTTCAGGGATATTTATGGTAATGGTCTGTGGTGGAGGCATACTCCCTGCTGTTCAAGGTTTTGTAGCCGATGCTTTTGGCTATGTAGAAAGCTATTGGGTAGTGGCTCTTGGCTTTGCTTATATGATTTTCTATGCCTTTATAGGAAGTAAAAATGTGAATAAAGATATCGAAGTTTAAATCTGATAAAGTAATAATAAAAAGTAATATTATGAGCAATACATTAGCAATAGGTATAGATGTAGGCGGTACAAATACCAAATTCGGGATAGTAAATAAACAGGGGCAAATCCTGATGCAGGACAGAATAAAAACCAACGAAAGAGAAAATGCCGAAGGTTTTATAGAAGTTCTTGCTGAAAAGCTCCTCCCTATGATTGAGCAAAATGGAGGAGTAGAAAACTTCATTGGTATAGGAATGGGCGCACCCAATGCCAACTACTACAAAGGAACAATAGAATATGCTGCCAACCTCAAATGGAAAGGAGTAATACCAATGGCAGAACTCATCGAGAAGCGCTTCGGCCTCCCCGTAAAGATGACCAATGATGCCAATGCTGCTGCTGTAGGCGAGCAAATGTATGGCGTTGCAAAAGGCTTAAAACATTTTATCACCATTACCCTTGGCACAGGCGTAGGCGCTGGGGTAATTATAGACGGAAAAATCGTAGTAGGGCACAATGGCTTTGCTGGAGAGCTTGGGCATATAGTGGTAAGACACGGAGGCAGACTGCACAAGAATACAGGAATCAGAGGTTCATTGGAGTCTTATGCTTCAGCAACAGGGCTAAGAGATACTGCGATAGAATTTCTGCAACGCGACCACGATAGGCCAAGCCTGCTGAGAGATTATACCATAAATGAGCTCACAAGCGAGACTGTCTTCAACTGTGCCGAGCAGGGAGACAGCCTCTCCAACGAGATATTTGAATACACAGGACAGATTCTCGGTGAAGCACTTGCTACATTCGTGCATTTCTCTGCTCCCGAAGCTATCGTACTCTTTGGCGGACTTACCAAAGCGGGCGACCTTCTGATGAAGCCTACTCGCCAGGCAATGGAGGACAACCTGCTCGAAGTATTCAAAAACCAAGTAAAAATCCTATATAGCGACCTGAAAGAAGCCGATGCTGCCATACTCGGAGCAAGTGCTTTGGTTTGGTAGGTTATACAATATCATTTTATTAAAATTCATTTAAAACTGCTTGGAAAATCCCCCAAGCAGTTTCTTTTAAAAAGAAAAAAGTGGCTTAAATAAAGCCACTTCTCACTCAAAAAATTATTAAATCGTTGTAAGATTACCGAAGCCTGTCTACAGATTTTACGAGCCTTTCATCTTTCCTGATGTATATATTTGCAAGAAACAAACATATCACAGCAATAGATGGAAATGCGGGCTCAATACCCTTCTCAGGAAAAGAAATTCCTCCGGATAAAGTTTGTAGCCAATACACCAATAATGCTATCAACACAGCGTTTATAGCGATACTGAAAGTATTCAGTAAGAGCTGTCTATTTCTATTTTTATAACTAAAAATACTTAGCAAACCTATTAGTACAAGAATGATACAGATAATATTCATCAAACCTGAAAGGTTAAAAACCTCTACATCTTGCCCCGTGAAGAATAAGGACACCGCAGAAAGTACGGACAGAAGCATAAATACAGTTTGAACTCTTTGTATCATAACGCGGGCAAAAATAATGTAAATTTTGCATATTTCAAAAATAAGTGTAGATTTGCCTCTCAAAATTCACATTTCAGATGAAGTCGCCCGACTTCAATTTTAATTACATAAAAATACATCAACAATTTATATGTTTAATATCGAACTACTAAGGTCAAAGTCTAATGAAGAATTGACCAATATCATCAATGCTTTGGGCATTAAAGTAGCAAAAAACAGTACTGAAAATGATAAGGTTTTTGCTATTTTAGACTTCCAAGCAGTAAACAGACAGGCTGTAAAAGAATTTTACAATGCCAACGAAGCGCCAGTAAAAACTGAGAAACCAGAAGAAACTACCGAACAAAAACCTAAAAAAAGAGGTAGAAAACCAAAATCTGAAACTCAGCTAAAAACAGAGGCTCAGCCAAAAGTGGAAACTCCAACCGAAGAAGCACCAAAGCCAGCAGGCAAAAAAAGAGGCAGGAAACCAAAAACAGCAACTGAACAAACACAAGAAAAATCAGTAGAAGCTCAGCAGGTAAACTCAACATCACAAGAAAATATACGCACACCTGAAATAAAACCAGAGCGTACCAAAAGAAAAAGAATCCCTACCTCAGTAGAAAACATTTCTGAAACTCCACAAGAAAGCAAAACAGAAACGGAAACCCTCCCTACAGAAACGCCACCTGCACCACAAGAACCAAAAGCTAAAAACCCCAATAAAAACGGCAACCACCAGCACAAAAAACAGCAAAACAATCACCAAAACGAGCAGCCTCAGACAGAACCACAGGAAGAGAAAAAAGAATTCAATTTTGATGGTATGGTAACCATAGAGGGCGTTTTGGAGATACTCCCAGACAACTATGGCTTCCTCCGCTCACCAGATTTCTCTTACATCTCTTCACCAGACGATGTTTATGTATCCACAGCTCAAATCCGAAACTATGGACTCAAAACAGGGGATATGGTAAAAGGCATTGTAAGGCTGCCAAAAGAAGGAGAGAAATACTTCTCACTTCTAAAACCTACAGAAGTAAACGGGCGCGACCTCGCTTTCATCAAAGACAGAGTAGCATTCGAGTACCTTACCCCCCTCTTCCCAGAAGAGAAATTCAACCTCGGAGCAAAGAACTCTACCATTTCCACAAGGATTGTAGACCTCTTCGCACCTATCGGCAAAGGGCAAAGAGCAATGATTGTAGCCCAACCGAAAACAGGGAAAACAATGCTCCTGAAAGACATCGCCAATGCCATCTCTGCCAACCACCCAGAGGCGTATATGATGGTTCTCCTCATCGATGAGAGACCAGAGGAAGTTACCGATATGGAGAGAAGCGTAAATGCAGAAGTCATCTCCTCTACCTTCGACGAATCTGCTGAAAAGCATGTAAAAGTGGCCAATCTCGTTCTTGCCAAAGCGCAAAGAATGGTAGAATGCGGGCACGATGTCGTTATCCTGCTCGATTCCATCACCCGACTGGCTCGTGCCTACAACACCGTAACCCCCGCTTCTGGGAAAATACTCTCCGGTGGTGTAGATGCCAATGCCCTGCACAGACCTAAAAGATTCTTCGGTGCAGCGAGAAATATCGAGGGTGGCGGTTCGCTTACCATTATTGCCACTGCGCTCATAGACACTGGCTCTAAAATGGACGAAGTTATCTTCGAAGAGTTTAAAGGTACCGGAAATATGGAGCTCCAGCTGGACAGGAAAATTGCCAACAAACGCATCTACCCAGCGATTGATTTAGTGGCTTCCAGCACCCGAAGAGATGAGCTCCTCCACGATGAACTCACCCAGCAAAGGATGTGGATTCTCCGCAAGTCCCTCGCAAATATGAGCCCTGTAGAAGCAATAGAATTTGTACAAAAACATATAGAAGGCACTCTAAACAACGAGGAATTCCTTATGTCTATGAATAAATAAAGGGGCTTTTAGCTAAAAATTTCATAATATGTATTTAAAAAGGGGGGCTTTGTGATATCACAAAGCTCCCCTTTTTTTTATAATGTTTTGTAAGGAGTAGTTTTCCCCACCCTCCCCTACTGCCTGTGAACTACCACCTAATCCACAGGGTCAAGGAAAATGAACTTCGGGTCAAAGAAAATGAAAAAAAGTGCTTGCCACGCTGTGGCTGCCTACAGCTTACTGCCTTAATTTTATTCTAAGGTTTTTAATCATATCCTCGGTCATTTCTTGGATACCAAATTTATAGTTGAGGCCCCAGTCGGCTTTGGCTACGGAATCATCTATTGAAGCAGGCCAAGAGTCTGCAATTGCCTGTCGGAAGTCAGGCTCATAGCTCACTTCAAAATCTGGAATATGTTTTTTTATTTCGTCTGCGAGCTCTTTTGGGGTAAAGCTCATCCCTCCGAGGTTATAAGAAGAGCGCACGCTAATACTCTCTTTTGGGGCTTGCATCAGTTGCAGGGTAGCATCTATGGCATCGTCCATATAGAGCATTGGCATTGCCGTATTTTCTGTGATGAAGCTCTTGTATTTCCCCTCTTCTATGGCTTCGTAGAATATTTCTACGGCATAGTCGGTAGTACCTCCACCTGCTGGGGTTTTCCAAGAAATCAAGCCTGGGTAGCGAATGCTCCTTATATCTACGCCGTATTTTTCGTGGTAATATTCGCACCATTTTTCGCCTGCCATTTTAGAAATTCCATAGACGGTTGTGGGGTTTAGAACCACTTCCTGACCTACACTATGCTTAGGAATCCCTTTTCCAAACACCGCGATTGAGCTCGGCCAAAAGATTTTTTGGATTAATCCTTCCTTAGCCATTTCTAAAAAGTTGAGCAATGGCTCTACATTAAGTCGCCACGCGAAGAGCGGTTGCCTCTCCGATGTCCCCGAAAGCAAAGAAGCAAGGTGATAAACTGTGGTGATTTCATACTCTTGTATAATTTGGCGTACGAGCTGCGTATTGGTTACATCCATCCTCTCGTAATAGCCCGCTTGGGTAAGGGTCTTATCCCACCTATCCAGCCCCGATGCTATTACATTTTCCTTCCCGTGGATTTCTACTAATTTTGCCGTGAGTTCTGTACCGATTTGCCCTAAAGCACCTGTAATAAGTATTCTTTCCGTTGAGTTTTTCATATTGTATAATTTGCCCAAATGTAATGAAATTCATCCACACTAAGCAATAATTCTGGCTTAGCCAATGATGAAATCTTAGTTTTAAATCCATATTTTTTCAATTTTAATTATTTTTGCGAGCAAATTCATTCTCCCATT
>ERZ773068.892-NODE-892-length-15328-cov-5.846461_pt1 | contig 15328 bp, 8 predicted proteins | sample MGYA00580620_ERZ773068 | MGnify/ENA primary metagenome ERZ773068 (study PRJEB29015, sample SAMEA2737983) | human oral metagenome | biome: human oral; feature: human-associated habitat; material: dental | place: China | collected 2101 ... | reverse complement strand
CGTCGTCACCGGTCACTGTCAGGTTCACGTCGATGTGCTCGATGTGCTGCAGGTTACAGTTGGCCGGCACAGAGATCGTCGAGGACAGCCCGCCGGTGGGAGCCTTGTTGTAGTCCAGGTTGTTGGCCAGTTCTGTCAGCGCCTCGAAGTACTGCTCTTCGGCCGAACCATCATCCATCGAGGCTGGTGTGCTGTCGGCCTGCTGCTGTGTAACCGTCGACGCTTCGGGAATGGGCTTGCTCACGTTCATGAGGAAGGGGCCGCATTTGCGCTGTTCGGCGCTGCCGCCCACGCTCTGCCAGCTGCGGGCCAGTCGGGTGGCGGCCTCGGCATCCACTACGCCGAAGCCGTAGTGGTGGCTGTAGCGCAGCACATCGTGGCCGGTGACGCCTGCCAGCGGGCTGCGCAGTTCGCTCCAGCCACCTTTGGAGGCATCCACTTGCCGCGCGGTACGGGCCAGGATCAGCGGCACGTCACGCCAGGTGAGCCTGGGGTTGGCCTGCAACATCAGTGCCGCCACGCCAGAAACCATCGGAGCAGCGGCCGAGGTTCCGCCGAAGTCTTCCGTGTACTTGTCCTTCACGGCGGTGGTGGTGATTTCGGGGGCCGTGGCCGGTGTCGTGCTGCGCCCGGACGGTGCACAGACCGTCAGGTTTGCGCCGCGTTCACTGTAGGGCGAGCGTTCGCCGGCGGCGTCGACGGCACAGACGGTGATGACGCCTCGCGAACTGGTGGCGGAATCGGCTGAGGAATAGTCCCCCTCCCAGGCCCCGTTGCCACCCGAGAAGACATACAGGACACCCAGTCCGTTGCGACCCTTGTTCAGTCCCTTGGCCAGGGCGTCGTTGAATGTCGTCCAGCCGCTGGCGGGTTTGTTGAGCTGGCCGTCGTCGTTCGGACCCCAGCTGTTGTTGGAGATGTGGTTCTTGTCGATGTCGCGCGACAGGGCGTCGAGGATGTTGCGCTCGTCCCCGAAGGCCAGCAGGTTGTAGCCTACCAGGCTGGCGCGTGGTGCGATGCCCGTGCCGCCAATGCCGTTGTAGTCCCGTGCGGCGATGATGCCTGCCACGGAGGTCCCGTGTGAATCGTCTTCCGTGCAGGGAACCGGCCAGTCCTTGTGGCCGGCGATCCGGTTGCTGTAGCGGTTCTCGCCCAGCGACTGGCGACGGTAGTTGTGGCTGCCGTCGACGATGTTCGGCCGCAGATCCGGGTGTGTCATGTCCAGGCCGTCATCGACCACGGCCACACGGATGCCATCGCCATTGAGACCGCTGTTCCAGGCGGCTTCCACGTTCAGATCCTCGCCGGCCTTGATGCGCGTGTAACGCTTGCCTTCGATGCTGCCCAGGTTCTTCAGGTGCCACTGCTGGGGCTTGAGCGGATCGGCCCCGGTCCTGATCTCGGGCTGCCCCTGCGGACGATAGTATTTCAGCGAGCATCCCGACCAGCTGACCAGTTCAGGTGGCGCGGGGCGTGCGTTCTGGTTGCCACCGCCGTTGTTGCCACTGTTGACCGGTTTCACGGGAGCCGGCGTGGCAACGGGTGGAGTACCCGTCGTCGGGGCAGGGGTGGGCGATGCAACGGGTGCCGTGACCGGCGCCGGCGGCGTGACGCCACCCGTAGCAGGTTTGCTGGGCGGCGTGGTGCCACCGGTGGTGGGGCTGGCGGGTGGCACGGGTGACGGCGTTGCCACCGGATTCGGTTTGGGCGCGGGGGCCGGGTTCGTCACGGGAGGCAGGGGGGCGACCGGTGTCGGCGTAACGACAGGAGCCGGCGTGGCGACGGGAGTCGGCTTGACCGCGGGGGGCGGTGTGACGACAGGCGCCGGCGTAGCGACAGGCGTCGGAGTGACAACAGGGGCCGGGGTGGCGACGGGAGTCGGCTTGACGGCAGGGGGCGGCGTGACGACGGGAGCTGGCGTAGCGACAGGCGTCGGAGTGACGACAGGAGCCGGCGCGGTGACGGGAGCCGGATTGACAGCAGGCGCCGGTCTGGTGACAGGCTCGGGTGCTACGACGGGAGTGGGCGTGGCAACGGCTACTGGTGCGGCGATGGGGGCCGGCGTGGCGACAGGGGCCGGTGCCGGCGTGGTGACGGGCTGGATGGCCAGGGGCGATGCCTGGGCAAGCGTCGTGGCCTCGGGTGCCTGTCCGGTTTCTCCCTGCAGGCCGTGGCCGGATGTGGCCGGATCCTGCTGTGCCAGGTGGCTCGCCGATGGTGTGTCGTGTTCGGTGCTTCCACCGCCGCCGCATGCGCTCAGCAGCAGGGAAGAGAATCCAAGGGCCAGGGCCTGGGCAATGTGCGTTCTGCGCATGGTCGAGAGGTCCGGAAAGAGTGGCGAAGAAGAATCGTCGATCGATGTCGTGCGTTCAGGAGCGTGATTCGAGACGGAGAGATGTTGTTGCCCGGGAGGTCAGCGGCCGTAGAAGGTGATGCTCCAGTCCTTCAGCTGTCCCTCGCCGCCTTGCACGCGGTCGGCCGTCACCAGTTCCCAGCGCCGGTTGCCGCCGCTGGCGACCGGCTCTTCCAGATGGCGGCGCACGCCGAAGGTGAAGTTGTTCAGGCCGCCGCAACGCTCCACCAGCAGCTCGGGAGCGCCGAAGGCCGCGGTGTTCAGGTCGGTACAGGCGTGGGGAAGCATCAGCGTGCTGACCGTGCCCAGCGGGCTTTGCAGGGCCATCTGCAGATCACCGGTGTTGGGGTGAGTGCCTTGGCCATCGGCAGCGGTGACCGTCACTTTCACGTCGACGTGCTCGATGTGGCGGATGTCGCATTCAGCCGGAATCTCGACGGCGGATCGCAGGCCGTTGGCCGGGGCCATCTGATAGTCCAGCGTGTTGCTCAGCTGGTAGAGCGCACCGAAATAGGTGCGGGCCTGGCTGTTGTCCTTCGTGCTTCTGGCCGTCTGGTCGGCGCCCTGCTGGGTCACGATCCCGGTTTCGGGAATGGCTGCATTCACGGTCGTGGTGTAGGGGCCGCAGGTCTTGAGCGTGTCGCTTCCGCCCACGCTCTTCCAGTTCCGCGCCAGTTGCACGGCTGCGTCTGCATTGGCCACGCCGAAGCCGTAGTGGTGGCTGTAGTGCAGCACGTCGTACAGGCCCTGGGCGTTGCCCAGCGGGCTGCGGTAATCACGCCAGCCGCCATCCTGTTCATCCACCTTGCGGGCCGTGCGTGCCAGAATCAGAGGGACGTCGCGCCAGGTCAGTTTCGGGTTGGCCTGCAGCATCAGTGCAATGACGCCCGAGACCATGGGGGCAGAGGCCGAGGTGCCGTTGAACGTGTGGGTATAGTCGTTCCGCACCGAGGTGGTGGTCACTTCCGGCTGCTGGTCGTCCGTCGCATCCGCCGATGGGGCGCAGACCGTCAGGTTGGCGCCCCGCTCGCTGTAGGGTGCACGCTTGCCCATGGCGTTGGTGGCGCAGACGTTGACGATGCCCATCGCGCTCACGCCGCCGTCCAGCGACGAATAGTCGGTCTGGATGGCCCCGTTGCCGCCGGAAAAGACGTAGATGGCACCCAGGCCGTTGCGGCCTGTCTTCAGCCCGTTGCGCAACGTGTCGTTGTAGCTCGACCAGTCGGGTTCCGGCGTGGCCAGGTGTCCGTTGTCCGTGGGGCCCCAGCTGTTGTTGTAGACATGGTTCCGGTCCAGATCGCGCGACAGGGCATCCAGCGTGTCGGCCACGAAGTTGGAGGCCAGGATGTTGAGACCCACCAGCTGGGCGCGTGGTGCCACGCCCGAGACGCCGGTGCCATTGCCGTCGCGGGCGGCGATCAGACCCGCCACCGAGGTGCCGTGCGTGTCATCGTTGCTGCAGGGCATGGGGAAGCCCTGCAGACCGGCCACCTTGCCTCCGCTGGTGGCGGACAGACCGAACATGCCCGCTTCGGTGCGGTAGTTGCGGCTGCCGGTCACGACGTTGGGCCACAGGTCTTCGTGCGTCACTTCCAGTCCATCGTCCAGCACCGCCACGCGGATGCCTTCACCGCGCAGACCTGCGTTCCAGGCCGGCTTCACGCGCAGGTCCTCGCCCGCCTTCATGCTGGGAAAGCCGGGCAGGGGACCGGTATTCTCCAGGTGCCACTGGAGCGACAGATAGGTGTCGGCACCTGCGTGGGAAACGGGAGTGGCCTGAGGGCGCGGGTATTTCAGGGCGCAGTTCGTCCAGCCCAGCTGGGCGGGCAATGTGGCCAGGGTGGCGGCATCCAGCGCCAGGCTGGCGACGGGGGCCGGTGCAGGCGTAGCCGCAGGAGACGCGCTGGAGGCTCCGGAGTCGGTGCTGGGGCCTGGAGCGGGGCGAGGGGCGGGTGCCGGAGAGGCCTGGCCCTGCGAGCCCTGGGTCGGCGTCGCGCTGGGGGCCGCGAAGGGCTGAACGGGGCTCGGGCTGGCTCCCGCGCTGGTACCGGAACCGCCAGGCACGGGGGAGGGGGCCGGAGAGGCCTGGCCTTGTGTGCCCTGGGTCGGCGCCGGGCTGGGGGCGGGTGCCACGACCGGTTGAACGGGTCTTGGGCTCGGGCTGGTGCCAGCGCTGGAACCGCTGGGCGCAGGGGCAGGGGCTGGCGACGTGTGAGTCGTTGCGGGGGCCTGCGGTTGCGGGGCGGGGCGTGACGTGGCCGGCGGCGTCTGTTCCTGGACGCGTTCTTCCACAGCGCGTTGCGGGCTCAGGTCCACCGGTCGGGCAGGACGTTCCAGCACCAGGTCGCCGATCTGGAGGGCGGTGATGTGAGGGGATGCGGGATCATCCGAGCCGCCTCCACCACACGCGCTCAGCAGCAAGGTGGAGAAGCCAAGGGTCAGGGCCTGGGCGATGGGCGTCTTGCGCATGATGGAGATCCGTCCGGAAAGAGATGCCGCAACGTCTTGGGGTGTCCGTCGCAGCCAGGGGCTGGCGGTGCGACGGTGCATGTGCCCGGAAAGGCAGGGTGGGGGCTGTCGGATGCCGGAACGGTCGGCATCGAGGTTGCTGGCCATGCCGGCAAGACAGACCCCTGTGGGGAGTTATCGACCGTAGAAGGTGATGCTCCAGTCCTTCAGCCGACCGGTTTCTCCCGCCACACGGTCGGTTGTCGACAGGGTCCAGTTCCTGTTGCTGCCCTGGGCCACCGGCTCTTCCAGATGACGGCGAATGCCGAAGGGGTAGTTCTGCAGGCCCTGGCAGGGGCCGATCTGCATCGAACCGTTATCGGCCGGAAGCTGGCAGGGGTGGGGCACGCTCAGGGTGCTGACGCTGCCCAGCGGACTCTGCAGGGTGATGTGCAGGTCGCCGGCGCTGGGGTGCTCGTCGCTGCCATCGGCATTGGAGGCCGTAAGCACCACCTCGATGTGCTCGATGTGCGTGATCTGGCAGCTGTCCGGCACGCTGACGGTGGAGCTCAGGCCGTTGGCCGCTGCCTGGTTGTAGTCGATCCGGTTGCCGGCCTCGATCAGCGCCTTCCGGAAGGCTTCCGCCTGGCTCTTCCGGACGGGATTGGTCGCCACGGCATCGGCTTCCGGAATCGGGGCGTTGACCCGGGTCGTGAACGGACCGCACTGTTTCTGCGTGCTGCTGCCGCCCACGCTCTGCCAGCTGCGGCTCAGCTTCACGGCGGCATCGGCATTGACGACACCGAAACCGTAGTCGTGGTGGTAGCGCAGCGTGTCGTAGGCGCCAGGCTGCCCCTCGACGATCGGGCTGTTGTGGCTGCGCCAGCCGCTTGACTTGGCATCCACCTGTCGGGCGGAACGGGCCAGGATCAGCGGCACATCACGCCAGGTGAGCTTGGGGTTGGCCTGCAGCATCAGCGCCACCACGCCTGAGACCATCGGCGTGGCTGCCGAGGTGCCGTTGAAGCTGTCGGTGTACTGGTTCTGCAGTGCGGTGGTGGACACGTCGGGCAGGGTGGGGGCTCCCTCGATTCCCAGTGTCCGGCTCAGGTCGGCCGATGGGGCGCAGACCGTCAGGTTGGGGCCACGCTCGCTGTACGGCGCACGCGTGCCGGCGGCGTTGGTGGCGCAGACCGTCACGATGCCCCGGGCGCTGACCGTGCCGTCCATGGAGGAGTAATCGCCATCGAAGGCGCCGTTGCCGGCCGCGAAGGTGTAGATCACGCCCAGTCCGTCACGTCCCTTGCTCAGGCCGTCATTCAGCGTGCTGTCGAAGGCGGCCTTGTTGTCCGGGGCAAAGAAGTGCCCGATGTCGGCGGCGCCCCAGCTGTTGTTGTAGACGTGGTTGCGATTGATGTCGCGCACCAGCGCATCCAGCGCGTCTTCGGTCAGGCTGTTGGCCAGCGCATTGAAGCCCACCAGCCCGGCGCGTGGCGCCACGCCCGAGACGCCGATGCCGTTGCCGTCGCGCGCTGCAATCACGCCACCCACCTGGGTGCCGTGGTCGTTGTCTTCCGTGCAGGGCATCGGGTAGTCGGCGTGTCCGGCAATGGTCTTGGCATTCGGGGACAGGCGCCGGTAGTTGTGGCTGCCGGCCACCACGTTGGCACGCAGGTCCTCGTGCGTCACTTCCAGGGCGTCGTCGATGACGGCAATGCGGATGCCTTCACCCCGCATCCCCTGGTCCCAGGCGCCCTGCACGCGCAGGTCCTCGCCAGCCACCATGCCGTCGGTCGAGAAGCCGGGCAGGCTGCCGGTGTTCGTCAGGTACCACTGGCGGGTCAGATTCGGGTCGGATCCGGTCTTCTCGGCCACGGCCGGGTCGCCGCGGAAGTAGTTCAGCTTGCAGCCCGCCCAGCTGATGCGCTCGCGGAGCGAGTCAGAAGAGCTGCCGTGGTTGTCCGACGTGCCTGCGCCCGGCTGGCTGCCGTTGCCTGCCGGGTTGCTGTTGCCTGCGGGGGTGCCACCAGTTTGGCCGCTTCCTGCGATGCCCGTGCCGTTCGTGCCTGGAGCCACCCCGGGCTTCGAACTGTTGCCACCCGAGCCACCGGCCTGCGTGCCGTTGACCGGGGCAGACACCAGGTTGGCGGACGGGTTGGCGCCACCACCGCCACAGGCTGCCAGCAGGGACAGCAGCAGCGGGGTGGCCAGGTGGCGCACGGGCAGATGTCGGGTCTTCATGACGGAACGGCTCCAGAATGAGTCGGTGCGATGCAACATCTGCACACGGGGATGCGTCACTCTAGCAACGTCGTTGCGTCAAGACATCGGTTTGGCGGCAAACAGTCGATGGACGGTTGACTTCGGCTTTTTATAGGTTAAGGGGGCTTTGGCGGCAAAATATCCGCGAGCTGCTGACCGCTCCTGGGAGGCATTCCTCACTCGTCTCTTGCCTCATGGGGGCTACCATGAGGATGCGCGCTGGCAATACGTTCCGCAGGTCCGGAAATGACAAAGGGGGCGATGAGCCCCCTTGTTGTTGAGTGGAGCAGCCAGTCACTGGCAGTTGGGCTCCACGAAGAAGGCGACCAACTCGTCGGCGTGCCGACGGACCGCACGACTGGCCCCCCTCTGCATGAGCTTGATCACTCTGTCGGCATCCTCGCAGTCGGTCTTGCTACGGGAACGTGCTGCCGCGACTGCTTTTTCGACTGTATCGACCGCCAGTTGCCGTTCCTTGCGCGGGAGGTCCATAACGTCGTAGACGGTCAGGTAACGGAACACGGCAAGGTCAGCATCGCTCATCCTGTACGCGAACGGGCGGCAGCTCGGCGTCAGATTAGAGCACCGGGACGCAGCTCGAACCCATTCAGGGATAGGCGGATTAGCCCAGGCCGGGGCGGCCAGACAGGTCAGGAGGGCGAGGGCAAGGATGCGTTTCATCGGGCAACTCCAGCGGTCCGGCCGGATCGCGTGCTCACTTCAGCGCGCGCTTGGTCCACCAGTTGGGGCTCACGTCGGTGAAGATGCCCTTGGCGTTCTGCTGGTTGGCCATCTCGATGGTCTCCAGCCCGGCCGGGCTTTCCACCACCCAGACGCGGCCCGTGATCTGCCGCTCGGGTTTCAGGCCGGCCGCCACCAGCTGGGCGCGGCCGTCAGCCTCGGACATGTCCTGCTTCAGCGTGACGATGAGACCACCGGGCAGACCGTAGCGGCGGCCGGCAGCATCCTTCAGCACGGGCGAGACGGTGCCACCCGAGGTGCTGGTGAGCGCGCCACGGGTGCTCTTCAGGGTGTGCAGCTGCTTGGTCTCGGCCTGGCTGGCCTTGCGCACCTGGGTGCGGCCACCAAACTGCACGACGTGCGCGGTGTCGATCTGGAAGCTGCGGACCGTCTTGTCGGGACCGATCAGCTGCACGACATTCGCATCGGCCGCCTGCACGCTGGACAGGCCCAGCAGCAGCGTGGAAAGGCCGATGGCCAGGTTCTGGATCAGGGTGTTCTTGCGCATGTTGGGACTCTTCGGGCTCGGGTTCAGCGAGAGATGTTCATGGTCGAAGGGTTGTACCTGATCATCACCGTCCGTAGAGGGTGATCGACCAGTTTCTCAGCCGGCCGGTATTGCCGGTGCGACGGTCGGCGGCGGCCAGGGTCCAGTCGCTGCTGGTGCCGCTGATGGCAGGCTCCTCCAGGTGGCGGCTGAGGCCGAAACTGAAGTCCACCAGGCCCTGGCAGTTGGTCTGCTGGCCGCTGATGTTGTAGCAGAGGTGCGGCGTGGTCAGCGTGCTGGTCTGTCCGGCGGGGCTGGTCAGCGTGATCTGCAGGTCACCGGCGCTGGGGTGGGCACGGGCACCGGTGTCGTCGGTGGCCGTCAGGACCACTTCGACGTGCTCGATGTGCTGGATGCCGCAGCCGGCAGCACTGATCCTGGAGGTGACCCCGTTGACGGCGGCCTTGCTCAGGCCGCTGGCGTCGGCGAACGGGTTTTCAAGCACTGCGTCGGAAACCGGGGTGGTCTCGGGAATGGCCTGGTTGACCGTGGCGCTGTAGGGGCCGCACTGCCGCAGCGTGCTGCTGCCGCCCACGCTCTGCCAGCTGCGGGCCAGTTGCACGGCCGCCGTGGCATCGGCCACGCCGAACCCGTACTCATGGTTGTAGTGGTAGCCGCCATAGCTGGTCCAGCCGGCATTGGTCGGATCCACCTGACGGGCGCTTCGGGCCAGCACCAGCGGCACGTCACGCCAGGTGAGGTTGGGGTTGGCCTGCAGCATCAGGGCGATGACGCCCGAGATCATTGGGGTGGCGGCCGAGGTGCCATTGAACTTGGCCGTGTACTGGTTCTGCAGCGTCGTGGTGGTCACGTCCGGCAGGCTGCTGCCTTTTGCCTGGCCCATGTCGCTGGACGGCGCGCAGACGATGAGGTTGGGGCCCGGTTCGCTGTAGGGGGCACGCTTGCCAGCCGCATTGGTGCCGCAGACCGGGATGGTGCCCAGCATGCTCACGTTGCCGTCCAGCACCGAGTAGTCGCCATTAGCGCCACCGTTGCCACCGGCAAAGGTGTAGATGGAACCCAGCCCGTTACGGCCGTTGCGCAGGCCGTTGAGAATGGTGCCCACCTGGGCCGAGCGCGAGGCGGGCGTGTTGAAGTGGCCGTCGTCTTCGGCGCCCCAGCTGTTGTTGTAGATATGGTTCTTGCCCTGGTCACGTACCAGAGCATCCAGCACCTCGCTGTCCTGGTCGTTGGCCAGGGCGTTGTAGCCCACCAGGCTGGCACGTGGTGCCACGCCCCGGCCGCCCAGGCCGTTGCTGTCGCGGGCAGCCACCACGCCACCCACGGCGGTGCCATGGGTCTGGTTCGAGGTGCAGGGCAGCGGCCAGGGGCTGCCGCGCTGCCAGCTGCCATCGCTCACATAGTTGTAGCTGGCGCCTTCCACCACGTTGGGGGCCAGATCCTGGTGGGTCACCTCCAGGGCGTCATCCACCACGGCCACACGGATGTTCTCGCCCCGCAGGCCGCTGGCCCAGACGTTCTCGACCTGCAGGTCCTCGCCTGCCGCCAGGCCGGAATAGCCCGTCAGACGGCCGGTGTTCTTCAGGTACCACTGCGTGAGGTAGAGCGGATCGGTGCCCGCGCTCTGCCGGGGCTGTGACTGCGCGTAGTAGCGCACCGTGCAGTTGGCGCCGTTGAGCAGCGTGCCCTGGTAGGGCGTGTTGCTGGACGCCCCGCCCGAATCTTCGGAGCCGCCGCCGCAGGACGCCAGCAGGGCGGCAAGCAGCAGCGGGACGGTTCTGAGGGACAGGGAAAGGGTGGGAGGTGTCATGGCACTGAAGGTGTAGGGTGAGACGGCAACGGGCGGAATTTTCGTTGGCCTGCGTGGCTGGAATGTGACGTTATGTCACCCCCGTGTACAGATTGGCCGCGGATTTCGTCGGCGGCGTCATGGCAGGCCGGGGGATGGCGAAAACTGCAGCCGAAACGGCCCGAGGCTGCAGTCAGGGGCGCTCCGGCAGGGCCGGTGAGCGCCTTCCGCAGCCCTGATTCTGCCGGGAAATCTTCCATCATGCGCACCGTGCTTGCCGGGAACGAGGCTGGCACCCTGTACGCAACGTGCCATCAACGTCGCGGACCGTTCATGGGATGACAGCGCGGGTCATGCGTGATGCAGCAATAGTTGTCATCACTGACAGACATGAAAGAACCGCGCGGACAGGCTGTTCATGGCCCGGAGATTGGCGTTTCATCGGGCCGGAAGGGGAAATGGTTCCGTTTTCGGGCGTCATTGTCCTTGGCCCGTGCGCAAGGGTATTACCGCAGCGCGGGGTTCGGGTGCAGGACCCCAAGGCATAATTTCGGGCTGGAACCGCGCGAGCCGTGGCGGTGACAACGTTTCCGGATGACAAGAGGACAGAACGAAATGGGTGACAACAACGTAGGCCAGGGCCGGCGGATCCGATCGGTGCTGGTGGCCAACCGCTCCGAGATCGCCATCCGCGTGATGCGTGCAGCCACCGAGCTGGGGCTGCGCACGATCGGCATCTATTCGCACGAGGACCGTTTTGCACTGCATCGGACCAAGGCCGATGAGAGCTACCTGGTGGGGCAGGGGCAGAAGCCGCTGCAGGCCTACCTCGACATCGCCGAGGTCATCCGGGTGGCCAAGCAGGCCGGTGCCGATGCCATTCACCCGGGTTATGGCTTCCTGTCCGAGAACCCCGAGCTGCCGCGTGCCTGCGCCGCGGCGGGCATTGCCTTCATCGGCCCCACGGCCGAGGTGATGACCCGGCTGGGCAACAAGGTGGCGGCGCGTGAGGCGGCCGTGGCAGCCGGCGTGCCGGTGATGCCGGCCACCGATCCGCTGCCTGAGGACATCGAGAAATGCCTGGAGCTGGCGGCTGCCATTGGCTACCCGCTGATGCTGAAGGCCAGCTGGGGCGGCGGCGGTCGTGGCATGCGTGCCATCGAGACGCCGGAAGACCTGCGCGTGCAGCTGCCGGTGGCGCGGCGCGAATCGAAGGCGGCCTTCGGCAATGACGAGGTGTACCTGGAGAAGCTGGTGCGCCGTGCGCACCACGTCGAGGTCCAGGTGCTGGGCGACCTGCATGGCAACGTGGTGCACCTGTTCGAGCGCGACTGCTCCGTGCAGCGGCGCAACCAGAAGGTGGTGGAGCGCGCGCCCGCACCGTATCTGACCGATGAGCAGCGTGCGGGGCTGTGCGAGGCGGCGCTGAAGCTGGCTCGTGCGGTCAACTACACCCACGCCGGCACGGTCGAGTTCCTGATGGACGCCGATACCGGCAAGTTCTACTTCATCGAGGTCAACCCGCGCGTGCAGGTCGAGCACACCGTCACCGAGGAAGTGACGGGCATCGACATCGTGAAGGCGCAGATCCGCATCACGGAAGGCGCACGCATCGGCCAGCGTGAAGACCGTGTCGATGCCGAGGGCAGGCTGCTGGAGCTGGGCTCGGGCGTGCCGGCTCAGGAAGAGATCCGCCTCTATGGCCACGCGCTGCAGTGCCGCATCACCACCGAAGACCCCGAGAACGGCTTCACGCCCGACTATGGCCGGATGACGGCCTACCGCAGTGCGGCCGGCTTCGGGGTACGCCTGGACGGCGGCACCGCTTTCAGCGGCGCGGTCATCACGCCTTACTACGATTCGCTGCTGGTCAAGGTCACGACCTGGGGCGCCTCGCAGCAGGAGGCCATCCGCCGGATGGACCGGGCGCTGCGCGAGTTCCGCATCCGCGGCCTGGCCACCAACCTGCAGTTCGTCGAGAACGTCATCAAGCACCCGGACTTCGGGGCAGGGCGCGTCACCACCCGCTTCATCGACAACACGCCGGAGCTCTTCGACTTCACCGCACGGCGCGACCGGGCCACACGCCTGCTGCAGTATCTGGGCGATGTCATCGTCAACGGTCAGCCCGACATGAAGGGACGTGCGGCGCCGGATCTGAGCCATGTGCAGGTGCGCATGCCGACGCAGCCGGATGCGAATGTGCCGCCGCCGGCAGGCAACAAGCAGCGCCTGGAAGCCTTGGGAGCCGAGGGCTTTGCCCGCTGGATGCGGGAGCAGCCCCAGCTGCTGGTTACCGACACCACGCTGCGCGATGCGCACCAGTCGCTGTTTGCCACCCGCATGCGCACGCACGACATGCTGCCGGCGGCGCCGGTCTACGCCAACCGGCTGTCGCAGCTGCTGTCGCTGGAGTGCTGGGGTGGTGCCACGTTTGACGTGGCCTTCCGTTTCCTGAAGGAAGACCCGTGGGAGCGCCTGCGCAAGCTGCGCGCCGCCATGCCCAACATGCTGCTGCAGATGCTCCTGCGGGCATCCAACGCGGTGGGCTACACCAACTATGCCGACAACGTGGTGCGCCACTTCGTGCAGCAGGCCGCTGCGCAGGGCATCGATGTGTTCCGGGTGTTCGATTCGCTCAACTGGGTCGAGAACATGCGGGTGGCCATCGATGCGGTGCGCGAGACCGGCGCCATCTGCGAGGGCACGCTCTGCTACACGGCCGACATCTTCGACACCTCGCGGCCCAAGTACAACCTGTCCTATTACGTGAACCTGGCCCGCCAGCTGGAAAAGGCCGGCTGCCATGTGCTGGGCATCAAGGACATGGCGGGGGTGTGCCGTCCGCGTGCGGCGGCCGAACTCGTGCGGGTGCTGCGCCAGGAAGTCGGGCTGCCCATACATTTCCATACCCATGACACCAGTGGGGCCTCGGTGGCCACGGTGATGGCGGCCGTGGCGGCCGGCGTGGATGCCGTGGACGGGGCGCTGGACTCGATGAGCGGGCTCACCTCGCAGCCCAGCCTCAACACCATCGTGGCCATGCTGGCCGGTGATCCGCGCGATCCGAAGCTTGACCCGCAGGCGCTGCGCGAGCTGGCCGACTACTTCGAGGGCGTGCGGCGCTTCTACTCGCCGTTCGAGTCCGAGATCCGCAGCGGCACGGCCGATGTCTACCACCACGAGATGCCTGGCGGGCAGTACACGAACCTGCGCGAGCAGGCGCGTGCCATCGGTCTGGAGCATCGCTGGCCGGAGGTCTCGAAGGCCTATGCCGAGGTCAACCGGCTGTTCGGCGACATCGTGAAGGTCACGCCCACCTCCAAGGTGGTGGGGGACATGGCCATCATGATGGTGGCCAACGACCTGACGGCCGAGGACGTGGCCGATCCGGCCCGCGAGGTGGCCTTCCCCGAGAGCGTCGTGTCGCTGTTCCGGGGCGAGCTGGGCTTCCCGCCCGACGGCTTCCCCGAGGCCCTGGGCCGCAAGGTGCTGAAGGACACGCCGCCCGCGCCCTACCGGCCGGGGGACCGCATCCCGCCGGCTGACATGGACGCCATGCGCGCCCAGGCCGAGAAGGAAGCGGGCCAGCCGCTGGCCGAGCACGACCTGGCGGCCTGGCTGATGTATCCGAAGGTGCTCAACACCTACTGGGATCATCAGCGGCGCTATGGCGACGTGGCGGCACTGCCCACGTCAGCCTTCTTCTACGGCCTGCGTGAACACGAGGAAATCTCGGTCGAGCTGGACCAGGGCAAGGCGCTGCTGATCAGCCTGCAGGGCACCACCGCGCCCGATGCCGAGGGCTATGTGCGGGTCTTCTTCGAGATCAACGGCCAGCCGCGCACCATCCGTGTGCGCAAGGCCGATGCTGAGTCCACCGCCGGTTCGCGTCCGCAGGCCGAGACCGGCAATCCGCTGCATGTGGGTGCTCCGATGCCGGGCATGGTGGTGACGGTGGCCGTCAAGCCGGGCCAGAAGGTCCGGACCGGTGATCCGCTCGTGTCCATCGAGGCCATGAAGATGGAGTCGCAGATCCGGGCCGAACGTGACGGCACGGTGGCCTCCGTGCTGGTGGCGACCGGGCAGACGGTGGCGGCGCACGATCTGCTGCTGGAGTACGCGGCCGACTGACCTGCACCGCCGGCTGCCTGCGCAGGCGGCTGGCAGGGGAGCCCTCGTCGACGGGATGGGCCATGAGGGGCCATCAATGTCGGCGAGGGCCGTTCATGTTCTTTGCGCCGCCGGGGGGCGTCGCCTGTGGTGAAGCCCCGGCCGTCCTGTTCCTTGTCCTGGGACAAGCGCACGGAAGGGGCTTTTCAAGGCGGGCGCAGTGGCAGCGGGAATCACGGTAGAATCCGCGCTTATTGCCGCTTGAAGCGGTGGCCCGGCAGCCTCGGCGCACCGGGTCGAGACAGTCGCGGCGGTGCGTCGCGCCGGGCCTGCGGGCCGCGTGCGCACCGCTTTGCAACTCGGACAAGGCATAGCCAACCAGTCAGAGGTATGAATGAATAAAAGTGAACTGATCGATACGATCTCCAGCGAAGCCGACATCAGCAAGGCCGCCGCAGAACGGGCCCTCACCTCGGCCATGAACGCCATCATGAAGGCCGTTGCCGAGGGTGACCGCGTTACCCTGGTGGGCTTTGGCACCTTCCACGCCAGCAAGCGCGCCAGCCGTACCGGCCTGAATCCGCGTACCGGCGAGAAGATCGAGATCGCCGCGGCCAACGTGCCCAAGTTCACCCCCGGCGCCGCCTTCAAGGACGCCGCCAACAAGGCGCAGTAATCCGCCGGGCCCTCGTCAGGGCCTTGCCCCGCACGAAGGGGCACATCTCGGGGCCTCGTCAGGAGGCCCCTGTTTCATGGGCGGCGCCCCACGCCGCCGGGCGCATCGCTCAAAGGCCCCGCAGCTGGGCCAGCTGCTCCTGCAGGCTGATGATCTGGCCCTGCCAGTAGCGTACCGAGCCAAACCATGGGAAGGCTGCCGGAAAGGCGGGGTCTTCCCAGCGCTCGGCCAGCCACGCACTGTGGCGGATGATGCGCAACGTGCGCAACGGTTCCACCAGGGCCAGTTCCCGCCGCTCGAAGGGGCGGATCTGCTCGTAGCCGGCCAGCAGCTCCTGCATGGCCTGTGAGGTGGCGTCATCCCCCGTCTCGGCGTCCTGCTGACCGGCCGCATCGGCAATCATCCACAGATCCTGGATGGCCGGGCCGCTGCGACAGT